>Ga0213839_1001760_pt1 | contig 13273 bp, 8 predicted proteins | sample SWPATP21_FD_160075 | JGI IMG/M metagenome (GOLD analysis project Ga0213839, IMG submission 160075) | Coastal seawater microbial communities from Marineland, Florida, United States - SWPA TP2 #1 | ecosystem: Environmental > Aquatic > Marine > Coastal | place: USA: Florida | collected 2016-08-14 | reverse complement strand
CCGCGTCACACTGGACGGCCGTCCGGCGGCACGTGGTAGCTTCATCTACGACCACACGGGTGCCCCTGCAGGGGCTGAGATCGGGCTGACGCGGCCTGCGACCGTTGAACCTGTCCGGGTAATGCCGGCGAAGGAAGTGAGTATTTCCGTGAATACCCCATTGACACAGCACAGCCCTGTCCAAAACCACCCTGTCCAAAACCACCCTGTCCAAAACCACCCTGTCCAAAACCACCCTGTCCAAAACCAGCCGGTCCGCGATGAGTCAGCAGCCCCAACCCAGTCGCTGAAGTCCCACTCGCTGGCCTTCACCACGGACCCGGATCATGGCATCCGCGTCCCGGTGACCGAAATTGCCCTGGAACCGTCTCCGGGCGGCGTCGAGAACCCTCCGTTCCGGGTCTACCGCACGGCGGGTCCGGGCAGCGATCCGGTCCGCGGGCTGGAGCCATTCCGGGCCCCCTGGATTGAGGCCCGGGCGGACACCGAACCGTATGCCGGCCGCGAGCGGGAACTGCTCGACGACGGCAAGTCGGCCGTGCGCCGGGGTGCGGCGTCGGCCGAGTGGCGGGGCGGGCGGCCGGTGCCGCGCCGCGCCGTCGAGGGCAGGACCGTTACGCAGATGCGCTATGCCCGCGACGGGGTGATCACCCAGGAAATGCGGTTCGTTGCGCTGCGCGAGAACTGCGATGTGGAACTGGTGCGCAGCGAGGTGGCGGCCGGCCGGGCGATCATTCCCAACAACGTCAACCACCCCGAATCGGAGCCGATGATCATCGGCAAGGCGTTCCTGGTGAAAATCAACGCCAACATCGGCAACTCCGCCGTGACCAGCTCCATCGCCGAGGAAGTCGACAAACTCCAGTGGGCCACCCAATGGGGTGCGGACACCGTGATGGACCTCTCCACCGGAGACGACATCCACACGACGCGCGAATGGATCATCCGCAACTCCCCCGTTCCCATCGGCACGGTCCCGATCTACCAGGCGCTCGAGAAAGTCAATGGTGAGGCGAACGCCCTGACGTGGGAGATCTTCCGGGATACCGTGATCGAACAGTGCGAGCAGGGCGTGGACTACATGACCATCCACGCCGGTGTGCTGCTGCGGTACGTGCCCCTGACGGCCAACCGGGTCACCGGCATCGTCTCCCGCGGCGGTTCCATCATGGCCGGCTGGTGCCTGGCGCACCATCAGGAGAACTTCCTGTACACGCACTTCGACGAACTCTGCGAAATCTTCGCTAAGTACGACGTCGCGTTCTCCCTCGGTGACGGGCTGCGGCCCGGCGCGACGGCGGACGCCAACGACGCGGCGCAGTTTGCCGAACTGGACACCCTGGCCGAACTCACGCAGCGGGCCTGGGAGTTCGATGTGCAGGTCATGGTGGAGGGACCGGGGCACGTGCCCTTCCATCTCGTCCGGGAAAACGTGGAGCGTCAGCAGGAACTCTGCAAGGGCGCCCCGTTCTACACGCTGGGGCCGCTGGTCACCGACATCGCACCGGGCTATGACCACATCACCTCGGCGATCGGCGCCACCGAGATTGCCCGCTACGGTACCGCCATGCTCTGCTACGTCACGCCCAAGGAACACCTGGGGCTGCCGAACAAGGACGACGTGAAGACCGGCGTGATCACGTACAAGATCGCGGCCCACGCCGCCGACCTCGCCAAGGGCCACCCCGGGGCGCACGAACGTGACGATGCCCTGTCCAAGGCGCGGTTTGAGTTCCGCTGGCGGGACCAGTTCGCACTGTCCCTGGATCCGGTGACGGCCGAGGCTTTCCACGATGAGACGCTCCCCGCGGAGCCGGCCAAGACGGCCCATTTCTGCTCGATGTGCGGGCCGAAGTTCTGTTCCATGCGGATCAGCCAGGACATCCGGGATGAGTACGGTTCAGCCGATTCGCAGGCGGCCCTGGCGCAGATGGCGGCCGGAATGCGGGAGAAGAGCAGCGAGTTCCTGGCGGCCGGCGGCAAGGTCTACCTGCCGGAGCCCTCCGTCGGCGGACCCGCAGCGTCCTAGGAACTACACCTAGGATGCCCGGGCGTGCTGGAGCCGGCTGACCTCGGCGATGAACGAGCGGATGGCCCGGTCCCCGTCGGCTGAATCCTGGGGCCGGTGCCCTCCCGCGGCCGTGCGGTGCAGGGCGCCGGTCTCGCGCAGGTAGCCGGCGATTTCCTCGTACAGCGGTTCCCAGCCGCCGGTCAGGACCAGCGTCGGCACGCCCGGCACGATCTGCAGCGGGGCTTCCCACGGCGGGGCCTGCAGGCGGAGCCGGCGCGCGGCCCGGAGGGCCTCCGGCGTCGTCGCCCCCGGGGCATCGGCCGAGAAGGCGCGGCGGATGAATTCCCGCTGGAAGTCGTCGTCGCTGAGGTTGTGCCGGACGTCGAAGAGCGGCTGCATGAGGGCGCGGTGCGCGGCCGTGGCCGGGAGCTCCGCGGTCAGGGACAGGCAGGCCGGTTCCACCAACGTCAGGGACTGGACGAGATCGGGCCGTTCGACGGCGGCCATCATGGCGGCGATGGCGCCCTGCGAATGGGCCACCACATGGCCGCCGGCCTCGCCGCGGCCATCGTCAGCCAGCGACGCCAGCACGATAGCGGCGTCGGCGGCGAAGTCGGTTTCGAGCGGCTCCGCGACGGCATCAAACCCGTGCCGCCGCAGGAACAGGGCGTCGTAGTCAAGCGCCATCCCGTGCTGCTTGGGCCACGCGGCGGCCCCAAAGCTGCCAGCCCCGTGGACGAAGACTACGCGCTGCTTGAACATGGTCTAACCCTATGGCACTTCAGTGCCGATGCCGCCGGCGACACAGCCCCGGCGGCATCGGCGTGCGGTGGTTACTTGCTGCCTCCGAGGAACTTGTCGAAGCCCTTGGGCAGGTTCAGCTGGGACGGATCGAAGTCGCCGCCCTGCTGGCCGAACGACGCTCCGGTGGGCAGGGCCTTGGCGCCGGCCGCACGCCTGGCTTCGGCGTCGCGCAGTTCCTGCGCCGCCTTGGCCGGGTTGCCGGAGCGGGCCTTCTTCTTGGGTGCGGCCTTGGCTCCCTTGCGGGGCCCGCCGCCGCCCATGCCGGGCATCCCCGGCATTCCGGGCATGCCGCCGCCGGCGGCCATCTTCTTCATCATCTTCTGGGCCTGGGCAAAGCGCTCCAGCAGGCCGTTGACCTCGGAGACGTGCACGCCGGAACCGCGGGCGATGCGGGCGCGGCGGGAGCCGTTGATGATCTTCGGGGCGACGCGCTCGTGCGGGGTCATGGACCGGACAATGGCCTCGACGCGGTCGATCTCGCGCTCATCGAACTGTTCGAGCTGCTGGCGGATGTTCTGCGCGCCGGGCATCATCATGAGCATTTTCTTCATGGAGCCCATGTTGCGGATCTGCTGCATCTGGGCCAGGAAGTCGTCCAGGGTGAAGTCTTCCTGGTCGGCGAACTTCTTCGCCATCCGGGCGGCCTCGTCCTTGTCCCAGGACTTCTCGGCCTGCTCGATCAGGGTGAGGACGTCACCCATGTCGAGGATGCGCGAGGCCATCCGGTCCGGGTGGAAGAGCTCGAAGTCGTCCAGGCCTTCGCCGGTGGACGCGAACATGACGGGCTTGCCGGTCACCGACGTGACGGAGAGCGCGGCACCGCCGCGGGCGTCGCCGTCGAGCTTGGACAGCACGATGCCGGTGAAGTTGACGCCCTCATCGAAGGCCATGGCCGTGTTGACGGCGTCCTGGCCGATCATGGCGTCGATCACGTACAGGACTTCGTTCGGGACAATCGCCCGGCGGATCTGGCGCGCCTGCTCCATCATGTCGGCGTCGATGCCGAGACGGCCGGCGGTGTCCACGATCACGACGTCGTGGAGGGTGCGCTTGGCTTCCTCGACGCCGGCACGGGCGACGGCGACCGGGTCACCGGCGGGGTGGTCGAGTTCGGTGGACGTGGCGCCCGGGTGCGGGGCGAACACGGGCACGCCGGCGCGCTGGCCGACCACCTGCAGCTGGGTGACGGCGTTGGGGCGCTGCAGGTCGCAGGCCACCAGCATGGGGCTGTGTCCCTGGGCCTTGAGCCACTTGGACAGCTTGCCGGCGAGGGTGGTCTTGCCGGCGCCCTGGAGGCCGGCCAGCATGATGATGGTGGGGCCGGTCTTGGCCAGGCGGATCCGGCGGGTCTCGCCGCCGAGGATCTCCACGAGTTCCTCGTTGACGATCTTCACAATCTGCTGGCTCGGGTTCAGCGCGCCGGAGACCTCGGCACCCAGGGCACGCTCGCGCACGCGGCCGGTGAACTCCCGGACCACGGGGACGGCGACGTCGGCGTCCAGGAGGGCACGCCGGATTTCGCGGACTGTGGCGTCAACGTCCGCCTCGGTCAGGCGGCCCTTGCCACGCAGATTCTTGAAGGTTGCTGTCAACCGGTCAGAGAGTGAATTGAACACGCGCCGTGCACTTCTTTCAGTGGATCTACAGGTGGCGGCCGGTCCGGCACGCCAGCGTCGCGACTGGTGTTCGCCTGAACGAACCGCCTCGACAACGGGACTCGACTATCTAGGGTACCAAGATGAGCCTTCAAGATGGCATGCTGGCGTAGGTGACCAGCCAAACAACTGTAAAAACCCTACTCATCCTGGGCGCTTCGGGCGACCTCACCGGCAGGCTCCTGCTTCCCGGGCTGGCCCGCCTGGTGGCCCGCGGACGCGCCGACGGCCTCACCCTGGCCGGCGCGGGATCGGACCCCTGGACGTCCGCGCAATGGCTGGACCGGATCGAGGAGTCCTTCGCGGATGAAAACTCCCAGGCCGATGCCTACGGCAAGCGGGAGCTGAAGCGGGTCCGCGCGGACAGCACGTACCACCAGCTCGATGTCACGGCCGAGGGGCAGCTCGCCGGGCTGCTGGCGCAGCTTCAGGGCCCGGTGGCCGTCTACTTCGCCCTTCCGCCGCACGTCAGCCAGCTGGCATGTGAAGCGCTGGCCCCGGAGGACGTGCCCGCCGGCACCCGGCTGGTGATGGAGAAGCCGTTCGGCTCGGACGAGGAGTCCGCCCGGCACCTGAACAGGACGCTGGCGGCGCTGGTCCCGGAGGACCACATCCACCGGGTGGACCACTTCCTGGGCAAGGCGACAGTGCTGAACATCCTGGGCCTGCGCTTCGCGAACGCGTTCCTCGAACCCGTCTGGAACCGCGCGACCATCGAAAAAGTGGAGATCATTTTCGACGAGGATCTCGCCCTGGAGGGCCGTGCCCGCTATTACGACGGCGCCGGCGCCCTCCGCGACATGATCCAGAGCCATCTGCTCCAGATCATGGCCCTCCTGGCGATCGAGCCGCCGGCGTCCCTGGATGAGCGGGACCTGCGGGACGCGGTGGCCACCGTGCTGCGCGCCAGCAGCATCAAGGCGCCCTACGCGAAGAGCACCCGACGCGCCCGGTACACCGCCGGCGCCATCAACGGCCGCAAGATCCCCGACTACGTGAAAGAGAGTGGAGTGGACCCCGCCCGGAACACGGAGACCCTGGCCGAGGTCGAGGTGCAGATCGACAACTGGCGGTGGGAAGGCGTGCCGTTCATCCTCCGCTCGGGCAAAGCCCTGGGCGGCAAGCGCAAGGAAGCCGTGGTGACGTTCCGGCCCGTGCCGCACCTGCCAAAGGGATTCACGGGGGTGGACTCCCCCAACCAGCTCAGGATCGGGTTCGGACCGGACACGCTGCAGTTCGACGTCGACGTCAACGGCCCCGGCGATGTCCTGCGCCTGGACCGGGCCACGCTGGACGCCGAACTGAGCGCCTCCGAGCTCCTGCCCTACGGCGAAGTGCTGGAAGGGGTCCTCACGGGCGATCCCCTGCTGTCGGTGCGTGCCGATACCGCCGAGGACTGCTGGCGCATCCTGTCACCGGTACTGAAGTCCTGGGCCGCCGGGCACGTCCCGCTGGAGGACTATCCTGCCGGCACTTCCGGCCCGGAAGACTGGCCGGCGTAGCCGCCCCAACAGAAGCTTGCGGCGAACGACACAGCGGGCCGGATGCCTTTTCAGGTATCCGGCCCGCTGTGTCAGTACTGCTGTGTCAGTGCCGCGGTGTCAGTACTTCTTTGTCAGTACGTCCGCGACACTACCGGTTCCGGTGTGCGGAGCGGGAGCCACTAGATCGCTGCCGAGCCGCGCTCCCCGGTGCGGACCCTGACAGCCTCGAACACATCCATCGTCCAGACCTTGCCGTCTCCGGCCCTGCCGGTGTTTGAACTGGCGATGATGACATCGAGGATGTCGTCCGCCTGTTCGTCGGTGGCCAGTACTTCTACCCGGATCTTGGGCAGGAGGTCCACGTTGTATTCGGCCCCGCGGTACACCTCGGTGTAGCCGCGCTGCCGGCCGTAGCCGCTGGCCGCGCTGACCGTGAGGCCCTGCACACCGTAGGCTTCCAGGCCTTCGCGAATAGCCTCAAGCTTTTCCGGACGGACGATTGCCGTGATCAGTTTCATGCCCCCACACTTTCCTTACCCGTTGCGTTCTTCTTGCCGTTGGACGAGACGTCCACCGGGGCTGCGGAGACTGATTCTTCCTCCAGCGGCTTGCCGGTGATCAGGTCGTGCAGCGGCTGGAAGCTGCCGCCGTGGCCGCCGACGCCGAACTCGTAAGCGGTCTCGGCGTGCAGGCTCAGGTCCACGCCGACTACTTCCTGTTCCTGGGAAACCCGGAAGCCCATGAGCTTGTGGATCGGGAAGGCGATGATGAAGGTCATCACGGCGGTGAAGGCGATGGCGATCAGGGCCGCGAGGGTCTGGGCGACCAGCTGGGTGGTGCCGCCGCCGTAGAACAGGCCCGCCGCGCCCTGGGTCGGGGTGGCCAGGAAGCCGATGGCCACGGTGCCGATCACGCCGGAGACGAGGTGGACGCCGACGACGTCGAGCGAGTCGTCGTAGCCGAACCTGAACTTCAGCCCGACGGCGAGCGCGGAGGCCACACCGGCGACGACGCCGAGGGCGATCGCGCCGAGCGGGGAGACGTTGGCGCAGGCCGGGGTGATGGCGACGAGGCCGGCCACCACGCCGGAGGCTGCACCGAGCGACGTCGGGTGGCCGTCGCGGAAGCGTTCCACGGCGAGCCAGCCCAGCATGGCGGCGGCCGGGGCGGCCAGGGTGTTGATCCAGATCAGGCCGGCCTGCTCCACGGTCGCGGCGGCACCGGCGTTGAAGCCGAACCAGCCGAACCACAGGATGGCGGCACCAAGCATGACGAACGGAATGTTGTGCGGGCGGTGGTTCGGGTCCTTGCCGAAGCCCTTGCGGTTGCCGATGATCAGAACCAGGATGAGGCCCGCGACGCCGGCGTTGATGTGGACCACGGTGCCGCCGGCGAAGTCGATGACCGGTGCGAACGTCTGGCCGAACCAGCCATCAGCGGAGAAGAGGCCGCCGCCCCAGACCATGAAGGCCAGCGGCGCGTAGACCAGGGTGGCCCAGATGGGGGTGAAGACCACCCAGGCGGAGAACTTGGCGCGGTCGGCGACCGCGCCGGAGATCAGGGCCACGGTGATGATGGCGAAGGTGGCTGCGTAACCGACCTTGAGCAGATCAGCAGGTTCGGTGAAGCCGTGGAGCCCGAAGTGGCTGAACGGGTTAGCGAAGATCTGGAAGAAGTTGTCCTCGTTGCTGGTGGCCATCGAAGCGCCCCACAGGACCCACATGATGCCAACGGTTCCAATGGCGACGAAGCTCATCATCATCATGTTCAAAGCCGACTTGGCGCGAGTCATGCCGCCGTAGAAGAATGCCAGGCCCGGGGTCATGAACAGCACTAGCGCTGCGGCGACCAGGAGCCAAACGAGACCTGCGGTGAGTTCCATGGTCTACGTCCTCTCTTGCTATTAGGTGCGGAGTGGTCCGCCGGTCCCAACGCATTATTTGCGTTCTAGTAAAGAGTTTCGCGGGGCTGTGTTTCGCTGGCGGAGGATTTACATTGCCGGGTTGTTACAAGAACCTCCCTGACGTAAATGGTGCATCTCACACTTGTTACGGTTATGTTTCATCGGCTTAATCTCGCGCTTGAGCGCCGGCAGCCCGCCGGCCCCGCTTCTACCCAAGGATGACCGCACTATGAGCAACACCTCCCGCCCCGCCGGCGAAGCAGCCTCCAAGGTGCCCGCCCGGGCGCCGGGGCGTTCGCGCCTGCCCCGGGATATCAAGGTGATGCTGGTCGCGGCCTTCCTGATCGCCATCGGTTTTGGCCTCGTCGCGCCGGTGTTGCCCCAGTTCGCGACCACATTCGACGTCGGCGCGACGGCGGCAGCGGTGATCGTGAGCATCTTCGCGTTCATGCGGCTCGTCTTCGCTCCGGCCGGCGGCGCCCTGATCGTGAAGCTGGGCGAGCGGCCCGTGTACGTCGCCGGGCTGCTGATCGTGGCGGCGTCGACGGCGGCTTGCGCCTTCGCCCAGGACTACTGGCAGCTGCTGATCTTCCGGGGCCTGGGCGGTGCGGGCTCGGTGATGTTCACCGTGGCGTCCATGGCGCTCGTGGTCCGGCTCGCGCCGCCGGAAAGCCGGGGCCGCGTCTCCGGGGCCTACGCCTCGGCTTTCCTGATCGGGAACGTCTGCGGCCCGATCGTCGGCGGGCTGCTCGCCGGCTTCGGGCTGCGGGTGCCCTTCCTGGCCTACGCGGCGGCCCTGCTGCTGGCCGCCCTCGTGGTCCAGACCCAGCTCAGCCACGTCCCGGCCGCTTCGCGGCAGCCCGGCGCCACGGCCCCGGCGATGGAACTCCGCGACGCACTGCGGGACAGCGCGTACCGGGCCGGCCTGTTTTCGAGTTTTGCCAATGGCTGGGCCACGTTCGGGGTGAGGATGGCCACAGTGCCGCTGTTCGCCGTCGTGGCCCTCGGCGCCGGTCCGGAATCCGCCGGTTGGGCACTGGCCGTGTTTGCGGGCGGAAACGCGGTGGCACTGACGTTTTCCGGCCGGCTGGCGGACAGCCTGGGCCGGAAGCCGCTCCTGCTGGCCGGGCTGCTGGTCACCGGCGCGGCCACGGCGGCGATCGGGTTCACGCACCAGCTGCCCTGGTTCCTGATCGCCTCCGCCTGTGCCGGCATCGGCTCCGGGCTGCTGGGACCGGCCCAGCAGGCCGCCATCGCCGACGTGATCGGCAATGAACGCTCCGGCGGCCGGGTCCTGGCCGTCTTCCAGATGGCCTCCGACAGCGGCGCGATCGTCGGGCCGGTGGTGGCCGGGCTGCTCGCGGACCGGCTGGGCTACGGCTGGGCCTTCGGAGTCACGGGCGCCATGCTGCTGGCCGCGGCCGCCGCATGGGTGCCGGCCCGCGAAACCTTCCGCCGGCCCGCCGCGAAGGGCGCCTGACCTGCGGCGCTGCCGCCACCGATTACCGCCCGCGGAGTCTTGTTCCGGACCGTCCGGTCAGCGTCGGCCGCCTGCCTTGGCTAAGCTGGGGGCACTTGCCACAATCTTCCGGAGGTAATCCCGCATGGCCAGATTCGACTCTTCCCCCGGGAAAGCCGATAGCCCCGACCCCGACAATCCCGCAAACACGGGAGTGAGCGGGGGGAAAAAGAAGCGCGCACGGATTATTGCCGGCGCCGGAATCGTCGCCGTCCTCGCAGCAACGGCCGTGCTGGTTCCCCTCGCCCTTGGCAACCCGACGCCGGCGCCCCCGGCCGCTTCCGAGGCCGCCCAGTCGCCGGCACCGGCGCCCACCCCCGCCGAGCCGGGACCGCCGGTCACCTATTACCAGCAGCCGGGCCCGCCGGCCGGGTCGCCACTGGAAAAAGTTGAACCCCTCAAGGTCGACGTCTCCAACGACCTCGTGGGCACGTCCCTGAATAAGGGCGTGACCGGAATCTCCCTGGAGGCCACGGACCTGGCCGACCCGGACCTCAGCAGCGGCAACGCGTCGATGGTCAAGCTCCTGAAGGAGATCGACCAGCCCGTGCTGCGCTTCGGCGGCAACGCCGTGGACCGGCGCTTTTTCTGGACGTCCACCGGAGAGCCCATCCCCGCCGGCTACAAGGGAGACAAGACGCACCCGGTCAAGGCCGTGGGACCGGCAGACCTGGCCCGGCTCAAGACGCTCCTGGAGGCCGGAAACGCGAAGGTCAGCCTCACGGTGGACCTGGGCCACTACGACCCGGCCCGGGCAGCGGACATGGTCAAAAACGCCTCGCAGATTTTCGGCGACCGGCTGCTCAGCGTCACCGTGGGCAACGAGCCCAACGGGTTCGTCTTCAACGATGTCAAGACCGGCAGCGGCTACAGCCTGGAGCAGTACATCCGGGAACTGAAGGACTACGCCAACGCGATCTACGCCGTGGCCCCCAACGTGCCCATCTCCGGCCCGGGCGCCTACGACCAGAAGTGGTGGCAGCCCTTCGTCGATGCGGACATCCCGCAGAAGAAGATCCTGACGTTCCACAACTACCCGCTCTACAGCTGCGACGGCAGCGACCCCAAGGGCTCGCCCACCATGGCAAACCTGATGAGCCAGCTGATGCACGACCGGGCCGCCGACTACCAGAAGTCGGCCCTCGCAGTCGGCCAGGCCGCGGGCCTGGAGACGTGGCTCCCGGAAACCGGGATCGCGGCCTGCCCCGGCTCGAACGAGACCTCCCGCACCCACGCCTCGGCGCTGTGGGCGGCCGACTATTCCCTCAACGCCGCCCAGCTGGGCATTACCCGGATCGGCTTCCACAGCTCGCTGCTCACGTGCAAGGGCGGGCCGCCCCTGTCCGCCATCTGCAGCGCCGGCGCCTACCCGTTCGGCAACGGCCAGATGTCCGGCCGGGCCAACTTCTTCGGCATCTCCATGGTGGCCGAGCTTGAGGCCGGCAAGTTCATGAAACTGAACAGCTCCGGTGGCGGCCTGGCGTTCAGCTACGCCCTGCAGAACGCGGACGGCAGCACCAGCGTGGTGATCGTCAACGAGAACGACCCCGAAAAGGCCGCTCAGACTTTGGTCACCCTGAACCTGCCTGGCAGGCCGGTCACCGGGACCATGACCCAGCTCAGCGGGCCCAGCTACAAGGCCGAGGACCAGACCGTGATCGACGGCGCCAAGTCCGAGTCCAAGCCCCTCGCCGAGCGCGCCACGGTGCCCGGCTTCGCGTACAAGTCCCAGACGCAGCAGTTCAAGCTGACCGCCGGAACAGTGACGGTCCTGAACTTCAAGTACTAGCCCTTCAACTGCTCACCGCTTGACGAAGCAGGCGCCCAGCGGCAACAAAGAGTGCCCCGGTCCTGACAGGACCGGGGCACTCGTTTTGGGGGTGGTGCCGCGTTAGTTCAGCAGCGCGTCCACGAAGGCTTCGGCGTCGAACGGCGCGAGGTCATCGGCTCCTTCGCCCAGGCCGATCAGCTTGACCGGAACGCCGAGGGACTTCTGGATGGCGACCACGATCCCGCCCTTGGCGGTGCCGTCCAGCTTGGTCAGGACGATCCCGGTGATGTTCACAACCTCGGAGAACACCCGCGCCTGGTTGAGTCCGTTCTGGCCGGTGGTGGCGTCCAGGACCAGCAGCACCTCGTCCACCTCGGCGAGCTTTTCGATGACACGCTTGACCTTGCTGAGCTCGTCCATCAGGCCGACCTTGTTCTGCAGGCGCCCCGCGGTGTCGATCATGACGACGTCGACTTCCTGGTCGATGCCGGCCTTGACGGCCTCGTAGGCCACCGACGCCGGGTCCGCGCCGTCGATGTCCGACTTCACGGTGGGAACGCCTACGCGCTGGCCCCACGTGGCCAGCTGCTCGGCGGCGGCGGCGCGGAAAGTGTCGGCGGCGCCCAGCAGCACGTCCTTGTCCTCGGCCACGAGCACGCGGGCGAGCTTGCCCACGGTGGTGGTCTTGCCGACGCCGTTGACGCCGACCACCATCATGACGGCGGGCTTGTCGGCGTGGCGCTGGACGTTCAGGCTGCGGTCCATGGTGGGATCCACGAGCTTGATGAGTTCCTCGCGGAGCAGCGCCTTGACGTGCTCGGGCGAGCGGGTGCCGATCACCTTGACGCGTTCGCGGAGCGCGTCCACGAGCTGCATGGTCGGTTCGGTGCCGAGGTCGGCCAGCAGGAGGGTCTCCTCGACCTCGTCCCAGACGTTTTCGTCGATCTTGTCCGCCGAGAGCAGGGCCAGGAGTCCCTTGCCCAGGATGGTGTTGGACTTGACCAGCCGCTCGCGCAACCGGGTGAGCCGTCCGGCCACCGGCAGCGGCGTCTCCACCGGCACGGTTTCCAGCCCGGCGGCGTTGTCCGGCACCTCGAGGGTTTCGGGTCCTGCGAGCTCGACGCCGGCCGGTGCGGTCCGTTCGGGTGCGGGCGCGGGCGCGGGACGGTCCTCCACAAGGGTTCCAGCTCCCGGGGCTTGCACGGGGTCGTTTGCGTCACGCGTGCCGGGATAGTTCTTGACGTTCTTCCGGGTCTTCATGAGCACCGGGATCAGCGCGCCGAGGACCACCAGGACAGCGAGAATGGGCAGAATAATGGGGAGGATGTCGTTCACTCCCCTAGCTTCTCACAAACCCCAAACGGGCTGTGGCCAGCGTTTTCGTTCCGCCAGGCGGGTAATCCCCCGTGGACTGCTAAGGTTTTTGCCCGACTACACCTCTGCGCTCAGCCGCTGGCTGATGACCGTGGAGACGCCGTCGCCGCGCATTGTGACGCCGTAGAGGGCGTCGGCCACCTCCATGGTGCGTTTCTGGTGCGTGATGACGATCAGCTGGCTGGATTCGCGCAGCTCTTCGAAGATGGTGATGAGCCTGCCCAGGTTGGTGTCATCGAGCGCGGCCTCGACCTCGTCCATGACGTAGAAGGGCGAGGGCCGCGCCTTGAAGATGGCCACCAGCAGCGCCACGGCCGTCAGGGACCGCTCACCGCCGGAGAGCAGCGAGAGCCGTTTGATTTTCTTGCCGGCCGGCCGGGCTTCCACCTCGATGCCGGTAGTGAGCATGTCCGAGGGGTCGGTCAGGACCAGCCGGCCCTCGCCGCCGGGGAACAGCCGGGCGAAGACGCGGACAAACTGCCGGGAGGTGTCATCGAAGGCTTCGGCGAAGACCTTTTGGACGCGCTCGTCAACTTCCTTGATGATGTCCAGCAGGTCCTTGCGGCTGGACTTCAGGTCTTCGAGCTGGGTGCTGAGGAACTGGTGGCGCTCCTCGAGTGCGGCGAACTCCTCGAGCGCCAGGGGGTTGACCTTGCCGAGGGCCGAGAGGTCCCGTTCGGCGCGCCTGAGCCGTTTTTCCTGTTCCTCCCGGACGAAGGGCTTGCCTTCGGCGATCTCGCGGCCGTCCTCGT
>Ga0213839_1001759_pt1 | contig 13276 bp, 3 predicted proteins | sample SWPATP21_FD_160075 | JGI IMG/M metagenome (GOLD analysis project Ga0213839, IMG submission 160075) | Coastal seawater microbial communities from Marineland, Florida, United States - SWPA TP2 #1 | ecosystem: Environmental > Aquatic > Marine > Coastal | place: USA: Florida | collected 2016-08-14 | reverse complement strand
ACCCAGCAATTCTTTCCATTGATCCGTATCCGACAGCATGGCATCCGCTGCATCAGATGAGGAGCCAGGGGGGCCAAACTTGCCGGGCAACAACTTAGCCAGCAAGCACAGCTCGTTGGCTTGCGTCGCAGACAAGTTGAAATCTGCTTGTACCCTCGACACACTCGCCGGCATTGATGGCGGCTCAGTTGCAGCCTGCGTCAAAACTTCGAACGCGTGCTCCACAGTGCTCGACGCTGCCGGAGGAGCTTTGACGGACATCTCAAACCCACTGCCCGCTGGCGACAACGACAGGGGCAATCGAGTGTCCAAGCGAATTTGTGCAATGCGCAGCGTGAACAAGATCTTGTCTTCCTCCAATAGAGCCTTTTGAGTGCGACCAATCACAAGCATGAACATGCGGTCTAACAGTTTCGAAAGCTTCTCTTCTTCACTACCGCCACCACCAGCAGCGGCCTCTTGGCCTTCGGCGAGCGCTTTGGCGAGCAGAGACAGGAACGTCTGCAATGAAAAATGGTACAAGAAATGCACGGATGCAAGATCTTGCATGGCAAAATACAGCCTGCTGCACGCACGCGCCATGGGCTCGAAGAATTTCGAGCTTTCTTGCACTTCCAACATAACAGATTCTGACTTGTCAGACTCCGCCTGAACTTGCCGTGCTTCCGTTTTCAAGGTTTCCAACTTGTTCATCACACTGTCGTCGTCCAAAATCCCGCCTTTGACTGAGTTGAGGGCGTCCAACAAGTGGTCTTCCAGCTCGCGCAAGCGTGCTTTGTACTCGCCTTGCAGTTTCAGCAGCTTGGTTCGTCGTTCATCTACCTCAGGGCGCTGACTCTTCAACACGGTGCTCAAGCACTGACTCTCCAAAGAAGAAGGTGTGACCGTGAAATTCACGAAGGTCACACGCGAGCAAAGATCTGGCGTGAAGCGTGCAGTTGGGTCCCGGGTCGTCAAAAACAAGTTGAACGCAGGTGAACAATCGATTTCTTGCTCTCCAACGCGGACCAACACACGACCACCTGCCTTGGTGTACTCACGGTTCAACACCGGGTTGAGCACTGGGTCTAGGTTGTCGACGTCTTGAACCAGCAACGTTGTACCGAAACGAATTGCCTGCTCAAGGTGTTTCATGAAGCCAGGGTCAAGGAAACTTGTCTTGCTGATCTTTTGCTTTTCATACTGCCGGACTAAGAAAGTAGTGGCTTGCCCAGAAGGGTCCACCACAAGCGGGTACCGGTTGAATCGATTCAAGATGATCGCGTTCTCCACGCACAGTTCGTCCGAAGGTAGGCGGTTGCTCTGCCACTCCAACCGTTGGGCGGGAGTACTCAGATACTGCGACAGCGAGAGGTCGCTTTTGCTGGCGATGCCATAATCTTGCAAAATGTCAGCCCAATCCTGAAGCAGCAATTGGCGCTGCTTGAAATCGAAAAACCCAACATAAGCGCAGAAAGCACCAGCGAGCAGGGCATCTCCCACAAGGGTGGCAACTTGGTCTTTGAAACCTTGCGAACCGGCATTCCAGCGAGTACGCTCCTCAGACAAACCTTCGAGCAACTTTCCAGATCGTTGGCACTTGGTCTGGACAGTCTCCATTTCGACTTTAATAGCTTCAGTCGCGCGAATGAGGACAGCATACTCCTCCTTGTACGTCGCGATGCTCTTCTCAAGATCGGAAATGGTCGTTTGCAACTGTTCGTAGTCATCCTTGACCTTCTGTGCATCTTGTTCGAGTTTGGCCAGTTCGTTCTTCAAAGGCTTGATTCGAAGCAGAATTTCTCCATAGCTAACTTGTGAGCACACCCACTTGTAAAGTGGGCCTGCAGCACGGGAACCTCGATTCACGGTCTCGAAAGAAAGAGAGGAATCTCCAACGAAGCGTGTCTGGATTTTCTTGCGGGTTGAATCCTTCAACCTCTTTGTATCGAACGACACGACAGAGGGAATGAATTCACTGCTGGCAAGTGTTCGGCGAACCGACTTCCACTCGGTTTCAGTGTGGCCAAGCATAGCACAAACGGCACCTAGTGTACGCGCAACTTGCGCTGGCGGGTTGTTAAGGGCGCGTAACTCGTCCAGATGGCGTTTTTGGATGCCTTGGACCGCATTGCGGGCCTCGATGAGGGCGGGTTCTGCCTTGTCGAGGTCAGCTTGCACAACGCGTTGGCGTTCCGCGATGTCGAGATTTTGCTGATCTAGTTCCTTCGACAATTTCTCTGCCTCAGTTTTCTTTCCTTCGGCGATGTTTTGGTCGTGGACCATCAATTGCAGTTTGTCGTTGGCTTCGCGATTTTTTTGCTCGAGTTCACGCTCCTTCACAGCGAGCGATCCCCGCAGCTCTTCAACCTCCTCTGCAGTGGCGTTCAGCTTGTCCAAACCAACATTCAAATGCCTCTGTTGCTCTTCCAATTCAGAGCGTTTCTCGCGTTCCAACGCAACGTAGTGCTTAATGAAGTCAAGGAAGTCACGGGGCGACAAATAAGTTTGTCTCCCGGTCTTTGCGGCCATTTTCACCATCGCGTGTACATTGGCATGGAAGTTTGTAATGGAAGCAACAACAGCAACGTGTTGTGTCAATTGTTCTGTTGGTAAGCAAGACAAATTCTCGTCCGCCCAGTCGTTGGCAGCAACCGTTGGTAAATACTTCGATCCTCCAACATCGATATTTTTCGTGAAGTCGTATGCGACTTGAGCAAGAGCATTAGGACTCCAAGTTCCGAACCAATCGACAACGCATCGATTGAACAACGCAGGCGACGTGGCAGCTCGGTTTTCAAACTCCATCGATGCCGGGTTCATCGTGAACACGACATGAAGATTGTTTTGCACATTTTTCGTGAACAAGCGGTACAGTTCTTCTTCTGTGTCGACAATCTTGCCCTCCCTTGTTGCCATAGCTCGGCACTCATTCATCAACGCAGCATATTCGTCGCCCTCGAACAGACCCGGAACTTCACCCGACGCCAAAAGAGCGTTCATGTTTTCCAAAAATGCACTGCTGAGAACGTTTGACTCATCAAAAATGAAACAGATGCGCTCGCCGTCGCAACCAGCTCGTTTGCAAACCGTTCGCAAGTCAGCGTTGAACGACTCAATCGTGTACTTGCGAGAAATCTTGATTTGGAAAACACTCAAGTTGTTGGTCCACGACACAAACCGGGACAGAACAGTCTTGCCAGCGCCACTTTCACCGACCAAGAGCAAGTGGCCAAGCGGTTGACGGAGCACACGATCAATCCTCAGCACATGATCCAGCACCTCGTCAAAGACGACAAGTTGCACGTCAAGTTCCTCTTCGTTGAACACCTTCAATCGTGCTTGGACATGGTTACGGAGCTCCTCGCGATCCACGGACTCGTAGAATTTGGACATCCAGCTTGAGAAAAGAATTGGGCGTTGGAGCGCTGTGTCTAAGTCGACAGAAGGGAAATGTTGGCGAGCAACTTCGTTAATTGCTGCGTCACACCAATCATGTTCCTCTTGGGTGACCAAACGGTCATTGAACAGGCGCAAGCCTTCGTGTGCCCACAGTCGCACCAATTCCACGGCGTTCATTGAGTCTAGTGGGCGCATGGCCTCGTAGAGTGCCCGCATCCATCTCGACAACTCACGAGGAGAGTAAATGTAGTGTGGATGCTGATCCGGTGAAAACTTGTCTTGATTGCGCAAGTACAGATCGACCATGGCTTCTGTAAGGGGTGAAGCGAGACCACGAATATCAGGCTGCATCTTGACTAAACCACGGCAAAACGTGCCGTAGATCTGGCGGAGTGACTCTGGCGCAGGGAAGTCGACCAAAAGTACTGGCGCCTGCGCCAAGAAGCGGTGTGACAGTGGCACACGCCCGGGATCAGTTGGAGGGTTACATGCTCCCACAAACTGAATGCGTTCAAGCTGAACCCAGGTTGGCGCCATCTTCTTGGTGCAACGCCAGTAACCTCCGCGGCTGACGAGTTGCCGCAAGAAAGTGATGACTTTTTGGGTGTTGTAATCATCTGTCGCTGGCAAGTTGATCTCATCACAGAAAATACAGAGCCATTTGCCTTGTTCCTTCGGTGATACTGTCCATCCGTTCGGACCCTTGGCAAACTCGCAATATTGTTCAAATACCTTCAATACTAATTCCGGCTGCGTTCCAGAAGAAAAGTTTAACCAAACTAACTCGAGCTCGGGAAGTGAACTCAAAGTCGCGATCAGCGTCATAGACTTACCCGACCCAGGAGGACCACACAAAATTAGCGGCTTGTGCTGGGCTAGCCAACCTCGAAGCGCGCTCTTGTGGCGAACAGTATCCACAGTTGGAATGACAACGTCGGTTTGCAAGACTTGGTGACTCTCAATTTCAATTTGCGGCACCTTGTCGCTCCATTTGTGCCACTCACCATCCTCGACATAAACTTCGTAATCCACGAGCATGGCACCATTGTCTGAACCTGCTGGCAACTCAACTGTTGTCATGCTTCCAATCGCTTTGCCAAGCTCCAGTCGGCCCTTGAAGTCCATTGAGCCACCGAAGGCCCAAATGAGCGACATGACCAGCCAACGCTCCGCGAACCGATTGGCTTGACTGAGACCGAGCGGAAAGTCGATGTGTGATTCGTTGTACTCGGCAATTTGCTGAATTCCAGCGAGCACGGCACACTTCAAAGTCATCAGCAAACGGCCGCGAGTTGTGTCCATCACGTGGGTCTGACCGAGAGCAAAATTCAAGACGCCAGGAACAAACTCGGCAAACATGGGGCGCACGGCCTGGATGAAGTCTTCACTTGCCTTCTCGACAAACTTACTTTCGTAACGATCGGACCGTTTCTGTTCGGCAATTTCAGCATCTCCGTCATCGGTGGGAATTTCATTGCAGTAAATGGAGTCCAAAAAGTTGGTTAGAATGTCTTGGAGGGGCAAAGTGTCATCCGAGAAGAAAACCATGCCACATCGAGAAACTGTAGCGAGAGTTGCATACTTCAACGTGTCCACCTCGAACAAAATGCGGACGTTGGGTGGGATCGCGAGGCGCTCTCCAGATGGGAGCGTCAGCAATTTGTTGTCATCGAGGACGGAGTTCAAGTTTTCGATCCATTCGGGATCGACATCACCATCAAGCGTGATCCAATGACGCATTTTGTCTTCACCTCTTACATTGTTCAACACTTGACGCAGAAGGTGCGTGAACACGCCGTCTTTCCACTCCATCGTTGTGGCGTCTAGTGTGCCATAGAGTTCGTCTTTGCTGATGGCTTTGGGGTCAATCACAGACTCACGCCCAACAATTCCATCACAACGATGCATGGCCTCGAGCAGCACCGAACGCGAGCTTGTTTTGCCACTGCCGGTCGGCCCAACCATCATGACGCCGTGACTCAATTTCAAAATCTGAAACAATTGCAGCGTTTTCTCGATCCACGCCGGTCCGGGCACAAAGTTGCGTTCGGCACAGACTTCGTGGATTTTCTTGCGTAATTCGGGTTGGTTGATCGTGTGCGGCTCAGTGCCGGGATAAACGCCAGCCAAAATGGAGTTGAACAAAGGAATATCTTGAGCGACAAATTTCGGCACCATGGTCTCAGACACAGATGCAAGAAGCACGGTCCTCTCTACCTCCATTAATTCTGCGTCAGAAATTGTGTCGAGGTCTCTGTTCATCTCAGTCAAATGCTGGCGTTTGAGCGTTCCGGATGACACCAACACGGTTTTGAGTGCACGAAGACCAAAGTCATAGTGAGGCTGTGACGATAATTGTCCTTCACAGAGAGAGAACAACAACACAATTTTGCCAGCAAGCGCTTCGGCGCTGCGGAATCCTTGCGAAAAGAGCATGACTTGAGCAATAAGCTCCCAATCAGGCTTGATCATGGCAATAGATCGGAATAATTGCTTCAAGTTGTCGGGCAGATTAGAACGGCCGGCGTAGCCGGGGTTCATCGTCACGAAGATACCCACATTCGGGTCGATGGTGACTTGGCGTCCAACAAGCTCAATTTGACGCTCGCCACGAAGCAATCCCGTCTGAATGGCCAAAATTTGCTGAGAAACGGCAGACAAGATGCGTTCCTCCAAACGATTGAATTCATCAAAGCATCCCCACGCGCCGACCTGGCACAGTCCGCGGAAAATACGGCCCATTGCTTGGAAGTCAAATGTTTCGTCACAGTTGAATACGAGCACGAATCGACCAAACAGCGAACCAAGCATCTTCACAGATTCTGTTTTACCAGTACCAGCGGGACCGAATGGGTTGCCGCCAAGACGGTTGTGCAGTGCCTGCGTCAGTGTCAGGTAACAGCGATCGGTCAAAGGAGTTTGCACGAGACGCTTGCCAACACCGAGGTACTCAAATCCATAGTGGAATGTCGCGTTCGCGACTTGTACTTCAAGTTTTTTCATCAAGTCTGCCTCTGCAGTGTGGAAGTAGTAACGCATTTGATAAAGCCATGTGAAGTCTTCCGGAGAACCCACAGCTTCTGCCAATAACGATCGAGTCACATCTCTTTGGTGGACCATTTCTGTCATCAATTGCTCATATTTCTGGCGGGTGCCGGTTGGGAGATCACCGAGGACACGATCAGCAAGTAACTTCAACAAAGACACAACCCGGTCAAGAGGCTTTTGCAGAGCAGTACTGTCTTCCGCCATGGCAGCCTCGATGCTGCTCGACCATTGAATTTGAGTTGACATGATGACAATTTGTGTGCAGTAGTCGTCCATCCATTGAATGAATGTGTCGCGGTGTTCGTTTTTCTCGCCCTTGGCAGTTGGGGCAACAATAGCGTCAACGTGATCGGACCACTTTGCCGAGGCCTCGATGGCCTTGAGCAAATCCGTAGCCAATGAAGTTTGCATCGCGAGCTCGGTTTGGTTCAGCCAATCAACAACTTTTGCACTCTCCCCAATGCTGACTTCGCCGTGAAACATCACCACTTCGCCCTCGCGGGACGTCATACCCTTTGCCTGCGTTTTGATAGCACCACCTTCCAGTTCGCCGATGAGCGTAGCGACTCCAGCGAACATTTTCAACAAATGACGTTGGATTTGCTGTGGCTCTTTGCTGTTGCCGATGATTTCCAAAAGATCTTCGTCTCCAACGAAATAGAATCGAGAAAAAGCCGCACGTTGGCGCTCCAGGTACTCGCCGAGAGCACGTTGGATCTTTGTAAGAAGGTCTTCGACGTGTTCCAGCGTGCGCTGGAGGCCATCGATGGCCAACACGTCGAGAGCACGTGGTTTGTAGGACACCTTGCGCATCAATCCAACAAACTCGGAGTCGATGCTCTTGAAACGAGAGTATTCATTGGGAAGTTGCGCTTTAATGTCCTGGCTGCCCAAGAAAATACCTTCCAAGTACACCCAGCGGCGTTGCACATCAATCCAAACGTCCAGAACAAGGCGCAACAGCGACAATTGCTTGTCCCACGTGCTTGCCTCTGATGCAAAAACCTTGTAGTACGGCGACTGCTGCATGGATGCCAAAGAACCGAGATTTTCATCGAGTTTCTCGAACAGGTCGTCCCACCCTCGAATCAACCGACATTTATTCTGGTAGTTGACCAGCTCAAACTCGTACGCGTTCCAAAACTCTTTGACTTCGTTCAAGAATTGTTCCAATGCCATTTCACCCTGAGCTTCTCGGATTACACCTTCCAAAAACACGGAGTACTTCTTCAATCCACAATCCCAGATCTTTCCAAGGGTGAGCTGTTGGTAGGTCGTGCCGAGTCGTAGCTCACGCAAAATCGACCTCCAGTGTCGATCTTTGAGAGCATCACTACGCAATTCTGAAATAGTTGAATTTGTCTTCTTCCACATTCGAAGCGAAGATTGCAGGTGCGTATACGCCTCGTATTGGCGTACCATGTTGGGAAGTTCAGCCAAACCGGAGAGCAAGCCGTCCAGTTCTCGGCGAAGCTTGCGGGGTACAACTGATGTCCACGGAAGTTCCTTGAGATCGTCGATCTGCTGCCACGGGCCCACGAGCTCGCTCCACACCATTTTGAGATCCCGCAGCTCCTCACGCAGCGGGGGCAATGAATCGTCCTTGGGAGGATCTAGTTGGAGAGCAACCTTCGCGTTGCGAATCTCTTCCATTTCATCTTCCAATCTGGTCAGCCGGCCATCAAAAATGTTGAGTTGGTCCAATGCAGAGCTGGGTGCGACATCACCCTTCAAAGGTTTTTGTTCAGCCCAGTCTTTGGCATACGTTGCTATGCGCGACGCCGTTGCGTCTTCTTCGCCAACAATCTTCTTCTGCAGCATGGGGATCTCTTTCTGCACGCTTCGATCCTTGCGCTCCAAAATCTGCTTGAGGGTTTCCCACTCGCCCTCAACTTGTGTGTACCACAGCCAATCGGACGGAAAGGAGAACATATTGCGCCGAAGAAGGGTCTCTCCCTTGTTGTAGCTCTCCAACTGCGTGGTCCACGCTGGGATTTTGGACTTGGCATCGAAAATATGCTTGATGAAAGCAATGACGTCGGAGGTGCTGCCATCCAAACGGTACTCCTCAAGTTTACCTCGCAACTCAGTGATTTCAGTCTTGAAGTTTCGCATTGCATCGCCCACAATTTCGCTGAACCGAACCAAGACCTGGTGCGCACAATTTACACATTACACAATCCATGAACCACGCCGTCAACAAAAATCGTACTCATAAAGACACGCAGGGGGCAAAACAGTGCGACTTACATCTTTGTGCCACGAGTCATATTTCGAGTCCACTTTTTCTTGAACTTGAGCATAATTAATGACGACGTTGCCGAAGCGCTTGAATGTCTTGGCATTGTCAAATGTGGCCCGGGACTTTCGGATGCCAGTCAGCAAGTTTTGCCACTCATCGACGTCGGTGCCGATTCTGGCAAACATGGCATTGGGATCCATGTCCCAGAGTGCCTGGTACTGCAGCCATTCATTGACGTACACGCCGACGGCGCTCAGCTGTGTTTCGACGGCGCCGTAGGCATGCAACAATTCAGCTTCGTCCAGCTCGTCCAACAGAGACGCATACGTGTTGCGGCGACGCGCTGTGATCGCAGCCGCAGCCGCAGCCGACGATCCTTCAGCCATACCTAAGTCAATGTTTTGATCGTACCGACTGGCTTGGAGGCGCTTCAGGTCCAATATGGTTCCGAGGCGCCTGTGAAGCTCGCGGTGCTGCTCGACTCGGCTTTCGGCAAGCGGGGGGTCCAGCTGCAGCACACGAGCATGCAACACGATCTCGTGCGATACTTCCGGAAGCTCAGCTTCTTTCACCGCCTATTCAGATACACGGGTGAGAACCGCACAGCAACATTACACCAGAAGAGTACAGAGACCTACCCGATTGACCTTCGCTCGCAAGCGCTTCGCGTTTCGGCCTTGCGCGCCTGACTTTAACAACGCAGGGTCGTTGATCAATTGGAACACATCAACCCACTCCTGCACTTCGTTTCGCAGACGCTGGAGCAAAACTTTGGCGACGTCGTCGTTCACGTGAGCCACCCAGAAATCAAGGTTGGACAGACTAGACAAGTTCATGTTGTCAATCACTGTCTGTAGCTCGGTGAGGATTTCAGAAAACGCTGAGTGAGAGTATGAGCATGTCTTCAGCTGCTGTACAAGCTCCTCAACATTGGAGGCTCTGTCTTGAATTTCACCGAGTTGGTCATGCAGGGACATGACGTTGTTGTGCAATTTCGTGACGTAGTCTTCAAGGAAGCTTTTGTCCATCTCCCAGCAAATCTTTCGCTTGAATGACCACTCGATAGTTGACTGAATATCAATCATGCGGTCGGCGAGGAGAGGCCTGATCGACGGTTGGATGGATGCGTTGCAGCGGTTGAATGTACGGAGGGTTTCTTGTAAAGACATGGCCTCCGGATACTTTTCCTTGGCCTGCAGTGATTCCACTCGAACGGAGAGAGGGATTTTTCCGCCGTAGCCCAAGTGATCCAAGTTCCGTACTTCCTTGAACAACTTAATGATTTGAGGGTCGAACTGAACACGTAACTCGAACCCACTCGAACGCTGCCGCCGATCCGCGACGACGTGAAGGATTTGTTGACTGTAGTCGAAGCCGCTGTGGCTTTCTTTGCCACGCTTCTGGATGTTCTCCCACCAAATTTTAAAAATTTTGTCGGCGTTCAAGTGCGACTTGAACATGTCTCCAGTGTTTTTGAGTTTCACTCCAGCCGGGTGGGTGGCCCAATTGCTTCCGAGCACGTGTTCAACTCTCCGCAGGTAATTGTTGAGCTGCCGTTCGATTTGGCGAGCCCATACAATGGAGCCGGAGATGGGGGGGAGGTCACGCAAGGCACTCATTTTGCTTTCCTCGGACCCTTGGAACTGGGCCGTGAATTTCGCCTGAAGACGCGCGATATCTGCAGAGACTTGGTCCAGTAGTTGCTTTTGGAATTGCTGGATGGCACCCTTCACACGTGGACGAACCAGAAGCGCATTAAACTTGGAGAAAATGCGGAACATTTCGTTGGCAGTCTGAGTGGCTCCCAACACCTCTCGCAATTTTGACGTGATGGTCGCCTCCACTTGGTCAAACTTGTTGTGGTACCACTTCATGTGGTCATCCCACTTTGTTTTGCCTGACTCGGAGATGTCAAGGACATCTGCTTCACACAGCTGGCTGTAGGCCTCGTCAAGTTGCTCCAGCATCTTCACGCTGTTGCCGAGGCTGGCGTCCTTGGACAGCACGCTCTTAATGATGGAGTAAAACTTGCTGTGGTCGGTTCGAAGCAATTTGAATGCCTTCAACCTGGTCAGTAGCGGTTCGTGGGCCATGGACTGTTTCGGCAAGTTTTTCTCTCGGCGCTTGGACTTGCGCTTCTTCGATGACTGCAAATCCGACAAAAAGTCTCGCTTGTCGCCCTGGAAATCCTCAAGGAGTTCCACGGCCTCGTTGATCGAGGGAGCACAGTCAGCGAACGAGCCCTTCATGATGTTGCGCTGCGACAGCAAGCCTGTGAGCTTCTTTGTAAGGTCACGAGACACAGCCTGCATGAGTCGCACTGTGCGATTGTAGGAATAGTGCTCGATGGTTTTAATGCGGTTCATGTGCGTCAAGAGAGCCTTCAACGATGCACCAATGGCAGCCATGGACGGTGCGGTGAGGAGTGCATCGATGGGGAAGTCTTTCATGAGGTTCATGATGTTGCGGACTTCCTCGATGCGTGGCGACAACGACGTGCCAGCGTCAAATCCAAATCGGACCGAAAACTTGTTGGCTTGGTGCAAAATAGAGAAGGTCAACTCGATGAACGGCGACTCAACCTGGCGTTTGATTGACTCCAATGACTTGTCCATCGACTTCCAAAACGTCACTTCCGCCATCGTGTTTCCAAGGGACGGATCGCGTGACAAACCTGTCACCTTTTGAATTTCCTTGATCCACTTCTTCACTTGCCCAGTCAAGGTGTTCAAGAACGTGTGATCCTTGATCTTCGCTTCCAGGCCAACCTCGCTGACACTGAGCACCCTTCCCTCCGTCTTGCACTTCGTACTGGCCTCCAGGATGTCAGGGTGCGGGGTCAGCACGATGTCTGGGACCTGGAAGTTTTGCTGGCAGTGCGTGAAGGCGATGTCCAGTTCGTTGATTTTGCGCGTCAAATTGGCAAAACCGCTGGCAGCAGCCATGGTTTCGTCACTGGCCTTGGTCTCATTGGTCTCGCCGCCCACGCGCGCCGAAGCATAACTGCGGACCATTGGCGCAAATACTTGTGAGATGTAGCCACGGAAAAGTTCCAGCGTACCCGTGCCAACATCAGAAGTGGTGGCCTCCGTGGAGGCTTTCTCTTTGGAACCCCCTTCCTTGGTCTCCTCACCGTCAGCACCAGCATTCGCCTCAGAGTTGATGGTGATCATTTGAATTTGAGCACCAATTTTCCTTGTCTCGTCAAGCGGGCCGGCCGTATTTTTCACGAACACGACAGTGGGGAGAGGCTCTCCGACGTAGTTGACTTCTCCGGAAAATCGAAACGTCGCAGAGGTTTCACCGTCGGCAGCTGCAGCTGCCGACGGTGATCCTTCGCCATTTTCGTCCACCACTTGGCCGACGTACCGGACGCAGAGAACATTTTGTGTGTCGTTGGCAAACTGCAACAAGATGCGCTGCGCGTCTGGTCCCACCAAAGCATGCTTGACCTCGTCAGGCGTGCCGCCTTCAAGGACAACTGGGCATGTGGAGACCAGGTACTTGGTCAATTTTACGGTGGCCATTCTGTGAAGTCGCCCGGCCGCCACGACCTCAGGCGCCTCACCTCAAACTCTCTGGCGACGAACCACTGCAAGTGGGAGCGTCGTGCGGCCTCGTCGCGGCCGAGAAGCGGGCGGGCCAAAGCTTGCTCGCAAGCTCGGATCCACTTTCGGTGTGCTTCCGTCACGCAAACATAGCCGACACGCACACAACAGAACGCACCACGCAAGAACAAACGCCAAAAGCAAACGAACAAACAAAGCAGAACGAGAAAAAAGACGGCGTGGCGCTCGAGGACGTGGTCCGTCCAGCGCGGCGCTTTGTTACGCGAGTGGCGTCGTCAGCTAGACAGACACGCGACGCGTGTGACCGTGTCTTTATCACGCCCGTTGTCGCCACCGCCGCACCAGACATCGGCGTCGTCACCGTTCGTGATCGTGGGTCGTCGTCACTTATATGTCGTCGCCATCTGCAGTTTTGTTGTGGATAGCAGTACACAGAGCACGGAGAACACTCACCACCACAAATACCACCACAAGCACCACAAACGCCAACAGAGAATAGACAACAGCAAACGACGAACGACGCCAACCGACGACCGACGAACGAACACAGAACGACGGCGACAAAGAACGCGGAAGGACGAACGCGGAACGAAGACAGAACGAACGCGGAACGAAGACAGAACGAACGCAGAACGAACGACGACAGAACAATGCACGAACGACGACAGAACAATGCACGAACGACGACAGAACAATGCACGAGCGAAGACAGAACGGCGACAGAACGAATGCACCAACGAAGACAGAACGAACGCCGAACGAACGACGAACAAACGAACGACGACAGAGCAATGGATACACGGACGAACGACGACGAACGAACGAACGAACGAACGAAGACAGAACGACGACGACGACGACGACGACGACGACGACGACGACGACGACGACGACGACGACGACGACGACGACGAAGGAGGAAGTGAACGAAGGCGAGCGAAGCCGATCTGTGTGTGCTCTGTGCTGTTCTGTGGGCGGCGGCGCAGCGAGCAGCAAGCAGCAGCTCGTCTGCGTGTACGCGGCTGGGAGTGAGTGA
>Ga0213839_1001758_pt1 | contig 13278 bp, 12 predicted proteins | sample SWPATP21_FD_160075 | JGI IMG/M metagenome (GOLD analysis project Ga0213839, IMG submission 160075) | Coastal seawater microbial communities from Marineland, Florida, United States - SWPA TP2 #1 | ecosystem: Environmental > Aquatic > Marine > Coastal | place: USA: Florida | collected 2016-08-14 | reverse complement strand
GTGAACGTGCCCGCTTCCTCGGTCGAGAACCAGGTGGCCTCGAGGCGGTCGGCGTTGAACAGGTTCAGCGGCACGAATCCCCACGGGCTCGTGCCGTCGACGATCTCGAGCTGCACGGGGTCGGCGCCCTCGGGCCAGGCGCACGACACCTTCCACGTGCCCGCCCCCGGGATGTGGAGCGCCACCTCGGCGAGCGGTCCGCGGAGGTCGAGGCGCTCCAGCGTCAGCCCCTCGACGACGTAGCCCGGCTCGAGCTCGGCAGCGGGCTCGGGGGGCGGGAAGGCGAACACGTCGACGGTGGCCTCGGCGTAGGTGTCGGGCCGGGGCCACAGCGACAGCTCGAGGGCGTCGAAGGTCGCCCGCGGGAACCGGCACAGCTTCTCGACGCAGCCGCCGCGAGCGCTGGCCCCGTCGTCGCTCGCCCAGCGAAAGCTCACATCGGCGTCGACCGGGGACGGCACGTACAGCACGTCGAGGCCTCGCTCCACCTCGACGGTACGGGTGTCGGGGGCGGGCAGCGCAGGCACGTCGACGGGGTGGACGCCCCGCGACCAGGCGTCGTCCAGCGGCTGGGCCGCCTCGCCGTCGCTGTCGAGCGCTGCATCCGCCGGCAGGGGCTCGTCGGTGCGCGTGAGCTTCACCGACCAAGGACTCGGGTCCGCGGGGGTGTCACACCACGCGGGCGTCTCCGAAGGGCCAAAGGGAATCGGCTCGCAGAACGCCCGTCGGGACGAGGCCGTCTGGTCGGTGAGGCGCACGTGGTAGTCCCCGGGTGCCAGGTTCACGGTGGTGCGCGCCGCCCCGTCGTCCGACGGCGAGTACAGGACGCGGGGCGACACCGGGCCGCTGGGTCCCACCACGGTGATCGCCGGGAAGCGGGGCTGCTCGGGGTGGGACAGGTCGCTGCGGTCGGCCTCGGCGACGAGCGTCACCACGCTGGGCTCCTCCACCGTCAGGGACGCGTGGGCGGCCGCGGGGCGAGGGTCTCCGTCGGGCACCGACAGCGGCAGCGTCGACGAGGCACCGTCGGCCAGCGGCGTGCCCTCCGGTCGGCCCAGCACCACCAGCTCGAGCGACAGGGCGTGGTCGGCGGCCACGGCATGGACCTGCCCCGGCATCACGTCGTAGAGCACCCGAAGCTCGCCGTGCGGGTCGCCGCCGACGATGGCGTCGCCGTGCCGTAGCTCGAGGCCGTCGACGCCCCGGTAGAGCACGTCGCTGGGCTGAGCGACCGACCACGGCACCACCTCTTCCGCGTCGACGGTGAGCGCGAGCTGGGCCACGGGCTCGGGCAGCGACCCGAGCACCTCGTCGAGCACGTAGCCGAAGGCCTCCAGCCCCCGACGCCGATCCGGCCGGTCGCGCTTTCCACGGGTCGCCGAGACCTCGAGGGCCCGGTCGCCCACGATCAGCCAGGCGCCCGATCGCCCCACGCGGCAGCCCCGGGTCGAGGAGAACGGCACCTCGTCGACGGTGACCGACACCCGGCGCTGCCCGTCGGACGAGCTCAGCTGCAGGTAGAGGGGGACATGGGTGAGGTCGGACAGGTCGTGCACCACGGTCAGTCCCAGGGCGGTCGCCACCCGGCGCACCGACGCCGCGTCGAGGGCATGCATCGCTGCCGGGCCGCGGGCCAGGGCCCGGAGACAGGCGGGCGGGGGCTCCGGGGCGGCGAAGGCCGCGACCGACAGCAGGAGGAGCATGCGTCCTCCTACTCGTTCGTCGCCGGGCCCGCCGGCTCCTCCTCGTACTTGCCGAGCCCGTGGCGCTTCGCATAGTCGTCGAGGCAGCTCCCCACCCGGTCGGAAAGCATCGTGCACCCGCCGACCTTCCCGGGCCCCGTCGTGCCCACGACACACGAGCCCCAGCTCCCCTTCTCGGTGCCCTCGTGCACCGCCACCCGGTACTCCCCGAGCTGCGCGGGATCGTCGACGCGGGCCGAGACGAAGGTGAACGCCAGCGGCCAGACACTCCAGTCGACGTGGCTCGGTCGCACGAAGGCCCAGATGGGCTCGGGCACCCGCTCGTCGTAGAAGCGGATGGTGGTGTCGACCTCGTGCACGGTGTGGGGCGGCGGCGGGCCCGGCACCTGGGTGGTGGGCATGCCCATGGTCACCCGCTGCACCGAAGAGCGCCCCGCGTCGTCGGGGGCCGACAGGCTCAACCGAAAGCGAAACGGTGGCGTCGTGTCGTGGTCCTCGACGATCACCTCGCAGGCGACCGGCGCCCGCACGGTGGCCTCGTTGCCCACGAGCTCGAGCGGCGGTGCGGCCCAGGCCAGCGCGAACCACATCCGGGCCTCCTTGTTGCAATGCCACATCTTGGCCTGTGGCGCCCTCCTCCACGGTAACCGGGCCGCAGGAGGTGCCGATGGGACCGGGATGGTGGACCCTGTGGCTCGCGGTGGGCGCAGCGATGACCCTGCCGGCGACGCCCGCCGAGCTGTGCGCGCTCGCCGAGGTGGTGGTGGTGGCCGAGGTCACCAGCCAGGAGACCTCGTGGGTCCCCGGCACCGCTGGGCACCTCGCCACGCGGAGCTGGCTGCACGTCGACGAGGTCGTCCGAGGCGAGATCGCCGCCCCCCTGTCGGTGGTCACGGCCGGAGGCCACCTCGACGGACTCACCATGACCGTCGAGGACGAAGCCCGCCTGCAGCTCGACCGGCGCTACATGCTGCTGCTCACCAGAGGACCCGACGCCTGGCGCGTGGTGAGCGGCCGCCAGGGCGCCTGGCCCGTGCCCGTGGGCATGCCCGTCGACACCCTGCGGGAGGCCTGCGATGCCCGCTAGCTCGCTCGTGCTGTGGACGGGCCTCGCCCACGGCTACACCCTCGCCGCCACCGATCTGGCCTGGCAGGCCGACCCGGTCGATCACCGCTTCCACCTCGACGTGGCCAGCTTCCCGGCCGACGTGGGCAGCGACGACGAGCTGCTCGACGCGTTCGCCGAGGGACTCACCACCTGGCACGACGCCGACGCCGACCTGCAGCTCGCGGCGGGTGGCGACCTCGTCGGCAGCACCACGGCCGACGGGGTGATCACGGCCCGGTTCGAGGACACCACGGCCGACGGGTTCCGGGTGGCCACGGCCACCTCGTGGACCGTCGGGGGCGGCCACAGCTTCGACTGCGACATCGTCTACTACGGCGCGAACGCGGTCGGCGAGCTGGCCTGGACCCTGGAACAGGGCGGCGCGGGCTTCGATCTGGTGGAGGTCACCACCCACGAGGTGGGCCACTGCCTCGGGCTCGACCACAGCGACGACGCCCACGCGATGATGGCGGAAGACGTACGTGACGAGCGCGGGCTGGCCGACGACGACGTGGACGGGGTGCTGGCCCTGTTCGGCGCGCCGTGCGACGACGCGGACGGCGACGGGGTCGATGCCTGTCGTGACTGCGACGACGGCGACCCCGCCACCCATCCCGGCGCGGTCGAGGCCTGTGACGGCGTGGACCGCGACTGCGACGGACGCATCGACGCTGGCGCCGGGGTCGACGCCACCTTCGGCACCGGGTCCCTGGAGCAGCTGCGCACCAGCTGGGGCAACGCGGCCCGGGCCGAGGCCGACACGATGCTCCATCACGCCGCCCAGTGGCTCGACCTGCCCGCCGACGCGCGGGTGTCGTGGTCGGTGCTCCGCGACGACGGCGGGCGGTGGTCCCGCCTGGTGACCGCCACGGAGATCGTGCCGTCGGGCACCGGGTGGGCGGAGTCCCCTCCCCTGGAGCTGCCCCTGGAGGCCGGCGAGACCTATGCCGTCGTGGTCGGCGTGCTCGGCGGGGCCACCTTCGCCTACGACCCGTCCGCGCCGGTGGACGGGCCCCTCACAGCGGTGGGCGCGGTCACCACCGACTTCGTGCCCGCCGACGACCAGCCGGTCGCCGACGCGGCCCCCGACCCAGGGTGGCAAGCGCACCAACGGTGGAGGCTCACCGACCCCGACGGTGCCACGGTGTGCGGCAGCGGGACGGGGTCGAGCGGGACGGGGTCGAGCGGGACGGGGTCGACGGGGTCCACCGAGCCCGAGGACAGCGAGGCATCCACGGGGAGCACTGGCTGCAGCTGCGGCGGGGCCCAGGTGGTCGGCGCGCCCGTCTCCGGCGTGCTCGGCGTGGGGTGGCTGGGCTGGGTGGTGGGCATCCGGCGGCGCCGGTGATCGCTCACGGAGCCGTGAAGAGGCACCGCGTCGTCGGCTGGATGATGTCGGTGAGCGCCACCAGGTAGTAGGTCTTGCCCGACACCAGGGGCTCGGGAGCGCCTTGCACCGGCCAGGCCTGCACGGCGTCGGCGGGCACTTCCCCATAGGCCACCCCCGAAGCCATCGGCGCGTCCTCCGGGAGCACGTCGACCCGCCACAGGGTGCCCTCGGGCAGGTCGAGGTTCGGCGGCACGGTGGGGTTCGCGGCCCCGGCCTCGAGCACGTAGAGGTAGCGCACGTCGGTGCCGGTCCACCGCACCCGGCCGTCGGCGTCGACCCCCTGGCCGTCGGCACAGGCCTCCGGCTCGTAGACAAGCTGATCGACCAGCGGCCCGCCCCACGGGCCCTCGTCGGCGAAGTCACGCTCCGACAAGCCCCGTCGCTGCAGCTCGCCCTCGAGGAAGGCCTGCATCCGGGGGATGTCGGTGGTGGGCACGCCGGTGGTGGAGCGGTCGAAGCCGTGGTTGTCGTCGGCCGGGAACGCACCGAAGGCGCTGGAGTCGATGAACCCGGCGAACATGGCGATGGCCGCGTCGCTGGCGCCGTCGGTCCAGATGGGACCGTCCTCGAGGTACCAGCCTGCCGGCCCGTCGGGGGCCGTCGACGAGTGGCAGCACACGCAGGCCGAGGCCTCGAACTGGTCCGTCACCCACGCGAACTCCTCGGCCCACACGGGGTCGTCGAGGCGGCTGTCGTCTTCGGCAGCCTGAGCTGCCGGATAGGGAACGTAGGGACGCTGGGTGCGCACGACATCGCAGTCGCCGTAGTCGAGGAACCGGTAGCCCTCCTCGGTGGAGCCCGAGATGGCGTTCCAGGTGCACACCTCGCCGTCGTCGGCGCTGGGCTCGGCCACACACACACGCTCGAAGGGCTCGAAGGGCACACTGCCGAAGCCCTCTCCGCCGGTGGCCGTCTGCCCGTCGCAGGCCCCGTCGCCCACGAAGTCGCCGCCCGCCAGCCCACAGCCGAACTCCACGCCGCTGCACAGGCTCGGGTCGTCGCCGGGGAACACGAGCGCCACCTCGTCGTCGGTGCCCTCGTCGATGGTGCAGGTGCCCAGGGTCGCGGCATAGACGCAGGGAGCGTCGGCCACGAACGTGCCGGGCCCGGCCGAGAACGGCGGCGCGGCGCAGTCCTGCTCGGCGGCGTCGAGGCTCCAGCCGTCGCCCCGGTACTCCTTGCATTCTTCGTCCTGCGAGAAGAGGTTGACGTAGGTGCAGTGCCCCACCGCCGCAGCCACGGGCGCGGTCGGCGTGCCCGTGTCGGCGGTCGGCGTGACCGAGGACGACGGAGAGGACGAGCCGCCCGTCGTGTCGTTCGGCGCGTCGCCGCCACCACCGCAGCCCGCCAGCGCCACGCCCACTGCCACCCGTCCCCAGATCTTGCTCGCCATGAGACCTCCGCCTCTGGCGATATGGAAACGGCAAGCCATGTGCAAACCGTGTACACGATCGGGGATACGTGCAGGTATCTCCGCGGATCCAGGCCTAGCCGGTTTCGTCCTTGGCGAGCATCGCCTCGAAGGCGAACGTCCCGAACGGCACGAAGGCCGCCACGGTGCCCACAGCGAAGCGCGTGACGGCCCAGCCCGCCTGCAGCCCCACCACCCCCATCAGGCCCATGTAGGCGATGAACAGCACGCCGTGGGCCCAGCCGGGCACCTGCGTCGCGTGCTCCCAGCCCATGCCGTACTTCAGCGGCATCGCCACGCCCATCAGCAGCAGCAGCGACAGGCCCTCGAAGCGAGCGACCCACAGGAACAGGTTGTGCACGGGCAGCCTCCGGGCGCCGCGTATCCTGCGCGGCCGCGCGTGGAGCGCTCAGCTCAGCCGCGCCACCACGTCGGCTACGACCACCCCCTCGACCACCAACGACTTGTCGCGCCCGGTCTGGCCGCTCGCCACCTGCACCGCTGCCCGCCGCACCCCCAGCAGCTTGGCGAGCCACTTCCCCAGCGCGGCGTTGGCCGCCCCATCGACCGGCGGCGCCGCCACCCGCAGCTTGAGGCGGTCGCCCACCACCCCAGCGACGCCGGTGCGCGAGGCCCGCGGCTGCACCTTCACCCGCAGCCGTACGCCGCCCTCGACCGGCTCGAGCCAGGCCGGGAGCTCGCTCACCAGGTGGTCGGCGCGCACACCAGCTCGGTGGCCGCCCCCGCCGACGAGCTGCCCACGTGGCGGTCGAACGCCACCTCCACCGTGCCGGGGAGGTCGTAGCAGAAGCCGTTGAGCGGGTCGGACCGGCCCACGCACTGGCCCGCGCCCGTTGCCTGCTCGGCGCAGAACGTGGTGGCCGCTCCGTCGCGGTCGCCGCAGTATCCCTCGCAGTCCATGGTGCAGATGCCCGTGCTCGCCCCCGCACTCGTGGGCTCGCACCACGACAGGTACTCCACCTGCCAGCAGCGGTCGTCGGCCGGGTCGCAGGCCTCGCCCGTGTAGGGCAGGTCGGCCGGCGCGCCCGCGTTGAGCAGCGGGAAAGCGGCGGGGTCGTCGAGGGCGACGAAGGTGAAGCCGCGGCCCTGCAGCTCGTCGATGAGGTCGGGCAGCTCGTCGGCCACGTACTGGTGGATGTCGTGGAACAGCAGCACGCCGCCGTCGAAGCGCTCCACCTGCTCCACCACCAGCCCGAGCATGTCGTCTTCGTAGGCCTCGGGGACGCGCCAGTAGTCGGAGGTGAGGCACTGGCCCGGCGTGCCCACGGCGGCGTAGCACCAGTCGGCGGTGTCGACGTGCCAGCCCGCCACCACCAAGCCGCGGTCGCCCACCCGGTCGACGGCATCGCAGTCGGAGTCGCCGTAGGGGAAGCGGAAGTAGTCGACCGGACCGAACGTCTCGAGCAGCTCGGTGGTGTCGTCGATCTCGGCTTCCATCGCCGCGGTGTACAGGCTGGTCAGCTCGGGATGCGACCAGCTGTGGTTGGCGATGAGGAAGCGCGGGTCGACCACGATCTCGTCGACGATGTCCCACGTGGCGGGGTCGCTCACCCGCTCGCCGAGCATGAAGAAGGTGGCCGGCACGTCGGCGGCCCGAAGCGTGTCGAGGATCTGGGGCGTCGTGGTGGCGCTCGGACCGTCGTCGAAGGTGAGCGCGACGTAGCCACCGAGAGGGGCGGGGTCGGCCGGGTCGATGCCCGAGCAGTCGTAGCGACGCTCGACGACCGGGGGGGTGTCGGTGTCGGCGTCGGTGTCGGCATCGGTGTCCGTGTCCGTGTCCGTGTCCGTGTCGGTGTCGACATCGGTGTCGGTGTCGGTGGACGTGGTGGTGGACGGCTCGGTGAGATCCTGGCCCTTGCTGCCGCTGCACGCGATCGAGAGGGTCAGGATCAGAACGCTCGGGGGAGGCAGACGGAAGCGCATGCCGCTCCCCTAACGGGCTGGGCACCGGCGCCTATTCGGGGAAGTACGCACGCCCCGTCGCCCGGACGGCGGGACTCGCAGGAACCGGAGCATCGACCAACTCCCAGCTCTCCAGCTGGAGCAGCTCGTCCCCGGCCTCGGCGAGGCTCGCTTCCGCGGCGTCGACGGCCTGCCCCAAGGAGCCACTGGCCACCCAGAGCGTCTGGTAGAACGACCCTGCGCCCGGCGTCTCACCGAGCACGAGGAGCTTGTAGCAACCGAGCAGATCCTCTGGGTTCACGACCGCTCCGGCTGGGACAGTCGCCCCGCCTGGGCCGCCAGACTCACGGCCCCCTCCTCGGGCGCAGCGGCGACGACGGCGAGTCCCCCTTGCTCTCCCCCCGCGCGGGCCTGGATGCGCTCCACCACCTCCTCGACGCGCCGCCCGGCAGGCCGTGGGAGCCGCGGCCTCACCTCGCGCAGCTTCGCCACCAGATCCACGCCCCCATGGGCCCCCAGGGCGTCGAGCACCTGGCTGCGGCAGTCGTCCGTGAGCGGCCACATCAGGGCGTCGAAGAGCAGGGGCTGGGCCTCGGGCAGCTCGGCGGCCACCCAGCATGCGACGAGGTGGGAGGTGACGGCGTCGCCCAGCGCCGAGCCATGCCAGGGACGGACGTGGGCCGCCCGCCTCTCGGTCCACCACGTGAACGTCTGGCGCGCCATGTCGAGGCTCGGTCGCTCGCTCGCCAACGCCGCAGCGGCCTCCTGCACGTCGGCGTCGCCCTCTGCGAGCAGACGACCGACCGCCGCAGGGCTGCCCGCCTCCGAGATCGCCTGCATCGCGTCGGCCCGCTGGGTCTCGGGAACCACGCCATCGAGCAAGCAGCGCACCAGGGCTTCGTCGTTCCGCAGGTGGATGGCCGTCCACCATCGGAAGTAGGGCAGGTCGCTCTCCAGCAACGCCGCGCCCGCGTGCTCGGTCATCGCGTGGCGATGGCTGCGGAACACCCTCACCCGTAGCTTCTCCACCTCGTGCGGGTCGATGGCAGGGGCCAGGGGCTCGGTGGCCGCGGCGTCGTCGGCGACCGCAGCCACCTCGTCGAGCAGGTGATGGAGCGCGGCCAGGTCGGACCAGGTGGACGTCGTGCGAAGGGTGTCGTGGCGACAGCTCACGCGCCCGTGCTGGGCGAGCGCCAGCAGGTCTTCGCGCAGGTCGCGTCGAAGCAAGGCCGGATCGGTGCGCCCGAAGTCCACCGAGAAGCGGCGGTCGAACGTCTCGTCACCGACCTTGCTGGCGGTGGGCTCGTCGCCTTCGCCGAGGGTCCAACGGAGGCCCGGCACCTCGACCGACACCGTGAGGCGGGCGCCCTTGCGGGACACGAACACCGGGCGCCCACGCCACACCCCATGCCAGCGGCCGTCGCGGTCGACCAGGTCGTCGAGCGAGGCGACCTCGGGGTGTGCCGAGCCAAAGAAGCCCCGGAGATGGAGGTAGCCGACCGCAGCGAGGAACAGGCTGCACGCCAGCGTGGTGACGGCCCACGGGGCGAACAGCATCACCACGTCGAGCAGGAGGTCGAGGTTCATGTCTCGCCCTCCCGACGCTGCGCGACGGTGACACGCCCAGCGGCGGCCCCATCCACGACACTCACCGCACCCGCCTCGTCGGCCTCGGCGATGGCCAGCTGGCCCACTGTGCGCCCCACGCTCTCCCCGATGGCCTGGATGGTGCGCCTCAGCCTGGGGTGGTGCACCTCGGAGACGTGGTCCAGGGCAGAGAGCAGGGCGTCGACGCCGACGGCGTCACCATGTCGCAGGAGCACCACCACCGCCTCCGACTCCGCGGCGGGTCCCATTCCACGCGCCAGCGCCGCCAGCATGCTGGGTGCCACGTCCGCGGCTTCTGCTGGGGACAGCTGCTCGGGCAGTGCCTCCACCAGGGACCGGACGGGGTAGTCCTCGACGCCCATGCGGAGGAGCTGGAGCAGCGTCTCCGCGTGGCGCAGCTGCACCGCTGCATGGGCGACCCAGACGCGACGATCGGCCGTCAGCAGCCGGACGAGCTCGGCGTCAGTCGCCCTAGCGATGCCCGCTTGGTAGCAGCGCTCCCTCAGGTCGGCGGGCTCCTGCGCATCGAGCGCCACACCCAGCGGGGACGGCTGCGCCTCGAAGGCCTCCCAAAGCCCGGCGATCGCGTCGCCGAGCGTCTCCACGTCGACCTCGGCATCGAGCCACAGGCGCACCTCCTGGTCCCGACAGGCCACCGCGCCCAGCGCCCGCAGGGCTGCGAGGGCTTCGACCACGCCGCGATGCAGCCGGTGGGGATCGGTCTGTCCCCATGCCACACGCATTCCCCGCAGCCCAAGCTCACCACCGCTCGCCTCTGGCCGCGCCGCGAGGTCGACCAGCCAGCGCGCGGTGGGCACCGCTACCCGAAGCACGAGCTCGCCGTCGACGCGACACAAGCGCACGCGCCGCCCCCCCAACGTCCCCGAGTAGCCCTGCCCCTCGCGCGTCAACCCGAGACGGCCGCCGACTTCCTCATCGCCGGCGCGAAGCGATGAGGTCTTCAGTCCTCGCGAGCGAAAGTGAATGGCGACGATCGCCAGTGCGCACAGGGTGAAGCCAAGGCAATGGATGCTCCCATCGTCCACTCAGGTCCCTCCCCGCTCGGTAACGGTCAGTCGCCCCGCTGCGGCCCCATCCACGACACTCACCGCACCCGCCTCGTCGGCCTCGGCGATGGCCAGCTGGCCCACTCCCCCGCCCGCTCGGGCCTGGATCTGCGCGATGAGGGCACCGAGCCGCTTCGCTGTGCGCCCATAGGCCGCCGCCTCGGCCTCGCGCAGCGCCATCACGTGCTCGATGGTGGCCTGGCGCTCCAGGGCATCGAAGGCCCAGCCCATGGTGGCTTCGTCGTCGAGGAACCGGTCGACGAGCTCGAGCAGCACGGGCACGCCGCCACGAACGGGCGCCTGCGCCAGGCTCTGCGCCACCCACCGGGCCAGGGGCTCGCGGTCGTGGTCGTAGACCCGCATCCACCAGGCCACCCAGGCGGTGCTCGTGGCGGCGACGGCCCGCTCCGAGGCCACCTGGGCACTGGCCGCCCAGCGCGCCGGGCTGTTCGACGCCAAGGCCAGCACATGCAGCCCGCTCAGCGCCTCGGGGGAGAGGCTGCGTAGGGCCAGCTGGTGGGCGTCGTCGTCGAGCTCGTCGCCCTCGGCCAGCGCCACCAGCGTGGGGTCGTGGCCGAGGTGCCGGGCCACGTCGAGGCGCACCGACGGGATGTCGCTGCCGAGCAAGACCGCCAGCTCGTCGCCCGCTGCGTCCCGGTCGACAAGCTCCAGCACCCGCTCGCGGAAGGCGACTGGCTCGTCGGTGTCGGCGACCAGCGAGATGGCGGATCGCTCCGTGGCCGCGGCCACCGCGACCGTCTGCAGGTCGCCCACGTGGCCCCGCAGCGAGCCCTCGTGCACGTGGGGCGGCAGCTGGAGCTCGAGGAACCCGAGCCGCGCCTGGACGGAGCCACCGCGGGCGAGCCGCAGCAGGGCCTCGCGCACCGCCCGATGCAGGGTGGTGGGGTCGGTGCGGGCCCAGTCCACCTGGAACTCGGTGTCGAAGGGCAGATCCCAGGTGTCGCGTCGATGGGGACTGTGGCGCGACACCAGCGCCCACGAGCGCCCCGGCAGGGCCAGCCGGAGCACCGGGCCAGCGCTCATCATGAAGACCGTGAAGCGGTGCTTCCCGACCTCTCCGTGGACCATGCCGTCGCGTAGCTCCCAGTCCATGATCCGCGCGATCCGGCGGAGGGCCTGCTCCGGCCGCGGCGCAGAGGCCTGCGCACTCGGCGGCCGCTCCGGCCTCAGGCCGATCCACAGCACGCCCAGCAACACCGCGGGGATCAGGGCAAGGAGACACGCTTGTTCGACAGGCACCTCGTGAGGACCATACCCCGTCCTCCATGGTCCCCGAACACTCCCTGGATGGTCGCTCGTTCCGCGACGTCGCCCGCGGCCTGCAGTCCGACCGGGCGCTGGTCGACCGGCTCACGGCCCACGTGGGCTCGATGGAGGCGCTGTACTGGGAGTGCGCCCCGGTGGGCCGCGACACCGCCGACCAGCCCCTGCGCTACGTGCTGCTGCCGAGCCCGACGCTGGCCCGCTTCCGGCCGAATCCCCGCCCCTTCCGTGAGCACCTGCAGCCGGGCGCGGTCACCTTCGACAACCTCTCCGGGTCGGCGGTGCTGGTGGCCCCTGGCGGCGCCGTCCCCGAGGGCTGCGCACACCTGGCCGTATGGGCCCGCACGGCGCCGGCTTCCGAGCGCTACGCCCTGTGGGCCGCCGTGGGCGCCGCCGTGGAGGACTGGTGGGAGCGCACCGACGCTACGCTGTGGCTGTCGACCCACGGCACCGGCGTGCCCTGGCTGCACGTGCGCCTCGACCGCCGCCCCAAGTACTACAGCCACCGCCCCTACAAGCAGGGCGGTGGCTGGTAGTTCGACCGTGACGCCGCGAGGCGGGCCTACATGTCCTGCAGGTAGTGGCTGCTGTTGAGCCAGCTGCTGTCCGGGTAGTACTTGAACAGGCCGCCGCCGCCCGACAGCGTGTCGATGATGTCGTCGTTGACCGCCGGGTCGAGGGCGGGGCAGCCCCACGAGCGGCCGAGGTAGCCGTTGCTGTTCGCGAAGCTCTCGGTGGCGTAGCTCGCGGCGTGCACGACGATGGCGCGGCTGCGGTCGTTGCTGTTCCACCCGCTCTCGAGCCCGTCGAGGCGCATGGAGTAGCCATTCGAGCCCCAGTAGGTCTCGCTGGCCCGGGCCAGGCCGATGGAGCTGGCGTTCGACCCGCTCACGTTGAGGAAGGTGTCGGCCATGCGCAGGTCGCTGGCGTCCTGACTGCCGATGCCGTGGCTGGTCAGCTCGCTGTACAGCAGGTCGCCGGTGGCCAGGTCGATCACCCAGAAGCGCTCCTCGGTGGACGGACGGCTGTAGTCGACGATGCCGTAGACGAGCTTGTCGAGGTCGCCCTCCATCCAGGCGCGGTCGAAGGCGTACAGGCCAGCCTCGAGCACGGCGGGGTCGAGCCCGGCCCAGGTGAACTCGTCGAAGGTGGTGATGTCGAGGTCGAGGGTGTAGCTGCCGTCTTGAGCGACCCCGGAGCTGTTCACCCAGCTGTCGACCACCACGTAGTAAGTGCCCGGAGGCAGCAGCGCCCCGGCCTCCCAGTGGCCACGGTCGACGCAGTCGCCGGCGCTCGCGCCCTCGAGGATGTGCACGTCGACATCGACGCCGCTGCCCAGGTTCGACAGCGAGGCACCGAGGAAGCCCGCCTCGTCGAGCTCCAGCTGGTAGACCACCTCGGGCCCCGACTCGTCGGTGCTGGGCGCGCAGGCGTAGCCGTCGAGCTGGGACGTTCCGCCGGTGGTGGAGTCGCTGTCGGTGAACGGCAGGCTGTCGACGCAGGTGACGCCTGCGGGACAGGGACCCGGGCCACCGCTGGTGCCGGGGTCGGTGGTGTCGTCGGGCTCGGTGACATCGGCGGGGTCGGTGGTGTCGTCTTCCACCGGCTCGGTGGGCTCGGTGCCGCTGCCGCCGCCACAGGAGACCGGGCCGAGCTGCTGGCCCTGGTCGACGGCGAACCCGACCTCGAGCTCGGAGAGGTGGTTGGTGCCCAGGTAGTGGTGGATCTCCTCGGTGACCCCGGCCAGCGAAGTGTTGGCCCCCGGGCCCGTCTCCCACCCGGCG
>Ga0213839_1001757_pt1 | contig 13282 bp, 20 predicted proteins | sample SWPATP21_FD_160075 | JGI IMG/M metagenome (GOLD analysis project Ga0213839, IMG submission 160075) | Coastal seawater microbial communities from Marineland, Florida, United States - SWPA TP2 #1 | ecosystem: Environmental > Aquatic > Marine > Coastal | place: USA: Florida | collected 2016-08-14 | reverse complement strand
GGCGTTGGCAGATAGGTAATGACCTTACCCCAGGGGGTTTTCTGAGCAGGCTTGCCAAGCTGCGTCCGATGAAACGCCGCGAAATCCGCGAAGTTTCGATTGGTGATCGCACTGGCATGCACGCGCTTGGCCTGGTTGCCGGGATGCTGGCTGAGGTAATGCGCCTTGGCCGCGACCCGCTCGCCGATCATCTTCACGCCTTCGGCCGCGGCAGCGTTGACGATCTCGGCGCTGAGGGTCTGCAATTCGTCGAGCGTGTCACAGAAGATCGTCACCACCATGTGGTGCTCGCCGAAGCTCTGGCGCTTGGCCTCCAGATCGTCGGCGGCGATGTCGAGGGCTTCCATGAGCGACAGGGCCGCATCCTGGGAGGCTTGCATCTGGCGCTTCTGCCGCTTGATGCGGCCCGCCATCAGGTTCGAATTGATCGGCGTGAAGGAATGCGTGACGATCATGTCGACTGGCAGGTTCAGCATGTCGAACATGGTGCAGGAGGTGGCTTCCGAGTATTCCCCGATGGTGAAACTCTTGCCGTAGCGATGGCCGACGACGCCTTCGGAGAGCTCGAAGTGATCCCCCTGAAACGTCACGCGCGTGTTGGCGACGTTAAAGGACAGAAAGCCGTAGGTATTGGCCGGATAAAGCGGCAGTTCCTGGCCGGTGTTGAGGGCCCCAAGAAAGCCGATCAACTCGCCGCTTTCGGAAGTCAGCACGCGCGGGTTCAGCTCGCTCAAGCCTGACACGAATACGCTCACGGCCTCACCAAGGCGTCGCAGCCGCTTCTCGGATGCTTCCTTCAGACGATCCGGCGCGCTGCGGTTCAAGAAGGGCAGGACGCTTTTGGGGGGCGGGCGGTGAATGACGGTAAGCGTCAGGGTTTTGTCGCGCAGGCCGCTGGTTTCGAGTTTCGCGCGCCACAGCCGGTCGACTTCTCCTGCAAAACTGTCCTCGCGCACGGGCTCGAGGTCCGGTACGATCGCTTTCGAGACCTTGTGGACGTAGTAGCTGAACTCCGGCCCCAGCTGCGCGATGATCCGGGCAAAAAGCGCCGTCACCTTGTCGAGATAGGCATCATCCGTCGTGTAGCTGTTGACCCCATCGAGCCGGATGCACTGGAAAAGCTCATTGACCCGCGTCCGCGCGGTGCGGTCATCGACCAGACTGACGTAAGGAAGCATATGCGCGAGTCGGGTTTCGCGGGCGTACCAGTCCGGCGTCATTGTGCGGAGATCGAGGGTTTCGTCCAAGGCTGTACTAGGGCGCATAGCTGTCCCCGCCATGGATGGACCGGTTCCGCGTCGGCGGGGTTTCCTGCAGCGCTGTCATCATCACGTCGATGAAGCGTGGGTCCCAGTCTGCGGCCTTCCAAAGCACGGGATAGAGCAGGGCGGCCACGCCCAGCACCGCAATGTGCTGGACCCAGACGAAGAGCAGCACCGAGCCGAAGAGCCAGACCATCGCGTACATGATGGGCAGGCCCAGAAGCTTGGGCGGGCGCACGAGACCCAGAAAGAGGGGCGAGCGCTCAGCCACCGGCAAAGACCGCGGCAACGATGGTGGGCGCGGCGGCGACACCGGCGATGCCGACAAGCACCCAAAGCGCCTGGCGCAGATCGATGATGTTGAAGAACCAACTGAGGAAGACGCCCAGCACGGCGAGCGTCGCGATGACGACGCCAAGCGGGCCGGTCAACGCATCTACGATACCCTGTAGAAGGCTCTGAATCGGCGAGAGATCGATGCTTTGCGCCAGTGCCGGTTCGGCAATGAGCAGGAACAGCGCCAAAGAGGCGACGAATAGGTTTGAAATCTGTCTCATGAATTTGATCCTTCCAATCGGGCCAAGACGGCCATGACACGGGCCACGTGGTTCTGGGTTTCTCTGTAGGGGGGAATGCCGCCATATTGGCGGACCGCATCCGGTCCGGCGTTGTAGGCCGCAAGGGCAAGACGCGGATCGCCGAACGCCTCCAGCATCATCGCAAGATAGCGGGCGGAGCCGTCGAGATTCTGAAGGGGATCGCGCGGGTCAACACCTAGGTCTCGCGCCGTCGCGGGCATCAATTGCCCAAGGCCAATGGCGCCTGCGCTCGAGATCGCATCCTGCCGGTAGGCGCTCTCGACCTCGATATTGGCACGGTAGAGGGTCAGCCAATCGCGAACCGAGAGGTCTGCGTCGCGCAGCCCGGGATGCCCGGCGTAGCGTAGCGCGGTGGCCTCAATGGCCGAGAGAACATCGGCGCGGGGCAGGGGAGCGGGCCGCGAGAAGGCAGCCATCTGGATTTCGTCTGGCCCAAGGTCAGTCTCACCGAGGATCGCCAGCTCATCAGCCGCCGACCCCTGTCCAACGCCGTCATTGTAGTTGCGGGCGAAGCTGTTCTGGGATCGCGACGGGGTCAGAGAGCCATCGCTCTCCATGACCAGCACCATCTGTGCAGAGGCTGGACCCGCGAGATACCAGACGAGGAGAAGGCTACTTGCTGCCGCCCTTGTCGGTCGCAGCCAGCTTGTGCGTTGTCCGCTGGCCTTCTTCAAGTGGAACATCGGCATGGGAGAAGCCGATCCCGATGAGGAAGGACACCACGCCCGTGATGGTTTTGAATTCGCGGATCTTGATGTCGTTATAGGTCGTTCGGGTGCGGGCCGTGACCAGAAGCTTCTCCACGCCCTCGTCTGAGACCACACGCATGATCCAGACCCCGTAGTAACTCGGGCCCTTCTTGTGTGCTGACTCCTGGCAAAGGATTTCAGCGCTATAGCCACTTTCCACGAGTTCGCGGAAACGTGCTTCCGTAACCACATTTGGTGCTTCGATGTCCCAGTTCATGGCCCGGCTCACGCTTTCTTTAAACGCGCAACGCCCGGGCATTCCCACTTGATGCCCAGAGTTACGATAGTATATTATTAACCGCAAGATATAATGCGGCAGATACGGCTGTATCTCGGTTACTCAAACTCTAGGCACGGCCATTGGCGTCTATCAAGGAAAATAGGGGTTTCAGAAACCTGCGGTTGAGCCGATGGGTAAAGATGCAGGCTGTGGCCGTGCTGATGCTTGTTCCGGCTGCAAGCCACGCAGAATACTGTCTCGCCCCGCTCCGGCCATTCGTTCCAAGCGATTCGCAGGCCGCCCGAGATTATGCCGACATCATCCGGCGGGACTTCGAGGTCTACATCACAGACATTCAGGACTACTTCCGCTGCCTCGAGCAGGAGCGAGGGCGCGCTTTTGAGGAAGCCCGCGAAGTCAGTCAGGACTACGGCCGGTTTCTGGAGCTGGTGGGGGATTAATGGGCCACTGGGCGTGTACCAGACTTGCATCCCTTGGAAACCAGACGCCGATAACACCCTCAAATATCTATTTTTTAGATAACAGATTTCATCCGCTAGCGACGTCACAAAAGGTATGTGACGCGTGTCGAAAACAATCTGGAGTACCGGGCATCTGGCCCTTTGCAAGTCTTTGGTCGAGGCCCGAAAACATGCGGGTCTGGGGCAGAAAGACTTGGCGGACAGGCTCGACTGTCATCAGTCTCTCGTGGCGCGCATTGAAAGTGGCCAGCGACGGATCGACGTTGTCGAGTTCATCGTATTGTCCCGAGCGCTTGGCTTCGAACTATCGGAGGTTCTGGCAATCGTCGAAGCCGCCACGGAGCCCGACCACAAGATTTGAAAGCAATGTAATTTTCGGACGCTCCGCTTCGTGCGTCCCCATGTGAAGTGAGCTCCTCCAGGAAGAGCAGTTAGCCAACATTCCCCAAGCGCGGCATGCGGTGCAGGCGAGCACCGCAGCTCGTCACGCTGCAAACTCAGAGCCTCAGTGCAGGAAGTCAGTAAACAGTGAACGATGATAAAGGTGAGGGCGTCGCGATCGCTAATCTGATCGGGACCGACGGGTGCAGCGTGGTTGGTTGGGTGTATCGCTGGACTACAGGCGGGCATGCGGTGATGTGGGACGTCCACGGGCCCCAGCCGGTGTCGGAAATCCGGCCGGATCTCACTGCGGAACAGAAACAGGAAATTGACTTCGACGCGCTCACGGAGATCGGAAGAGACGAGGGCGGGTGAGGTGAGAACCTGCACTGAATGCCGAAATGCCAATTTGCTTGTGGACCGCGACGGATACGCGGTGCCGTCGTACAAGTCAAAGAAGCCGAGTTCCATTGCAAGCCAATGCGGTGGCAGGTCAGTAGTTCACCTGCTCAAAGCCGTAGTTGCCCTCGTAGTCGCGCCAATCGACGAACACGGATCGATGATAGATACCGGGGCAATTCTGGCCCCAGCGTTCGAGGCCGATATGGGCGGAAGGTAGGGCGCTGATAGAAGACCTCTGCCAAGCGAAGTCGCCTTGGCTTCCGTATGTGCCGAGGACCACGGTGGCGCTACGATTGCAGTCGCCGTCACGTCCGGATTCGTGCTGTCGCGCATACCGGACATCAAAGACGCGAATTGATCGTACGAAGTTGAACTCAGGTCCGCTGATATCGATGTCCGCGCGATCTTGAACGAGCTGTAGGGCTTGGTCGACGGGAACAAGGTAAACTGGGGCGTCTGGAGTGCGCCACGCAACCGCAATTGGGTCAGTGTTATCGTTCGCTGGAAAGGATTGTCGCGGTCCTGTGCTGTTGTTTTGGAAGAACGCTTCAAAGATGCGGTCTGCGCTGTTTGATGAAGGAGAGGTTTCATAGGATGCGCCCATGGGACAGCGCCAGATCTGAAGCGGCGGTTCGACCGGCCAGGGCGTAATCCGCCGGATGAATTCGGCGCGGGCTCTGGCGCACGGCACGGAAGCAGGCCAGCCACCAGACAGGCATAGGAGGATCGCGCAATCGATCGGGTATGTCTGCGCGCGGGCGGGCATCGGCATCGAAGTACTTGTCACAGTCAAAGCGACTGCGACCGAGGGGAGGAGTTTCTTAAGTAGGTGAAGCATGCTGACGGCTCTCTGGAACAAGGCTCAGCATACATACGATAATATACTATCGCAACACTAAGTATAAAGACGCATAATGAAGTTTATGTTAACCAACTGGCGCCCTGAGCCGCTAAAACATTACGATTTGATAATGCCCCGGCAAGGGCAGTGCCACCGTACCAAAGTTACTCCTTTGCGAAAGGAGCGACCATGTTCAGAACTTTCGGATTGCTCTTGGGTCTCGCAACTGCTGTAGTTCTTTTGTTTATGGTTTCGAACAGATGCTGTCTTCTGCGAAGGCATCTGATTGAAAGCTACTCTACCTTTCACTTGCCCAGGCGATTGCCGCCTTCATTTCCGCCGGGTCGAACTAACGGAGTTCTGCCGTGGTCAGCACGTCGGCGAACCTGGTTCCCCACTCCAACAAAGCCCCTTCGCCCACCACAGCGACGCGGCGGAAGTCATTCCTATGGGCTGTGTCGATTTTCAGATCTTCGAGCAGAGCGGACGGCCCATCGTAGCCTTCGAACCTCGTGAGATCGAGAACCAGGCCGGGCTTACTTGTCTCTTGCAGGCGCTCATGAAGCAGGGCGTGCATCCGTTTCAGGTCGCTTTCGCTGAGCTTGCCCTCGCAGGCGAGGCCAATCGTGTCGTCATGAGCTGTCAGTGTCTCGGTGAACATGGTTTTCCTCCTCTTTTTCCGGTTTGCCGTGACCGTAAAGGTCAGCGTTTTCGTGTGCGCGGTCTTCGTGCTCAAATTCCAGACTCGAATGACCGATGCTGAAATCGTCCTTCAGCCGGTCCTTGATCGCGGCCTTGATCTTTTCGATTTGACCCCAGCCGTCCGCTGTCAGCACGACGTGGCAGTCCAGAGCCGCCTCGTGCTCCTGCATCTGCCACAGATGCACGTGATGAACGTCCGCGACACCATCCACACCCCGCATCGCCTGAACGACGGTTTCATTATCGATGTCCGGTGGACTGCCGAGCATCAGCGTCCGAATCGGACCGCCGATCTCGGTAAATGCGAGGTAGAGGATGTAGAGAGCGATGCCGATGGTGATCGCCGGGTCGACCCACCGCATGTTGTAGAGGAGGATGAGCGAGCCGCCGATGATGACCGCCACGGAGGCCAAAGCGTCCGATAGGTTGTGCAGGAAGAGCGCACGGATGTTCACGCTGCCTTTCTGCATCGAATAGGTGAGCAGCGCCGTCAACGTGTCGACGACCAGTGCCACACCGCCCAGGATCACCACCGTCCAGCCCTGTACCTCTGGTGGGTCGATCATGCGCATGCCACCCTCGTAGATCAGGTAGAAGCCGATCAGGATAAGTGTCGTGTAGTTGATGAGCGCTGCGACGATTTCTACCCGCCCATAGCCGAAGGTCATGCGCTTGTCCGCCGGGCGGCGAGCGATCTTACGCGCGAAGAAGGCGATCACCAGCGACGCCATGTCCGAGAAATTGTGGAGGGCATCCGCGATCAGCGCGAGGCTGCCGGAAAGGATCCCGCCGACGATCTGCGCGACCGTCAGGAGGCCGTTGGCCCAGATGGCGATGGAGACGCGACGATCACCGGATTGAGGATCGATGTGGGCGTGGCCGTGATCATGCGGCACGGTTCGTCTCCTCATGGCGGTGGTTCGGCCGATCGAATCCGGGGACCGGCGGCAAGATTCCGCGGCGGATGCGGCGAACCCTGGCATTCATCCAGTGACGGATGACGTGGCGATAGAGCAAGTCGCGCACAAATCCGAAGTTCTGGCGGTGATTGACCCATCCGTCGCCCAAGTCCACCTCTACCCAGGAGTGGAGGATTTCGGACGGCGCGAGGGGATAGACGAGTTCCGGAACGACGCCTCTCTGAAGCGCCTTGTGGATTGTGAACCCGTGCAGTCGGCAGCGAACTCCCACGCCACGCAGCAGGGCCATGAGGAGCGTGCCCTTGGTGTTGCACTGCCCGTGGCCATCTGCGAGGACCTCGGACGCCGGAATGTCGTCGGCGCGGTTGTAGCCGAAGGTAATCTCGTTCCTGACGAAATCGTAGATGGCCCCAATTCGGTCGTCGCTGGGAAGGTCTGCCCAGCCGCGCTCCTCGATCAGTTTTGCAATTGAGGTCGCGTCAAAATCCAGCAGCCGGGTTTTGGCCAAATGAGGGTCGGCGGGGTTCACGGGATACCTCCTCGAATCGTTCACGAGAATATGTAGTTGCTACAGTCACTGTAGCTTCAAGCCCCGATTTCAGGCCGAGTCCTTGGTTACCTGATCGTCATTGTGCACCGCCTTGTGGTGTTCACCATGCGCGTCTCTCAGGATTCCGACGCCACCCCAGGCCGCGATGCCGGCGACAATCACGCCCACGACAAGGTCCGGCCAATTCGTTCCGAGCCAGGCTACGAGCCCGCCTGCGACGACGATTCCGAGATTGGCCGCGAAGTCGTTCCAGCTGAACGTATTCGCCGCTCGGATGTTTACGTCTGGATCGCGAAGCCGTGCCAGCAGCCAGACGCAAAGTGCGTTGATGGCCGCCGCTACCAGCGCCATGACAATCATGATCGTGCCAAGAGGATCCGATCCGCCGACGTAGCGGCGCCACGCGTCATACAGGATTCCAAGGGCGAAGAGGATCAGCAGGCCGCCCGAAACGTTCGCCGCTCCGCGCTTCCACTTGGCGGAGCGGGACAGCGCGAAGAGGCTGATCGCGTAGACGAAACTGTCCGACAGATTGTCGAGGCCATTGGCGATAAGCGCGCTTGACTCGCCGAATGCGCCCGAGGCGAAGAAAGCGACTGCCAGCCCGATGTTGAGACCCAGCACGATCCAGAGTGTGCGTCTTTCCGTTGCGTTTCTCTGCTCCGCCATGCCGGGTATCCAAATTAGTGAATTGCCAATGAGTAACTAACACCGGGCTTTTTGCGTTCCGATCAAAGGTCGTCGAAATTGCTCAGGCGCCGATCTCTTCATGGTCGGTCAGGCATTCGGAATGGTCGCGCAGTACCTCGAGCACACGGCAATCAGAAGTCTGTCCGCCGCTGCACTCATGCACCATCCGCTTCAATTCCGTCCGCAGCGCCTCGAGCCGCGCCAATCGTTGCTCGACCTGTTTGAGTTGCCGACGGGCTATTGCATCCGCCTCAGCGCAGGACTTTCCCGGATGATCGCTGAGATCGAGGAGCTCACGGATCGCGTCCAACGAGAACCCCAGTTGCCGTGCGTGCCGGACGAATGACAAGCGGTCGAGTTCGGCGTCGCCATAGCGTCGTTGGCCCCCCTCGGTCCTGCCGGGCTCAGGCATAAGTCCGATCTGCTCGTAATACCGGATGGTCTGCACCTTTGTTCCGGTCTTCTTCGCCAGCGTCCCAATCGTCAGCATTTCCGCTCCCCACATTACCTACAGTGGGTGTAGCTTTATGCGGTGCGCATCACAAGCTTCACCCGAGTTTCACAGATCGGTGATTGTTGGCCGATCGATGACAATCACGCTTGAACCTACAGTAGCTAGAGGATGTAAACGCACACAAAATATAGAATCAGGTTCGGGCGGAGCGGCGTGAGGCTTTCAGGTCTTCAGAAGGTATTGTGGGTGTTGGCGGGCGCGGCGGCGTTCGTTTTCATCTGGCTGTTGCTATGGTCCGACTACCGTGCCGATCTTGCCCGCACCGAGAGTGAACCACCGTTTCTTGCTGATTTCGAACTGACCGATCATCGCGGCATGGTCCAAACGGACGAAGATTTCGCAGGGCGCTGGATGCTGGTCTTCTTTGGCTTCACCAATTGCCCCGACGTCTGTCCGACAACACTGTCCGAAGTCGCGGCCGTGATGGAGGGCCTGGGCGATGAGGCAGCAATGGTTCAGCCGATTTTCATAACGATTGATCCGGAGCGGGATACGCCGACTGCACTTGCCGAGTATGTGCCCCTGTTCGACGCAGGGATCATCGGGCTGACCGGTACACCGGAGCAGATCGCCGCGACATCCGAAACCTTTCCGATATTCTTTGAGCGGATCGAGCAGGCGACTGCGCCGGGCGGATACACGATGGGTCACACGTCGCATCTTTTCCTTTTCGACACGCAAGCAGGCTTCGCGGACTCCTGGCCCTACGGCACGCCCGCCGAAGAGATCCTCGCCGATCTGAGACAGAGGATCTGATCGTCATGACCCGACTTTCCGGAGAGACGGCCCTTGGCCTGGCCTGGATCATCGCGCTCACCGCGTCGCTTGCCGTGCTCTTCATCGGCGAGGTTCTGGGGCAGACACCTTGCGTGCTCTGCTGGTTCCAGCGTGCCTTCATGTTCCCCTTGGCCATCATCCTCGGGCTTGGGCTGTGGTGGCAGGATCGGCGCGTGGGTCGCTACGGGATCGCGCTGGCTTTGGGCGGTGCCGCCGTCGCGCTTTGGCACTTGGGCCTCTATGTCGGCGTTATCCCCGAGCGTATCCAGCCCTGCACGGCGACCGGCCCATCCTGTACCGACGACAATCAACTGGTCTTCGGCATTCCGATTCCTTTGATGGCGCTCGTCGCCTTCGCGATGATCGGTCTGCTGTCGGCTCTCTCACTGAAGGAAACACAAAAATGAAACGACGCGGCCTCATCCTGTCCGTTCTCGCGCTCGGGGTCGCCGGTTTCGGCGGTGCCGCCTGGTATGCCACCCGCCCCGACCCGATTGCCGCGTCCGATCCCATCGACCCTGAAATGGCCGACGCGCTGATCCGACCCTATTCCCCGATCCTCGGGCCCGAGGATGCGCCCGTAACCATCGTTGAATTCTTCGACCCGGCCTGCGAGGCATGCCGCGCTTTCTATCCGGTCGTCGAGGATATCATGGCGGAGCACGGAGACGCGGTGCGCGTTGTAATCCGCTATACGCCTTTTCACGGCGAGGCGTCGGTAGAAGCGATCCGTGTGCTCGAGGCGGCGCGCATGCAGGACGTGTTTGAACCTGTGCTCGAGGCAGTCTTGCGAGAGCAGCCCAGATGGGCGTCTCACGGGACCCCGGCACCCGGATTGATCCTTGAGATTGCAGCAAGCGGAGGTCTGGATGTCGAAGCTGCCCGGACACAGATGCTGGCCCCCGGTGTTGTGGCGGTGCTCAACCAGGACCGCGCCGATGTCGAGACAGTCGGGGTCCGCCAAACGCCCACGTTCTTCGTGAACGGCAAGCCTCTCGATCCGTTCGGTGAGGCCGAATTGCAGAGGCTGGTGGCAGTGGAAGTTGCGGCAAGCCAAAGCTGATTTGCGGAGGCAGGAGAAACGAGTGGTGAAGAAGTTGAGATATACCAATGCATTGGCCGTGCTTTTGACGGTTGCAGGGCTGTCGGCCCCCGCACTGGCCGGTTCGGAGGATGTCGTGGTCGAGAATGCGTGGTCCCGCGCCTCGATCGGCGTCAACAGGCCAGGTGCCGCCTATATGACCGTGCGCAACACGGGTGAAGACGCCGTTACGCTGACCGGACTTGCGACACCGCTGGCAATGATGCCCGAGATCCATGAGTCGAAAACCAACTCCGATGGCGTCAGTTCCATGGCGCCTGCAGGCGAGATCACGATTGAGCCCGGCCAAAGCGTGGCATTGGAGCCGGGCGGGTTGCACGCCATGCTCATGAAGCTGCAAGAGCCGATGACCGAAGGCGAGAATTTCCCGCTGACACTGACCTTCTCGGATGGCGGCAAGGTGACGGTCGAGGTCCCAATCCTCGGAATCGCCGCGCGTGGACCGGAGGGCTGATGCAACGTCGGCAGCTCCTTCTATACGGCGCAGCCGGTGCCGGCGTTCTTGGCCTGACGCTCTTCGTGGGCTGGTGGCGGGTGGACGGGCCCGGTGCGCCTGAACCAAAAGGGCAGCGGCCCCTGCCCCTATCGGCGATGGAGTTCCGGCTGACCGACCACGAGGAAAATGAGGTAGGGCCTGGCAACCTGATCGGTCGTCCCACAATGGTGTTTTTCGGGTTCACCTACTGCCCGGACGTCTGCCCGACGACCCTATCGGATATTTCCGGCTGGCTTGAGGAACTGGGCGACGAAGCATCAGAGATGAACGTGGTCTTCATCACGGTCGACCCGGAGCGGGACACGGTCGAGGCCATGGCCGAATATGTCGGCTATTTTCATCCGGTCATTCGTGGCTGGACGGGGCCGGAAGACCAAATTGCCCGCGCTGCAGAAGGGTTTCGTGCCTCATTTGAGCGCGTCCCGACTGAGGGCGGCGGCTATACGATGAACCATACGGCAAGCGTATTCCTGTTCGATGCCGAGGGTGAGCTCGTCACCATGATCGACTATCACGAGCAAAGAGAATTCGCGGTGCCGAAGATCCAGCGCGCACTGACAGAAGACGTAGAGGGGGCAACATGAAGATAAGAACTGTCTTGGCGGCCGTTGCGGTCGCAGGCGCATTTTCGGTGACCGCCATCGCCATCTCTGGCGTTCTGTCCAAAGAACCGGTGCCCCCTGCGATTGCTGAAGCGACCCTCTGGACTCCCAATCCGCTTGCGCCGCCTCGGATTACCGAAACCAATTCGGTCCGCCCTACACTCGCCCAGGCGGATATCGCATTCGAGTTCAGACCCCGGCCGCTCCTGACCGTTTCCCCCGCTGATACCTCCTTGCCATCTATCGAGCCCCCGCTGGTCACCTGGTCGCGGGAGATTGCGTCCGGCGAGACGCTTGATGCGGTCCTTTCCGATGCGGGGCTGGATGCTTCGGATCGCGCCGAAATCGCCTTGGCGATTGGCACGGAATACGATCTGCGCCGTCTGCGTCCGGGTCACATCATTACGGTGGTTTCCACAACGGACGACAACCCGCGTCGTGTAGAGCTCGCCGTCGAAGACGGTGTCCGGATAGAGGCGGTCTTCGGCGAACAGCTTGCCGCCCGCGTGTTGGACCCGGATCCCGAATTGGTGACTTTCGCCGGCGAGGCGGTGATCGAGAGCTCGATTTTCGCCGCCCTGAACACGGCAGACATCCCCGCCCGTTTTGCGGTGGACCTGGCGCAGATGCTGGGCGGCACCGTGGATTTCCGTCGTGATCTTGCGGGTGGCGAGACGATGCGCCTCCTTTGGCGCGAGGCCCGAGACGGGAACAAGAGGATTGGTCAGCCCGAGCTTGCCTTTGCCGCACTGGATATCGATGGCTCGGTCTATGAAATCGTCTGGCCGAACGACGGCAGCGGCCAAGCGACGATCTATGTCGACGGAGAAGTCCTGCGCGTGTTTGCGCAACCGGTCGAAGGTGCACGGCTGAGTTCTGTGTTCGGGCGCCGCACCCATCCGGTCTACGGCAATGTACGGATGCACACAGGAGTCGACTTCGCGGCGGCGCGCGGCACGCCGGTACAGGCGACGGCGCCGGGCCGCGTTAGCTTCATCGGCCGACGCGGTGGGTATGGCCGGGTCGTCGAGATCGCTCATGGCTCCGACACCCTGACGCGCTATGCGCATCTGAGCGCCGTACCGGACGGGCTCACACAAGGGCAACGCGTGATGGCCGGAGATATGATCGGGCGGGTCGGTGCGACGGGTACCGCGACAGGCCCCAACCTACATTACGAAGTGCTGGTGGACGGTCGCCCAACCGACCCTCTCTCTGACGACCGATTGGCAGAGGCGGCCGAGCGTGAAGCGGACGACACGGCCGCGCTTGAGCGACTGCGTGAGGCGCGTTCACTTCTTGCTGAGAGGCTCGCCAGCGAATTTGCACAGACGACAACCGAAAGGCTTTGATCCATGAAACGATTTACTCCCGCCCTTGCCATCGCATTTGCCTTGCTTCCCGCGGCGCAGGCCGTCGCAGAGGCGATCCCGATCGATGTCCGGAAGACCAACGGCTGCGGCTGTTGCCTGTCCTGGATGAAGCACCTGGAGGAGAATGGCTTCGCGCCGACAGGCGAGGATATGTTCGGAGGATCTCTTGTGCGCTTCAAGCTCGACAATGGGGTGCCTCAGCGCATGGTCTCCTGCCATACGGCTTTGGTCGACGGCTACGTGATCGAAGGCCACGTACCGGCGGCTGACATCCAACGCCTGCTGGAGGACCGGCCAGACGCGGTAGGCCTGGCGGTGCCGGGAATGCCCTACGGGTCGCCCGGCATGGGACCGGAGGACGACCGGGAGGCTTACGATGTCTTCCTGATCCACAAAGACGGATCGACAGAGGTCTACACCAGCTACTCGGCTCCTGACTGAGCTCCCGGCAAGACCTCAACAATTGGAACCCCTCTCCCCCATAGCGCTTGGCTTTCTTGGAAGCCTGGCCGCCGGATCGCTGACCGCGGTCGGAGCGGTCCCCGTTCTTTTTGGGCGCATCCCGTCCCGGGCCACGCGCGATCTGCTGCTTGGCTTCGCGGCGGGTGTCATGCTCGCGG
>Ga0213839_1001755_pt1 | contig 13300 bp, 12 predicted proteins | sample SWPATP21_FD_160075 | JGI IMG/M metagenome (GOLD analysis project Ga0213839, IMG submission 160075) | Coastal seawater microbial communities from Marineland, Florida, United States - SWPA TP2 #1 | ecosystem: Environmental > Aquatic > Marine > Coastal | place: USA: Florida | collected 2016-08-14 | reverse complement strand
GCCCTCGCCGTGGCTGCATTCCCACCCCGTCCCGTCGTGGCCCCGCCGCCGGCTGCTGCCCAGGCACCGGAGGCCGACGCGCCCATCGGCGTCGGGCGCCTGCTCCTCACCGGGTCCGAGACCGCCGTGGTGGAGGCCGACGTCGCCGACCCCGACGTGGTGGAGCTCCGCCACGCCGACCCCCACCGCTTCGCCGTGGTCGGCCTGGCCCGTGGGGAGACCGAGGTGACCCTGCGCCTGGAGGACGGCGCCGAGGAGGTCCGTCGCTACCGGGTCGTCGACCAGGTGGCGCCTGCGGAAGGGGAGGTGTGGGCCGACCTGGCGCCCGGGGCCATCGTGGACCTCGGCGCGGTCGACTCCATCTCCGTGGCCGACCCCCGACGGGCCCATGCCGCCACCACGGACGCAGGGGGGACCCTGCTCCTCGGCCGCTCGGAGGGCATCACCGACGTCGTGCTGCGCCGGGGAGACCACTGGCACCGCCTCACCGTCCATGTCGGCCCTGGCGACCGGCTCGCGGAGGGCTGGGAGCGGCTCCGAGGCGAGCCCAGGACGCTGGCGGTCGGCGAGCGGCTGGTGCTGGGGGGCACCGCCGTGTCGGCGCGCCCGGAGGTCGTCGAGGTGGTCGAGCAGGACAGCGAGCTCGCGCTGCGGGCTGTCGGTAGAGGACGGTCCACCGTGTGGGTCGACGGCCCCGAGGGCGCTACCGTCCTCCACCTCACTGTCGACTAGTCCGGATGTGCCTCCCCAGTTGCACGCGTAGCGCCGAGCCTGCTCGGGGCTACGGGCTACGGGCTACAGCTCGCAGCAATGGGGCCGTGCTGCCCGAGGCGCGGCGCCACAGAGGTCTTCGAAGCCGGTCCATGGGCCCTGGCATGCCGTAGCCCGAAGTCTGCAGCCTGAAGCCTCGCGCCGCGGCCAGCGGACATCTGGCGAAGGACTCCGAAACGTCGCACTAGCAGTCGACGAGGCCCACCGGCAGCTTCAGCTTGATGGCGAGGCCGCCGAGGGCGGTCTCCTTGTACCGGTCGGACATCTGCTCGGCGGTGTCCCACATCGCCTCGATGACCTCGTCGAGGGTGACCCGGGCCCTGGCGGGGTCGGTCTGCTCGGCCAGGGTGGCGGCCGCGATGGCCTTGATGGCCCCCATGGCGTTCCGCTCGATGCAGGGGATCTGCACCAGACCCCCCACCGGGTCGCAGGTCATGCCCAGGTGGTGCTCCATGGCGATCTCCGCGGCCACCAGCACCTGCCCGGGGGTCGCGCCACACATCTCGGCCAGCCCCGCCGCCGCCATGGCGCTGGAGACACCGATCTCCGCCTGGCAGCCCCCCATCGCCGCGGAGATGGTGGCGTTCTGCTGGAAGAGCGCGCCGATCTGCCCGGCGGTGAGGAGGAAGCGCAGCAGCTGGTCCTCGGTCAGCGGCTCCTCCCCGAAGCAGGCCCGGTACAGCAGCACCGCGGGAATGACCCCGGCGGCCCCGTTCGTGGGGGCGGTCACCACCCGTCCCATCGCGGCGTTCTCCTCGTTGACGGCGATGGCGAAGCAGCTCACCACCCGGACGAGCTGGGCGAAGGGGAGCTTGGCGTCCCGGATGGTCTGCACCAGATGGGCGATGTCCTCTCGCTGGAGGTCTGGGACGATGTCCCGCAGCAGGCCAGGGGCCCGACGGCTCACCCCCAGGCCTCCGGGCAGCTCCCCTTCGATGCGACAGCCGCGTCGCGCAGCCTCCCGCATGACGGCCCAGATCTTCCGTGCCTCGGCTTCCATCCAGGCGTCGTCGTGCCAGGTGCGCTCGTTGTCGCGGACGACGTCGGCGATGTCCCAGCCGGTCTCGTCGCACCAGCGGAGGAGGTCTTCGCCGCTGCGGACGGGGCGGGGAGGGATGGCGCGGGGCAGGTCCTCACCGCCGTCGTCGCCCGCCGCCGCGATGAAGCCTCCCCCGAGGGAGAAGTAGGTGCGCTCCAGGGTCTCCGCCCCCGCAGTGGCCACGCAGCGCATGGTGTTGGCGTGGCCCGGGTGGCGCTCGGTGCGGCACAGGTGGATGTCGACGGCGGGGTCGAAGGGGATCACGACGCCGTCCACGTCGATCTCCTTGCGGGTCCGCAGGGCCTCGATCAGGTCGGGGACCGAGTCCACCGGCACCGTCTCGGGCTCCATGCCCAGCAGCGCCAGGCAGATGGCCTTGTCGGTGGCGTGGCCCCGGCCGGTGAGGGCCAGGCTGCCCAGCAGATCGACCCGCAGGCGGCAGCCGGGGACCACCAGACCCGCGCGGCGCACCTCCCGGAGGAAGCGCTGCACGATGCGCCAAGGCCCCAGGGTGTGGGAGCTGGAGGGCCCGATGCCCACCTTGAACATGTCGAAGGCACTGACGGTCGGCACGGGTTGGTGCTCGCGGGAGGGGTCCAGGCAGCGTCGCCGGGACGCTGGGAGCGTATCCAGATCGCCGCCTCCCGGAGTGGACGACCGCGCCGCTGCCGTAATTCTGCGGCTTGCGTCAGGTCCTTCACCCGGGCGGCGAAGGTGTCGATCAGGGCCTGCACCCTCGCCACCCGGTGGCGCCGTCCAGGGGTGACCGCCACCAGGGGCAGGGCCTCCCCGTGCCAGCCGGGCAGCACCCGCTCGAGCCTGCCGGTGCGGAGGTCCTCGAGCACGTCGATGGACCCCTTGTAGGCGATGCCCTCCCCTCGGACCGCCCAGCGCCGGACGAGGCCGCCGTCGGCACACAGGGTGGGGGCGAAGGCGTGGGTCCACTCGGTGTCGCCGTCGGTCAGGGGCCAGCGTGCGAAGGGTCGGTCGCCCCGGAGCCAGGCGAGGCAGCGATGCGCCCCCAGATCCGCCGGAACGTCGGGGCGACCCGCCCGGTCCAGGTAGGCGGGGGAGGCCACCAGGACCCGCCGGGCGGAGGCGAGTCGCCGCACCACCTGGTTCACCTCCGGCGTCGTGCCGTAGCGGATGGCCACGTCGATGTCGTCGGCCGGGATGCGGAGCATGGCATCGCCGGTGAGCAGGGTGACCCGCACCTCCGGGTGGCTGGCCACGAAGGCGGCGATCCAGTCCGCCACGTACTGCTCCGCCAGGTCGATGGGGGCGGTGACCCGCAGCACCCCTGCGAGTCCCTCCCGGGCCTCCTGGAGCGCCAGCTCCCCACGCTCCCACACCGCCAGCATCTCCTCGCAGGTGGCGAGGAAGCGCTCGCCCTCGGGGGTGAGGCGGATGCTGCGGGTGGAGCGCTCCACCAGCCGCACCCGTGCGCGTGCCTCGATGCGACGGAGGGCGGCGCTGGCTCCGCCCGGCCCGAGCCCCACCCGACGACCCGCCGCCGTCAGGCTCCCCTCCTCGGCCAGCGCCACGAAGAGGCGCAGCTCGTCCAGCGTCATCGCTTGCTCCAACAGTAGAGACAGTCTCTATCTCCAGCAGATAGTGGTGCCGATACTGCACGGGCACCTCTCACCCAGGAGTGTCTTCGTGGAACCCCGTCAGCTCGGCCGGACCGGCCTCCTCGTTCCTCCCCTCAGCCTCGGCACCGGCACCTTCGGCGGTCGCGGCGCCTTCTTCGAGCGCTGGGGCAGCACCCAGGTCGACGATGCGAAGAAGCTGATCGACATCTGTCTCGAGCACGGTGTCAACTTCTTCGACACCGCCGACGTCTACTCCGGCGGTGGCTCGGAGGAGGTCCTCGGGGAGGCCCTCAAGGGTCGACGGGACGACGTGCTCCTCTCCACCAAGGCCTCCTTCACCATGGGCGGGCCCAACGACCGTGGCTCCAGCCGCTGGCACCTGATCCGGGCCTGCGAGGCCAGCCTGAAGCGCCTGCAGACCGACCACATCGACGTCTACTTCATGCACGGCTTCGATGCGCTCACCCCCGTCGAGGAGACCCTCCGCGCCCTCGACGACCTCGTGACCTCCGGCAAGGTCCGCTACATCGGCTGCTCCAACTTCAGCGGCTGGCACGTGATGAAGAGCCTGGCCTGCTCCGACCAGCACGGCTGGAGCCGCTACGCCGCCTACCAGGGCTACTACAGCCTCGTCGGCCGCGACTACGAGTGGGAGCTGATGCCTCTCGCCCTCGACCAGGGTCTCGGCACGATGGTGTGGAGCCCCCTTGGGTGGGGCCGACTCACCGGCAAGATCCGCCGGGACGCGCCCCCGACGGAGGGTCGCATCGCCAAGGGGGGCGCTGTGGGCGGTCCGCAGGTCGACGACGAGCTCCTGTTCGACGTGGTCGACGTCCTCGAGGAGATCCACCAGCAGACGGGTCACAGCATCCCGCAGCTCGCCCTCGCCTGGGTGCTGTCCAGGCCCAGCGTGGCCAACGTGGTGGTCGGTGCCCGCAACGAGGAGCAGCTGAGGGCGAACCTCGCGGCCACCCAGATCCAGCTCGACCCGGAGCACATCGACCGGCTCGACACCGTGAGCCGTCGTCACCCGGTCTACCCGTACTGGCACCAGATGGACTTCGACCGCAACCCCAAGCCCACGAGCTGGTGACGCTCGCGGGTCGGGGGGCGGCCGAAGCCCGTCCAGGGCGCCTCCTCAGGGCGGCTCGGCGAGGAGCTCCTGGACCCTCTCGTGGAGGGTCACCGGGTCGTACTCACGGGTGACGTAGCGGATCATCCCCTTCCGATCGACGAGGATCTGGACGGGGTATGGGTTCGCGCCGTCGTAGATGCCCTCGATGGTGGAGTAGGTGGGGGTGACGGCGGTCTCCTCCAGTGCGACCGGGAAGGTCACGCCCTGGTTGGCGACGAACGCGGCCACGGCGGCGGGGTTCTCGTAGTCATCCGCATCGGGATCGAGGGCGACCGTGTACAGCCCCTGGCTGGCGTAGGTCTCGACAAACTGCTGTTGAAGGTCCGGCAACTCCAGACCACAGACGGGTCAAAAGGTGGCGAAGTACGCCACCAGGCCGACCTGGCCCTCCATCTCGTCGGACGTCCAGGCCGCGAGGGTGTTGACGTCGGTTCCCTCGGTGTAGGGGAAGGCGTCGCCGATGCCGATGCCTACCGGGTTCGCGACGGCGTAGCCCTTGCGAAGGGGCTGGGCTGGGTCGTCGGACACGATGTTCACGATGGCGGTCGCCGGCTCGTCGCTCGCTGCGGTGTACGAGACGGTGAGGGTGGTCGAGTCCCCGGCCGGCACCACGGCGGACGCGGGGGAGACCGCGAAGTCGGGGTGGGTCGCCCAGGCGTCGGTGATCGTGAGGGGTGCCGTGCCGTCGTTGGTCACCCGGAGGGTGTAGCTACCCACCTGGCCCACCTCGACCGTGCCGAGCCCCATGTAGAACACGTCCTCGGGGAGGACCATGTAGGGGGAGAGCCGGTCCTCGTGGATGGCGTAGGTGTAGGGGACCATCCAGTTCCCGACGAACAGATCGTCGCCGTGGATGTCGACCCCCAGCGTCCGTGCCGTGATGTCGGGACGTTCGTTGCCGGGGTCGTCGGCGTAGTCCTTGTAGCGCTCGTTGCGGGTGGCGCCGATGAGACGGGGGGAGGCGGGGTCGCTCACGTCGAACACGCGGGTGTCGTTCCACGCCGCGACCGCCACGCGACCGCTGTCGTAGCCGAGACGCACGGCCGTGCCGCCGGTGCTCGTGGCGCTGACCATGGTGGGCGCGGTCGGGTCGGAGATGTCGACCACCACCAGACCGAGGCCGCCGGCCGCGAGGTAGGCGCGGTCGCCGTCCACGTCGAGGTCCCGTACGACGCCGCCCGTGAACAGCTGGCTCACGAGCCGGATGTCGTTGGGGTCGGTGACGTCCAGCACGAACAGACCCTGCTGCTCGTCGACGACGTACGCCGTGGTGCCCACCACCTCGATGTCGTAGGCGTTGGGGATCAGCGTGGCCTCTCCCCCGACGCGGGCCATCTCGTTGGTGAGGGGGTCCCGCTGGTACACCCCGATCCCCTCGCTGTGGAGGGCGACGTAGACCAGGCCGTTCTCGGCGTCGAGCCCCTCGTAGCTGATGCCGTCCTCGAAGAAGGAGGGGGCGAGGACCGGGTCGAGCGCGGGATCCTCCTTCAGCGTGTCCTTCGGATCGTAGGTGGTCGACAGGTCCACCACCGACAGGTGGGGGTGGAAGTCGTAGTTGCCCCGGTGGGTGACGTAGACGATGTCGGGGTCGTCGTCGTCCCAGTCCAGGTGCAGGCAGCCCGTGTTGCGGCCGACCGGCGACTCCAGGGGCCAGTCGTAGCCCTGGGCCATGTACTCGGCGTCGTGGGGCTCGGAGACGTCGATGACGCCGAAGGTGTAGGAGCAGTAGAAGAGGCGGTCGTCCGCCTCGCGGAACCGCACCTCGTCGACGTGCATGTGGTCCTCGAGGACCCCATGCCCGCCCACGGCACCCTTGTCGTCGAAGACCTTCACCAGGGGCACGAGGGTCCGCTCGAACCGACCGGGCTGGGGCCCCTCTTCGGTGATGGTGTGGGTGGCGGTGTGGTGGTTGGTGACCGTGTTCGTGACCGTGTTGGTCACGGTGCGGGTGGCGTCTTCCGGGGGTGAGCTGCCTCGACAGCCGGTCGCGGCCATCACGAGGGCAACCACCACGAGTGTGGATCGGACCATGTGAACTCCCTGGGTAGTCGTTCGGCAGTGCGGGGAGATCGCAGGTCCGAGCCACGATTCTTTTCGATGGCGTCCTGCACGAAAATCGATGGGCAGCTCGTCCGCGGCCCATCGACGTGTCTGGGCCGGCGTCTGTGCAGAGATGGATCCACGGGCCGCCCTGAGAGCACTGGCCGCTCGTGAACTCCAGTCATCTCCGTACCTTCATCGCCGTTGCGTCGGCCGGGAGCTTCTCCGGCGCCGCCCGTGTGGTCCACGTCAGTCAGTCGACCGTGTCGCTTCACGTCCGGCAGCTCGAGGAGACCCTCGGGACCCGTCTGCTCGACCGAGACCCGGTGCAGCCCACCCCCGCGGGGCAGGTCCTGCTTCGGTATGCCTCCAAGCTGCTCCACCTGGAGCAGGAGGCCGCCGAGCAGGTGCAGCACCATGGGGGGGCTGCGCCGACGACCCTCTCCCTGGGCGCGTCGACCCCGGCCGCGGCGGCCCGCCTGTCGCTCGCGCTCGCGTCGATTCGAGCGGAGCACCCGGGCCTCCAGGTCCGCGTGAAGGGGTGCTCCGGCGCCACGGCCGTCAGCTCCCTGGTCGCCGGGGACTGTGACCTGGCGGTGGTCCAGGGGCATGCCCGCCATGACGACGTCGACTGCCACGAGATCGGCTTGGTCTCCCTCGTCGTCGTCGGTCGCCCCGACCGGGTCGCCGACGGCTTCGTCTGCTGCGAGGACTGTGGGGGGCTACCCGACGGAGCGACGCCCTGGCTCCAGGTCTCGTCGGCTTGGGCCGTTCGCGCCTACCTGCTGGCGGGCTGCGGGCTGGGCCTCCTGGCCCAGGAGAGCGTGGCCCACGATCTCGCGTCCGGTGCGCTGGAAGTCGTGCCCTGGGAAGGTACCCCCCGTCAGGTCCCCCTGATGGCAGGGAGGGCGCGGGCTCGTCCTGCAGGCGACGTCGTGGCCAGGCTGGTCGGCGCCCTCCGTGCCTGAGTCCCATCGACAAGGCTGGATGGGGTCATCGAAAAACATCGTGGCTCCACATGGGGCCCTGCCGACACGAGGGAAGGAGACCCGGAGTGCCCGATGCGTGTCTTCTTCGCCCTGATGGCCGTGCAGGTGACGGCCTGCACCTCCCCCTCCAGCTCCGACCCCGACGACACGGGGGGCCCGACGGTCGACACCGCCGCCACGCCGTCGACCACGACCGACACGGACGCCACGCCCGTGGAGCCCGGGGACCCGGGGGTGACGGGACGCCTCGTGGGGCCCGACGGCGCGCCCCTGGCGGTCGAGCCCGTGTTGTGCTGCCAGCAGGACAGCTGCGCCGTCGGCGAGACGGGGATCGATGGCACCTTCTCCTTCGCCGAGGACCCGGGCAGTCTGGTGGCCGTCAAGACGCACCACGATCTCTACAGGGTGCCCCGCCACGGCGCCGCGCTGGCCCCCGCCGAGATCGTGGCGGATGCCACCATCGAGCTGGGCGACGTCTACGTGCCCGCGCTCCCCACCGGGGTGCCTGTGGGAACGGGCGACGAGCCGCGGACCCTCGATGTGGGCGGGGGCGTCCAGCTGACCGTCGTGCCGTCGGACCTGGTGCCTGACCTCGGGGTCGTCCTGTACGACCTGGCCGCCGCTCCGATCGGGGAGGCCTGGATCCCCCACTATCCGGACGCCGAGGGGCGGGAGGTGGTCGCGGTGTTCGCCATGCATCCCTTCGCGACCCGCAGCGGGTCCCCGGTGGCTGTGTCGGTTCCCTCCGACCTCGCCGCGGGGACCGAGGTCAGCCTGTTCTCGGTGAGTCACCTGGACGGCACGCTCTCCGAGCCCGTTCCCGGGGTCGCGGATGGGACACGGGTGACCACGGAGGCCGGGGAGGGGCTCGAGTGGCTCACCCACGTGGTGGTCACGGTTCCCTGACCCGCCGGATCCATGGACTGCGTCCGAGGTTTCTTTGGGGGGGGTCCCGAAGCCTGGATGTGGCCTCGAGCAGCCGTAGCGGAGCCCTCCAAGCTCGGGCGCCGCTACGGACTGCTTCTGGCTGTGGCCAGGAGTCCTGCTTCGAGGGAGGTCCTCGGTCGGTCGTGGGATCCCTGTGAGATGGCGTGAGAGGTGCGCGCTCCTACGTGTTGGACAGGCTCGGCGAGGTGCCGGGCCATCCCCCGACAGAGGAGAGACGACATGTCCAAGACTCCGTTCTTCATGCGCTTCGTCGAGAAGCAGGACCAGACCCGGGTGCCCGCCGACGTCAAGGCCGGTGCCGACGATGGCGCCACCGCCGACGACTGGCGCAAGGCCCTCCGCGACAAGGGTCTGGAGACCATGAAGTACCCGTCCGACGGCGACGACGACCCCTACGGCTACGAGTGGTAGTGCCCACGGCCTCGGCGTTCGCGCCGGGGCCGTCCTCTCTCGCCCTCGGAGCGACCGATGACGACCGTTCTCGGCCTGATCTACGACGACGACACCCGCACGGCCGAGCTCCTGGCGCCGGCCTTGGCGGACCGCGGCGCGCGGCTCCTGTGCTTGCCCACCGAGGCCTTTCCCACCGAGGTGAAGCTCCACGCCGAGCTCGGTCCCGACGGCTACCGGGGCTGGGTGGCGACGCCGGACGGTCGCATCGACCTCGCCTCCATCGACGCGATCTGGACGAAGCGTGTCGCGGTGGGGGTCGACATCCCGCGCGAGGGCATGGATCCCACCGTCCGCATGGCCTGCCGGGCCGAGTCGGAGGCGACCCTCGAGGGGGTGCTGGCGGCGCTGCCGGTCCGCTGGGTGAACCCGCTGACCACCGTGCTGTCGGCGGAGCGGAAGCCCTGGCAGCTGGCCCGGGCGATGGCGGCGGGCCTCACCGTGCCTGCAACGGTGCTGACGAACGTGGGCTCGGCGGCCGTCGACTTCTACGGGGACCATCGGCCGCTGATCACCAAGATGATGTCCACCCGACCGGTCCGCGCGTCGAGTGGTCGCAAGCAGCAGCTCGGCACCCATGCCATCCACGACGACGACCTGCCGGCGCTCGCCGAGGGACTGCGCTTCACGACCACCACGCTGCAGCACCGGGTGGCCAAGCGCCTCGAGGTGCGGGCCTCGGTGGTCGGCGACCGCATCTTCGCGTCGGCGGTCGACAGCCCGTCGATGCCGGGGGCCGAGGTGGACTGGCGGGAGCGCTCCGGCACCCTGATGGACCGCTTCGAGCCCATCGACATGCCGGCCGACGTCGCCCACAAGCTGGTGGCGCTCCATCGCGATCTCGGCCTGGTCTACGGTGGCGCCGACTTCATCATCACCCCCGACGACGAGTGGGTCTTCCTGGAGACCAACCCCTGTGGCGAGTGGGACTGGATCCATCGCTCCGGGCACGACGTCGCCGGCGCCCTGGCCGACGCCCTGGTGGGTCGGGCATGAGGCCGGTGGTGTTGGTGTTGACCCACGGCCGCGACCACTTCGTACCCGAGCGGGTCCTGGAGGCTGTCGATGCCCTCGGTGGCCACGGCGTCCGCGTGAACACCGAGGACTACCCCCACGCCCTCGACCTGGAGCTACGGGTGGGGGACGACGGGGCTCGGGTCGGCCGCTACGGCGACGTGCGGGGCGTCTATCTCCGTCGTCTCGCTTCACCGGCGCTCCCGGACCAGCCGCCGGAGGTGCGCCGCATGGTCGCCGGCGAGGCTCGCCTGCACTGGGCGGCCCTGGGGGACGTCCTCGATGGGGCCCGCTGGGTGAACCCCCCCGTGGCAGAGGCCCGGGTGGAGGGCCACAAGCTCCACCAGCTGCGGCGGGCCCGGGCCGCGGGCCTGCGGGTGCCGGAGACGCTGGTGACCTCCGACCCCGAGGCGGCCCGCGCCTTCGCCGCCCGCCACGGCCACGACGTCGTCGTGAAGCTGCTGGGCGCCCTGTCCCACACCATGGACGGCCAGGGGACCCGGATGCCCACGACCCCCCTCGGCGCCGACGACCTCGAGGCCCTCGACGGGCTCCGGGCCGGCCCGATGTGCCTCCAGCCTCGCCTCCCCAGCACCCGGGAGCTTCGGGTCGTGTGGGTCGACGGCGAGGTCTTCGTCGGCGCTGTGGAGACCGACCGGGACGCCGTCGACTGGCGCTCGACCTCCGGGCGGTGGCTTCCCCACGAGCTCGACGACGGTACCCGCACGGCCGTCGATCGGCTCATGAGGGACCTGGGCCTGACCATGGGGGCCCTCGATCTGCTCCTCCCCGCCGACGGAGGCGCCCCCTGGTTCCTCGAGGTGAACCCCTCCGGCGAGTGGGGAATGCTCGAGGCCTTCCTGGAGCTCCCGGTCTCCCGGGCCGTGGCCCGCAGCCTCCTCGGGGAGGCCACGTGAGCCGCGACGTGCTGATCCTGAGCCGGACCGAGGACGAGCTGGCGGTGCCGCCGGTGATGGCGGCCCTGACGCGACGGGGTGCACGGGTGTGGCGCGCGGCCACCGACCGGATGCCCCACGACGGCGGCGTGACGTGGCGCGGGCCCGGCGACGGCTGGATCGAGGTCCCCGGCGAGGGGCGCCTGGATCTGGAGCGCATCCACAGCATCTGGGCCCGTCGGGTCGCCTTCGGGGCCGGACCCCACGAGGACCCGGCGCTCGGCAGGGCCATCGCGGGGGAGTCCCGCCACGTCCTGCTGGCCACCCTCCTCGACAGCCCTGCCTTCTGGGTGGACCCGCCCGCCGTCTACGCACGGGCCCGCAGCAAGGCCCTCCAGCTCCGGCTCGCCGCCGAGGTGGGCCTCGACCTGCCGCGGACCGTGCACACCAACGACCCGGCCATCGCTCGCGCCTTCGTCGAGGATGTGGGCGGCCCCGTCGTCGCCAAGCTGGCCACCGACGTGCGCATCGACGGGGGCACCATCTACACCAACGTCCTCACCCCCGACGACCTCGGCGCCCTCGACCAGCTCCAGGGCTGCCCGATGATCCTGCAGGAGGCCGTGCCCAAGGCCGCCGAGCTGCGGGTCGTGGTCTGTGGGGACCGGGTCTTCGCCATGCGGCTCGACACGGCCTCGCTGCCGGGAGCCGACGGGGACTGGCGGCGGGTCGGGCAGGGCACGCTGGAGGACTGGGTTCCCCACCGCCTCGACGGTGCCACCGAGGGCCGCTTTCGCGCCCTCCACGAGCGCCTCCACACGAACTACGGCGCCGCCGACGTGGTGCTCACCCCCGACGACCGGCTGGTGTTCCTGGAGAACAACGGGGTGGGGGAGAGCTTCTGGTTCTACCCCCACACCGACCTGGCCGACGCCTGGGCCGACCTGCTCCTCGGAGACGGCCCCGTGCGGGTGGCCCCGAGGGCCCTGGCATGAGCGACGTCCTGATCCTCACCCGCGCCGACGTCTCCGTGGACCGCGTGTGCGACGGCCTCCGGGCCCGCGGCTGCCGAGCGGTGGTGCTGCCGACCGACGCCTTCCCGGCCCGGGCGGGCGTGGCCCTCCTCGACGACGGCGCCGTCACCGTCCGCACCGACGACGGCGTCGCCACCGTGCGCTCTCCGCGGTCCATCTGGTACCGCCGCATGGGCTGCGACGACGGGCTTCCCGACGATGCGCCCCGAGCGCTGCGGCGCGCGGTCCACGACGAGTCCCGGGCCCTGCTGCTCGGCCTCCTCGACCACACGGGCGCCTGGGTCCTCGGGCCCAAGCACCGCCTCGACCACGCCGATCGCAAGCCCCGCCAGCTGGCCCTGGCGCGTCAAGCGGGCTTGTCGGTGCCCGACACCCTGTGCACCACGGACCCCGCCGAGGTCCGACGCTTCGCGGCTGCCCACCCCGAGGGCCTGATCACCAAGGTGTTCACGGGCTTCGCGGTGGGTAGCCGTCAGGCCCCCGAGGTCGTGATGACCACCGCCGTCGACCCTGCCGAGCTGGTGGACTTCGACGACGCCGACGCCCTGAGGAGCTGCCCGGCGACCTTCCAGGAGCTCGTCCCCAAGGAGCGGGAGCTGCGGGTCACCCTGGTCGGGCGGGCTGCCTTCGTGAGCAGCATCGACACGACGGGGGTTCCGGAGGCCTCGGTGGACTGGCGACGGGCCCGGGGCCAGCTGGCCAGCCGCTGGCGACGGGACGTGCTGCCGGACCACGTCCTCGATGCCCTGCACCGGCTGATGGACCGGCTCGGCCTGGACTACGGCGCGGCCGACCTCATCCACACCCCCGACGGCCGCTGGGTGTTCCTCGAGCTGAACCCCGCGGGGGAGTACCTGTGGCTCGACCCGCTCCACGACGGGGCGATCAGCGACGCCATCGCCGCGCTCCTGGCTGGCGACGTGCCCCGGAGGGCCTGATGGTCCCCGACTTCGCCCGCACCACCCGCTCCCTCGCTGCGGACCGCGGACCCGGCCGGGCCTTGCTGGCCGTTGGCCTCGGGCTGCTGCTGCTGTGGAGCACCTGGATGCTGGTGGGGGAGGTCGTGCTGTACGAGTCCGCTGCCGGCGCCCGACTCCAGGCCCAGGGCACAGCGACCCTTCGGGCTCCGGTCGCTGCGGTGGTGTCCCGGGTGGACGCCTCCCTCGGCGACGACGTGCCCGACGGAGCCGTGCTGGTGGCCCTGGACGACGAGGAGGTCGCGCTGCAGCTCGCCGCGGCCCGCGCCCGTCTCGCGCAGCTTCGGGGCCAGCAGGGAGACCACGCCCGCGCCGGGGAGGCCGACGCCCTCGGTCGCCAGGCCGACGCCTCGGCCCAGCGGGCGGCCCTGGCCCGGGCGGAGGCAGAGCTGGCCGAGGTCTCGGTGCGTCTGGA
>Ga0213839_1001754_pt1 | contig 13305 bp, 11 predicted proteins | sample SWPATP21_FD_160075 | JGI IMG/M metagenome (GOLD analysis project Ga0213839, IMG submission 160075) | Coastal seawater microbial communities from Marineland, Florida, United States - SWPA TP2 #1 | ecosystem: Environmental > Aquatic > Marine > Coastal | place: USA: Florida | collected 2016-08-14 | reverse complement strand
GCGAATACGCCGGCGACCACAGCAGCTACGGCTAGTGAACCTGTGATCTGAGGAGCCGGATGCGGGAATTCCGCACGTCCGGATCTGATGGGGGGCCGCCGGGGTGACCCGGCGGTCTACCCGACACCGCTCGACCCGTCGTTGACCGCTCGGCCGTCGCTGACCGCTCGACCCGTCGCTGACCGCTCGACCGTCGCCGCCTGCTGCTACCGGACCTGCAGCGCCTGCTCGATCAACCGCACCTTGTACGCGAGATCGGTGTCGCCATCGAGCTGCTTCTTCACCTTGCGGTAGCCGTGCTGGATGGTGCTGTGGTCGCGGCCGCCGAACTCCCGCCCGAGCTCGGGGAAGGAGAGCGTGGTGTGGACCCGGGCCAGGTACATCGCGATGTGGCGCGGGTTGGTGAGGGTGCGGGTCCGCTTGTTGCCAGTGATGTCGGCGGAGCGGAGGTTGTGGAAGCGGGCCACGGCCTCGATGATCCCCGACACGGTGACGGTGGCGGGGGGCGGGTCGAACACACCGGGCAGGTGCTTCCGGGCGAAGGGCAGGGTGATGGGCTCGCCGTAGAAGCTCTGCAATGCCGACAGGCGGTTGAGCAGGCCCTCGAGCTCCCGGATGTTCCCGGCCACGGCGTCGGCGATGCCGTCGGCCAGGTCGGCGGGGACGTGCATGCGCCGCTCTTCCGCCTTCTGGCGGAGGATGGCCAGCAGGGTCTCCTTGTCGGGGGCCTGCATGTCGGCCAGCAGCCCGCCCTCGAAGCGGGTGCGGAGCCGGGGCTCCAGCTTGTCGATGTCGCGGGGGACGACGTCGGAGGTGAGCACGATCTGACGCCCGGTGCTCTGGAGGGCGTTGAAGGTGTGGAAGAACTCTTCCTGGGTCCGCTCCCGGCCGGCGAGGAACTGGACGTCGTCGACCAGCAGGATGGTGGCCTCGTTGCGGTACTTCGTCCGGAAGTCCTCCATCCGCTTGAACCGCAGGCAGTTGATCATCTCGTTCATGAACGCCTCGGCGGTCACGTAGACGATGCGGGAGCCAGGGTGGGTAGCGAGGACCCGGTTCGACAGGGCGTGCATGAGGTGGGTCTTGCCCAGACCGGTGGCGCCGTAGATGAACAGCGGATTGTAGTTGCGAGCCGGGTGGTCTGCGACCGCGGCGGCCGCGGCGTGAGCGAACTTGTTGCACTCGCCGATGACGAAGTTCTCGAAGGTCTGGGTGTGGTTGACGCCGATGGCGCGGGGCAACGCCTGGGTGGGCTCGACCACCGGCGCCGGCTTGCGGTCCTCGCCGGTGGGCTCGTCCTGCCACGAGAAGCGCACGGCGAGGGGACGACCGGCGACCCGCACCAGCTCCTCCCGCAGCTCGTCGAGGTAGTTGTCGCTGATCCAGTCGGCGTAGTAGCGGTTCGCGACCTCCAGCACGACGACGTCGGTGCCGGGTCCGACGGGGTCGGAGGGGTCGCCCGGCTCGAGCCGCTGGGGCGTGGCGGCCTTCAGCCAGATCTCCACGTCCTGCGGGCCGATGCGCTGCCGCATGGCGTCGAGGAGTTGGTCCCAGAGGCGCCCGAGGTCCAAGATCGCATGCTCCTGTGGCGTCGTCGCCAAGGTAAGGGGGGGGGTTTGCTCGCGACAGCTTCCGGTACGATGCCAGCCGAGTTGGCTTCGCTCTGGCGTCTGCGGCTGGGAATGGCCCTGGAACCGCGCGGCCTGCGAAGCTAATCGATCCCCGGTGCCGGGTTCAAGGGGACGCCGGTTCATGGGGGTCGACGGGGCGGACCGACGATCGCGCCGCGGCGGTGTGGCCGGGTCGGGATCGGCGCTCGCTGCCATGCTTGCCCTGGGCTCGGCGGTGCGATAGCCCGCTGGGGTTCGGCGCCCCCTTCTTGCGGCGCCTCTGTCGTGTGTCTGCCCTCACCGGGCCGCGCGGCTCCCGGAGGATTCAGATGAAGCGCACCTACCAGCCGTCCCGCATCAAGCGTCGCCGCTCCCACGGCTTCCGTGCTCGCATGTCCACCCCGAACGGTCGTGCCCTGCTGGCCCGTCGCCGTCTCAAGGGTCGGAAGCGGCTCACGCCCACCACGCCGTCCAAGCGTCACTGATCGCCCCTCGGCCCCACCGGCCGAAGGTGCATGAAGGTGAGGCAGCACAAGGCTTTCCGCCGCGGCTGCGTCTGCGTCGTACCGCCGACTACCGGCGTGTGCAGCGAGGCGGCCGACGACACCACCGTGAGCTCCTCGTGACCGTGCACGCGCCCAACGGCCTGAAGCATCCTCGGTTCGGCCTCACGGTCAGCCGCAAGGTGGGCAACGCTGTGGTGCGCAACCGGGTGAAGCGCCGTCTCCGTGAGGCGGTGCGACACCATCCGGCGGCCCGCGACGGGTCTCTCGACGGCATCGACGTCGTGTTCATCGCTCGGTCCCGTGCAGCCACGGCCGAGCAGGCCGACCTGTCGGCAGCGGTCGATGAGGCCCTGCGTGCAGTGATCGGACGCCGCGGCCCGTACGCCGCTCCTCACGGAGCCTGACCCCATGGACCGCCGCACCGGACTCGGCCTTCTCGTCTTCGTTCTGCTCTTCTACACGTGGGCCCTCCTGCGTCCGAAGCCCGAGGCCCCCCCCGACGAGAAGGTGCCGGCCGAGCAGGGAGACGAAGGGCCGGTGGCGAGCCCCGCCACGGCCCCCACGCCGGCCCCCGCTGCGCCGAGCCTGACGAAGGCGGCGGAGGTGGCCTTCTCCGGATGTGGAGCCGAGGGCACCTGGAACACCCGCGACGGGTACGGCGACGTCCTCCTCCCCGAGCACGAGGGCACGCTGCAGGTCCAGCCCCTCTACTCCTGGATCATGTCCGCCGCGTCCGGCGACTCGTCGCCGTGGAAGCCCTGGGGCGATCCCCCAGGCCCCGAGCAGCTGCTCTCCTCCTACGCCAGCACCCTCACGGTGGGCGCGGGCGCATGGAGCCAGGGCCCCGCCACCCTCGCCGTGGCGGACGCCCGGGAAGGACTGCTGGTCCTCGAGGGGCGCGCCGGCGACATCTCGATCCGCCACCAGATCACCGTGACCGAGGGGCAGGAAGGCGCTGCCTGTGTCTTCGACGTTGCCACCACCTGGACCAACAGCGGCTCCAGCCCGGTCACGGTCCCCCTCTGGGTCGGCACCCACGAGCACATCGAGCCCGCCGGCGGCGGCATGCTCGCCCGCTACGACTCCCGGATGCAGCCGCTGCTCCACGTCGACGAAGACCTCGCCTACGGCAGCCCCGAGGGGGGCATGGTCGGTGGCTGCATGGGCTTCGGCGGTGAGGACCCCACCGTCCCCGGCGAGCCGGTCCCGATCGAGGGCCCGGTGGACTGGTTCGGCGTCGGCGACCGCTACTTCGGCTTCCTGGTGCTGACCGAGACGGACGGCGCCCTGGGGCACTTCTCGACCCGCACCGTCGAGGGCACCGACGTGCCGCTGTCCGGCACCCACGTCAGCTACACCCCGACCCTTGCCGCGGGGCAGGCCCACCAGGCCTCCTTCAAGGTGTACGCGGGGCCTCTGGATGCCGACGTGCTCGAGGCCATCGACCCCACGCTGGGCGACGCCATCGATCTCGGCTTCTTCGCCTTCTTCGGCTACCCGCTCCTGTGGCTGCTGCGCTTCTACCAGAGCATCGTCGGCAACTGGGGCGTGGCCATCATCCTGCTCACGCTCACCGTGAAGGCCCTGTTCTTCCGGATGACCCAGAACTCCTACCGCTCGATGCAGCGGATGCAGCAGATCCAGCCCGAGATGAACCGGATCCGCGAGGAGCACGCCGACAACCCGCAGGAGATGAACCGGCTCACCATGGAGCTGATGGCCCGGGAGAAGGTGAACCCGCTGGCGGGGTGCCTGCCGATGGTGGCCCAGATGCCCGTGTGGTTCGCCCTGTACCAGGTCCTGCTGTCCAGCGTAGACCTGTACCACACTGATTTCCTGTACCTGCGCGACCTGTCGGCGCCGGACCCCTACTGTGTCCTGCCCCTCATCGTCGTGGCCTTGATGATGGTCCAGCAGCGGTTCACCAACACCGCCAACATGGATCCGACCCAGGCCCAGGTCATGAAGTTCATGCCGCTGATGTTCGGACTCTTCTTCTTCACGTTCCCGTCCGGCCTCGCGCTGTACATGTTCGTGAACATGACGTTGTCCATCCTGCAGCAGTGGTGGATCAAGCGCTCTCTGGGAGATGCGTCGGCCGCAGCCGCGGCGTGATGCGGAGAGCGTCAACCGGCCAGAAAGGCCTCATGGCCGCGAACGTGCGGCCCGTAGTTGGTGGAGGAAGAGATGCAGATTCCTGAAGGTGCAAAGACGGTGACGGTCGAGGGCAACGACCTTCGGTCGGCAGTGGCCCTGGCGGCCGAAGAGCTCTCCGTGCACCCGAGCCAGGTCGACCACAAGCTCGACCTGAGCCACTTCCGCAGCAAGCTGGGCACGAGCGTGTCCCGCAGCACCGTGAAGGTGGTGGCGTGGGCCGTCGATCGCCCCGTCTCCGACGAGGCGCCGAAGCCCAAGGCCCGCAAGCCCCGCGACGAGGATGGCGGCGGCGAGAAGAAGGAGCGTCGCTCCCGGAGCAAGAAGGAGGACCGCGGTGAGCGTTCCGAGCGTTCCGAGCGTTCCGAGCGCCGTGACCGTGGCGAGCGTCGGGACCGTGGCGAGCGCCGTGACCGTGGCGACCGTGGCGAGCGTCGCGAGCGTCGTGGCCCGGCCGACGGAGAGAACGAGGCGTCCGACTTCGCCAAGAGCTGGTTCGAGGTCGTCCTGAAGCACATGGACGTCGAGGCCGAGATCAGCGCCACGGGCGACGACGAGCGCGTGCACGTCGCCATCAAGGCCGACAAGGCGGGCCGCATCGTCGGCAAGCGGGGCGCCACGCTCCGCTCCATCCGTCACCTCCTCGGCCTGGCCATCGAGCGCCAGTTCGGCGAGCGCACCATCGACGTCGACGTGGGCGACGACCGCCCCCGGGAGTCCCGTGACGACGACCGTGGCGATCGCGGCGAGCGCCGTAGTCGCGACCGTCGGGGTCGTGGTGGCCGCAGCAGCAGCCGGGGCCGCTCCGACTCTGCCCTGCCCGAGGACAAGCTGCGGGCCCTGGCCCGTCGCGCGGCCGAGAAGGCGCGGGAGACCGGTCAGACCATCACCATCAACCTCAAGCTCAACTCCTACGACCGTCGCCTCGTCCACCTCGAGGTCAGCGAGGTCGATGGTGTCGACAGCCAGTCCGAGGAGCGCGAGGAGGATGGCGAGGTCGTGAAGTACATCCAGGTGATCCCGGCCGACTGATCCGTGAGCGACGACACCATCGCGGCGCGTGCGACCCCCCCGGGCCGCGGAGCCCTCGCCATTGTGCGGGTCTCCGGACCGGGGGCGGCCGCGGCCCGCGACGCGGTGGTGCGTCCCCGACGACCCGGTCCCTGGCGCGCTGGGCGCACCCGGAGGGTCGATCTGGTCGACGCCGAGGGGCCCTTCGATGATGGCGTGGCCATCTGGGGAGCAGCCCCCGCGACCTACACCGGCGAAGACAGCCTGGAGGTCAGCCTCCACGGCAACCCCCTGCTGGTGGACCGGCTCCTGCGGGCCCTTCGGGCCGTCGGGGTGCGGGGTGCCCGCCCCGGGGAGTTCACCCGTCGGGCCGTGGAGCACGGCAAGCTGGACCTCGTCCACGCCGAAGCCACCGACCAGCTGATCCGCGCCCGCACCGCCGCGGGAGCGGCCATCGCACGGTCCGGGCTCTCGGGGGCCCTGCACGCGGAGCAGATCCGGGCTCGGCGACGGCTGGCCGACCTGGCGGCCGAGCTGGAGGCACGGCTGGACTACCCAGACGACGAGCTGGCCCTGCTGGACGACACCGCCTGGAGCGCCGAGGCAGAGGCGCTGGCCCGACGGGCCCAGGAGCTGGCCGACACCGTGGGGGCGGGACGGCGGCGGGTCGACGGCGCGCGCGTGGCCCTGGTGGGGCCGGTCAACGCCGGAAAGAGCTCGCTGTTCAACGCGTTGCTCGGCCGGCGACGGGCCCTGGTCCACGAAGGGGCGGGGACCACCCGCGACGTGCTGGAGGTCCCAGCGCTGTGGTCGGGCCTGGAGGTCACCCTGCTGGACACGGCGGGGGAGCGCAGCACCGACGACCCGGTGGAGGCCGCCGGCCTGGCCCTCGCCCGGGAGCTGGTGGACGAGGCCGATCTGCTGGTGGTGGTGCTCCGCGCCGACCAACACGGGGTGGACGCCGTGGAGGCCGACATCCTCGCGCGCACGTCGACCCGGGAGCGGGTGCTCGTCCTCAACGGGGTAGACCGGGACGCGGTAGCGACGTCGGGCTGGCCGGAGGGGGTGCTGCGCACGTCGGCCGCGACCGGCGAGGGGGTCGAGGGGCTCCGGGAGGCCATCGTGGCCTCCCTGGGTCGCGTCGACGCCGCGACGGGCCTGCAGCTGGCCTCCGAGCGGCAGGCGGACCGCTGGCAGGCGGTGGCCGGAGGCTGCCGAGAGGCCGTGGAGGCCCTGACGATGGCCGGCCCGGCGGCTGCGGCCCAGTGCCTCACCGAGGCGATGGGCGCGCTGGCCGAGCTGACGGGCCACGATGCGCGGGAGGCGGTGCTGGACGCCGTGTTCTCCCGCTTCTGCATCGGCAAGTAGCCTACTTCGCGTACATCTCGTCGATGAGGTCGGCGTAGCGCTCCTCGACGACGCGCCGCTTGACCTTCAGGCTGGCGGTGAGGATGCCGTTCTCCACGGTCATCGGCTCCGGCAGCAGGCGGAAGTACTTCACCGTCTCGAAGCTCGCGAGGCTGCTGTTGACGTCGTCGATCTTGGCCTGGACGGCGGCCTTGACCGGCTCGCTGTCGACCACGGGCTCCACACCCTGCTGCTTCGCCCAGTCGACCAGCTCCTCGGGGTCGATGGAGATGACGCAGACGCAGTAGTTGCGGCGGTCGCCGATGACCACGGCCTCCTGGATGATCGGCAGGGTCTTGAGCTTGCCCTCGATCTTGGCGGGCGCGACGTACTTGCCGCCCGACGTCTTGATGAGCTCCTTCTTGCGTCCGGTGATCTTCACGAAGCCGCGGCTGTCCTGGGAGCCGAGGTCGCCGGTGAGGAACCACCCGTCGTCGTTGAAGGCGCCGGAGGTGGCGTCGTCGCGGTTGAGGTAGCCGGAGGTGATGTTGGGGCCCTTGGCCAGGATCTCGCCGTCGTCGGCGATCTGGATCTCGACGCCGGGGAAGGCGCGACCGACGGTGCCGAGGCTGAAGGCGCCGGGCATGTTGGTGGTGAGGCCGGGGCAGGTCTCGGTGAGGCCGTAGGCCTCCATCAGCTCGAGCTGCAGGGCGAGGAAGAACTCGTGGACCTCGACGGAGAGGGGGGCCGAGCCGGAGAGCAGCAGGGCCGTGTTCTCGAAGCCCAGCTTGGCGCGGAGCTTGGAGAGGACGAGCTTGTCGGCGATGGCCAGCTTGAGCTTGAGGAAGCCGGGGATGGGCTTGCCCTCGGAGCGGTAGGGGATGGTCGCCTTGCCGGTGTTGATGGCCCAGTGGAAGATCTTCTGGCGCATCGGTGGGGCGCCGGCCACGGCGGTCTCCACCTTGGACTTCATCTTCTCGTAGACGCGGGGGGCGCTCGGGAAGAAGCCGGGACGGGACAGCTCGAGGTCTTCCACCAGGGTGGGGACGCCAGAGAGCACGATGGGCGAGCCGAAGAAGGGACCCGCGAGCTCGATGAGGCGGCCGAAGCTGTGGGCCAGCGGCAGGAAGAGGAACAGGCCGCCCTCGCGGACCTGATCGTTGAACATGCCGAGGCTGTCGACGGACTCGGCCATGGCGAGCATGTTCCCGTGGGTCTGGATGACCGCCTTGGGGGGACCCGTGGTGCCGGAGGTGTAGGTGTAGGTGGCGGTCAGGTCGCGGGAGAGCTTGCCCCTGCGCTCCTCCATCTCGCCCTTCAGCTCCTCGAGCTTCTCGGCGCCGCGCTTCTCGAGGTCGGCCAGGCTCTCCCAGTCATCGGCGGCTTCGAGGCCGGTGGGGTCGATGACGACGATGTGCTTCAGGTTCACCCGGTCGGCGTCGTACGGGTTGTCGAAGAAGGTGAAGCCCTTGCGCATCTCCCGGATCTTGGCGACCTGCTCGGCGTTCTCGGCGATGGTCAGGATGACGTCGGTGTCGACGTGCATGTAGCCGACCTCCTCCGGGAGGAGGCTGGCGTAGATGGGCACGGTGCGCAGGCCGACCAGCTGGGCGGCGAAGTCACACAGGACCCACTCGAGGCTGGTGTTGCCGACGATGGCGACCGCGCTGTTGTGGGGAAGGTCCATCGCCGAGAGCAGGCCCGCACCGATGTTGGCCATCCGCTCGCTGCAGACGCTCCACGGGATGTCGACGTAGGCGTCGCCCTCGCGACGGCGGAAGGCGGGCGCGGACGGGTCCGCCTTCGCACGGTGATCGATCATCTCTGCCAAGGTCTGAAACGCCACATGAACCTCCGAATGCGCCGGGGGTTCTAGCGTGTGGGGCATCTCACGTCACGCAGGTCGTACATCCCATTCTCCGGGGTCGACCATCGGTAGTCCGTGGACGGCCTAGTAGTCGTAGTAGCGGTACGTGTACGAGTACGTGGTGGGCTCGGTGACCACCTTGCAGCCGAAGGCGTCCGCGCAGTCGTCGCTCTCGATGTCGTCGTAGTCGCAGGTGTCCCGATACTCGGAGAAGCCGTCGATGCAGCGCTGCCCTTCTTCGGGTTCGAAGTCGCAGTCCCCCTCGTCGAAGATGTCCTCGAGGATGTCCGAGTACTCCTCCCGGCACTCGTCGACGTCGCCGAACGCGTCGAGGAAGTAGGCGCGGTCGCACTCCTGGAGGGCCTTGCACGCCTCCTTGGTGTAGCGGTCGATGAACGACTCCTGGTCGAGCTCTCCGGTGCAGCCCGAGAGGGTCGCGGTGAGCCACAGAAGCAGCATGGATCCTCCTCGGGCGCAGCGTAGCAGGCAGCAGGGGGGCCGGCGGCGTTTTCAGGCGATCTGGCGTGGTGCTCGTTGCAGCGGGGCGCTACAAGACGCCCTTGCGTCCAGGAGCCATCCACCGATGAAGCTGCACACCCAGATCTTCGTCGCCATGGCCCTCGGTGTCGCCGTCGGCCTGCCCCTGAACTTCGCGGCGGAGGCGGGCACCATCTCCCGCGACGTCGCCCTGCAGGCAGGGGCCATCGGAGAGTGGTTCGGCAAGGTCTTCCTCACCCTGCTCAACATGGTGGTGGTGCCGCTGATCTTCACCAGCATCGTCGGCAGCATCACGGGCGTGGGAGGCGGCGGAGGCCTCGGTCGGCTCGGGCTCCGGACCCTCGGCTACTACCTGACCACCAGCCTCCTCGCGATCCTCACCGGCATGCTGCTGGTCAACGTCATCCGTCCTGGCGATGGCATGGACTACCTGGCGCTGATGGAGGCGGCCCGCGGGGAGCTGGCCACCCGGGAGATGGTGGCGCCCGATGTCACGGCCACGTCGGCCGGTGGTGTGACCGCCATCCTCGCCGACATCGTCTACCGGATGATTCCCGGCAACGTGCTCGCGGCCGCTACCTCCAACAAGTCCATCCTGGCGGTCATCTTCTTCGGCGCGCTGTTCGGCCTGTCCGCGGTGCGGACCGGGGGAGAGCACCTCGAGCGCATCGACGGGCTGTTCCGTAGCATCTACGAGATCATGATCACGATGACCCACGGCATCCTCCGCGTCGCGCCGGTGGGCATCGCCGGGTACGTCCTGTTCGTCACGGCCACCACCGGTCTGTCACTGGTGGGAGGTCTGGCCTGGTACATGGTCACGGTGTCGCTGGCGCTGATGGTCCACGCGGGGGTCACGCTGCCGCTGCTGCTGTGGCTGGCCACGCGCCGCTCGCCCCTGGCCTACGCCGGCGCGATGAAGGAGGCGTTGCTGACCGCCTTCAGCACGGCGTCCTCGGCGGGCACGCTCCCCCTGACCATGCGCTGCGCGACCGAGCGGGGCGGCGTGCCCGAGCGGGTCACCAGCTTCACGCTCCCCCTGGGCGCCACGGTCAACATGGACGGCACGGCGCTCTACGAAGCCATCGCAGTGCTCTTCGTGGCCCAGATGCTCGGAGACCTGACGCTGATGCAGCAGGGCATCGTGGCGGTCACGGCCTTGCTGGCCTCGGTGGGCGCTGCGGGCATTCCCCATGCCGGCACGGTGATGATGGTCATCGTCATGCAGGCCGTGGGGCTCCCCACCGACGCGGTGCTGGTCATCCTGGCGGTGGACCGCGTCCTCGACATGGGGCGGACCACGGTGAACGTGTGGTCGGACTCGGTCGGCGCGGCGGTCGTTGCGTCCTTCGAGGGGGAGACCCAGGCGACGGCGCCCGCCACGGCGGCCTGACGGGATACGCCCCTGCGGGCGCACGGTCGCCCGGAATGGAGTGACCATGCGTTCGCTGTTCGTGATGGACCCCCTCGACCGCATCCACGTCGATGGCGACTCGACCTTCGTGACCATGCGGGAGTGCACCGATCGGGGCTTCCCGGTCCACATGTGCGAGCCCGACGGGTTGTTCGTGGAGAACGGTCGCGCCCATGCCCGCTGTGTGTCGGTGCGTACCACCGCCGAGGCGCCGTACTTCCACGTGGGCGAGCCGGAGAGCCTGGACCTGGGCTCGTTCGACGTCGTGTGGATGCGGAAGGACCCTCCCTTCGACATGCGCTACATCTTCACCACCTACCTCCTCGACATGGCGCCGCCCGAGACGCTGGTGGTCAACGACCCCCGGGGCCTGAAGCTGTTCAACGAGAAGCTGTGGGTCATGAAGCAGTGGCCGGAGCTGCAGCCGCCGACGCTGCTGTCCAACGACCAGGCGAAGCTGCGGGCCTTCGTGGAGGAGCAGCCGGGCCGGTCGGTCCTCAAGCCGTGGGACGGGAACGGGGGTCGCGGGGTGCTCGTCACCGAGAAGGGCGACGGCAACCTGAGGTCCATGATCGAGCTGCTGACGGCCGACGGCCACGACTACATCATCGCCCAGCGCTACGTCCCCGAGGTGGTCCAGGGCGACAAGCGCATCCTTCTCTTCGACGGCGAGCCGGTCGGCTCCATGCTCCGGGTCCCCGGGGAGGGGGATCACCGAGCGAATATGCACGTGGGTGCCACCGTCCAAGCCTCCGAGCTCAGTGCGTCCGACCGTCGCATCTGCGATGCGCTGGCCCCGCTGCTCAAGCAGTGGGGGCAGGTGTTCGTGGGAATCGACGTCATCGGCGAGATGTTGACGGAGATCAACGTCACCAGCCCCACGGGCATCCAGGAGATGAACCGCTTGTACGGTCTGCGACTGGAAGCCACCCTCGTCGACACCGTACAGTCCATCTGCCAGGCCCGTCGCGGCCGCTGAGCCCGCGCCCACCAGGAGTCTCGATGTCCATCCCCAACGCCCTTCGCACCTTCGTCCTCGGCGGCCTCACCGCCGCCGCCCTCGCGATGCCCACCGGCTCGTGGGCTGCCGACCCCGACGAAGACGACGACGGTGAGAAGTCGACGGAGTCTTCCAGTGCGGGCGAGCTCCCGCCGCTCACGGGGGAGCCTCGCTCCCCGGATGGCTACGAGCCCATCGAGGTGAAGTCCTTCAAGGACTACAAGGACCTGCCGCTGCCTCACACGGCCTACCAGGGGGCCGAGGCCCTCAACATGGACCCGGAGTTCGTCAACGCGGTCCAGGTCGGCCTCGAGCAGCTGTTCAAGCGGGAGTACAACGCCGCTCGCGACACCTTCGAGGCGCTGGAGAAGACCTTCCCCGACACGGCGGTCGCCGCGGTGGTCGACACGTTGATCTGGCAGGCCCTGATGCTGGAGAACTTCGACTTCAAGTACGACAAGCAGTACTGGACGAGCACGAAGGAAGCTCGGAAGAAGCTCGACATCGCCATGAGCAAGGAGGGCAGCGAGGGCTGGGAGCACCTGCTGATGGCCACGATCGTCGGCATCGAGTCCATCCACACGATGCGCCACAGCGAGTACCTCAAGGCCCTGTCCCTGGCCTTCGACGCCATGGGCCACATCGAGGCGTCGAAGAAGGCGAACCCCGACTTCGTCGACCTGCAGCTGGCCGATGGACTCTACAACTACTGGCGCTCGGCCATCACCTTGTCCAACAGCGCCTTGCCGGACTTCGGCGACGAGCGGGTCAAGGGCATCGAGCAGATGCAGGCCGTGGAGAAGGCGGGTGTGTTCCTCAAGCCGCTGGCCACGCTCTCCCTGGCCTTCACCTGGATCGAGGAGAAGGACTACAAGAAGGCGGTGATCCAGACGGCCCGAAACCGTCGGGAGTACCCGGACTCGATCGTCAACAACCTCGTGGCGGGCACGACCTTCATCTACATGAAGGACTACGAGAACGCCCTCCAGGCCCTGGCCGAGGTGGAGCGGGTCGACCCGAAGAACCAGCGGGTCAAGTACTGGAAGGGCGTGGCGCTGCTGCGGTCGGGCAAGCCGGACGAGGCCATGGCCTCGTTCAAGAGCTACCTCGAGTACGAGCACCTCGAGAAGTACCAGCGTTCCTGGACCCTCTACCGGATCGGCCAGTGCCATGCGCGGAAGAAGGAGTGGGGTGAGGCGAACGCCCGCTACCAGGAGGCGGTCAAGGTCGACGGCCACAAGGCGTCGAAGGACGCCATGGAGCGCCTGAAGAAGCGAAAGAAGGCCGGGAAGATCGATTTCTGAGAGGCCAGCGAAGCGCCGCCGAATCAGAGCGATGACATGGATTCGCTCCTGCTGTTCGATGCCCGCGCAGTTGTGGGGGGTAGGCGGCGACGGTCTCACGTCACCCCGAGGCATGTCCCTTCCGTCGGAGACAGGCCCGCGCAGCGGGCCCATGTCTCCGTGGCGGACATGCTTCGGGCTTGCTTGCGACGTGTCGGTGGCCTCCCTGGCCCGATCGCGCAGGGCCCCGCCCACCGAACACACCCGACGCTCGAGCCCTGCTTTGCCGACCCGCTACGGCTTGCCGGTCGAGCGCCCCGTCGCCGGAGCCCCACCGAACACACCCGACGCTCGAACCCTGCTTTGCCGACCCGCTACGGCTTGCCGCTCGAGCGCCCCTTCGCCGGAGCCCCATAGGAACCGCCCGACGCTCGAACCCTGCGATCCCGACCCGCTACGGCTTTCCGCTCGAGCGCCCCGTCGCCGGAGCCCCACCGAACACACCCGACGCTCGAACCCTGCTTTGCCGACCCGCTACGGCTTGCCGGTCGAGCGCCCCGTCGCCGGAGCCCCACCGAACACACCCGACGCTCGAACCCTGCTTTGCCGACCCGC
>Ga0213839_1001753_pt1 | contig 13310 bp, 10 predicted proteins | sample SWPATP21_FD_160075 | JGI IMG/M metagenome (GOLD analysis project Ga0213839, IMG submission 160075) | Coastal seawater microbial communities from Marineland, Florida, United States - SWPA TP2 #1 | ecosystem: Environmental > Aquatic > Marine > Coastal | place: USA: Florida | collected 2016-08-14 | reverse complement strand
CGTGGCCTTGCGTGGCGTTGCGTGGCGTTGCGTGGCGTTGTGTTGTGTTGTGCTGCGCGATGACTTCTACTCCCACTCCCACTCCCACTCCCACTCCAATCCGACATCGTGCCAACCAACGAACTTCGATCGATCTCTGGTCGGTCGGTCGGTCTTCTTGCTGTCTTCCGCAACATCGAACGCACGAACGACGACGACGACGACGACGTTCGTTCGTGCGTTCGTTCGTTCGTTCGTTCGTTCGTCCTTTTGTGTGCTGTGCTTGGCTTGCTGTGGTGTCCGTTGTTCGGGTTGCCGGCCTTCCTTCTTATCATTGCTTGCGTTCGACGTTCACTCGTTGATGTTTGCTTGTCGGCCGCTTGCTTCTTTGCCTGTTTGCCTCGTGTGTTCTGTCTTCCTGCTATCGGCGCGTCAAGCCTGGTAAGGATTGAAGCCTGACCGAGTTGTCGCCGCGCCAAATTGCATGTGTGCCAGCCATCTTTAAGGTTCGCTGGAAGGTTCGCTGGAAGGCCAACGACTTGTTGTGTGTCAGGGACTTGGACTGCGCATCGCCAGATGCGGTTGGGGTTCACCAAGTACGCCGTTGCCGCGACCTACAGACAAACAGGTTTTTGTGACGAGCAGTTATTGCTTTGACGAGCCCAACACCTGACGGTCACGCCAGACTCCTCTCACCGGTCACCATGGGAAACAAAAGTATGTTCGTGGTGCTTGGGCTGTGTTGTGTTTTTCGTTTGCTTTTGTTTGCTCGTTGCCCCCTTGCTCGTCGTCTTGTTGTGCGCCGCGCCAACCGTTCGACCAACAACCAACCACCCCGTTCGCACACATAACTCTTGGTGTTTCTGTCTGCTTTTTCATTCACCATGGGCTGCGAAGCATCCGTCCTTCAAGACGTCGTCGAGTTCGACTCGGAGTACTTCTCCCAGTATGACCCCAACGAGACCAAGCACTACACTTCGGACCCCAAGGCCGAGGGTGTCATTCGGTTCGCAAAGACCGGCAGTGCTTCCGAACAGGGTGCTCCTCCGATCACCGTGATCGAACTGTTCCGCCAGGCGTTGGCCCGCCCCGGCAAGGCTACCAAGCAAATGTTGCGCCAAGAGCCCCCGGAATTAATCGCCCTTGACGAGAACAAGCGCTGGCCCCCGCCGCTCCCGGAGGAGCAGTGGCGCACCTGGACCCTCCAGCAGTACCACGACGACTGCGCGGCCATCGCCAAGTCCCTCATGCACATCGGTGTCCAACAGCACGATGCCGTGAACATCTGGGGTTTCAACTCCCCCCAGTGGGTCATCGCCGAAATGGGCACCATCTTCGCCGGCGCCAAGGCCGCAGGTATCTACCCCACGGACACCCCCAATCAAGTTCTGTTCAAGATCCGCCAGTCTGGCTCCAGTGCCGTCTTCGTTGAGAACGATCGCAAACTTGAAGCCGTTCTTTCCGTTATTGACGACGCCCCGAAGGTCAAGACCGTGGTTGCTTGGGCTGCCACTCCCAAGGACGAAGTCTACAAGCGCAAGGACGGTTCCGAAGTGCACTTGATGACCTGGGACAAGTTCCTGGAGTTCGGCAAGGACATCACGGACGCCCAGCTCACCGAGCGCCAGGCCGCCATCAAGCCCGGCCACTGCTGCGCCATCATTTACACCTCCGGTACCACTGGCAACCCGAAGGCTGTCATGTGCTCGCACGACAACATTGTCTTCGAAGCCCGCACCCTGTTCAACCCTGAGTTCCAGCTGGTCGGCGGCGTTGGTCACTCCGCCGAGCAGGAGCGCGTCCTTTCGTACCTGCCCCTCTCTCACGTGGCCGGTATGATGGTTGACATCATCTCCCCGCTCTGCATCAGTGCCTTCGACGACGGATGGGTGACCCTGACGTTCGCCCGCCCCTACGATCTGTCTGTTGGCTCCCTCGGCGACCGCCTCCGCCAAGTCAAGCCCACCATCTTCCTCGGCGTTCCCCGCGTCTGGGAAAAGGTTCAAGAGACCATGCAGCGCGTTGGCGCGGCCACCACCGGTCTCCGCAAGAAGATCGCCACCTGGGCCAAGAAGCGTGGTGCCTTGCACGCTCGCGCGTGCCAGCTCGGCGGCACCGGCGCCAAGCCGTCTGGTTACGGAATGGCCAACAGCCTCGTGCTCAAGAAGGTCAAGGCCGCCCTCGGTCTGCAGCACATGAAGTTCGGCTTCACCGGTGCCGCTCCCATCCAGGTCCAGACCCTGGAGTACTTCGGCTCTCTCGGTATCCAGATCAACGAGGTGTACGGCATGTCCGAATGCACGGGCGCCTGCACCTGGTCCACAGATGCCACGCACGTGTGGGGTTCTTGCGGTTTCGCCATTCCTGGCGTCGAGATGAAGGTCTTCAAGCCCAGCGACGATGGCAAGAACGTCGAGTGCCCGCGTGCCAAGGACATGTTCCACCCCACTGAGGAAGAGCAGGGTGAGCTGTGCTACCGTGGCCGCAACATCATGATGGGTTACATGGCCAACCCCGACATGGGCGAAGAGCACGTGAAGGAGATCGAGGGCAAGAACAAGAGCGCCATCGACGCGCAGGGCTGGCTCCACTCCGGCGACAAGGGTTGCCTCAGCGAGTCCGGTCTGTTCCACATCACTGGTCGATACAAAGAGCTGATCATTGGCGCCGGTGGTGAGAACGTCGCCCCCGTCCCGATCGAGGATCACATCAAATTGATCTGCCAGCCGATCTCCAACATCGTCATGATCGGCGACAAGCGCAAGTACAATGTCGCGCTCGTCACCTTGAAGGCCAAGGGCGCCACCGGTGTTCAGCCCGGAACCAACGTCCTCGACGGTGCCGCCGCTGCTGTGGACCCCGCCGTCACCACCATCGAAGAGGCTTCTGCTGAGGGCTCTGCAATCGTCAAGGCCATCGAACAAGCCATTGTCGAGACCAACAAGAACGTTGCTATTGTCCCGAACAACGCCTCCAAGATCCAAAAATTCACCATCCTGCCACGCGATCTGTCCGTCGACACCAACGAATTGACACCGACCTACAAACTCAAGCGTGGTTTCGTGGACCAGAAGTTCAAGACCGCTATCGACGCCATGTACTCTGGTGACAAGCGCAGCTACATCCCATACGCTGGCGAGGAGAGCGCCGCGGGTAGCAAGGAGTAAGCTCCATGCAGCGCCAACGTGCGTGTCCTCTTTACTTACGCCCTTCATTGTGGCGTGAAAACCCTTCCATGATATTTGTGAATATGCCGAAACAATAAACATGCATGCTGACACCTCGGTGTCGCGTGTCTGTGGAAGCTCGGCGTCCGTCAATCCAAGTATTGAACGGCCTCGCCTGAACTCGGTGGTCAATTGGTTGGTTGCCTTGATGTTTCGATAACTTTAAGTTGAGCGTCCAAAATCGTCATGTCATTCACCTCCTGCTTGTTTGTGACCAACTCGTATACTCTTCTTAAGTGGAAGATCTCAGTTTGTTGCGGCACAATCTTCGTAATGCTGGACGCATTCATACAAGATTCATTGGGGTTGTGCTTGCTGTCTCAAAATGCAACTGGAGAACAAATTCTTGTTACTTTTTGGTGGCTAGTTTGTGGGACTTTTCTTTGATCTCGACTTGACTCACAGCTTTGCGGCGCAGTGGCAATAGCGTCTGCTGCCAGCTGCCAGCCACCCATCGCATCGTGTCCTTTCAGGATACATTTCATTGCTGTCACACCACTGCAGCCAGCGGTTTATCGTATTGCCTTGTTGTGATGCGTACCATTGCACAACATGCATGGTGGTATTCGATACAGCATCATACTCGAGAACTTTAAATTCTACACATTGATGTGACGGTATGCCACAATCGTGCTCTGAAAGCCAACTCCGTGCAAAAGTTCGGCATACAAAAGCTCCGCTTCGCCTCCAAATACCAATACCTAGTACGGATTGTACATACTGTACTTGAGTATCATACTGGTGTGACGGTACTTTAGATACATGAATGGTGCTCGCTCTAAAACAAATACTCAAATACTAACAGTAAGTTCGTGATGCACGGGCACGTACACACATGCATGACCTGCAATCGCTTGCTCAATCAAGCTGGCATGCCAGGTCAAATAACATCATCATCATCATCATCATCATCCTCCTCCTCCTCCTCCTCCTCATCATCATCATCATCATCGTCATCATCATCATCATCATCATCATCATCTTCATCGCAGCAGCACACTCCGAGGGACTCTCAGTCAGGTGAGTCAATGTGCGATGTGCGACTCACTCACTCACTTACTATCAACCAACCCCTCACTGATAGTCACTGACTGTCGGGTTCAACCAACCACAGTCATGCACTCAACTCTGCACGCGCTCACCCACCCACTCCGTCACTCACTCACTCACTCACTCACTCACTCACTCACTTCCGTGACGGTGTTCGTTGGTGACGACGGCGGACGGCGGCGTTTGCGTTTTTGAGTTCGTTCGACGTTTGACGAAGGAAGTGAACGAAGTTGTTGACATTGAAAGTGACGGACGATGACGTATATAAAGTATTGAAGCGACACAGTCAGTGACGAGTTTGTGACGACGTTTGCGACGGAGTGTGGTGACGATGTATGTGACGGAGCTTTGTGACGGAGTTTGGTGACGATGTGATGGAGCTTTGTCATTTTAAGTGACGGGGCTTTGGTTGTGACGAAGTGATGGAGTTTGTGACAACAAAATGTGTGACGATCTTGCGACGAAGCGATCCAGTTTGTGATGGAGCGTCCAAGTTTGTGACAACGCGACCTGAATTGATGAAGGATGGCAAAGCAACGCGGTGACCGCAAAGACTGCCTTCGGGGCCAAGTGACGCACAGTGAGTCCGGGCAGGAGAGGGAGGGGGACGGATACTGCATACAACAACACGGTCGCTGTGACTCGAGCAGATCGATGTGAGCGGCAACTCGTTGGAGTGATTTCGTCGAGATGCATTCATAAAAAAATGCTCGGGCAAAATACTACTTCGAATCAAAAATCTTGTAACGGAATCTGTCTGGTTGTGCCAGCTTTGTTCCAAAGCATGGAGCTGCTTGCGCGCGGCAGAGTTTGCCTCGTTGCTAGCTGGAGCTCAATTGTTGAGCACGCCGTGTGAGCGGCGCAACCACACAACAATGGACAGACCTCGCTCTACGCAGAGAGCGCCTGAATACCTCGACTCCATCTTCTCTCACGTTGAGTACTACGTGCACCGCTTCGGCCTTACCGACTTTGACCTCGTGTTGTGGTTGTTGAGGCAACGATTTCAATCCACTTACATCGATGATAACATCGACAAAGTGTGCAAAGTCTACGCTAAGTGCGTTGAAGCTGCGAATCAGCGCGGTGAATCACCACGGCCTGAAAGTTTGTTTGGGCCACTAACTCGACCCCGTTCCATTGTGATGTTGCCGGACTACATGCAAGGTTGGGTAAAAGTTCGCGTCTTCGAGGCTAAAAAGCCAAACAGAAAACCGACGCTGTACTGGGTGACACTTGATGGTCCAAATGTGTTTTTCCACAAGGGCGTTACGAGCTCTCCCTCAACAAAGCCCGCATTCGTTCTCTCCCAGGATGCGTACGTGAACAAGCTACTGGCGGATAACACATTTTGTGTTTTTGTTCCTGGAACGGCGGTGAATAAAACGTTGAACAGCCAGTTTAGAAATTCGGTGAAAAGAGTTGAATATGAAATGACCAGCAGTTCTGAGCACGCGGTTGAAATGTGGATCAACGCATTCACCTGTGTTATTGGTGCCACGTCAAGCCTCAGTGGTGCCAGCAGCGGCCGACCTGACACAACACCCTTGAAAGTTCTTCCAGCCGCATGTCTGTCTCAAAACTCATGGAACTTTCTCTCACCAACGAATCCCGTCATCGCGGCTGCGAAGGACTTGTGCCAATGGCATTTTTTGGTGAGGATGTGCAACGTTGATGTTGGCGAGGGGCATGGGGACTTCGACAGCCAATTGAAGCCAGCTGGTTCAAGTACGAAGCCCGTCCCTCGTGTCCTATGTTACATCACAGTTTCTGTGTTTGTTCCGCCCCACTCTAAGATACGACCACAGCGTGACGTGCCTGCAAACCAAGCAGCGAAGATTGACGCTATCATTGCAGCTGCCGATGCTACCGGGTACGCCGAAGATCTGGGTAGTGCCCAATCGAATGACAAACCCATAAGCCCTCGGTCTAGAAAGTTAAAAAAGGTGGCTGACAAAATATCGAGAAGAAAGGCCGCGCGAAATGACTTGAACGCAGCCGCGATGAATGCCGAGTCCGTAGACGCCACAGAACAAGAAACTCACGATGTTGTTGGCGATAGCACGTGGCGCGTTGTACACCAGACACATGCAGTGCCGCTACGTGAAATGATGACATGGGGTGCGGCCACGGTGTTGGAGTTGCCCAGAAATTCAATTGAAAACGGCGCCAAGGTTTGTTTGTTGGCCTTTCTGTTTGCTTTCTGTTTGTTTTTGCTGCACATTAGACTAACATTTCTCAACAACCCGCTCTGTTTAGGTTCGCTTTACTGCCTGGTGCGTTGAGGTGTCAGGAAAGCTGTCTGATGAGCTGTACAATTTTCAATCCTCAATCAACGTGAATCTGAAATCAAAGAATACAAAGCCGTACATTTTGACACGGTACACGACTCTGGCGGAAGACCTATTGCGAGCACCCGCAACTGTCACCAGGACTGATGGAACATCTGCCACTCAACAACCCAGCGACGCGGATTTGTCGAACGACGGCGGTGCTCACGTGGACCGTACTGGAACGCACAGTGTGTTGGAGTTGTCACACAATTGCAGCTCTGCCATTCTCTCATTGAAAGTAAGTTCGCCGTCGTGTTGGTAGCCCCGCATTGTGACACAACAACCTCACGTTGCATTCCGCTGTATCAGTTGGTGGACCACCGGCATTGTTGGATGGACTGGGGAAGCAGTGCTCGAACGCCGACATTGTTTCGATCGCAGAGGCGAAGTCAACAAAATTATCACTTTGTTGTGGATTCACAACAGCGATCATGGCCTCATATCCCAACGCTGTACCACCCACGTTTCTACGGCCAAACTGCTCAGTCTCACGCCGGTCATGCAATCGCAAGGACTAATAGTGCCAAGCTGAACAAGCTGCTGGAAGACATCGTTCAGGCTGCCAACGACGCGTCGGATGAGCATCGCCTTCCAGATCAGCTGCCCTCTTTCTTCACCCCATACATTTTCAGTGATTCGTGCGACTTGTTGAAGCAGTACGCTGTGGATGGATGTTGCGGGAAAACTTTGAGATATCACAACGACTCTCAGAAATCAATGCAGGCATCAGGCTTCAACAGTACACACTGTGTCCAAAACCCGTTCCAGAAAGTGGTTTCAATGCATGAAAGATGTATGGCCACTCACCTCACGTATTTAGTGCCTTGGAAATTTTTGGCATTTCGCTGTACAGAATTGACTCGGAGCGTCCAAGCGTCCCGTGAACGTTACAGTTCGTGGGCGACTACTGCATCACAAGAAAACGCACAACAGCAATTGGGTAGTGAGACTGAATCAAGTAGCTCTTCCAACTGGATACAATGGATGGCTGAGCAGCTAACACAATTGGCGCAGCTTGTCCAAGATTACCAAGATCATGCCGCTAGGTACCGCCACATGTTTGCCAAGTTTACAACAACTTCACACAGCGACCTCCTATCCGTCGGTCACGAATCGTTCGGCGACACGCGAGCGGATAGAGACTCTATCGAACATAGCCCATTCCGGAAGAGTGTGTGGAAGAGTGGCTTTGGTGGATCTTTTGATCGACATGTCGCGATCAACTGTCATTTGCAGTCACTTTGTGTAGGAGGACAACGGCATCATCCTGTTGGTGAAACGTCGGTACGTGGACCCAACATTCCCGCGTTGATAGTGGTTGCGGCGTGTTCGTTAATTAACGTGGTGAACGGTTGCAGGCTGTCACGTGGGGAGCAGCTGCCGACCATGTTGGCGGATTTAAGCATGGTGGCCTCTACGCAATTGACAAAAAGGTTACCGAGCACGAAACGTCAATTGCGAACTTAGTTAGTGTTCAAGCGAAGCTGGCTGGCAATGAGCGCAATGTGAGCTTGGATCCCAGCATGGACGATTCTGAAATTGCTGCCGCGTCTAGTGCGGTCACGGAAGGCGAGCTAGACCGCCTTCGGCGAGACAGAGAACACGTGCTGCAAGCTCGACTGAAGCGACGTGATGTGTGCATGTCACAAATTTGGACTGTAGTCCTGACAGCTTTCTTGGACACGATAGAGCGTGCTTGTCGCTGGAGCGATGATGGTCGCGCCAAAACGCGGGGTCCGACTCAACTCGATGAGGCGCTTGGATCTGCGGACGCTCCGGAACCTCTTTCGACACAGGCTGTCGTTGTTCTTGAGAGGATGGCCAAGCACGGTTTCCTCATCATGTTTGAGTCGTTGCTGTCTTGCTGGGCGAAAGAGAAAGGAATGATTGAAGACTTGTTTGGGGCAACACGGCTCCTGCGCCATTGTGCGATTGAATTATATTGTGCCGATGATCAGCTCTCCAAAGCCGAGGAAAAGTCCGCTGCGGCACTGGAAGCGGGAAGACCAACTGGCCCGCTTCCGGTGCCTCCGGTACGCTCAGACATCGCTTCAAAGTTGCCGACACGTCTTCCGTTGCCGTTACATACCGCAAGCAGTGAAAGCAGCGACGAGTCCAGCGATGAATCTAGTGATGAAGATGTGGAGGAACTGCAGAACAACGCACAACGGGAATCTGAGCGTGCTGCTGTTGCTGCCGCTGCTGCCGCTGCAGCCGCTGCAGCCGCCGCTCGAACTAAAGCTGAGGAATGTTACGGAGCAGACCACCTACCACACTCTCTACTCAAGCACTCGTTGTCCTTCTATCGCATCCCAGCACCAGTGGGGACCTCACGTCGTCACCGAGCGAGACGCAATGCCGACACTGATCCACTGCTCCATGGCCTCGAACAGAATACGTGGGAAAATGGTCTGCTCATCGCAAGAGTCGGACTACCACGGTCATTTTTTGACCGATTGCCACCCAACTTCACCGCAGCACGCATACGGATACGGTCTGTGATGTTCTCCCAAGGCATCAACGAAAAGCACAATATGGCCAATGTCGTTGGTGCGTGTTTGTATTTTGCCCGCTTTCCTCCTCTTCCTCCTTCCAATGATGTGCTTTTCGTTGTCCTAGGCAATGTCTCGTTGCAAAAGGTTGTCAACCATGACGGACTCTCTGCTTTGACCCAGTACTACAAAGATGCTGTCCGCAATCCCCGTAGCATGGACAATGCTGACAACAACTTAGGATTGAAGTTCCACATGCGATCGCTCGAAGCGTCTGTGCTGGAGCAGGACGAGAGCATTTTCTTGAAGCACTACCGAATATTGCTCGTTGCAGCCGACATCGTACGAGCCTTAGGTGGTGCGCGGGCGTGCAATTGCAAGAGTGGCAAAGACAGGACGTCGATGTCTGTGACACTTGAACAGGTTTATTCGTTTTGTTTTTGTTGCCAGACATTTTCTGTGCGTCTAATACGAAGCTACATTTGCAGGCAAGATTCGCCGCGCGACATCTTGGTGTCACTTCAGATACCGTGACCCAACTCGGGCCGTGGCAAGAGAGTGTGACGGTCGCTTTCAATGGCTTGACCCTCCTCGCCGATGATGCATTCAATTCCTTCTTCGTGCAACGATATGGCAGCGTCTTGCTCGCTGTCCGCTTCAAAGGGTCATGGATGACGCTTGGTGGAGTGCAGCTCACCATGTTGCGGCCTTGGGAAAAGGGGTTTTGTTTCCAGCTGTGCGGTTCAGAGCACACAAATCAATTAGTTTTTATGAACGCAGATGTAGATGATGAGCTCGAGATCGTTCTATTTGCGTCAACGTCAGAAACGGTTGGTGATGCACGCATGTCAGTGTTAGCCCCTTGCACTCACCACATGCTGACTCCACGTTGCATCAACTGCGTGTAGGCCCTTCAGAAATTTCAGAGAGGTCTCCTTCATTCAGATCTCGTTCAAGTTGGGGTCGATGCTGGTTTAAGCGCATTTGTGTCCAACTCAAAGCACAGTCACTCCGCTGGTGGCGGAGGGGAACCTGTTCCAAGTCCTGATTCCCGTCCTAAGAATGGCAGCGACGATATTGTGATTGCATCCCATGGGCGAGTCTACATCAGATCCATTCTTACACAGTCAATGACGCCTTCTATCATTGACGGTGGTCCCAAAGGTGGGGTCCTGTGCCGTGCACCACTGCAATTGGCACCCGAAGTGAAGAAGCTGCTCAGCTTAGATTGGTCCCTGGAAAAGGCCGGGAGGACCCCCGGACCCAGGCGTCACAGCTCCGGGGAGCGCGACCAATGCCGCGCGAAGAACGCCAGCGAGGCTTATTTGTCAATGTCCGGACATGAACAGTGCTTCGTGGAGTTTGTTTGCGTTCTGCGCAGCAATATCAGTCTCCGTCCTCAAAAAATTGTGGCAGTTGGAGATCTTGAACCCGGCGAGACGCACTCCAAAGTACAGTACATTGCCGATATCTTCCGCGCACATGGCGTCCGCATTGCAAACGCAAGACAGAATATTGGGAAGGCAAAGTTTGCTTTCAATTCGTTGCAGCACAAATTCCTTCCCCGCTGCTACGCGCCACCTCCGGAAGTCGCAAAGGGCGGACATAAGACGTGACACAATGCTGCAATTCCTTGTGTCGTGGCGGCGCAAAAACTTTTCATTCCGGCAAGAAGCTGAGTGGGTAATAAACACTTTCGACATAGTAAGAAGTAATGTTTTCTCTTCGATTGCTTTCTTGCAGTGACTATAAACGTTGGCGTATGGTGTATTTCGTATCTTTGATTTGAGAATGCAGCAAGCCCAGCGCAAGAGAACCGTACAAAGGACTTACAAAACGCACCTCCTATCACCCATGCCAAAGTCCCATCCGGAGGTACCGCCACACCGAAGGCGCTACCCGGACTCGTTGAATCAATGCACAGGTCTTGTGATTTTTGCGACTACAAGAAATGCCAGTGTTCCGCTTGCCGATAATGTAACCTAACTACGCACAACCCTAACCAATAAGACTATCGATCGTGTATCCAATGATTTAACTACCGTTCCGCGAAACATTGTGCCACCCTCGACGCAAAAATCGAGCGACCATCAGAGGAACTCCAGATAGCTCACGGCAGTTTCAAAGCAGCTGAAGCCCAACACGAACCATTTGCGCGGGATGCCGAGAGAAACTCCGAGCTGCGAATGCATTATCATAGGGCAAGGATGCGAGAGGGAGCATGATCAGCATGATGCCGAGATCGGGCAGAGATCCAGCCAGCGAACACTGAATCGGCATCTACAAATAGTGCTGTACAGGCTGTATACCATATTGTCGCCTTCGCACCAAGTTCAAATTCTGTGTTGACGATGTTGGCGTCATCGTTGTCATCGTCGTCGTTGTCGTTGTGTTGTTGTCGTCGTCGTCGTGCTGTCGTGCTGTCGTGCTGTCGTGCTGTCGTGCTGTTGTGCTGTCGTGCTTTCGTGTTGTCCAGTCATCTTGTGCACTGGCTGTGTTACAGCAGCAAGAGAGATGGCCTGTGAACTCTGCAGGCATTGAAGGGATGTCATTTTTGGTGATGACTGCGGAGCAACGGCTACGAAAGTTGAGACAGTCGAAAAGTTTCGGTTGTCGGTTGTGGCGCCCTCCGCAATGAACAACATAGATGGTGTCGTCATGGAACATCTGAGTGCGTGCGTCCAGGTCCAGGTTACCATATTTTTGTCAGGGGCTGCGAAATGTAATCGTGTTATTTCGTGTGGACAGGAAACGCCGATGCGGAAGGTTGGTGATCGCAGAAATTTGAGAGCAGTAGCATTCCACGCAATTCCACAAGCACAGCCGCGACGAACCCTTCCAAGGTCGTTGCTGTTCCGGAAAATTGATGCCACGGCATATCGGCAGTATTCTTGGTCAGATGTCATCAAGGAATGATGTGTCAATATGAACCATTCTAGAAGCACCGAAGAAACGGCACGGCAGTTCTTGGATGTCTTGTCGCAGGCCCGTGGTCCACAAATCTTAAGGTGGGGGCCACTCGATTTGGTCCGCGCAGTTCATTGCGCTGAGTTTGTGGACGCACAGTTGCACCATCCCGACTCGAGTGGTGAGTCGGCGATAAGAACAGTGTGTCAATCGTTGTGGGGCCAGTCTGCTCCTCCAAGTCAATTTTCGGCCAAGCGTCAGTGTCTTGAAGAATTGTTGAACAATCCACATTTATATTCACATCCGCTCATTGTGCCACTATTCGAGTACATTGTAGCGCAATGTGCGGACAGTGAAAAAGATCTTTCGTCTCAAAAGCACAGAGGATCCATTGCTATCTCGGCATGGGATGTATCCCTGTTCGCGAACCGCAGTGTCCTGAGCCACCGAATGGCGGCCTCGCATTCGACAGAAAGTCACTTGCGTGAGCAGTGGCACACCTGCCCTGATGAGTTTCCATCGCTGTGTGCGGCGGCCCTGCTGTTGAACAAACAACTGTGCGAATCTCTCCATGACAGCCCAGAGAAGTCAAATTCCTTAACAGCTCCTCTCGTTTCTCACGATACAACTGCGATTGTGGAAAAAGAGAAGCTTTATTTAGAAAAGCACGTGTCCAGCGTCAACATCATCGCGATACAAATCCTGGGCCCAGCTGCTGTTGTCAGGCAGCTGTCGGAGTTTCGCGACAATGACAACGAACAGCTTTCACAGCACATTCGGCAGCAATGGCGAACCATTGTTCGAGAACATGACACTGGCACCCACGCAACGAAGTGTTGTCGCCAATCCGTCGAGGAGCTGCTGCTTCCACTCGTTGTCAGTAATAGAAAAGATTGTCTCCTGGCGATGCATCCAGTCCTTCTCGGCATGCTGGCTCGCGCTCACTTTTCTGTAGCCCGCCAATACTTAAACTTGCTTGTGACGAAGCTGAAAGCGCTGATGCAACCGCAAGATCCAGACCAGGACGAACAACCCAGCCACAGGATGATAGGCCAGACATTCAAACGCATAGCCCACTTGAGCTCATTCTCCGCGAATCTACGGATGACATGTGCTCAAGTTGTTCGCAAAATTTGCAGGACGCGCGGCATGTCTCGCACCATGAGCGCCTTCAGCGACCACTTCAAGGCGGCGGAATATGACACAAGCCCACCACCTGACGTAAGAGAATAAAAGCAGTGTGACACAATAAATGACCGATAAAAATGAGTCGCGTATCAATTTTTATCGTGTTAGTCAACACTCTAATCAAATTTCCAAAC
>Ga0213839_1001752_pt1 | contig 13310 bp, 6 predicted proteins | sample SWPATP21_FD_160075 | JGI IMG/M metagenome (GOLD analysis project Ga0213839, IMG submission 160075) | Coastal seawater microbial communities from Marineland, Florida, United States - SWPA TP2 #1 | ecosystem: Environmental > Aquatic > Marine > Coastal | place: USA: Florida | collected 2016-08-14 | reverse complement strand
GACTGACGGCATGTTCACCCCGGAGGCGACCGTGAGGGACATCGTGCCCGGAAAGCGTGGGTTGATCTCGAGCAATCGCGGCCGTCCGTGTCGGTCTCGGCGGAGCTGGACGTTGGCGACCCACGAGAGGCCGGCGGCCCGGACGGCCTCGCGGGCGCAGGTCATGAGCTCCTGATCCAGGACCGTGCGGGACACGATGGCGACGCCAGAGTCGGTGCGCATCCGCATCCGGGGCACGGTGGCCCAGACCTCCCCCGTCGGGCTCATCAGGACGTCCACGCTGAACTCCTCGCCGGGCAGCAGCTCCTGAACCAGGAGGTGGCCGTCCCGTGGGAGGGAGGCGAGGTGCTCCGGGGTGGTCACCAGCTCCACCCCACGGCCTCCCGCGCCGGCCCGCGGCTTGGCGATGAGGGGGAGCTCCCACGCGTCCTCGTCGAAGGTGCGGTCCAGGATCCCCCAGCGGGGAGCGAGGGCGGGGGAGACCGCCGCCATGAGCGCCGCCTTGTCGAGGCAGGTGGCGAGGGCCTCGGCGTCGGGGGTCATGACGGTGATGCCGTGGGCCTCGAAGGAGGCACGGGCCTTCGCGACCGGCACCAGCTCGACGTCGACCGTGGGAATCACGACGTCGGCGCCCACCATCAGGGCCAGGTCCAGGAGCCGCTCGGCGAAGTCGGGGTCGGCCCCGGGGGGAACGATGTGTCGCCGACTCTCGGGGACGAGGAACAGACCCGGCGCGAGGGCGTCCATGTCGGCGAAGTGGATCTCCCACCCCTGGTGGGCGACCGCCTTGAAGAAGGAGATGGCAGCGGCGCCGCCTGCGCCGGTGATGAGCACGCGTTGGGTCATGAGGTCCTCCGTGGGTCCGACGCGGCCGCCGCGTCGGTCGAGGGGAGGCGTTGCAGACCGCGTACCGGGTCTTGAACGCCGTGTGGGTCGAGGTCGTGGCCCTGATGGCGACCCACCTGGACCACCGGAGCGTCCCGGGATGGAACAGCGCTGTCCCGACCTGGGCCAGCTCGGGCGGTGGGATGGCCTCGCCGCGTTGGCCCGGACCTTGCTCTGGTTCACCGCAGGAGGTGATCCATGACCCACAGCACCCGTCCCTCGATTCTGCTGGTGGAAGACGACCGTACTCAGGCAGCGCTGATCGAGCGCTGGCTGAAGCCTCGCTACGACGTCCTCCACTGCGAGGACGGAGACGTCGGGGTCGAGACGGCTCAGCGCGGCTCCTTCGACCTGGTGCTCTCGGACATCCGGCTCCCAGGTTGCTCGGGCATCGAGCTGACGGCGGCGGTAGGGAAGCGGAGCGACGCGCCCCCGGTGTTGTTGATGACCAGCGAGACCGACGTGCAGCTGGCGGTCGACGCCATCGAGCATGGAGTGTCCGGCTACCTCCTCAAGCCCCTCGACCAGGCGCACCTCGAGGCCACCCTCGCGCGGGCCCTGGCATCCCGCGGTGCGCGGGGGCGCACCATCCTCGCGATCGGCGCCCATCCGGACGATGTGGAGATCGGGGTGGGAGGGACGTTGCTCGCCCACCGACGGGAGGGGGACCGGGTCGTCGTCCTCACCCTGTCGGGAGGCGCCAGCGGCGGCGACGAGTCCGTGCGCCGGGGGGAGTCCCAGGCCGCGGCCGACCGCCTGGGCGCCGAGCTGCGGATGGCGAACCTGCCGGACACCCGCATGGAGGTCGGGCCCACCACCATCGACGCCATCAGCCGGGTGATTCGTGAGGTCGCGCCGGACGTCGTGTACACCCACACCGCCAACGACAACCACCAGGACCACCGGGCCGTGCACCACGCCACGCTGGTGGCGGCCCGCGGCGTCTCGAACGTGTACTGCTACCAGAGCCCCAGCTCCACGGTGGCTTTCCAGCCGTCCACCTTCGTGGACATCCGCGAGCACCTGGGCAGCAAGCTGGAGCTCCTCCATGCCTACGCCACCCAGACCTCCACCCGGGCCTACCTGTCCGACGACCACATCCGCGCCACCGCCGGCTACTGGGGGCGCTTCGCTGGCTACGGCCTGGTCGAGCCGCTGGAGGTGGTGCGCGCCTCTCGGAGCAGCTGATCGAGTCGGGCGATGGCGCTGGCGGCGGAGGCGGCGTCGGCCGCGGCCGCGGCGCTCTCCAGGGCCCGGCCGACGACCTCCACCTCGGGGAAGCCGTAGGGGACGGCGGTGCCCTTCATGCGGTGTCCGATGGCGCGGATCTCGTCCCACGCCTGGGCGTGAACGGCCTCGCGGAGCCGCACGACGTCCGCCGAGCGCTCCTCCAGGTACAGGGGCACGAGCTCCCCGAGGTCGTCGACCGGATCGGGCGCCTGCATGATGGTCGGCGCCGTGTCGGTCTGGGTGCCGGCCCACATGAGGCCGCGAAGCGCCTCCAGGAGCGCAGAGCGACGGACGGGCTTGGCCAGGTAGGCGGTGCAGCCTGCCTCCAGGACCCGTCGGCGAGCCGCCGAGCCGATGTGCCCGGTGAACCCGAGGATCGGTACGTCGCTGCCGGTGCGTCGCAGCTGGGTCGCTGCCCCGTAGCCATCGAGCACGGGCATCTCCATGTCGAGGACGATGGCGTCGGGCCTGTGCTCGGCGGCCAGTGCGACGGCCTCCTGACCATGGGTGGCCTCGACGACGTTCGCTCCGGCCTGGCGAAGCCAGATGGTCCACAGCCTCCGGGCCTCCGAGGCGTCGTCGGCCACCAGGACGGTCGGGCGCAGGTCGAGGATGCGGTCGACCACGCCGAGGAGGCGCTGGCGCGTGAGCGGCTTGGGCACGAAGGCGTCGACCCCCGCCTCCTGGGCGCGGCGTCGGTGATCCTCCGTGGCGTGGCCCGAGACCATGACGATGGGGAGCCTGGGGGCGCCGGTCTCCTCCTCCCACGCGCGCCGGAAGGCGGTGAGCTCCAGTCCGTCGTGTCCAGGCATGTCGAGGTCCAGCAGGGCGAGGTCGTACCCCCGCTGGAGCAGGGGCTCCCGAGCGACCTCGCCGTCCTCCCAGGCGACGGCGTCGTGTCCGTCTCGCCGGAGGCTGTCCACCATGAAGCGCCGGCTGTCGGCATGGTCCTCGGCCACGAAGATCCGGGCGCCCCGCCGCAGATCCACCGCGGCGTCGGCGTCCGTGGGGGCTTGGAGGGCCCGCCGCAGCGTGGTGCGCAGCAGGGGACGATGGAGCACCGCGATGGCCGGATCGGGCGAGCCCGCCTGGAGGTCTCCGGAGACCCACAGCCACGGCACGGGGCGATCCACGACTCCGGCGGTGAGGGTGCGGAGCTTGTCGATGGGGGGACCGTGGAGTCCGTCCGCCACGACGACGGCGCAGACCACGTCTCGATGCCGAAGCACCGCCTCGGCGATGTCGGCGCCGTTGCGGCAGCTGTGGACCTGCAGCCCGAGGGAGGCGCCCAGCTCGCCCCAGCGCTCCCTCTGGACGTCGTCCGGGGTGGCGACCACCAAGACCCCAGCGAGGGGATGGGTGGTGGTGGCCGGAAGCTCGTGAACGGGGATGACCACCGAGAAGGAGGAGCCCTCGCCGAGGGCGCTCTCGAGGGTGATGCGTCCCCCCATCAGCTCGGCGAGCCGGGCCGTGATGGAGAGGCCCAGCCCCGTCCCGCTGGTGCGCCTGGCGCTGTGGGAGCGTGCAAAGCGGGTGAACACCCGCTCCTGGTCGGCCGCCGCGATGCCGATGCCCGTGTCCACGACCCGCAGGCAGAGCGCGGCGCCTTCGTCGGCGCGGCTCGCGGTCAGCGACACGTCGATGCGACCCTCCTCCGTGTACTTGATCGCGTTGCCGACCAGGTTGAGGGCCACCTGGCGGTAGCGCTGGTAGTCCCCGAGGATACGGGCGGGAACATCCCGGGTGTGGAAGCTGAGGGTGAGGCCCTTCTGCAGGGCTTGGGTTCCCAGGAACTGCAGCACCTCCTCCACTACCTCCCTGGGGTCGAACGGAGAGCGGTCCAGGTCCATCTCCCCCGCTTCGATCTTGGAGAAGTCCAGCACGTCCGAGATGAGGTCGAGGAGGGCCTCCGAGTTGGCCTGGGCGCTCTGCAGGTAGGAGCGCTGTCGGGCGTCGAGGTGGGTCTCCAGGGTGAGGTCGACCATCCCGATCATCGCGTTGAGGGGCGTGCGGAGCTCATGGCTGATGTGGGCGAGGAAGTCGGACTTCGCCGAGCTCGCGGCCTCGGCGGCGTCCCGCGCTTCGCGGAGGAGCCTGGAGGTGCGTCGGTCCTGGGTGACGTCCCTTCCCGTGGCGACCACCCCGGTGACCCGGCCATCGGTGCGGATGGGCGCGAGGAGCACCTCCAGCATCCTGGCCCCGTTGGACGCAGGGAGCTCCATGACGAACTCGTGCGTCCCCCCCGCGAGCACCTCGCGGTAGGCACCGAGCTCGCGGTGGTGGAGCCCTCCTGGGACCGACAGCTCGACGGGGGCGCCCTCGACCGGGCTCCAGCCCGTCCGGAGGCGGCACAGGTCGCGAAAGGCCTGGTTGAAGTGGATCATACGCAGGCGCAGATCCACGGACCACAGTGGATCCCTGCCCCCGTCGAGGAGGGCGAGAAGCTCGGACTCCGAGGCGCGGACCGCGGCCTCTGCGTTCGCCTGGCGGGTGATGTCCCGGTACAGCCAAGCATGGCCGGTGTGGCCGTTGATGCCGTCGTTGTGGGGGACGAAGTCGACCTCGAGCCATCGCCCGTCGGCCATCCTCAGGCGCTGGTTCCGCACGGGCTCGGTGGAGGCCACCGTCGCCTCGATGATGGCGAGGAAGGCCTCGGGCTCGGCGAACGCCTCGGCCGACGCCCTGGCCATGGCGGCGCAGTTCCTCCCGATGAGCTCCGACGGCGGCACGGGGATGTGGAACAGGTCGCAGAAGGGCTGGTTCACGTGGAGGATGTGCCGTGACGGGTCCTCCACGAGGATGCTGACGTCGAGATGGGCGAGCACATCGGCGAGTCGGTTCTGAAGGGTGGGCACGCCTACCTCAGCCCGTACTTGCGCAGCTTCCGGTACAGGCTCGTCCTCGGGATGCGAAGGGAGCGGATCACCTCGGAGACGTTGCCGTTGGCGGCCTGCAGTGCGCCCTGGATGGCGTCGCGCTCCAGTCGCTCCATGGGGTCGAGGCCGTGGTCGTCGGCCGGCGCTGGGGCGGGGAGGGCCACGTGGGCAGGCATCCTCGCAGCCCGTGGGGCGGTCGACTCGGACTGCACCCGTGGCGGCAGGTCGTCGACCCTCACCACCTCCCCGGCGGTGACGGCGGCGGTCTCCATGGCGTTGCGGAGCTCCCGCACGTTGCCAGGCCATCCATGGGCGACGAGACGGGCCGTGGCGTCAGGGTGGATGCCGGGAATGCTTCGTCCCATCCGTCCACACGCGGACGCCAGGAAGCGCTCGGCGAGGAGCATCACGTCGCGGCCACGGTCTCGCAGCGGCGGGGTGCGGAGCTCGAACACGGCGAGCCGATAGTATAGGTCTTCACGAAAGGATCCTTCGGCGACCAGATCGCCGAGGTCCCGATGGCTGGCGGCGACCACCCGCACGTCGACGGCGATCTGGCGGTCGCCTCCCACCCGGTACAGCGTGCGCTCCTGGAGGACCCGCAGCAGCTTGGCCTGGAGGTCCGCCGACAGCTCCGCGACCTCGTCCAGGAACAGTGTGCCTCCATGGGCCTGCTCGAAGCGTCCTTTTCGGTCCTTGTGGGCGCCTGTGAACGCCCCGCGGATGTGGCCGAAGAGCTCGCTCTCCTGGAGGGTGGCGGCCACGGCGGCACAGTTGATGGGCACGAAGGGGCCCCGGGCTCGCGACGAGCGCCGATGGAGGGCCTGCGCCACCAGCTCCTTGCCCGTTCCGCTCTCCCCCTGGATGAGGACGGTGACGTCGGTGGGGGCGACCCGGTCGCAGCGCTCGAAGAGGCGGGCCATCGCGGGCGAAGCGCCGACCATGCCGTGGTAGTCGCTCCCGGTCTGCACCCGGTCGAGGTGACGCTCTGCCGCGGCCAGCTTGGACCGCTCCAGACCGTTCCGCACGGTGGTGGTGAGCTTGGTGCGGGTGACCGGCTTCACGAGGTAGTCGTAGGCGCCCCTTCGCATGGCGTCGACGATGGCCGGGACGTCGCCGTTGGCGGTCATCATCACCACCGTCGCGTGCGGGTCGCGCTCCTGGAGGCGGTCCAGGACATCCAGGCCGTCCATGTCGCCGAGCTGGACGTCCAGCAGGACCAGGTCCGCTCCCAGGGGTCGCTCGTCGAGGGCCTGCTCTCCGGATGGGTACACGGCGACGTCGTGACCCTCCCGCTCCAGCCAGTGTCGGACCAGCCGCTGCAGGCTGGGGTCGTCGTCGATGACTGCGATGTGTGCCACGAGGCGTCCTCCGTGTGTTCGGGTGTTCCGAGGAGGAACAGGTGGTCCAATTCTCTGGTCTCGTCGGAACACGGACGGCGGCGCTTGAGGGTTTCCTTGGGGGTGCGGCGGGGAGTCCCGGGGGTGTCAGGGCTGGGCTTCCCCACGGTGCCCCCGACGACGCCGGAAGGCGAGCGCCAGGGCCGCGAGGGGCAGTGTGCCGACAGGTGCGTTCGACGACCCGGCGCAGCCGCATCCAGCGCTGTCCGGGCCGACGGTGAGTGGCGTGTTGGTCGGAGCAGCCGCGAACGGCGGCGGCTCGTCGGTGAGCACCAACCCCCGTGCGTCGACGGTCGAGAGGCCCTCCTGGTGGGTGGCGATCTCGACCAGGGAGACGGTCGTGAGCGGCCCGTGCTCGGCCCGGAAGCTGTCGAAGTCGAGGCCCACCCAGCTCCCCTCCGGGTCCGCGTCGAAGGAGGCGCAGGGGCGCTGGCCGGCGTCGCCGTGGGCGCACACCTCGATGGGCCGGTCACGGGCGATCCAGACCGCGAGTCCCTGTCCCGCGTCGACGGGTCGGGCGAGGTGGCGGGCCAACCCCGCGAAGCCACCGGGGGCCACGGCTGCCTCGGCGCGGGCGCAGCCGGCGAGACGCAGCCCCGAAGGGACCTCGGGGGAACCTCCTTCTTCGCACAGGGCCTCGAAGGAGGTGGTGGTGCTCTCGCCTCCCCAGATGCCGTCGTCGAAGGCCGCCCAGGCGCCGTCGGAGGTCCACGCCCGGTCGCTGGGGCCCCCCGCCTCGGTGAGGACGGTGACGGTAGCCTCCAGGGCGGGCCCCAGGTCGTGGGTCAGGGCGTCGTCGGCGTGGTGGCGGGTCCGCGTCCACACCCCGGCCTCGCTGCGGGTGGCGATCTCGAGGGACGTGTCCCCCTCCCCGCCGAGCTCCACGTGGAGCTTCCCCCCGAGGAAGGAGGCGGAGCGAACCCAGTGCGGGGGCGCGAGGCCGTCGTCGGCGAGGGTCGTGGCGCCGAGCTCCTGCATGGCGTCCTGGGCCAGGGTCAGGTCCAGGCCGGACTCGGTCGACCAGGCCTGAACGCTGATGTAGGCGGTGCCAGCCGGCTGCTGGGGCAGCGTGTCGGCCAGCCAGGGGGCGTAGGCGCGAGCGGGCTCCCCGAGGGCGTGGACGACGACCACGGAGGTGGACCACTCGCCCGCACCGGAGCTGTGGACCATACGGGCGCGGGGCAGGGAGTGGTCGGGGTCGAGGGGCGACGCCTGCACGTGCTCGAGGGAGCCGCCGGAGGCACGGTCGCACAGGGCCTTGCTGTGCTCGTAGGGCTCGTCGATGGTCTGCACCAGCAGCAGGGACGCGACGTGCTCTCCGTTGGCGTCGATGTAGTCGGCGGCGACGGCGTCGACGGCGTTGGTCACGCCGGGCAGGTCCCAGGGTGTGCCGTCGAAGGGCGTGCTGCCGTTGGGGCCTTCGTCCGGGAGGTACTGGGCGAGGGGGGTGCTGCGGAAGGTGGTGGGCTCGAGGAGCGGGTCCCAGCCCCGGGTCCGGGCGACGGCGCGGCGGGCCAGGGCGGCCGCCAGTCGGCCGTTGGACTCGAGGCCGCCGCCGCTGGCGCCGCTCGGGGTGCTCTCCACCGCCACCCGCATGGGGCCGTAGGTGACCGTGCACGCGAGGTCGTCGACTGCCTGCACCCGGTAGAAGACGTCGTCCTCGGAGGCGAGGGCGCCGTCCGTCGTCAGGTAGGAGGTGCTGGACCCGTCGGCGAGGGCGGCCTCGAGGAGGGTCCACGGTCCGGCGGGACCGCTGGCTCGCTCCAGGCGCCACATGGTGCCCGCGAGGGGCCCGTCGACGGCCCAGGAGACCTCGGTGGCTCCGAGGCCCTCGTTCCAGGCGGCCTGGAGGTCGCGGACCCGGTCGCCGTCGGTGCGGAGCAGGTCGACGGAGGCGGTCGCGTTGGTGCCGTACACGAGGGAGCCGGCCTGGCCGGTGCGGGTCGCTGTGACGGTCACCAGTCCTTCCGGCGGACACCCGTCGTCGCAGGGGAAGGACAGGTCGAAGAGCAGGGTCTGGGTCTCGCTCGGCCCGAGGTCCGGGGCTGTGAGGGTGATCCCGTCGTCGGTGAGCACGGGGCTGCCGTGGGCTGGGGCGTCCAGGACCGTGACGGTCAGCTCCTCGGGGACGTCGATGTCCAGGCGGCCCCCCGCGAGGGTCGAGGCCATGCTGTTGCCGATGGTGACCTCGAGGGTGGCGCTGGTGCCGCAGGTCAGCGTGGTGTGGGACAGCTCGACGGCCACGGTGGGCTCGGGGAGGAGGGGGGAGGTGAGCCACGCCATGAAGTTGTCGTTGGGGTTGCCCGTCGTCACCGAGATGGGGCCGTCGCTGCGGACGAGCACGTAGGGCCGCAGGTCGTTGGCGGGGTCGTTGAGCTGGTTCCAGGTGGCCTCGTCGAACAGGAAGGTGTGGTAGCCGCCGGCCAGCACCGTCGCCTGCTGGAAGTGGGTGGCGCCGTTGGTGTTCAGGTCGCGGATGTCGACCGTCACGTCGTCCTCGGCCGCGTAGACGTCCAGGCGGGCGTACACACCGCCGGCCCAGTTCCGCTGGTCCCCGGGGGGACCGAGGTAGGCCACGAAGTCGGTGCCCACGCCGGTGCCGTCGGAGGAGCTGACCGAGGAGAGGTAGTCGGACGTGCCCGGCGCGCCGGTCTCCATCCAGTTGGCCTCGAAGAGGGCGACGTCCGCACCGTTCGCGACGGCCACCTTGTACAGGTCGTAGCTGGCGAAGGTCCCGTCGGTGGCCCCGACCCAGTCGGCGGTCTCCCAGGCATCGAGCCCGACCACGTCCAGCAGGTTCCAGGCGCCGGCGGGCTCGGACCAGCCGTACAGGCTCACCTCGGCGTAGTCCTCCCAGGCGACGGCACGAAGCTCCTTCTCGCTGGTTCGTCCCGGGTTGTGGGGGATGGAGAGGTAGTAGAGGTCGGCGAAGGCGCCGCCGCTGACGCCGGGAACGAAGCCGCCGCCGTCCCGCGCCTGGTTGGCGCCGTCGAGGGTGTCCAGGTGACCCGCCTGCACCGTCACGGCCTCCGAGGCGCGGATCCAGTAGGTGTGCCCCTCCTCGAACAGGTCGACACCGAGGCCGAAGCGTCGGTGGAGGTCCTCCCCCTCGTCCAGGGTGGTGTCGAGGACGATCGTGCCGTTCGACAGGTCCACCTGGGTGATGCCGGTGGAGGTGGTGGGGGAGGTGGTGACGTCCTCGATGGTGATGCGGGTGCCGTCGACGTAGCTGAAGACGTCGAGGTCGGCCGGCTGACCGCTGGTGGGAGGAGACCAGAGGAAGAACGAGGTTCCGCGGGAGCTTCGGCCGTCGGAGGGTGCCCAGTCGTGCTGCCAGTTGCTGTCGGTGGACACCAGCGCCACCACGGGCTGGTCGCTGGTGATGGTGTAGTAGTCGCCGTCCTGCTTGCCGCCGGCGTCGTCGTTGACGGACCCCTCGCGGGGGTACATCACGTAGGTCTCCCCCTGGCGCAGGACGATGTCCGAGACCGTGTCGTCGGTGTCTCCGTCGAGCCCGTCGTCGAGCAGGGCCACTGTCGTGGTGCCTCCGCTGACGGCGGTGATCGCGACGCTGACGTCCCGTCCGGGGACGTTGTTGGGGGGAACGAACACCTGAAAGTGGGTGGCCGCGTCGCCGAGGGCGAGAGCGAGGGACGACCACAAGAGCCATGGAACCATCGGGCACCTCCGAGGCGGTGGAGGAGCAAGGGACGTGCCGGCGACGGGCAGGGGGTCGTGGGCGGTGGGTGTTCCGACGTGGAACGGCGTCTGTCCCTGGGGGGCACAGGGCGGAACACCCGGTGGCTACCGGGCGGCGAGCAGTGGACGCTCGGCGAAGTGACCTACTCGCAGGGTGCCAGGGGAACGGGGCTACGCCCTACGTGTGGTCGGTCGCCGACCTCGACGACGACCTGGTCCTACAGATGAGCTGGGGGCGGAGGTAGAGGTCGAGCCTCGCTCGGAGCCGAGCGTGCCGGGCGAAGACGTCAGCGAGCCGACCGATTGAAGAAGACCTGGTTCTCCGCGCCCGAGTTGGCTGTGACCACGTCGAGGAAGCCGTCTCCGTCGAGGTCAGCGAGGTCGATGTCGTAGGTGGCCACGTCTGGACCGAACGGCATCGAGTACCACTGCCGGCCATCTCCGTGGTTGATGTAGGCTACGTTCGGCCCGTCCTGGTTGCCGGAGACGATGTCGAGATCTCCGTCGTTGTCGAGGTCGCCGACGCTGACGGCGTAGGTTCGGGCGTCATCGCCGAACACCACGGCGTCGTCGAATGCGCGAGAGCCGTTGCCGAAGAGCACCTGGTTGGGCCTCCCGATGCTCACGGTGACGATGTCGAGGTGTCCGTCTCCGTTCATGTCGGCAAGCGCGACGTCATGGGTCTGGTCGTCGGCGCGCCCGACGGGCTGGGGCTTCTGGAAGGCCGAGCGCCGACCCCACAGGACGGTGTTCTGGCCCCGGTCGCGGTCGACGAGCACGAGGTCGAGGGCGCCGTCGCCGTCGAGGTCGGCGGCCGCTACGGCACCGATGGAGTCGTCGTCGGCTCCGACGCGGTCGTGGGCTTGAAACCCAGCCTCCCCGTCGTTCGTGTACACCACGTTCGGGCCCGACCTCGACACGGCGAGGAGATCAGCGTCGCCGTCTGCGTCGATGTCGAGCGCCAGCAGATCCCGCACGTTGGTCTGCTCGTCGCCGAAGGAAAGAACTCCGCCGAATCGACCCGTTCCGTCGTTGAGGTGGATGCGGTTCGCCGTCTCCTCGTTGCCGACTGCGACATCCAGGTCGCCGTCGTTGTCGACGTCGACGAGGAGCACCTTGTAGGTGGTGTCCTGGTCGTCGCCCAGCAGGCGGGACCGGGTGAACCCACCTTGGCCGTTGTTGACGTACACGCGGTTCTGCCCGGGCCAGTGACGGCCGTTGCCGACTACGACGTCGACGTCGCCATCCCCGTCCAGGTCGCCCGTCGCCACCGACGCACTCGGTGCCTGCTCGAGGTCCAGCCAGGTCTGGGGGTGCCCCCAGAGCACCCTCTCGGAGACGGTGCCGATGGGGTGCCGCTGCATCACGAGTACTTCCTCCCCGTCTTCGCCGGACCAGCGGCCCTCCACCCGGCTATCGGCCCATGTGCCCGCATAGCGACCATGCCCCTCCAGATCGAAGGACAATGCATTGCCCTCGACCCTCAGGTCGCTCATCGCCAGCACCGGCCCGGCTTCGGCCGGCCCCATGAAGCCTTGGAGGGAGCCGGCCGCACCCGAACGGACCTGCCACACGATGACCTGCTCCCCGAGGTTGCCGGTCCAGTCCCCCACGAAACGGTCGACCTCGGGCCCGGCAAGGGCGCAGACCACACCAAGGTTCCACACGGCGAGTGAATGCATGCCGCATCCTACGCCGTGTGTGGACGGCGTGCGCCTGGACATCGATTGGCACCGGGGCAGGCCCGAGCGGGGTCGACGCCGACTCCCGGCTGACGACGCGATGTTGCGACGTGGAACGGCGCCCGGCGGGGCACAGGGCGGAACACCCGGTGGCTACGGGGCGTCGAGCAGGTGCACCGCCCGGGCGAGGACGGCGGGCCGGCGGGGGTCGTCGTCGTCGAGCATCGGGAAGGCGCCCACCGTGCGGGCCAGGAGCTCGGCCGCCTCGTGGAGGGGAGCGTCCGGGTCGGGCTCGTGCTCTGGGAAGGCCTCGCGGTAGCCGGCCTCGAAGGCTGTGGGCCAGCGGGGGTCGGGGTCCATCAGGAACAGGTGGGCCCGCAGGTGGGCGGTGTCCTGGAGCGGCTGGCCGTGGTGGGCGAGCTCCCAGTCGATGAGGGCCCAGCGGGTCTCGCCGACGTGGACGGCCCGGGGCCACAGATCCCCCATGACCAGGCAGACGCCCGGCTCGTCTCGGAGGCGTCGGCCGAGCTGCACGACGGGCTCTCCGAGGGACCGGTCGTGGCCGAGGTTGGCGAGCCAGCCGGGCACCTGGCTGTACTGGATGGCGTGGCGGGTCGCCTGCACGCTGGGGTTGGCGAGGGCGGCGTCGCCATCGCCCCACGTGGCGCGATGCAGGGTGCCGATGACCCCGCCCAGCGCCCGGAGGAAGGCTTCGTCGAGGGGGAGAGGGCGTCCGGGGCCGAGGTCCTCGAGGAGCAGGGCGTGTCGGTCGTCGTCGTGGCCGAGCACCGCGGGGACCCGCTCGGCGCCCAGCACCTCGGCGGCACGGAGCAGCGCGAGGCGCTCGTGGCGGTTGCGGGTCGGGTCGAGGGGGATGCTGGGGTCCGAGGCCACGTAGGGCGGCGCGACCTTGAGGATGGCGCTGCCGCCGAGGCCCTCCAGGCGGTGGACGCGGTTGAGGTTCCCGCCCGTCAGGCGCGTGGCCCGGTTGGCGGGGAAGCCGAGCCGGACCCCCATGGTGAGGGCGGGGTCGGGCTTCATGGCTCGAAGTGGTACAGGTGGTTGCTGGGCAGGGGCGCGAAGTCGTCGTCGAGGAAGGCGACCACGAGGTCCTCCACCGCGGCGCGGGCGTCGGCGAGGCTCTCGGTGACCGCGTCGGGGTCGATGGTGAGGGCCTGTGGATCCGAGGGCTTGTGGCCCACGACGAGGGCGGCCGTGGGGATGCACAGCTCGTTGGCGAGCACGACCTCGGGGGCGAGGGTCATCGAGTTGACGTGGAGCCCATTCGCAGCGAGGAAGGCGTTCTCTGCGCGGGTCTTGGTCCTTGGTCCGGGGGCGTACCAGAACACCAGCTCGTCGGGGCCCATGGGGAGCCGTCGGTCGAGGAGGAGCTCCCGGAGGCGATGGGTCAGGCCCGGGTGGAACAGGTCGTCGACGACGAGGTGGCCCTGCTCGGGGGTGGGGGTGAGGAACATGGTGGCGGCCGTGCCGTCGGGGAGGCGCTGGTCGAGCCACACCAGGTCGGTGACGGGGAGAGG
>Ga0213839_1001750_pt1 | contig 13318 bp, 20 predicted proteins | sample SWPATP21_FD_160075 | JGI IMG/M metagenome (GOLD analysis project Ga0213839, IMG submission 160075) | Coastal seawater microbial communities from Marineland, Florida, United States - SWPA TP2 #1 | ecosystem: Environmental > Aquatic > Marine > Coastal | place: USA: Florida | collected 2016-08-14 | reverse complement strand
GTTCATTCTGCCCACCCACATCGCGGACTTCTACGACGGCGGTGTCAGGCAGCCCTACAAGGAGCCGATGCAGCCCCACTACGGCTGGAAGGGGGTGTGCGACCCGGACTGGATCGGCGTCCTGCCGCAGGTGGTGAGCGAGCGCCTCCGTCGGGCCGACCACACGCCGAAGGAGCACCTACGCCGCTGGCGCGACCTCGGGCTCATCGAGACGAGCCCAGGGAACCTCACCGTCGGCAAGCGACCCCTGCCGGGCGACCAACGGGGAAAGGTCCGCTACATCGTGCTCCGGCGGGACGTGTAGCCGGCGGCGTTTGCAGTCGCCCCGCGATGCCAGCCAACGACCGCAGCTCTCAGCTGCGCCGAAGAGCTGGATCAAGCTGAGCTACCATTGGTCGGTGATAATGGGTCGATTCAAGCTAGTGCTACGGTCTACGCACCGCGGAGGGGTGCCCATGACCTACACGTTGATCGAGCCATGCGCAGGCAGCGCGGCCTTCTCGCTCCATTTGATGGGTTCGCGCCGGGCTCTTCTTCCGTACCAGGGCAGCAAGTGGCGGTTCCGACACGGCCTGACGGAGATGGCCGAGAGCCTCGGCTTCGCTGGCCCGCCAAGCCGAGTTGTTCTCACCGACCCGGGACCTTGGGGGCGCACGCTGAACGTGGTGCTCGACCGCAAGGGGCGCGCAGAGGTGCTTCAGCAACTGATCGAGATCGAGGCGACCGAAGACCCGCAAGATGCCTTCAATCGACTGCAGGGGGCTCCTATCCCCGCTGACGACGCGACCTTCGCTGCGCAGCACCTGTTCTTGCAGCGACTCGCGTTCTCCGGCAAGGCGGTGGGGACCACGGCGGATGGCCGCTGGTCATCGCCGGGCTTCAACCCCACGAGCGCGTATGGCACACCCGCCACCTCACGGTTCGGCAAGGTGAACCCGATGATCCCGTCACTGATCCGAATGCTCAAGGGCATGGACCAGCACATGCACGCTGCGCCACTGGTTGAGGTGCGCCAGCAGGCGGCGTCGCCCCCTGGCGGGGTCATCACTCACCCTACGCTGGTGTACCTCGACCCTCCGTACGCCGAGTCCACGCGCTACCCCGACGGAGAGATGTCGCGCGAGGAGGTCGCCGAGCTTGCCACACGGTGGGCGTATACCGGCGCGGCGGTCATGGTCTCCGAGCAGCATCCCCTGCCCCTGACCCGATGGCACCGGCAGAAGCTGTACCGTGGTCGGCGAGACTCATCACCGTTCCGCGGGAAGCAAGCGGAGTGGGTCACCTACACGCCAGCAATCCCAACGATCACGTGGCAGGCGTCCAGGCAGGTCGTGCCTGCTGCCATGTGATGCTCCACTGGTTGGCGGCGGTCTGTTCGACCACGACGAACCAGTCTTCCTTGCTGTTGGCCTCCAGGTAGCTCTCCAGGTCCGGGCCCCAGTGGATCCACGTCGCTGGATGCTGATGGTTCAGCGGCCTGTCGGGGTCGTGCGTCAACATGAGCTCGTAGACGTCGACAAGCTTGCCTGCATCAACAACTCGAAACGTCGCGAAGGCCTTCGATACCGGGTGCTCTCCGAACCAGCCCGGCGACCAGGTCAGGGAGCCGAACATCGTGCCCCGGAACCAGGTGTCCGGGTCTGGGGCCATTCCGTTCTGCGTCAGCCGCAGGTACTTCACGGGGTAGCCCTTGGTTGGCTGCTGCGCGTCGGTGCGCGACATCTTCTTCCACCATCTCGCCATGGAACCTCCTGCCCGACCCCGTGATGGGGTCATCGCGATTGACGTGGGACCGCCGACGATCGGACACTCCCCAAGAACAACATGAGGAGACTAACCACATGGACATTGAAGAGATCGTGCTTCGTGCCGAGGTTCTGGACGCCGCCGCCAGCTCCAAAGATGCCGATTCGGTTCGGTGGGCGCTCGAGGCGGTGCGGCTGCTCGACCTGCACGGGGAGACGGGCTGGCGCAACGCGGTCACCCAGGAGGACCTCTGTCGGCTTCTGGAATGCGTGTATGACACGCCCCAGGAGCCCCTCCAGGGGTAGACGACCCCTGCGGGGCGTCGAGGGCGGCCGCCCTGGATCGCCCTGATCGTGTACGGATCGCCCTTGCACGATCCGCCATTCGCCAGGTCTACCCTGGGCAGGCTTCTCGCACGCCGCTGGATCGCCTTTCTCGGAACAGAAGGCCTTACCTTACCCCCGCGCGCCGCCAAAAACGGACGAACCTAGCGAATGGCCATTTCGGCGGTGCGAAGCAAGTACGGGGGGTTGTGTTGTTGAACCTACACGATCCAGTAGAGGGATCAGAGGAGAGGGTGGCTTGGACGCCCTGATCCCTGGATCGCCCTAGGGCGATCCGTACACGATCCAACACGATCCGGTGAGCTACTCGGCAGGTTCGCCGGTCGGATCCGTGGATCGCCCTCGGCATCCTGCGCCTCCCGTGAGCCAGGTTGAACGATCGTGAGACAGCGGCGGAGCGAAAGTGAATCTGATACACATGAAGTATCCGTCATGTGTCGTGGCCGACCTCGGCCCGACCACCGGCGGCCGGAGGCGACATGGCGGGTGGAGGCAAGGTCCGGAGCTACGACCCCGCGCAGCCATGGGTGCCGGGCATGCGCAAGTTCCGCCCCGAGGCGACCGAGGCGGCGTTACTGGGCGCCCGGATGGGCCTGACCCTGGGCAGCTGCGCGAAGCTCGCTGGCGTGACCTACCAGACGCTGCGCACGTGGCTCGACGAGGGGCTCGCCGAAGACGCGCCCCCGGACAAGCGCGAGTTCGCCATCGAGTTCGAGTGCAACCGCGCCAACGTCGAGCTCGACTGCTGGCGCGCGCTCGACGACCTGCTCGACGACGAAGACCTCGACGGCCGCCTACGGCTGCGCGCCATCGAGCTGAAGATGCGCGCCCTGGGCATGCTGCGCGACCGTGGCTCGTCCGACAGCGCCGACGAGGAGGTGGCCCCGGCGACGCCCGTGGGCGGCCTAACCGCAGACGCTGTCGTCGCGATGAGCCCCGACCAGATCGCCGGCCTGGTCGCCGGCCTCGAGCAGCGCGTGGAGGCCCGGCAGCCGGCGGACGTGATCGACGCCGAGGAGGTGGCATAGTCCGACGCACGGTTGACGCTTCACGTTCCGTGGCCATAGTTGCTTCGAGGGAGTCTTCATGAACGTTACGCGCAAGGCAGGCATTGTTGTAGCAGTCGGCGCAATGGCCTGGGTTGGCAACAGCACCGGGTTTGCCGGCGACACCAGGGACGAAGGCGCAACGGGCGACGAGGCCACCAACGCCGATGACGCCGCCAGGGATGTGGTGGTCGATGACTGGGTCCGCCCCGAGAAGGACGTCCGCCACCTCGAGAACGAGACTCTCTTCATCTCCCGGGGCTTCCCCAACGGTGAGTCGTTCAGTCCGGCGGATTCCGCCTTCCCGTACGCCGGTGTGGCGTACCTGAGCGTGGCGCCTGGCCACCAAATCACCTGCACGGCCTACAAGAACGCCCAGAACACACACTACGTTGTCGTGATCGACCCCGACGGTGTCGCTCGCAATTACAAAGACCCGTCAGGCAAGACGGTGTGCGACTACAAGAACACGACAGGCCGATGGCAAGTCCTTCAGCTGCGGACCTCTCATAGCTACGTGCACCGTGACGAGTGCAGTTGGGGAAAGGGCAGCGTAGTGAGCTGCGCCGTTGGCGGCGAAGGGCCGGTAGTCTCCGCCGGGAAAGCAGCCAACGAATGGATGGTCAAGCCGCATCACGAAACCGAGCTCCAGATGAAGTTCCGTGAGGCCGGGAACGACAGTAGCGCCCCCTTCGACGACATCGACATCCGCGTGCGGGTCGAGAAGATCGCAGGCGAGCCACCGAACTGAACGGCTCGTTGGCTTGGCGTGCCGCCCACTGCCTCCGTGGCTACATTGCTCACGGAGGCGACTACATGGCCGACGGCCAGCGAGCGAAGCGCATCGAGGTGGGCACGCGCGAGGTGAGGAACAACTTCGGCGAGCTCACCAACAAGGCCATTTTCGACGGCGTCCGGGTCGTCGTGACGCGGCACGGTGAGCCGGTGGTGGCCATCGTCAGCATCAGCGACCTCGAGCGCCTCGAGGCGGTCAGCGACCCCTTCGGCCGGGCCCGCGAGGTGGTCGACGACGTGCAGGCGGTCCTCGACGCGCATCGGAAGGCGCTGTCGTGAGCGACGACGACGAGTGCGCATCTGTCAGGTTCTTGTGAAGCACGCGAGTAACGATCGCCAGAGAATCGGATTTGTGTAGTGTCGGGGTCGTACTAGGAGGTACCCGTGGATCCACTTGCCCGACTGCTCATCAACAACCATTTCTACATGGACAATCCACACGTCTTCGAGGATGGAGCGCTTCGCCCGTTCCATGTTCTTCGCAAGGTGGCCAACCCAGAGGGGAATTGGTTCACGGTGGAGGAGGTCGGCCCTACCCACATCTACGCCAGGCAGCACGCCACCGGTGAGGTCATTGCCTTTCAGCGCGCCATGACGCGGATCGAAGGCCTCCCGTAATCTACCCCACCATGATGGGCGCCACGTCCGGCCCCCACACCATGGCCCGGCCGTCGGGCTGGAGCTGCACCGTCACGCCCAGCTTCACCGCGGCGTCCGCCACCGAGCCCAGGGACACGCCCGCCCGCATCAGCTGGTAGTAGCGCTGCCGAGTGAGGCCGATCTCCTCCGCGAGCTTCGCCTTCGTCGCGAAGCCACGCATGCGCACGGCCACCGTGTGCACGGCGGCCATGATCTCGTGCGCTGGCGGGGGGCTCGCCATGGGCTCGGGCTCCAGGTCGGCGGCCAGCCTATCGCGCGCGACGGCCTCGGTGGGCGTCGCCGAGCTCGGCGACGCTGGCTCGCCGAGGAGCGCTCCCCACAGGTCGGCGCTCATGTTCTGCTGGCGGAGCCGTCTGGGTCCAGGCCCCGCGCCATGTCCGCGACCTCTGCCTCGAGGGCTCGCAAGCGATGGGCCAGCTCGACGGCGATGCCCCGGAATCGCTCACGGTCAGCTCGCAGCTCGATGATCTCGTCGGGGCGCGGCACCCGGAGGGCCTTCGCCGGCTCGGCAGGGTCGCCGAGCCAGTCGGTCGCGGCCGCGATGGCCTGGCCGCGGAACGCCACATAGCGGGGCTCACCCGCGTAGTTGTAGAACCATCCGGGCTCGTCGGGCACCGGTGCGACGTCGACGTCCCCGGGCTCGGTCAGGGGCCGCCCACAGTCGTGCGCATGCTTCCCGGCCGGCACCGCACCACCGCAGCCGGCACATGACCGGCCCCAGTTCGGGTCGTCGCGCTCTGGGTCGTGCGTCTGCCACCAGCGCATGGCGCCAGCTCCCCGGTCTTCGCTCACTGCTCCCTCCCTGGCCACCAGGTGACCCACTCGTCCTGCCGGCCGAAGCGACCCTCCACGCCCGCCGTGAGCTCCGCCACCCGCCACCCGGCGGCCACCAGCTCGCCGACGGGCTCCGCCTCGCTCACCAGCACCGTCCGCCCCTCCTGCGCGTGTCGCAGCGCCAGGGCGACGACCTCGTCACGACCCATCGACCCGTCCGGATAGCCGGTGGTCCCGGCGTAGGGCGGGTCGAGGTAGACGACCGCCGGACCACCAGGGTCGGCCTCGAGCAGCTCGACGGTGGGCAGGGCCCGGATGCGCTCCACCAGGCTCGGCACCTGCGGGCGCACCCAACCGAACCGCTCCGTCTCCGGCACGCCGTAGGCCGACACCGGGTTGAAGCCCGGGGAGCACCACCGCCCGCCCAGCCCCGACACGGCCTTCCCGCAGTAGCTGATGCGCTGCAGGAACAGGAACTGCGCGGCGCCGACTGGGTCGCGCAAGTAGGCGGCGCCCTGCAAGCTGTCGTACACCTCGCGCGGCTCACGGTGGCCGAGCTCCTCGAGGGCGTCCGCGACGAGGTGCCGCTCGAGGCCGAGCAGCAACGGCCACACCCAGCCCCACGGGCCGGTGTCGGTGAGCACCACCCGTCGCGGGCGGCCCAGCGCGCCGGCCTCCGCGAGCACCGCGTGGAGCTCGCGGCGGAGCCTCCACTTCGACCCTTGGTAGGGCATCAGGCCCGCGTCGGCGCCGAGCAGCGACAGGGTGAGCGCCGCCGAGCCCGCGCAGGGCTCGATGAGCAGGTCGCTGGGCCGTGCGGGCAGGTGGAGGGGGAGCGGGAGGGTGGCGGTCACTGGCCCGGCTCTCCGCAGCACCTGCGAAAGCCGCGCTGCACGAAGAACCCCTTCGACGCCATGCAGTACGGGCAGACCCACTCCGGCTCTGGGCCGAGCGTCGTCTTGGGCGCTCGATGGTGCCCCGCCTCGATGCGATCGGCGTGGCGGCGGGACGGCTCGTCGGCGAAGCTCCGCAGGTAGCGCACGACGGCAGCGTCCTGGGCGTCGCGGATGGCGTCGACGCGGCGGCGTAGCTCGGCCTCGATGGCAGCCGTGACCCGTGGGTCGGTGCCGTCCTCGATGCGGACGGTCAGCGTGTGGTCAGGCATCGGTGGGCTCCTCGGGCATGCGGACGATGGCGCCCGGCTTCAGCCGTGGCAGGAGGGCGTCGAGCCAGCCAGGCGGCGGCCAGTCGAGCAGCGCCACGCCGTCGAAGGCGGTCTCTGCCGGCAGCTCGTGCGCGAACGCCACGGCGGTGACGAGCCCACCTGCTACGCCCGGCCACACGATGGGCGCCGTTGCCGCGCCGAGGGCATCGGCAAGGTCGGTGGCCACGATGATGATGCGGGGCGGGGTGGTCACGGCGCCTCCTCGTCATCGGGGTCGATGTCCACGGCTGACCAGCGCTCCAGCGCCGCCAGCCCCAGGCCAGTGAGCTGCCAGCCGCCCGCGTGAGGCTCGATCAGCCCGCGCCGAGCCAGCGACCCGCTACTGCGACCGTTGAGGCGGGCACCGAAGCGGTCCGTGCGCTCTCGGCGCACCGTCCCCAGGAGCACGCAAGCCGGCCAGATCGCGATCATGCGGCCCTCCGGCAGCACAGGAAGGCCCTGGCCGAGGCCTGCCACCCCTCTGCCAGCTGGCCGGGCTCGCCCTCGGTGTGGTCGGGCGATGGTGACCAGCCCGCCGTGCGCGCCTCCCAGTAGAGACGCATGGCAGACCAGCCGATGGGGAGCTGCAGCTGGGTCACACCGCCTCCGGCGCCAGCGGCGCGCCGTCGAGGACCACGCGCCACCCAGCCGCCACCAGGGCCTCGGCCGCCCAGGCTCGGTGGCAGCGCCCTTCCGCAGCGGCAGCCCTCGAGCAGGCGCAGATGAGGGTGTCCCCGTCCGCCACCGGTCGGCTGCCGCCCTCGAGGAGAACCGCGGTCAGCTCGCCGGGCACCAGCTGGCGGGCCCGCGCATGGACGTCGCGCAGGTAGCGCCCTCGGTAGGCCTCCATCGGCAGCCGCCCTGCCTTGGCGCCGGCGACCAGGGCCCATTCGGGGACGAGCGCTGGGACGCGCCCGTCGCCCAGCTCGCCGAAGCGGGGTCGAGGGCGGGCCATGATGGTCAGCACCCGGCCTGGCCCGCGATGGGGCGGGCGGCGCGATGCGGCGTTGGTGAGGAACACCGTGGGGCGGTCGGCCGCGCTCATGGGGCGGCGTCCATCCAGCTGGGCTCGTCCGGCTCCAGCTCGCGCTCGCGCTCGCGGCGCATGAACGCCGCGTCGAGCTCCAAGCCGCGGGCCTCGGAAGCCTCGGTCGCCTCGGCCTCGGAGGCGAAGCCGCCCTCGGCTTCGCACACCTGGCCGTCGAGCCAGAACTCGTAGCACCAGCCGTCGTCGGAGAGCGCGACGCGCATGCCGTCGCCGCTCGTGGGGTTGTCTTCGATGTCGATGCGCTGGGTCATGGTGAGCACCCCGTATCGTATATTTGACTATACGTGGTCTACTTGGATGTATTTCGTAGCCGCACGAACACCGTCGAGGAACGCCAAGACCGCCGCTACAACCACGGGTTCCCCCTGGAGGGACAGTGTCCCGGACGACGCATCGACACCCCAGCCGAGGCACGGATGCAGCTGCAGGGCCCACGTCCGCCACTGCTGCAGCTAGTCCGGGCGCGCGTAGCTACTTCTACTGGAAAAGACGTCACAAATCCGCCTGCTCTTCTTCCAGAAACGAGGGCCCGGCCCCCTCGAACGCGAGCTAGGTCGTCGCGAATCATCGAAACCGTGGTTAGGATTCCTTCGGAGGTTCCAATGCTCGGTTTGACGGTGGTGGTTGCGGTGGCTCTCGCACAGGAAGACACCCGTGAGGTAGTGGATAACGGAGACGGCACGTGGTCCGTTCGCGCGGACGACGTTCCGACCACAGATGCCGGCGGTGGCACGTGGCGATACCTCGGCCAGGTCCGAGCCCCCTACGAGAGGGCTCCCCGACCCCCGATGCCGGTGACCGCTGGCGGCACGCGCCCGCTGCCTCTTGCAGAGGAGCTCTTGTCGCTACGCATGACCGACGCCAGTGGGGCTGTGTGGGAGCTTCAGGATGTGAACGAGGAGGCCATCGATCCCGACTTGGCTCGGGCGGCACAGGAGAACTCGGACGCGTGGCAAGCTGTCGACGAGCCCATGCGGATCGATGGCACGTTCTATCCAGACTCGTGGTTTAAGAAGAACTGCGACAGCGATCCCGAAGACGACATCCGATTGTGGAATGAGGACGAGTCGCGGTTCAAGGAAACGTCCCCTTACACGGCTCGCCAGGAAGGAGCCGTCTACGTGAACGCCAATGGCTTGAATTGTAGCGGCGCTCTACTACTTCAACGCTGGGTTCTCAGCGCCGCCCATTGCGTGATGGATGAAGACGGTGAGTTTGACGTTCACTCGTGGGAAGTCACCGTGCGAGACGTCTACGGCAACGAGAGGAATGGTCTCCAGATGTTCGTTCCCTCCGCCTACACGCATGAACACGACTACGGCGACGACTGGCTTCTCATCAAGCTCCAGGCTGCCTTCTCCGGCCTACAAGATATGGACCTTTACGACGGAGCAGACCAGGACTTCATCGCGATTGACGACAACGTGCACATGCTCGGCTATCCCGTCTACACATGGCAGTACGTTGGCCTGGCGCCACCGTTCAATAATGCGATTCACGAATGCGAGAGGAATGAGCTGGGACCCGTTGGCCAAGAGGAAGAGCTATACCATCAGATCGACGCAGAGGTTTCCTCGGTGACGCCAAGCCTAAAGCGAGTTCTAATGGAATCTGACGGTGGAGGTGGACAGTCCGGGGCACCATACTTCTTCTGTCCTACGGGCGCTGACGACGTATGTGCATTTGGTGACAAGGCCAAGATCATCTCCACGCATGCCGGGCACTGGAGCAACCTCTGGAATTACCACAACGTGGGACCTCGTGCAGCGACGATTCGCCCACAGGTTCAATTCATCATCCAGAACAACTAGAGCGGCGACAGGGAGTACCTGTGATTTGGATATCCCTTGCATTGGTGGGATGCTCCTCTGGGGGAGAAGTGAGGCTTGCTGACTGCATCGCATCGCAGGAAGAAGCCGTCTCGCTGGATGAGCCCCATCCTGACCACGGCTTCTCTGCGCGAGAGGCGATCGGCCAACTGACCTCGCAGGTGTCGACTAGCGCAGAGGTCTTCGCCAGTGGGCAGCGGGTCGACGTCGACGTGGTCGTCTCGTCGCTAGCCGCGTCTGATGAGGCCCGGCTTGTGACCTATGACATCGGCGATGAATGCCCTGTGGGACGGGTGCTACAGGTCGACATCGAACTGTTGACGGAAGGGACGATTGCCGGCTTTGAAGTCACGGGAACGCGACTGGCTACCGTCGACTTCGTAGGCTTGCAGGCCGAAGACATCACATTTCCGGAGGATAGCGTCGCAGTGGCCGGAAGCGTCGATGACGGCCTGCGGATCGCGGTGCTCAGCATTGACGAAAAGGCCGGTTTTGATGCTCCCGCAGACGCATGGAGCTGGTACCTTGGCCCCATGGCCAGGAAGCGCTACGACTGGAGCCAGTCTCTCCGTCGAACCGACCTAATGGTTAAAATCGATCGGCCTGATGCAGAGCCGGCCTATCATGTGCTGCTGTCCTTTGATGGCCGACCCGAAGATCCTGATCAAACAGGCGTCGATACCGAATAGTCCGCGGATGGCGTGAGGCTATCGAGCACCAACGCCTCCGAACAGCTGGTCATACAGGTCGCGGTCGATGTCCTGGACCACCTCCCGCGGCGGTGGCTCGGGCGCTGGCGCACCGGTGGCCCGAGCGACCCACTGCTGCATCGCCTGGGTGCGGGCCGTTGCGTCGCGGGTCTCGCGCTCTTGGAAGTCGATCACGGCCATCGATGTGCCGTCGACCTGGTCGTCGTTGGTGCCCGCAGGGAAGCTGCACAGCTCGAGGACGTAGTCGCCGATCCAGGGCGCCCACTCCGGGCTCGGCAGCCACACCTGCCTCGCCTCGAAGCGCGTCGCGGCCACCTCGGCCCGGGTCACCTTGCTCCCGTGCGGGTCCGGGAGGAAGGGGATGAGGCCGCTCACCACGGTAGCCAGGTCCGACAGCAGCGCCGCGCCGTTGGCCTTCTTCTCGATGACCACCCTCGTGGCCGTCGCCCACTTCGTCCGGAACATGCGCAGGGCCTTCCGCGCCACCGGGTAGGACATGCGCTCCCGCACCTGGTCGAGCAGGTAGAGGGACGCCCAGCCCCGCCTCCCCCAGGCCTGGATCGCGACGAAGTCTGCGCCTTCGGTGTCGTCGAAGGTCGCGTCGACGACGATGATCACCTCATCGAGCGTGCGTGCCAGTGCAACGGGGTCGCCGGCGTAGTGCTGCATCCACGCCCGGTGGAAGACGGCGCCGGCGGCGGGCACCGGCCGCTGCTGGTAGAGCGCCGCGAAGTTGCGCGAGCCCATGTTGCGCTTCTTCCGCCGCAGCACCTCGATGGGGTAGCGGTCGGGGTGCAGCGCCTCCCCCGCGCGGCGGTGCTCTTCGTCCTCTTCGGCGATGGCCGGGAAGTCGACCTTCCGCCAGGTGTCGCCCGTGCCGGTCCGCTCGGCCTCGAGGAGACGCCCGACCAGGTCGTCCTCGTGCCAGCGCGTCATCATGACCAGCACGCCGGCGCCGGGGGCGAGGCGGGTCTCGGCGACGGTCTGGTACCACTGCCAGACCCGCTCCCGCTTGATGGGGCTGTCGGCCTCCTGGCGGTCCTTGACCGGGTCGTCGATGACCAGGACGTGGGCGCCGTTCCCCGTCAGCGGCCCACCGACGCCGACAGCCTTGTAGCAGCCGCCCTCCCCCGCGAACTGCCACTTCTCGACGCCGTCCTTGCTAGGGTCCGGCGCCAAGCGGGGGAAGAGGTCGAGGGAGTCGGCGCGAACCCCTCGCGCGTCGCGGGACATGTCGTTGGCCAGGTTCTGGCCGTAGGACGCCAACACGAACTCGTGGTCGGGGTGCTGGCCGAGGTGCCAGACCGGCCACCGTCGCGACACCAGCTCGCTCTTGCCGTGCCGAGGCGGCACCGTGACGATGAGCCGAGGCGAGCGGCCGGCGGCGACCTCGCGGCTGAACCACTCGAGCTCGGCGGCGAGCTTCTCGTGGAACCACCCGACCTGGTAGCCGCGGAAGCCTCTCCGCACGAAGGACATGAGGTCCTTGCGCGCGAGGCCTCGCTGGGCCTCTTCGATGGTGGCGAGCTCGGCGGCGGTGGCGTTGGGTCGCAGCGCCTCGAGGCGGTCGTACTGGCGGTGCAGCGTCACGTCGGCAGGCTCGTCATGGCGGCGGCCTCGTCACGGCCAGATGGGCCGCCGCCCGCATCGGCAGTTGATGGCGTCGCCGGGGTGCCCCTCGGTTGGGTGCGGGTCGTCGATGCGACGGATGGTGCCGTGCAGCCTCACGTGGAGGTCGCGCACCCGGGTGTCGCGCCTCGACCACCACTGGTAGCGCTGGACGCCGAACTGGCCGGCCCGGGCGATGAAGACGGTGGACGTGAGGGTGCCGATCTGGTCGCGGGCGATCACCGCCGCCCGGTTGCGGGCGTAGCGCCGTGCGTCGCGCAGCGCCTGACCCCGCGCGAGCTGCGGGTCTTGCTGCTCGAGCAGCTGCACGCGCGCGATCAGCAGCAGCCCCAGCGCGTCGAGCCGAACTGCGTTCTGCATCGCCCACGCCGTCCGCTCGACCTCGAGCGGACGCACCCCGCGCTCAGCGGGCGCCAGCGACCGGGTGGTGACGTGGTCGACGCTGCGCGCCAGCGGCATGAGGGTGGTCGGCCGGGTGCGCAGCGTCGAGCGGTAGAGCGCCGCGACGGCGACCAGCGGGGTGCCCGACTCGACCAGCTCTGAGACGGTGCGAATGCGTCGCTCGAGCAGCCGCCGGTGCTGCGCCTCGAGGTGGTCAGGATGGCGAACCAGCTCCATGCATCACACCGACCACCGGGCGAGGACCGGCATCCCAGGCCCTGCGTGCGCGGTGAGCCAGTGGTTGAGCTCGTCGAGACCAGCAAGCGCGACGTCGACCGGCAAGAAGCCCGGGTCGACGATGAGCAAGACCGCGTCGCCCTCCTCGTGCAGGCGGCCGTCGCCGTCGGGGTAGAGGCGTGCGACCAGGGCGCGGAGGGCGGGGCTCACTCCTCCGCTCCGGCCTTGTCGAGCTCGGCCATCGCGGCCGCCACCGCGTCGTCGACATCCTCGGGGATGGGCACGTCGGTGAGCTCTGACCGGTAGCCGTCGGGCCCGAAGCGCTGCTCGGCCACCGTCTCGGGCCCGTACACGCCGGCCGCGATGTAGATGGAGCTCGTCTCCGCCTCCGTCTTGCGCGTGTCGGCCTGCTCTTGCGCGCTGGGCACCGACAGCGGGTTGAACTCCAGCTTCCAGCCATCGGAGCCGAAGACCTGGCGGTAGAGCCGCTCGAGCGGTGGCCGAGCCTTGCGCTCTTGGATGCGGCCGATGGCCCGGTCGAGCTGCTGCCGCGCCGCCTCGCCATCAGTGTTGAGTCCCGAGGGGCTGTCGGCGAAGAGGTAGAGCTGGGGGATGCCCTCGACGGCGCCGATGTCGAAGCGCATCTGCTCGGCGAGCTGCTCGAACCCGGTGGGCGGGTTGCCGTGGTTGTGGACCTGGTCGTTGGCCCCGAGCACGGTCGCACCCATGATGCCGCGCATGAGCGCCATGAGCTTGACCCGCTGCTCCATCGCCTCGCGCTCGTCCGAGGTCACGAGCGCGTCGAAGTCGGACAGCTGGATGATGGTCTCGCGCAGCTCTTGGGCCAGCTTCGCGCCGCCCATCATGGTGCCGATGTAGCGCTGCAGCACGTCCCAGTAGGCCTCGACCACCGAG
>Ga0213839_1001749_pt1 | contig 13319 bp, 3 predicted proteins | sample SWPATP21_FD_160075 | JGI IMG/M metagenome (GOLD analysis project Ga0213839, IMG submission 160075) | Coastal seawater microbial communities from Marineland, Florida, United States - SWPA TP2 #1 | ecosystem: Environmental > Aquatic > Marine > Coastal | place: USA: Florida | collected 2016-08-14 | reverse complement strand
TGTTAGTATCGTTGCTCGATCTTGCTGCGGCTGCGTATGCATCATCAACGTCGTCAGCGCGTCGCGGCGTCCAAGTCGACGTTGGTGCTTTATGTGCTGATCCAACATCATCTTTCAGTACACTGTGAAGCCACTTTTGCACTCGCATAAAGTGGCTCTCGTTCAAACAACACGAGGTGAAGTCGTCAACCTCAAGCGCCGCAGATTGTGTTGGGGCCGCATAGCCGCGAAGAGAATCCGGCACTGCAACTCCGCCAAGAGCTAAACTGATGCTGGCGACAACGGCGCTGTCTGCGCGGTTGTCGAGAATGAGTAGGCATGAAAGTAGTCGTGACAAAGAACGCCCGTTGTCGCAGTACAATTGTCGGCGGTATGCATCGATAGCGTTGCTTCCGATGACAAGTGTCATAAGATGCTGCCGCAATGCTCCGAAAGCACCGGAGCGGTAGAGCAACAGTTGTGCATCGCGACTCCAACATTCAGAGAAGCACTGCAAGAAGGACAGCGATTCTGATTCAAGAGGATGGTCCCCACACAATAAATTGCACGAATGCATTGAGTCGGTAGTCTCCTCCGTTGAGGTATCGATGGAGCTAGAAGATCGAAACGTCCTGGGATCAAGCATTGAGACCACTGTTGCACAAATGCCAGAAGACACAACCTGATCGTAAATCACATCGCTTCCAGAAGTCAGCATGCGTTCCCATAATCTCAAATGCTCATGTTGTACTGCCTGTAGAGACCTTGAAGTATCAACGGTGTCGTTGAGAACATTCAAGCCTTTGGACAAGGTCTGATTGTGGATAATAGTGTGCAACTTGTGGCAAAACCTCATTGAAGATTTCATGGAGCTGAACACGTCCACACTGTCAAAAACGCGTTGCAATCGTTGATTCGAAAGAGTAGAAGCGCTCGACGTCGAAGCTTCTGACTGTTTCGAAGATTGGCGTCTATTGTGTTGGCCAAAATGCGCGGCATTGCTTCCGAAGGATTCCATTATTGTCGAAAATATTCGAAGTACCTTGCATTGCATTGAAAGCGCCATGTCTATGTGCCATTGCACTCGGAGTGACGGATTCAAATCCAAAAACGACGCCTCTGCACGCACAAGACGCAGTTTGAACATGTCAACATGGCACAAGAGCATCGTACGTGGGACAACAATGGCTCACCGTAAGATTCACCGAAATTTGGGAAACTTTTTCGGGAGAACCCGGCGCAAACAATTTGAGGTTCCCGAGACAGGCGCGCTAGTCCACCTACAGAGGCAAGAATTGCAGCCGGAACGGTCTCTAGAACCTGCAATGCGTTCGTGAAGGACGGGTCATTCGGTCCACTTTGCACTACTGCATGAGACTGCATCAGAAACGACACTTCATCGACCAGATTTAGGTCCATGGTGGATGCATGGCCACGTTCCCACGTGGAGTTCGTTGCCGGTCCGACCCTCCGAAGCAAGCTTGAGCAGACGATGCTCACTGTTTCTACACAGTCGGAAATCAGTTGTAGGTTTTCGTGATGCCTAGTCCACTGTGGGGCTTGCACATCATTCTTGTTCGTAACTTCCCTGGCACTGAAACTACACGTCAGCCGCAAAGACAAACAACCACACCTGTTAACGAAGTGTTAAAAAACATCACAACACACAAGGTGCCTTGCGCGTCACCTGTCTGCGGCTCCAAAAGTTGCTGCGTCCCTCACAGCTGCAACAGCTGCGACCAAGCAATGAGTAGTGAAGTGACCAAACTGTGACCACTGCAGACGCGTTGGAATCTGCACACAAGCAACGAAAGTGAGATGGAGAGTACAAGACGTGGGAATTGGTTCGATTCTGAATGCAAAGGGCCGTGCTCACCTCTGCAACGTGCATCCCAGACCGAGCGTGCGCCTGCGGTCTCACAAAAAAGTCTCGCGTGGCAAGTAACACGTGTCTCATTTCGAGTGCCGTTCCGTGATGTTGCATAATATCTTGGCAGGCACGGGCTGCATCGGCCAACGACTCCGTGGCTGAATGGTAGATACGAATACACGAGTCGAGACGTGGCAGGTGACCTGCAACTGTGGACACCAACTTTGAGGTGAGTGGGTTGCGGAAAGTGACTCTCAGAAGAGTCGAGTCTCCAAAAGAAGCCACAGACGTGAACGTTCTCAAAATGTGGCTCAAATATCGCTCAAACTGACGCCGTTGACGTGGCAGCTGAAAAACATCCTCAGCGTGCTGAATCTTTCTGCCCATAAGCCTCAAAAGACCAACGTGTGGAGAAGAGACGGCGCCTGTGAGGATTCCCGTTGCTTTGGAACATCGAATAACTAAAGAAATGAAGCACCAGAACTTATTGTGCCACTCAATACACTCTTCCTGCATCGCAAGTGCACAAAGATATCGAAGAAATGAAGAAGACGTTATTGAAGTGCTCAAAGAACATGGCCCTGCGTAGCCACCGATCGTTCCAGACGAAAGTGTTGTTCCTTGGCCCAGTCGGAATGACTGACGAAAGCAACAATTCGCAGCACAATGGCACAAAATGTCCATCGCCACAAGACGGATTGAAGACGGGGAGCCACCACTAGAACCAAGGTGTGGAGCAACCGCGGACAAAAGGTTTAGGTCCCCGCAAAGCATATCCAGCTGACCCCAGTCATTCGTAGATTGCGACATGATGCTCTCAATCGTCTTCAGCAGCTTCAGGGATGATGTAGCATCATCGCGACCTTCCTGGTTCTTTTTCCTGTTTGCCGTCGACAAAGTTCCTGATTTGATCAATGGGTGAGACGATACTCTACTACTGTGAAAGTTTAGACGTCGAATGATTCCAACCAAACGTGGCAGTGTTCGATAATAAACCCCACTTCTACCCTGAGAACGTACTGCGGACCATTGTGCCTGGAATGGCGACGGAGTGGTTTGGCAATCAATTGATGAAGTTCTGCCCATGCCGATAATTATATCAGCGGCAATTTCTGATACTTGAGGGAATATGTCTTCTGTCCACTCACAGCAGGAATGCTTCGCTGAAATTATCCGGATGCGCGCAGACTTGGGTTCAGATGCAAAATATGCAGCCGTGGCCAAGGGTGAACGAATATCGCCGTTGCCACAAACAAACTTGCCAGAGTAGAGTTGTGCAACGATGTTGAGGAGGTTCCTGCAATAGATAGGCGATTCTCTGACTAGCGAACACGCTAGTAGAGCTCCCAACAATGACAGAAACTGGCCAACAGCGGATGACAAGACATGCTGGATATCAGAAAAGTTTTGCATCGCCAATGTGTCGTCATGCATTTTGTTCACATCAATTGAATTTGCACCAGCGGCACAGTGCAGAATGCAAAGCACTGTCACGTCCAAAACAGCAGAGTGGGAAGACGACACCAAACAGACCAGCACTGTTTCGTTGAGCCTCGGGCGAGCTAAGGCACTGGAGCAAATGCGCGCCAGTCGTTGGACGTGCTTCTGGAGAGCTTCCACGTTCGACGACATGTCCGTGACGAATTTTATCGGATTTGTGACGCGTATTGACTCTTCGATATGTCGAAGCAAAGTTGCGCCGGGGCTTATCAGTGCACGCTCAATAAACCACATTCCCAGAGTCAATGGTAAGGCAACACTTGATTCGCAAATTAGGCCGCAGTTCATGTAACTTTGCGTTGCGGACAGTATCCTCAACGCTTGAAGGTCGGCCACCGCAATTCGACCTGCCACCGCAACATCCCTACTTGCAGGCTCCGCAACAACAAATGGTAGTGAACTGAGTGTTGTCATCGAAAACCTATGTTTCGGTCGGTATCGGAAGCACTCTACCAAGAATTGTGCGACAAGCGACGCACACGCTTGCAGAGCATTTGTTGACGCGGCGCTAACACGTAACCCAGCACTATAACGGAAAAGCCAACAAGACGACGTCAACAGTGCCGTCATTGAAGCTATGAGATCGAGAGTGCTGGTGTTCGAGGACCCCAATGCATTGATCACGCTGTGCATGGAAGGTGAGTTCCCAGTCAAAATCCAAAACACTAATGCGCCAGTTCGCCATGCGAAGTGCCATGGAGCTGATGGAGCATCCACGGCCTGTTGTTTGGTGTCAGGGACAGGAAAAAAGCTTGGTACCGTTGTCGATCCCCAACTGTCGCACTTGAAGTCGTTCCGCCCAGGTCCAACATAAATCGTGCTCGGGCTCATCGTGTGCAATGACATGTGGTCGGGGCGCTTTGCCTGCGAGGCCAGATTGAGAAGGCCTTGAGCACACTTGCGAGCTAGAGCAAGCAGAGGCCAAGCGAACTGCAAGCGAGAGCTATCTGTCACAGAGGACAGCCGTCTGTTCAACCAATCAATCAAAACGTCCAAGCGAATAAATGACGGTGGCAGTTCCAACAATCGAACGAAATGAGATCCTGGCTGATGATGATCATCGAGACCAGTTGTGGCCGTTGTAGACTCATTCGTCTTGCTGTCAGCTCGCTGATGTGCTCCGGCATCCGACCCCGCGGTGTGAACATTGATTTCACACGAGCCGTAGTCTACTATGGAATTTGCACTCTGAATGCTACCACCTTCGCCAGTATCACCTGCTTGCACTTGCTGAGCGCTTGATCGGAAAACATGGGCCTGGACTAAAAGATAGCCACTGGACGCCAACCGGTTGCTGCTTGGCGAAAGCAGAATCGCGGCTGGAACGCATGACATCGCTGAGTTAATGTTGCTGAACAATGCAGTTCCGGTACCTAAAAACAATAGACAATCGGACACTGCTGTCGGGAGGTCAGCAGTTCCAACGCTGTTGCCAGACTCATGTTCTCGCAAATCGTAGTGCGACACAACATCCAATTCTTCGATGTTTTCGGTGTGTTGTCGCTCGGAGCGAGCTTTGCCTCGAAATGTGTTGCAACGTGTGACGATGCGGTGCAAGACGTCAGTCCACCGACTGAGCACCATACTTTCTGCAATTGACGCTGCCACATCTTTGTCCACACCCACACGGTCAGCAGGCAAAGCTAGCGATTGCACACCGCGCTGTCTTGAATTTCCTACGGACGTGGTCAAAATTCGCCTGGCGTAACAAAATTGAACAGGTAAACGAAACAATTGACAGCAATAATGCATGTGCCCGCAAGAACGTACGCAATATCTGCGTGCAGTGCTTCGCAACTTTCTGCGCGCGCTGCCAATGGCAATGCATTGAGAAAGTCAGTCAAGTCCAGCCGCTTACCTCTTTGCACAATGCCACCACTAGCATGCATTAAACTCTCAATACGGTGATGCGGCAACAGACAATGTTGGGACACCAGGCAAACGAATTCAGGCACTGATATGGTCGACATAAAAGCGTTGGCCAGGTCCGCCTCCATTAACTGCAACACTTCAGGAGCCGAAGCCTTTGTTACCGAACCTTTGCCATCATCCAGGTTGGCAAAGTGCGTCTGCAACAAATCTAGCAGCGGCTTCAGTAAGGCTGCAACAAATGCGTTTGCAAGTACTTCGTCCAACAAATTTGCCGTCGCTGTTTCTCCTTCAACATTGGCCTGCTTGCTCGACACCGGCAAAGAGATCAATTTATGAAAATATGCTCTAACAGTGGATGTGCAAATGGCATAGTCCCACAACCAACGACGTCGGCAGCACAGCTGTTTCGCAAAAAGCTCGGACGCAGCAGGGATCCTAGACCCAACTTGCGACGACATGTGATCGTCACTGGACTTGGAAGTTTGAGACTCCCACAAACAGCGCCAGCGCCCAATAGCGTTCGTCCATTGCCTGTAGTGCCATCTTTGCAATGCGCGCTGAACATGATGTTGGGTACGTTGTCCACACAACGCAACGACCTTGTCCTTGGTACTGCCCGAACAGCTTGCGCGGTTCTGACCTAGGGACACGGTGAAACCAACGGCGAAGACTGAGCCGGGAGACAACGATGATTGTAAAACCATGTGAACCACATCGATTCCCAGAGGCGAGACGCTTGGACTGTGTGGACCACTCGTTGGAGATTTTTGCCTCACCCAAGGGCAGACACTTCCTATCACCTCGGAAGAGTCGTAGCCTCGGCATCGTACCGTAAATTGATGCGGCGCAACGTGGGGTGCGATGGCGCCAGCAATCAACCGCCTGTCTCTGGCAAACAGCATTTGCTTCCCAGACAGTCTGGAAACAACCGTGCGCAATGTGTCAAGCGCAGAAATCTTGGTCGCATCTCGAAAGCACATGAAAATAATTCGCGCAACTTCAATGTGTGGTTGAGTTACCAGCTTCACTAAAATGTCCACCCCGTCCTTGGTAAAGGAATGGCAAGCAGTGCTTTTCATGGGTGGTTCCCTGAGTGTGGACGCCGAGTCAAATTGGGTGTTACTCCCTAGGAGAGCTACGCATGCACAACGGTTGCCGTTGGCGACTTCAATGAATTGGCGACTAAACTCACTCACTTCAATTGGCCATATGTCGCCTTGACGCATGCAGAAGAGGACAAATCGGTGCACAGGTCCAAGCCTGACACTTTGTGCGGTTGCGGTGGACGGGTCTGCTGTCGGGAAATTGACATCTGGTCCGACGTGAAAGTCAGGAAGGTATGCGCTTGATTGAGGCGTTGCAAAAATGGATAAACATCGCGCTGCTTGAGAATCATCCTCACTCCCATCAGATTTCTTGTTCCGAACGTGACTACCTGCTTGCTTCAGAGGATGTCGCTTCATTCTGATACTCGAGGCGTGTGCACTTGTTTGAAATGTGATTCGATGGATGGCTTCCATGCTCTTGACGGCACCGCCAGTGCTGAGACCAAATCGACCTTTGAAACCGTGTTCTTCGTCAACACTAATTGAGGGGGAGGTGTTGTGCTCAATCGCCAAAAATGATCCCCCGCAAGCCCTCCACAGAATAATTTCACCTGCCAACTTTGATGCTGTCAACAACAGTCCAGTGCACGGCAATATGGCGCAAGCTGTTATTGGGGTGGTGTTCCCTTGCAAAATAAATTCAAGGCACCCGAAGTTGCCGAGACTGTCGTCGAACATCCCTCGAACAACTCCGCGATTGCAACGCAAATACGAAGCAAAGCTATGAACCAAACACCCAAAGTTTATTCTCCTTGTATCACTAGCCGCGAATAAGACGCACACTTTCTTTGAAATGAGATCAACGAGGGCGGTCACTCGCATCGCGATCTCCGGGCTAGCTCCGGAATTGGCGCACGAGGATAGTGCACTTCGGCACCAAGTGTGGCAAATGTCCTGGAATGTGGCAACCGTGACAGAGCCAGCAGAAATTGGTGCCGTCGACGCAAACGAGTCCCACACAAATTGCACAAATGCAGCAATGCTACGGCTCTGCGATTGAGCTTGAACGAGTGAACCCGTCAGAATAATGTCGACGAGCCGAAACAAGTTTGACAATATGTCGTCGGACTCTTCCAATGGCCATGTAATGCTGCTGCCGCCGTGAGTGTCCACGGCAGATTGTGGCGAAGTCATCACTCCGCTAGCAACACCCCAAATGTAGCACGTCGACGAAGCGGTTGAGCCAACAACAACCCATTGTCGCGACGGAATGTAGCAAAAGAAAGGCGGCAGCGCGGAATCAAAATAACTCTCTCCGGGGTTCGGTGGAAGCGGCAATTCTGCTAGACAATCACTCGTCGTCGCATTGAAGATCCAGACAGAAGTTGAATGTTCAAAAGTGCAAATAATCACATTTGCGTTGGTCAACAGTTCGAGGCGCGCAATTTGCTTCAACTCGCGCGCGCTGTCAGGGACCAACAGCACGCTATGAATTGTTGCCCCAGATACAAGGTCGACCACGAGAACCCGTGCACCAACAACGCCATCGTTGCCATACTGCGACCGAGATGTGTTGACCGCCACAAAGGGAGAACTCTCCGATACAGAAAGAAAGTCAGACTCATGCTTCGCGGCCACTCCGTGACCTCTGAAAAACTGGATTTCCAAATTTCTGGAGAATCGTTTCACCAGCGATTCCGAGTCGAAGCAGGTCAGAATCCCATCGCCTGAAAGCAACAATATTGACTTTGTTAAATGGTGCACCACAAGCTGTACGAGGCTGGCTCCAATGCTTGCAGGTTGGGGTAACAATGCATTGGTGATGGTGACATCGCGATGAACTGTGAAAGCGCCGAAACCGGCTGTTTTGTTGCAGAGAAAGTAGTCACGCAGGTCTTTCCAGGTCAACCAGGCCTGTTGCTGCAAAACCTCGTGGAATGTGCTCAAGTACGCCTGCAGTGACTGTGCGCTCGCCGTGTCTGATGAGCTTGGTAACTGCAGTGCAGCGCACCCACGCAACACGTCTGCGGACGAAGTTCCACTGGAAAGTAGCGACATCTCCAGTGCTTTGGACGAAACTTGCACCACGTCAGTTGAAGAGTTCCGTTGCGAACCCAGCGACTTCATGTCAAACTCCTGAGCGGCCACCCAAATATTCCGGAGATGTTTCAGCAGGAACTCTCGAACTCCATCACAAGCTAACTCGGCAACTATGTGCCCACAACCATTCGGGAACGTCACACCTACGGCTGATGCGATTTTGGTCTCAAATGCATGTTTGCGATACGCAATCAAGGCATCCAGCGAGAAGATCAACGGTGCAGACCCAGCAAGAGAAGTGTGCTGTAAATCATTCGCTCTCTCGGATGATTGTTTCGAATTCTGGTGCCTGTACATGAACCACTTCTTACAAGACATGAAGTCCAAAAAAATTCCATCAAGATCAGCCACAACGCGTGATGCAGCTTCAAATCGCAGGGTGGGCTCAGCGATGTTGAAACTGAAGTCAACGTCGTGCATTGCTTGAATTTCTGCTGCATGACGAAAGCTGACATGCAGTAACGCGTGGTTGGAAGCCAGCTCGTCGGTCGAAAGCTGCTTGCTGCCCACACTAAACAATCCTGTTGACTTTGCGAAGCATGCTGCACGAAACTGGTCCCGTCTGAGCAAACCTACGCATCACATACCACGATAAGATGCCGAAGCTCAATAAATCAAATGCTTTACTGTAACACGCACCATTGCCAAGCTTTTCGGTATGCTCGATCGCATAAAGCAGTCTGCCAAGTGCGGGGTCACTGGATGCCCCACAAAACCCCACTTCTTGCGCAATTGCATCTGACAGCTTGTCACGGCGCACAGTCCCTTGACCTAAAAACAACGACGACAAAAACAGAGATCAAATTGACGCATGGGTTCTACTGGGCAACAGTTACAGTGAAACGGACCGTTGATGTCTAAAGCATCAAATTGCTCGAGAAACCATGATGGGTGAGCTCCGTGCGCAACAGCCCTGAATAAAGCGGGAGCAACGGATGCAGAGTCTTCTGTCGGCACTTGAATTAAAGTCTCGATTGGACTTACAGAGTCAACGGCCGGGAACATGGCAGGAGTTCCGATGGCGGACGCTTCGATCTTGCAGGGAATGGCTTGGGCATATTGTGCCAAAACTTCAATTGGACAAGACCGAAAAGAGTCCTTCTGTGCGCATTGCGACAATTGGGCTCGTTTTAAAACAGTTCCAATTGATGCACTCTCTATTGCGCGGTCAACAATTTCGCCCACCAACGCGCGGATAGTGTTGAACACACTCCGGTCATCAAGCAATTTGGTGCGAACTGATGAATGCAATGGATGGCGACGCTGGAAAAGATGTTGAAGCGTCGAATAACTGATGGATTTACCTTTGGTTTGCCAGTTGGTGGTATCTACTCCAAATTTTTGCATTCTTGAACGTCTCACAGTCAGGAAAGTCTCCTTTGTGCGTGTTTCGCGTGGAGTTGTTGTCAAGTTTGTGATGTCACGATGAGTGGTCATATGGGTTGCTTTTGTCCGCGAGACGTTCCCCTGTCTCTTTTGCTTTCGGGTATGGGTCTGGTTTAATCTTGCCAACCGCTGTAAAATGGGAACATTGTCAAACAGAAATTGGGCAGCGCGTAATTCGAACAATCTTGACCGGCATTCCTGTTTCGAAAATGTTGTTGACAGCCGAAAAGTAGACGTAGTTGCATCTGGAACAAGGCCGACGAAAGACATCACTCGGGTTGGATCCTTCAGTGTTGCGACAGTTGCACGATAGGAGACATCACTCATTTTAACAGCAAACTTCTGCTGACGTTTGTGCTGGAGTTCTGCAGCAGCACACGCCGCGGCAGCAAACTTGACGAGAACGGACAACACACGGTTCATTTGCGCAAAATCTTGCTTGGAATGATTGGGCTTGCGGAAGTCTTCTGACACAAACGGTTCGCACGCGAGTGCAAGAGGCGTCGCAAACAAGTCGGAGAGGTCCATATGTAGACAATGGTTGCACGCTCTTGCTAGAACTTGGAAGCACCAGTCCAAAAAGTCAGCAAAGCGACGCTTATCGGTCACTGCGGTCACATCAACCTCAAGTGATCTTAAGAAATTGGCCAACCCGGGCACGGCATGCATTGTACGCCGTATTCGTTGTAAAGCAGAGTTCCATGCTACGGGTGTGACTTCAGGTCCATCATCACGCCGACTTGTTGTCTTTGAACGAAACGCATTTCGTCCACGTATAGTAATCAATTGGTGGAACGCGTCAAACAAGAAATGTTGTGCTTGCCTTAGTGTAGCTGCACTGTCAGTGTCTCCTTGGTGCAGTTGTGCGAGAGAGCGGGGTGGTGCGCTGTGCGCCGCAATCAAAATCCGAAGTCGTCCCAACGCGACAGCAACGCGTAATTTGGCAATCTGCCAAGTGTCACTGTAGTCCGAAGCGTCTGCACCACGGTGGAACGGTTGAGACAAAAAGCTGCGAGTGAACTGGGTCGCCGTTATGTCCTTTCGGGGAGGAGGAAACAAGCACAATGACATCAAACGCCTGGTGTCTGATCCGTCTTTGAGAATAGTGCCGTCTAAGCCATTCTTTTTTAAAACTCGTCTTGAACAGTCAAAGAACGTTGACAAAGGCAATACAGAGTTGCTTGCCGCGTGCTGAGGCTTCATCCCGTGATATTTCTCAGCGTATTCTTGAGATTGCAACGTCAGTAACTCTTGCATGCTTCCGGCGGCCAAAATCTTCAAAACATAGTCCGTACTTTTGGAGAGTGTTGTGCTGCGGCTTCCCCCGCCCTCCAGCAATTTCAGCGGACTACGTCCGTCGATCGCACTGGTCAAGCGCTGCTCCATCTGCCTTTTCTTCAACGTATGAACGTCAGGGTCGTGTTCAAGCTTGGTTGCCATTTTGCGCAAAACCGACTGTGCGTCAAAAAGGCGCTTTTCCACTAATGGGTTCAGGGAACGCACCCCATGAATTCCTGACGGCCTGCTGACTAGTGCCGTTTTGGCAGTAGTAACGTCATGCCGCGGAGGTGGTTGGGTAAAAAATTCAGATGGGAACACAAAAGAACCGGTTTGCTGTCCTTGTGGCTGAGTAAAACCCAGTGCCAGCAGCATGTCTTTCGCTTGCGGTATTTCGCTGAGTCGTGTTCGGAATGATATCTCATCCGAAAACACTTCGATATTTCGAAAGTGTTGTTCGCCCTGGAACACTCGAAGAATGTAGCTTTGGAATTGTTGGAATGCTGCATACGCGGCCGTCGGTGCCACACTGGCAACAATGTCCTCGCAAAGCTGCTGGATGGCACCGGTTGTCCCCAAAGTTACCAACTCATATTCTATCTCGGCAAGTTTGCTTCGGATCCACTGAGATGTCGAGGAGTCAACGCGCATGGAGGCATCGCCACGAAACTCGAGGCATATTTCTCCATCGGCGTTGGTTGAACTTCCAAATCCCACTGCAGTCATCAGCTCAATTCCGCCCACAACTTTCCCAATTCGCTTTTGGAATCGAGCGTTCGCATGGCGAATTCGTCTAAACTTTGGATCATCCGGGAAATTCAGTATGTTTCGCAACACAGTAATGACCTCACGGCCGCATTCACTGGCTGTATCTGGAGCATTTTTGGCACGGATGTGCGCTAGCGCAGCCGACAAAGACGTTTGACTCCCGTTGAAAGATCCAGCCGTGTCCTCGAGGAGAAATCCAAATGATGCAAGAAATTCTGCGAGACTGAAAGTACGAGCGTCCACGCTAACTGACTTCCCAACACCCAACTGCAACGCGAACCGGGCAACATGGTCCTTGAAGTGGGCGGGATTCTGGCCCAGCGCAAGCAACAAGTGGTGAATGCGTGATATGGGCACCGCGAAAGCGCGTGATTTGACTGACACTGATTCCGGAGAAACGCCTGCGTTGGATTTGTACGCTTGGGCAACTTTCAGCAGTGACTCAACTTGAAGTGGGGATCTTCCAACTGACAACCGCCGAACAATAGCGCCCGGAGCGAGCTTACTCGCATCGCCATCATTGCAATAGTTGAGGTAGAGATGCGACGCAACACTCGCTATGGAGGGTACACCAGAGTTCGACTTTTGAGAATTGAGCCTCTGGCCTAAAGTAGTGGCAAACAAATCGTTGACAACAATTGCAAAGTCGCTCAATTGTAGAAGATCATCGACATTGATGTGGTGTTTGGCACAGTATAGCCGCACGATGTCAAGACGAAAGTCAATTCCATCGGCCTCGCGATTTCTGCACACATGGCGCAGCGCATCTGCGAGACGGCGCGCCGGCAGTAATAAAGTGCCCATGCGGGAGTGCGTGCTCATGTGGGCAGAAATGTCATTGTTGCCCCCACTGGCGACACAATGAACCGCAAAAGCTTCCTCAACAGATGCAACAAATCCAGAAAAGCGGTGTCCAAGAACTTTTGACCTTTGCCACATTGGGTTCAATTCGCCAATGCTGGGAGCAGATTTTTTCAACTTCTTCAACGGGAACTCGAATCGCTTATCAGTCGCTGACAAAAAATTCTTTCGGTGACATTTCGTGATGAAACAGTCTTCGCTTAGTGTTCCCAGGTTCACCCCAGACTGGTTTGACGCGCTAGTCCACCAACGTGCTCTCAAAAACGCAACTGACTCTGGAAAACCAAAGCACTCACGCAAGTACTGTCGGTGTGTCGCCGTTGTCATCACACCCGCAACGGGGTCGATATAATGGCGATAAATTGCCCGCCACAATCGTAATGCCTTCTTTTTGAATGGCATCCGTTTGTGGGCTTCAGATGTAGGGTCAGAGCGGTTGCGAGCAACTGTATCGCTGCTTCTATTAGTGGCGTCTTCTGATGCTGAAGACGACGAAGACGCACTCGAACGTGGTTGCCGACCTTTAGACTTAGATTGCGAAGGCTTCAGCTTTCGAATATGTGCTGGGCGCACAAACGACTCGTGGTCACCATCGTCATAGTCGATGTCGAAAGTACCGTTTGAATGAACTTTGGAAACTATTCCACTGAACCATCGTT
>Ga0213839_1001748_pt1 | contig 13322 bp, 10 predicted proteins | sample SWPATP21_FD_160075 | JGI IMG/M metagenome (GOLD analysis project Ga0213839, IMG submission 160075) | Coastal seawater microbial communities from Marineland, Florida, United States - SWPA TP2 #1 | ecosystem: Environmental > Aquatic > Marine > Coastal | place: USA: Florida | collected 2016-08-14 | reverse complement strand
TAGCTCCTCGACGACGAGGCCACGGGCTACCTGTGCGAGAACTACGGGGCGCCCTTCGTGCTGCCGGAGCTGGGCCCGATCGGTGCCAACGGCCTGGCGAACCCCGGCGACTTCCGGGTGCCGCCGGCGTCGTTCGAGGACGTGCGGCGTCCGGTGCGGCTGCTGCAGAAGCTGGGGGGGCGCTTCTACGAGACCGAGCTGCGGCGCTCGCCCTTCGACGTGGTGGCGTGGCGGGGGAACCTGGCGCCCTACCGCTACGAGCTGAAGCACTTCAACACCATCAACACGGTGTCGTTCGACCATCCGGACCCGTCGATCTTCACGGTGTTGACGTCGCCGAGTGGGCGGCCCGGGGTGGCGAACTGTGACTTCGTGATCTTCCCGCCGCGGTGGATGGTGGCGGAGCACAGCTTCCGTCCGCCGTGGTTCCACCGGAACGTGATGAGCGAGCTGATGGGGCTTGTGCACGGGGTGTACGACGCGAAGGCGACGGGCTTCGTGCCGGGGGGGGCGTCGCTGCACAACGTGTGGTCGGCTCATGGGCCGGACCGGTCGACGTACGAGGGGGCGGTGGCGGAGGCGATGGAGCCGCGGAAGATCGAGGCGACGCTGGCGTTCATGTTCGAGACGTGTCGGCCGTACCGGGTGGCGGAGGGGGCGATGGGGAGTCCGACGCTGCAGGAGGGGTATGACGGGGTGTGGTCGGGGTTCGTGAGGGCGGAGGTGGGGTAGGCGTGCCGTAGTGGGGCGGAACGGTGCTCCGAGCGCCCCACGCCCCAACCGGCCCTGCCCCAAACACTACCTGCGATGGGGCCCTCTGCAACGCTGCAAGCGGGTGGAGCCAACCTACCGAGCAGGCCACGAGACCAGCGGAACGTTGTCACGCATAGGGTAGTTACACATGATTGACTGTCCAATGCACGGCCTGGCCCCCTTTCACCTCGGTTGTGCACATTTCGAAGAGGCGGTCGAGAGGCGAATACCGATTCCCGTGGTGGTCCGGTTGGATGGCCAATGGCAGAGGTTCCTACTCTGCGACGCATGTGCTGCTCGGGTTGACGCCGCCAGAGGCGAGTCTGACGCTACGCTCGAATCTGACGTGGGGATGGAAGAGTTCGGCAAGAACCTCGCATGTGCCTTCTGCATGATCGAGACCTACGAAACCGCTGCCGATCCTGGGCTTATCGAGAGGTTCCGTTCGACCTACGCCGGGATTTACGCAAGAATGCGTGGCGACGGGCTTCTGCCTCGCGAAGGAGAGGAATGACCGAGGCCTGCTGCTCCGTCGTCGGAGCCACAGTTAGGTCAGGGTCCAGGGTCCCGGGTCTGTCGCGACAGCAGGCGTACCCCTTCCGCTCTGACCCCTCAGGACGCCGCCCTCACCAGCGTCCTCGAGTCGTCCACGCTACCCCTTCCGCTCTGACCCCTCAGGACGGCGTCCCTGCCTGCGTCCTCGAGCCGTCGACGCTACCCCTTCCGCTCTGACCCCTCAGGGGGCTACCGGAAGCTCGGCTGCGTCCAGCCACCACCGCGGGTGATCTGCCGCTGGTGCCGGCCGTCGGCGGTGCTCACCCACAGGTTGCTCCCACCCGACCGCGTGGAGCTGAACACCAGGTACCGACCGTCCGGCGACCAGGTGGGGTCCTCGTTGTCCCCGGTGTCCTGGGTGATCCGCAGCGGGTTCCGACCGTCGATGTCGGCCACGAAGATGTCGAAGCCGCCCTGGCTCCGGCCCACCCACGCGATCTGGCTGCCGTCGGGGCTCACCACGGGGTCGATGTTGAAGTCGCCAGCGACGCTGATCCGCTTGGCCTCGCCCCGGTTGGGCTGCAGGTAGATCTGGCTGCCACCCCCCCGCTCGGAGGCGAAGACGATGCCGCTGCCGTCGGGCAGGTACACGGGGGAGATGTCGATGCCGCCTCCCTTGGTCACCTGGCGGAGGATCTTGCCGGTCCGAGCGTCGGCCTCGAAGATGTCGCTGTCGCCGCCGTCGCTCCGGGCGAAGGCGATCTTGGACCCGTCGGGAGAGAAGGCGGGGCTGGTGTTGACGCCCTTCACGCTGGAGATCACGCGGGTGCGACCGGAGCCCAGGTCCTTGACGTACAGGTCGGGGTTGGCCTTCTTGTAGCTGGTCCAGGCGATGGCACCGCCGTCGGGCGACCACGCGGGGGAGAGGTTGATGGCGCCGTTGCGGGTGACGCTGGCGATCCCCTGACCGTCGAGATCGATCAGCTTGATCTCCTTGTTGCCCCCCTGGCTGTTCACCGCGGCGAGCCGCGCGCCGAAGATGCCGCTGTTGCCGGTAGCCGCCTCGAGCACCTCGTTGGCGATGTGGTGGCCGATGTGACGCGCGTCCGCCGGGGCCCCGAGGAAGCGCTTCTTCATCAGCGTCTCGCCGGTGGGCACGTAGTAGACGTAGGCGTCGGTGCACATCCGGGTGGGGTCGCAGGCAGAGTGGCCCGGCGGGTAGGAGCGGGTCTTGACCAGCACGCTGGACTTGATGGTGGTCCAGGGCTGGAAGTCGAACTCCCCGGGGGCCACGCCCTTGCCCTTCTCCAGGTAGCCGTCGGGGTCCTGCAGGCGGAAGTAGCCGGACTGGTCGAAGTCGGACCACATCGTCGACCACACGGTGTCCGCCTCGGCGAAGGGGGAGGGGACCATGGGCTTGGGGGCGGCGATGGGTACGTCGGCACTGCCGGGCACCTCGATGACGATGCCCTGGGCAAGAGCGGTGACGCACAGCAGCAGGGAAGCGAGCATGGGCTCCTCGTTCAGGGAGGCGTGAAGTCGATGGCGAGACCGTCGGCCAGCAGGGGAAGCCAGGCCTCGGGGGGAAGCGGGATGGTGCCGACGTCGTCGACGGCCCGGGTCGCAGCCGCATCATAGGCGGGCACGCCCGAGGAGGTCTGTACCGTGCGGCTGTTGATGCGGCCCGTCGCCGGGTCGACCTGGAGCATCACCCGGGTCTTGATGCCCGGGTTCTTGGAGGTGATGGCCGACAGCGGGTGGAAGTTGGCCATCATCAGCTTCTGGACCTTCGACACCCAGGCGACGTACTCGGGGTCGGCCTTGGTGGTGCCCTTGCCGTTGACGTTGATGCCGACGTCGGAGGTGGAGTTGGGGTCGGTGGCGTCGCGGTCGACGGGGCCGTCGGCGGCCATCAGGTCTTCCATGAGCTGCTGACGCTCCATCTCCCGCAGCGCCTCCTCCCGACGGCGTCGGGCCTCGGCGTCGGACGTGCCCGGCTTGGGCTTGGGCTGTGCGACCGCCAGGTCGGACTCCTTGACGGGGGGCGGCTTGGGGGGCGCGGGATCCGGCGTGCCCTGGGTCCGGGCGGCCCGCGTGGCCTTGTCCGGCACGTTGGTCTTGGACTTGGGCAGCGCGATGACGCTGACCTCCAGAGCGTCGCGGATGGGGGGCTCGGGGGGGGCAGAGCACCAGCTACCCACGGCCGACATCGCGAGGGCGAAGACGATGACGCCGAGGTGACCACCCACGCTGAGGACGCCCGACAGCCACAGTGGCTGGGGCTCCCTCGCGAGCGCTCCCTGGGCGACGCTGCTCACTCGTCGTCCTCCTCCGTGCCCGTGGGGTCGAACACCAGCCCGACCCGGGGCATGCCCGCCTGCTTGGCGAGCTCGAGCAGTCCGACCACCTCCTTGTACGGCAGGTTCCCATCGGCCCTCAAGAACACCGGGCGCTCGGGGTTGGCCTCCGCGATGGCGGTGAGCTTGGGGCCGAGCTCGTCGACGGTGAACGAGGTCTCGTCGATCCACACCATCCGCTCGGCATCCATGGTGAGCACGAGCTGCTCCTCGTCGTCCATGTCGAGGGGGGGCGTCTCCGCCTTCGGAAGGTCGACCTCGATGCCGGCGTTGTTCAGCATCGGCGCGGTCACCATGAAGATGATCAGCAGCACCAGCATGACGTCGACCAGCGGCGTCACGTTGATCTCCGACATGGTCTGGCCGGACTGTCCTCCACTCATGCCCATGGGATCACCGGAGGTGGCGCTTGACGATGTTGAGGAAGTCGGCCGAGAAGTTGTCCATCTCGGTGTGGAGGACGCGGATGGAGGTGTTGAAGTAGTTGAAGGCGATGACCGCGGGGATGGCGGCGGCCAGGCCGACGGCGGTGGCGATCAGGGCGTGGGCGATGTCGGGGCCGACGACGTCGATGGTGGCCTGGCCCGCGGTCCCCAGCTTCTGGAAGGCCCGCAGGATGCCCCACACAGTGCCGAACAGGCCGATGAACGGCGCGACGCTGCCGGTGGTGCCCAGGAAGACGATGTAGCGCTCGAGGTTGGTTCCCTGGGCGGCGCTGGCCCGGCGGAGGGTGCGGGTGAGGTTGTCGGTGGCATCGGCCATCTGGCCGCCCTCGCCCTTGCTGGCCTGGATCTTGGCCAGCTCCTGGTACCCGGCCCGGAAGACCTCGGCGACGGGGCTCTTCCGGTAGTTCCCGCACTTCTCGTAGACGCCGTCGAGCCGCTTGCTCCCCCAGAAGAGCTCCAGGAACTTCCGGGACTGCACGCTGGCCGAACGGAGGCGGAAGAACTTCTGCAGGATGATGGCCCAGCAGGCCATCGACATGAACAGCAGTCCGAGAAGCACCATCTGGACGATGAAGTCGGCGTCCCAGATGAGGGCGAAGATCGAGGGGGACTCGCTGGCCTGTACGGCGGCCAGGTAGACCTCCATGCTGCTGTCCACGGGCGCCTCCAAGGGTGTCTCGCGGGGTAGCATGGCAGCTGCCCCGGAGCACATAGCGCAAACGCCTGCGCTTCGACTCGACCTGGCTGCTACTCCGGCAGCGACCCGAACAGCTGCGTGAAGTAGAACTGCTCCCCGTCCGTCGCGATGCCGACGCCGGTGTGGCTCCAGTCCCCGATGATGTTGTCGTGGTGACCCTCGCTCTGGAGCCAGCCCTGCACAGCGGTGCCCACGGGGTCGTCGAAGCCGGCGTTGACCGCGACGTTCTCGCTGGCGCTCACGTAGCCGGCACCCTCCATCTCGTCGGCCCGCGCGTCGAAGCCGTCGTGGCTGAAGGGCACGTCGCCCGCCAGCATGGCCTCGCTGTGGGCCCGCGCCAGCTCCCCGAGCAGCGGGTCGGTCTCGAGGGCGGACAGCCCCTGGTCCTCCCGGTAGGCATCGATGCGGTCGACGGTGTCGAGCTCGTCGTCGGTGAAGGCGAAGCTGCTCTCCTCGCCGCTGCCGGTCGCGGCACAGGCTGGAAGGAGGAGACAGGCGAGAGCCCAGGAGGCAGGACGGAGCATGGTTCACCTCGTCGCCGGCCGCGACGCCGACACCCCCTCCTAACGGACCGCAACTGGCAAGTGCGACGGTTCGGAGGTCTCTCGCCAGATGTCCGCAGGCCGTGGGGCGCGGCTTCAGGCTGCAGGCTTCAGGCTACGGCATGCAAGGGCGCATGGTTTGCCGTGGCGCTGCGCCCTCCCGGCAGCGCGGCCCATCGCTGCGAGCTGTCGCCCGTCGCCTGAGGCCCGAAGCCCCCGAGCTGACTCGGCGCCACGCGTGCAACCGGGGAGACCCATCCGGCCTGTCGCCCTAGTAGCCGAAGAAGGAGGCGACCTTGCCGGGCACGGTGTCGCGGACCTGCTCGACGGTGCGCTCGGCATCCCGATGGCGCTGCGCCGCCCGCTCGATCCGGGTGACGCGGGCATCGACCGACCGGAGGATGTGCTGCTTGGCGCCGGCCTCCTTGCGAGCCTGGCGGGAGAGCTGCTCGGTGAGGTTGAGGAGCCGCCCGGCGGCCGCCTCCCGCAGCGCCGGATCCTCGGCGCGGTCGATCTCCTCGAGGAGCTCCTCCACCTCCTTGTTCTCCAGCCCCAGGTTGCCGAGGTCGTCGACCAGGCCCCACTCGTTGAGCATGGCGTCGTAGAGCAGGGTGCGGGTCTCTTCGGAGTAGGTCTCGGCCGAGGTGACCATCTGGGCCCCCTGCTGCTGCAGCCAGAACACGCTGCCGCCGCAGACGGTGACGATGACGAAGACGACGGCGGCCACCATGACCATGTCCTGCCGACGCTGGGCATCGGCGATGGAGGCGCCGTAGGGCTGGACCTCCCGGTAGCGGCCCGAGTCGGTGAGCCGCTTGGTGGGCATGAACTGTACGGGAGCGTCTTCCGAGAGCCGACGCGGATCGAAGGGCGGCGGCATGGGCGCTGGCTCGAGGGACCCATCGAGCTCCGCTGGGCGCAGACCCTCGGCACTGCCGCCCTCGGACTCCACCCGTCCGGGCGCCGGGGTGGCGGTGGCCTCGGTAGGAGGCTCCATCTCGCCCAGGTTGAACGGCCCTGCGGCGGCGAGGTGCGGCGTGTTGGGCGGCGGCGCGGGGAGGGCCGCGCGGGCCGCCTGGAGCTCGTCCATCAGCTCGGCGACGTCGGTGTGGCGGTCGTCGCGCCGATACTGGGCACCCTTCTGGATGACGTCGATCAGGACCTGCGGAAGGCCCTCGAAGTCCTTGGCGTCCGCCATGAACAGGTGGGTGGCGGCGCGCCCCATGGCCAGCGTGTACAGCGTGGCCGCGATGCTGTAGATGTCGGCCCGCTCATCGGTGTGCTTCGCCGACTCGTGCTGCTCGGGCGCCATGTAGCCGATGGTGCCCATCACGGTGCCGGTCATGGTGAGGCGCGTGTGCTCGATCACCTGGGCGATGCCGAAGTCGGTGACCTTGCAGCGGCCGTCGCCGTCGATCAGCAGGTTCTGGGGCTTGATGTCGCGGTGGATGATCCCCTGGTCGTGGGCGGCACGGATGCCGGCGCACAGCGCCAGGGTGACGTCGACCGCCACCCGCGGTGGCATCGGACCGAACGTCTCCACCCAGTCGACGACGGACCCGCCCTCGGCGTAGTCCATCACCATGAAAGCCGTCTCGCGGTCTTCACCGGTGATGGCGTCGACCGTGGACTCGATGCCGGCATCGTGCACCCGCACGATGTGCTCGTGCTCCAGCATCGCCATGGTGCGGGCCTCGACCTCGAAGCGATGGCGGAGCGCGGCCCGGGTCGCGAAGTCCGGAAGGAGCGTCTTGACGGCCCGCCACTCGTGGCTCCACGAGTCCCAACCGAGGAACACCGCCGCAGTACCGCCCTCGGCGATCGGCCGAACCAGCACGTACCGCCCCCCTGCCAGCGTGGCGGCCGGCAGGGTCGGGAGGTTGTCGGCAATGGGTTCGAGGTGTTCGGGCATGGCTTCTTGGTCGGCCTCATCGTACCTGTTGTGATGTCCATTCGGATCTTCGGCACGAAGCGGGGACCGCTGAAGTGTACATCTACGCAGGTTCGCAGCGGTATCTGGCGAGTGACCCATGAAAGAGCAGTGCAAGGAGTGCGGCGCGCCTTGCACAGCCCGCTGGGGGCGTGCGTAACACTGGGAAGGCCTCGCGCATCTTTCGGCGCCCGAGACCTCCGGGCCGCCATCAGGGGGTCGCGAGGCGTGCGAGGGCCTGGTCGATGGCGACATCGAGCTGCGGATCCGCCCCCCTGGCGTCGGCCTCTGGGGGCACCGGCACGTCGATGTCGGGCTCGGTTCCGAAGTTCTCCAGGCCGAAGCCCACGTCGTCGAACCAGTTGGCGAACTCGGGCTGCGTGACCAGGGAGCGGTCGGTGAGGTAGTGCCGGGCCACGATGCCGACCGTGCCGCCCCATGTCCGGGTGCCGACCAGGGGGCCGAGCCCCATCCGCTTGAACAGGTGGCTGAAGATGTCCCCGTCGGAGCCCGCGTAGGCATCGGTCACGGCCACCAGCGGGCCGGCCACGGCGTGGGCGGGGTAGCTGCTGGGCACGCCCCACCGTGGGACCACGCGACCCACCCGACGTCGGGCGAGCTTCTGGAGGAGCAGCTGCGAGACGTGGCCGCCGCCGTTGCTCCGCACGTCGACCACCAGGCCGTCCCGCTCGCACTCCACGAGGTAGTCGCGGTGGAAGTCCGCGAAGCCCGTGGGCCCCATGTTGGGGACGTGGATGTAGCCGAGACGGCCCAGGGAGCGCTCGTGCACATGGGCCCGCCGGGCGAGGACCAGGTCGCGGTATCGTACTGGCCGGTCGCTCTTCAGCACGCGTACGGTCCGACGCTCCCGCTCTCGACCCGGTGCCTGCACGTCCAGCTCGACCTCGGTTCCTCCCAGGTGCGCCAGGGCCGACGCCGGCGTTCGCGCCCGGTCGATGGCCAGGTGGCCGATCCGGTGGAGAACGGTGCCCGCGGGGAGCTGGACCCCGGGGTCCACCAGGGGGCTGCGGCGGGTGGGGTCCTCCGCCTCGCCGACGACGACCCTCTCGATGCGGGCCACCCCGTTCGCCTCGTCCCACACGACGTCGGCGGCCAGGGCGCCGGGTCGCCATGCCGGAGGGCGTCGGTGATCTCCACCCATCTCGTAGGCATGGGACGTTCCCATGCTGCCCTGGAAGCGCTTCAGGAGGTCCGACAGCTCCCCCCGTCCCGCGACGCGGTCCAGCTGGGCCTCGAACACCGGGAGCCACCGGGCCACCTCCGCGCCCGTCGGCGCATCGAAGTGGTGCTCGGTCATCAGCCGCGCGGTCTCGTGGAGCATCTGGCGCCATTCCCGAGGGGGGTCCACCTGGACGCGGACCCGCCTCAGGTCCACGACGCCGCTGGGGCGCCCCACGCGGGTCGAGCCCTTGCGTACCTCGTCGAGCTGGGTCTTGTCGGGATGGGCCGGAGCCGTACGGAGCACGCGGCCGGCGCGGAGCCACAGCGTGGAGCGGTCGGCGCTGATGCCGAAGGTGCTCACCTTCTCGCTCACCACCTGGGTCCTCCGCTTCTCGAAGTCCCACTGGACCAGCTGCTTGTCCGCTTGCCCGGGCCCAGGGTCGTACATGCGGCGACCGCTGGCTCCCTTGACCCCGGACCTGAGCAGGTAGACCTTGCCGCCGCCAGCCCCGACGACCCTGTGGTAGCGGGCCTCGACTAGGGGGAAGCGGACCACCCGCTGGGCGATGCCTTCCGGATCGACCCGCAGGGCCACCGGCTTCTTCGGAGGCTTCATCGCTCCTGGCTTGAGGGGACCGGGGGGCGGCCGGAAGGGATCGGGGGCGCTGGCGTCCAGCACGATGGCGTAGGGACGGGCTCCCCGGGGGAAGCCGAGGTCGAACGCGAGGGCGTCGTAGACCGGATCGAACTCCCGGTAGGACAGGAAGAAGAGGTGGGAGCCGTCGGGGTCGAAAGAGGGGGAGAGGTCCCGGTAGCGGCCGCTCGTCAGCACCAGCTCCGTGGAGGTGCCCGCCGCGCCGCTGCCGCTGCCGTCCACATCGCCGGTGCCGTCGTCGGCGGCGACATCGGCGAGGGATCGAAGGCGGAGCTGAGTCGGGCCACGTCGCCGCCCGACCTCCACGGCGTAGCAGAGCCAACGCCCGTCGGCGCTGATGTCGAAGCCCTCCACGGGACGATCGCCGCGGTGGATCTCCGTGGGGCTGGAGCCGTCGGTGGGGAGACGCCACAGGGCGCCGCGATGGTCCCTCACCACGAGGTGCCGGCCGTCGGGCTCGGCGACCATGGAGAGGGCCCGCCCCCCGTCGAGGTCGGCGAGGGGTACCGTGGCCCCGCCTTCCAGATCGTGGACGGCGATGCCATCGCGGCCCCCCTCGGCGCTGGCGAGGGCGATGCGGTCCTTGCCCACCCAGGTAGGCAGGCGGTAGCGCACCCCGTGGGGGACGCCGAGCTGGCGGGTCGCCCCCTCGAACCAGCCGAGCACGACGGGCTTCCCTCGCACGATGGCGGCGAAGCGAGCGCCGTCGGGATGCGCGTCGACGGCCTCGAGGTAGTGGGCGGCATCGACGAAGCGGCGCTGGCGCTCCGGTCGGGGACTCCGGACGTCTACGGGGATCGGCGCCGCGGGGCCCTCGGTCCCCAAGCGGAAGAGATCGGGGCCGGCCACGTACACGGCGACGTCCCCCCGGGCCTGGAGGTGGCGGGCGGGAGCCTCCGGGGGATGCACGGTCCGTGGACGCCATCCCCGCTCGGGATCGAAGCGCACGACCTGTGGGGTCCCGTCCGGGTCCGCGATGCCGTGCAGGGCGCCCCCGACCCACGCGGGGTCCAGGAGGGCGTGGGGGGGAGCCAGCTGCTCGAAGGGAGCCTCCGGATCCGAGCGCACCCAGAGGTGGCCCCGTCGCCCGCCACGGTAGCCACGCCAGGTGGTGGCGTCGGTCCGGTCTCGACCGAGGGCGAGGGCTCCGTCGGGCCCCCACGCGGCCGCGACGGCGAGGCCCAGCCCCAGGGGCTCCACCCAGCCTCCATCCGGTGCGACGGCGTAGAGGCGGTGATCCCGCGCGAAGGGACGGTCGTGGGAGCTCGCGAACACCACCCGGCCGTCGGGGTGCCAGCCGCAGACCCGTAGCACCGAGCCCTCGTGGGTGAGGCGGCGCACGGACCCCGTCGCTTCCTCCCACAGGTACACGTCCCGGGCGCCCTCCTCGGTGCTGGTGAACGCGATGCGCCCCCCGGTGGGGTCGGCGTGGAGGTGGGCGGGATGCCCCTGGAGGACGGCGATGCGCTCGGCACGCCCGCCGGTGCTGTGGACCCACCACAAGGCGTCTTCGGACACGAAGGCCACGTGGTCGTCGAGCAGGGTGGGGTAGCGGACGATGCCCAGCAAGCTTCCTCCAGTGCGGGGGTCGGCGAGAGGGTACCTTCTGGCATGACCTCACCCACTGCTCCCGTGCCCGTCACCATCGTCACCGGCGCCCTCGGTGTCGGAAAGACCACGGCGGTCCTCGACCTGCTCACCCACGCCCCCGACGGCGAGCGATGGGCGGTGCTGGTGAACGAGTTCGGCCAGGTGGGCATCGACGGGGCAGTGCTGGAGGGGAAGGGGGAGGGCGTCGCCGTGCGGGAGGTGGCGGGAGGCTGCATCTGCTGCACCGCGGGTCTGGAGCTACGGGTCGGCCTGGTGCGCTTGCTGCGGGAGGTGCGGCCCGACCGCCTGATCATCGAACCCTCGGGGGTGGCGAGGCCCGCCGCCGTGGTCGACGCGCTCCGGAGCCCGGGGCTGCGGGAGGCGGTGCAGCCACGGGCCGTCATCACCCTGGTCGACCCTCGCCACTTCGTGGACCCGGACCGTCGCGCCCACGAGACCTACGGGGACCAGGTGCTCCTCGCCGACGTGTTGGTGGCCAACCGCTGCGACGAAGCAACCGAGGACGTCATCGCGGCGTTCCGCGCGGAGGCCGAGGCGCTCTACCCTCCGAAGGTGGTGGTCGCGGAGACCCGCTTCGGCGCGCTCGACGCGGCCTGGCTGGACCTGGAGCCGTCGCCCTCGTCCCGGATGCGGTTGCCGGTGACGCCGGACCTCGTGCGCCTCCAGGCATCCAGCCACCGCCACGAGGCCTCTGAAGGCTCGACGGGCTCCTACCACGACGCGGTCGACGACGTGGAGGGCTTCGGCTGGGTGTGGCCCGCCGACGCCCGCTTCGACCGGTGGGCCCTCCAGGAGGCCGTGCAGCAGCTGGTCCACCCCGGTCCGGCCGCGTCCGAGGGCCTGCTGCGCCTGAAGGGGGTGTTTCGAACCCCGCGGGTGACCCTGCTGGTCCAGGCGGACCCCACCCAGGTGCGGATGGAGCCTCTCGACTGGCGACGGGACTCCCGCGTGGAGGTCATCGCTCCGGCCGGCACCGCCTCCGAGGAGCTGCTGTCGGCGACCTTCGAGGGGTGCCTCCTGCAGCGGGGTGGGCCAGCAGCCCGAAGCGAGCGTTAGAGCGCTCGTCATGGCTCCCTACACGATCGATGCGGTGCTCGGAGGCGGTGGCTTCGCCAGCGTCGTCGTGGCCCGTCGGGCCAGCGGCGAGCGTCGCGCCCTGAAGGTGCTGCACCGGAGCCGCTGCTCCGATGCGACCTCGGTCGGTCGCTTCCGGGACGAGGCGCGGATCCTGGAGCGGATCCGGCACCCGACGGTGGTCGGCTTCCATGGGCTCCACCACTACGGGGACCGGCTGGTCATGGAGCTGGACTTCGTGGATGGCCTCCCCCTGGACAGGGTCCTCGGACCGGCGCCCCACCGGCTCGCCATGGCCGACACCCTCGAGATCGTGCGCACCGTCGCGGAGGCCCTGTGGTCGGCCTACGCGGACCCCTGGGGGGAGGACGGCGCGCCGATGCACATCGTCCACCGTGATGTGCACCCCGCCAACATCATGCTGGACCGGGCGGGCAAGGTGTGGGTGCTGGACTTCGGCATCGCCAAGGGGAGCTTCGACGGGCGGGAGGCCATGAGCCTCCACGACGTAGGGGGTGCCCTCGGCTACATCGCGCCGGAGCGCAAGGACGGCACGGCGGGCCCTCCCGTCGACGTGTACGCCCTCGCCGCCATGGTGGTCCACCTCGGCGGGGACCGCCTGCTGCTCCCGCAACGCCCGGCTCGGCACGACGAGGTCGCCGCCGAGGTCGTGGAGCGGAACGACCTGGACGGGCAGGCGCCGGGGCTCGGGGCGCTGCTGCGGGAGATGCTCAGCTTCGACCCGGAGGCTCGGCCGTCGATGGACGACGTGGCCCGGCGGCTCGCCACCATCTTGGCGGGCATCGACGTGCCGGACCTGCCCGGTCTCGCTGCCCGCACCGTGGTGCCCGAGCTCGATGGGCGCGCGAGGCGAGAGCCGCGGAAGCATCGCCGCTATCGGGATGTCGCCTTCCTGGAGGAGGAGGTCCCGGACGAGCCGCTGGGTGCGCTGACGGTCACCGAGGCACGGCGTCGGCTTCGAGCGATCCTCGCCAAGCCCGACTGGGTGCGTCGAATCGACGAGGTGAAGCGGGTCTCCAGGGCGAGCGACCCATGGGTGGAGACGCCTCTGCTCGACCTGCTGGCCCGGGTGTCGCCGGCGTGGTGGCGGCCGCTGGCCCGCACCACCACCCCCGAGGAGGCCGAGGCGGCCCTGCTCATCCTCGGAGACCGGCCGTCCGCGTCCACCCTGGCGGCAGCGGGAGAGCTGGCGGAGCACCCCAACGAGCGGGTGCGAAAGGCGGCCCGCTTCGTGCTGGAGCGGGGCGCGTCCTGATTCAGGCCTGGCGCCACTTGGAGAGCATGGCGATGAGGTCCGTCTCGCGGGCGTGGCTCTTGGCGAGCTCTCCCTGGAGCCGCTGCACCTCGTTGTGGAGTGTGGTGACCTTGGCCATCTCTCCCTTGAGGTGCTCGATGGCCGTGTCCTTGGTCAGGCCCGCCAGCGCAGACTCGGCGAGGGCCGGGGCCATGGGGACCTGCTTGGGGACGGCGGGGCTGGGGGATGCCGCGGCCGTTGCCGACGGCTTGGGCTCCGCGGTGGACGCGCCGCCGGCAGGGAGGGCCACGGGAGCGGGCTTGCC
>Ga0213839_1001747_pt1 | contig 13329 bp, 10 predicted proteins | sample SWPATP21_FD_160075 | JGI IMG/M metagenome (GOLD analysis project Ga0213839, IMG submission 160075) | Coastal seawater microbial communities from Marineland, Florida, United States - SWPA TP2 #1 | ecosystem: Environmental > Aquatic > Marine > Coastal | place: USA: Florida | collected 2016-08-14 | reverse complement strand
GGGTCCACAGGTCCAGGGTCAGGCCGAAGGCCGTGGGTCCAGGGTCCACGATCCAGCGCCCAGGTCCAGCGCCAGCCTCACCCCCCCAACACCTACCCCACCTTCCGCCGCAACAACATCCCATCCAACCCCGACCCCTCGAACCCGTTCGCCTCCAGGAACCCCCTCGCCCCCTCCACATCCGGGTGACCCGCCGGAATCGTGTTGAACAGGTACCTCAGCCCCTGCTTCTTCGCCTCGGCCTCCAGGTGATCCAGGATCTGCGCCCCATACCCCTTCCGCTGCGCCCCCGGCGCCACCGCCAGCAGGATCTGCGCATCCCCCCACGTCACGTCCATCCAGCCGTAGCCCACGACCTTCCCCTCCTCCTCCAGCCGCCACCAGTCCCCCGGCAACAGGTCCCCCGCCGGCCGCAGGTCGACGGTGCCGTCGGGAATCGCCTCGAAGAAGGCCTTCTTGGCCTCGTCGAGGCGGGTGGGTCGGTGTTCGGCGTGCCAGCTGGGCATAGAGCCTCCGGGTCGGACCGCGGAGTCTACCGCAGGCTCCGAGCGCTGCCCGACCGACCCCCGTGGCCACCCGGGGCATCGACCTCGCACTCCGGCCGGCAGCGCCATGCACCTCGCCCCGGACCTGCCGAGGCCGGTCGTCACCGCCCGTGACCATCGGGATGCGATCCAAGTCGACGCTCGGCCTCAACGAATCCCGCCGTCGGACCGAGGGGGAGGCAGACCCGAGGACTCCTCTCATGTACGCACCCCGTCGCGAACACCTTCGCATCCCCTTCGATGTCGAGGTCTCCCTCGGCTCCGAGCACAACTTCTTCGTCGGCTGGTCGGAGAACATCAGCGAGGGCGGCCTGTTCGTGGCCACCCATCAGCTTCGGCCGATCGGCTCGCTGATGGAGCTCACCCTCGAGGCCAAGCCCCACCTGCCCAAGACGTCGGTGACCGTGGAGGTCCGCTGGCTCCGCAAGACCGACGAGCTCACCAGCGACTGCCCGCCGGGCATGGGGCTGAAGTTCGTGGACCCCACGCCGGAGGTCCTCGACGCCATCCATCACTTCGTGGCGACCAAGCGCGAGGCGATGTTCGTCGACATGGACTGACTACCGGACCGGACGAATCCGGGGGACCGCCTCTCGGGCACGAGACGTGGTCACCTCGAGCACCCCTCGGTAGGTCGCCGGGGGGCGAGCCACCGCTGGGACCCTCGAGGACCGGGACGCCGGGGTCGGACACGTCCAGGTGTACCGGTCCTCAATGGACCACACGCCGCCGTCGGACCCTTGCTCTTCGTACTCGACGGAGACACGGCCATCGGGCCCGTACTCGGTCGTGGTGCTCACATACGACGGCCCGTAGCCGATGTCGTACTCGAAGACCTCGTGAACCGGACCGTAGCCCTCCTCGTGGAACTCGGTGGTCACCGAGACGTCGATCGACCCATCCCCATCCTCGTCTTCGCTCCAGTCGACGACCCGGCCCTCCGCATCGTAGGTGAAGCTCGCGATGAGGTCGGCGACTCCGTCCCCGTCCGCGTCGACCGTCTCCACGTAGCTCCCGAGGTCGTCGGGGTACGTCCAGTCCGTCCGCGCCAGCAGGGTGTCGTCCGACACGGCGCGCTGCTCCTGGACCACGGGGCGAAGCTGCTCGTCGAAGCTGTGGCGGGTGATGGCGTCCAGGGTGCCGTCTCCGTCCTCGTCGAGGTGAAGCTCCGTCCAGTCGCCCTCGGCGGTGTAGTCGTGGTAGGTCGCGAGCACGTCGGGCGCACCGTCCCCGTCCTCGTCCAGGCTGTATGTCAGGCGGTTGCCGTCGGCGTCGTAGGTGAGCTCGAGGAACCCAGGTGCGGCACCCTGTGTCTCGTACACCCCCGTGAGAATGTTGCCATCGTCGTTGCGGATGTAGGTGTTGCGCACATCCCAGCCGTCTTCGCCAACGTCGAGGGAGTACACCAACACGTTCCCGTCGTCATCGTAGGTGAGCGTCTCCACCTCGACGACGCCGTCGTCTTCGGTGTACAACTCGACCACCCGCCCCTCTCCGTCCCGCTCGTAGCGGACCAGGTAGTCCATCACCGAGTCCGCGTGGAAGTCGAGAGCATAGTGGAGCCGCGCGTCGTCGAAGGACGGGTCGACGGCCTCGAAGAAGCGCGACGAATGCGACCCGTCGTCGGAGTTGCTCTCGATCTGCGCGTAGCAGTCGTAGTCGTCGATGGGGAAGTTCGACCAGTCGTAGGCCGCGTCGTCGTCCGTACGGGGGTCGGCGTCGGTGTCGTAGTCCGGGTCGACATCGGTGTCGACGTCGGTGTCCACGTCCGTGGGCCCGTCGGCCTTCGGCTCCTCCTGCTCGTTGTTGCCGCACGCCGCCGCACAGAGAATCAACAGCATCCATCGTGTCATCCATCACCTCCAGTTCCGTCGCACAGTCGCGCGGTACTGGATTGTCGGTGTGTGGAGGCCCTCGCCTGTTCACATGTCTAGCGAAGGATGGCGGCGACGATGCCGCCTCCGCCCATGCACGCCATGATGGCCAGCCCGATGGCCCCCACCACAGCCGCGACGACCACCACGGCCAGGACGACCTTGTAGATGCTGATGGGCGCATCGCCGACCAGGTGCCCGGTCTGTCCGTGGATCAGGATCCGGTACGGGGTGTTCCGGTAGCGGTAGGCCCCGATCCACACCGGCAGCAGCACGGGTCGCCCCGTCAGCTCCGTGACCAGGGAGCTCGGCTTGATCTGGGTCAGGCCGTTGCTCGACGAGATGCCGGACGCGTGGCGCTGACACATGGCGGCGTGGGCCTGGGTGCGGGCCATGGAGCGGGTGAGCTCCGACAGCTCGATGGCGACGTCGTGGTCGTCGGGGAGGGGGGCCAGGTGCTCCTCGGCGAACGGACCCAGCTGGTTCAGCTCGTGGCGCTTGAGGGCCGACGACGAGGGCACCAGCACCTGGGGAACGCTCACGGTCTCCTCGCCGGACACGGGTCGCTTGCCCGACGCGCTCGACGACGTCACCAGGCCGGTCCAGTGGGTCTCGACCTGCCCGGACCACGCCCAGGCGGGGAACCACAGGGCCCGGAGCTCGACCTTCGCCTGGGACAGGTCGTTCGGGTACCAGCGGGAGCTGCCGGCGAAGGCGAGGAAGGCCTCCCGCGCCCCGGCCTCGTCGACCTGGAAGGGCAGGGCTCCCTCGGGCTCCTCGATGCCCTCGGGCTCCTCGGCGGGGGCGAGGTCGGCGGCGTCGGCCCCGCAGAACATGCACGCCGGCACCGACTTGCCGGGGGCGAGGCGCACGGTACCTCCGCAGGCGGCGCAGTGGATGGCGGTCAGCTCGCCCATGACTACCTCCCCACCACGGCACCGAGGATCGACAGGATCGTGCCGGCCCCCAGGATTCCGGCCAACACGAAGGCCACCAGGCCGAGCACGACGAACACCAGGCAGCCGACCTTCCACCAGGAGGTGGGGAAGCTGTCGGAGACGACCTCGCCGGTCTGTCCGTTCACCATCAGCCGCAGCGGTCCCTTCGGTCCGGCCACCACGGCGATCCACACGGGCAGCAGCACGAGTCGGGGGGCCTCGAGGTCCGACGTGGTCCGGCTCTTCAGTCCGGAGTGGGTGTCGCCGGGGAGGTGCTTGCGGGCGATGACCTGCTGCTCCAGCTGGGCCAGCTCCTCGGAGGCCACCCGCTTGGCCTCTCCCCTCGGCACGGTGGCCCGCTCGGCGGTCAGCCCTGCCAGGAGCGACGGTGCGTACGGAACGGCCGCCCCCAGATCGAAGGGCTCCAGCTCGTTGGCGTAGGCCTCGGGCAGGCCCCTCGCGGCAGAGACCAGGTGGTCGAACCACTGTCGGACGTGGCTGCCGGAGAGGGCGTGCCAGTCGGTCTCGCGGACCTGCCGGGTGCGGGTCTGGGTCTTGCCGTTGACCGTCACCGTGTAGGTCTCGGTCCGGTACCAGTAGATGCCGACGCGGGCCGAGAAGGAGGTGCGGGCCACGGCGTCGAAGACGTAGAAGGGAACCAGCACGTCGTTCAGCTCGTCGGGGGTGGTGGCCTTCCGCAGCACCTCCGGGGCCAGCCACTTGTCGGCGATGGTGGCCCGCAGCAGCTCACCGGCCTGGCGCCGGTCGACGCGGAAGGGCACGACGGCGTCGATGGGCTCGGCCTCCTGGGCGTCGACGTCGACCAGGGCGTTGTCGCAGAAGGCACAGGTCGTGGAGCGCACGTTGTCGGCGAGCTCGACCTGGGCTCCGCAGGCACTGCACTGGCGGACGGTGCTCATCGACGGGCCGTACGGGCGAGCTCGGCGAGGGCTTGCACCCGAGCAGGGTCGACGGGACGGCGCCAGTCGCCCTCCTCCTTGAGCCAGGTGCCCACGATCCAGGCATCGGCCTCGGCCAGACCCGGGGCGGTGTCCGGGGTGATGCCGGAGCCGATGGCCACGGGGACGCCGGCGGTTCGGACCGCCGCGAGGTGGGCGGGGTCGGTGGGGTGCCCCGTGGAGGCGCCGGTCACGATGAGGGCGTCGGCGCCGCAGAAGGCCGTGCCGTGGGCCAGGTCCGCCAGGGACATGTCGGCGGTGGCGGCGTGGGCCGCGTGCTTCTTCTGGACGTCGGCCCAGATCTGGACGCTCTCGGCCCCGAGGGCCCTCCGGCTCCGGAGCAGCGGCCCCGCGCATGCCTCGATCCAGCCCTCGTCGGCCACGTGACCGTAGGCGAAGGCCTCGGCCCTCAGGAAGTGGGCGCCGGCGGCCAGGGCCACCCCCAGGGCCTGCTCGTTGGCCCCCGCCAGGATCTGGACCCCCGTGGGCAGACCCGCCTCGACGACGTCGGCCACGCACAGGGCCATGGCGGCCACCGTGGCGGGGTCGACCTCACCCTTCAGCCAGGGGAGGTCTCCCATGTTCTCGACCAGCAGGGCATCGCAGCCTCCGGCGACCAGGGCCTCGACGTCGGCGCGGGCCGCGTTCCGTACCGCCTCCATGGAGCCCTGCCAGCCGGGACTGCCGGGCAGCGCCTTCAGGTGGACCATGCCGACGAGGGCGGGGCGGTGGAGGTCGAACAAAGAGGGCTCCAGGTGGGGCCGCCATCCTACCCGACGACGGGAGTCGAAGCTGGAAAGGGACCGTTGCGGGTCGGGGCGGTCCTGTGGCATGATGACGGGTCCCCCCCGGAGGCTCCTGTGTGGATCGCCGTGCTGCTCCTGGCCTGTCGGCCGGCGGAGGAGCCATCGTCCAAGGGTCGCAAGGCCGACACCACGTCCGATGGGAGCACCGGCTCCACGTCCAGCGGGAGCTCCACCACCCCGTCCACGGACAGCGAGACCGGAGGGAGCAGCGACACGGGCACAGACACAGCCTGGTGGGTCGACACCGCCGGTGACTCGGGCACGGCCACCAGCTCCACGACCTACAACCCCTATCCGTACTACCCCTACACGAAGACGGACTCCGTGCTCGACAGCGGCTTCTTCCTCGACTCCGGCGTGGTCGGCTGCGAGGGAGACCCCCAGGTCGGCCCGCCGGTGCTCCCCTCTACGCGGGACGACGCCCTCGACGACGAGCCCTACGACCCCAGCAACGACCTCGACGGCGACGGGGTGCTGGCCGCAGACGACTGCGACGATGCCGACCCGATGGTGTACCCGGGGGCCGCGGAGCGCTGCGACGGGGTCGACACCGACTGCGACCCCCTCACCGGCGAAGAGGGCCTGGTCACGGTGGACGCCGTCGACACCTTCACCAGCTGGCGCGACGCGGCGACGGCCTCGGCGCCAGGCTCCACCCTGGTGATGTGTCCGGGGACCCACGAGGGGCCGGTGTGGATGCGGCACGACGTCGCGATGATCGGGCTCGAGGGCCCGGAGGTCACGGTGTTGACGGCGGGGGGCTCCAACCGGAACCTGCTGCGGGTGCAGCAGGGGAACCTGCAGCTGAAGGGGCTCACCCTTCGCGAGGCCGACGTCGATGGCGTGTTCGTCGGGCGCTGGGGCAGGTGGCCCTTCTGGCCTCGGGGGGCGGCCATCTCCCTGGGCGAGTGCGGCTCGCTCGTCGCTCACGACGTGGTCATCGAGGCGAACAGCCACTACGGCCGAGCCGGCGCCATCGGCTCCCTCGGGGCCCCCGTCCACCTCTACGACTCGGTGCTGCGCGGGAACCACGCCGAGGACCACGGCGGCATCGACACCAAGGGCGACCTGATCCTGGAGCGGGTGTCCATCGAGGATCACACCAGCGACGACGACGACGCCACGGTGCTGGTGGAGGGCCTCCTCGACGCCCTCGACCTGTCGCTGGTCGGCAACATCGGCGTCGGCCTGTACGCTCACGGCGACGAGTCGATCGTGCGGGGGCTCTACGCCGCGGACAACGTCGTGGCCTCGTTCTCGAACACCCCCGGCGGCCTGTACCTCGACAGCGACGTGGTGGAGCTGTCGGACTGCCTCGTGGAGAACAACGAGAGCCTTGACGGGGCCGGAGGCGCCTACCTCCGGGGCGGCGAGTGCACCGTCGACAGCTGCATCTTCCGTGGCAACCTGGGCGTCGAGGGGGGCGGTCTGGAGCTCGGCTGCGACGCCACCCTGATCGACGTGTCCGTCGTCGACAACGAGGCGGAGCTCGGGGGTGGGGTCTACGCCCGCAATCCCGTGATCGCCGTGGACAGCGTGGTCGAAGGCAACCTGGCCGACGTCGGCGGCGGAGTGAGCGTCTACGGAGGGGAGTGGTACGGAGGCGTCATCCAGGGCAACGTGGCCCGACTCGGCGGCGGGATGGCCCTCGGGGTCTCCACGGTCGTCGGGGTCGAGGTGGTTGGCAACGAAGCCACCGAGCTCGGCGGGGGGCTGCACGCGGAGAGATCCCAGGCGTGGGTGGAGGGGGTGACCCTCGCGGACAACACGGCGCCCCTCGGGTCGGGCGCTGGCGTCGCCGACCTCGGGGTCGCGGGCCTGATCGGCTTCGAGTGCGCCTTCGACGACAACCAGAGCTTCGCCGGGGCGGCGTCGGGCGTGGAGTGGGACCTGTCGGCAGTCCCGTGGTTCATCTGCGGTGGTCGGGAGTGCAGCGAGCTTCCGGTTCCGGACGTCGGCTTCGAGCGGCAGCGGATGGTGGAGGTGGCGGACGTCAGCACGCTGGCGGCCGGGTCCGAGCATGTCGTGGTCGTGGCGGACGATGGCACCTGGACCTTCCGTCGGGACGGCGACGACTGGCTCCAGACCGAGGTGGTGGTCGCCAGCGAGCCACTCGCGGCCGCCACGGACGGCGACCTGCTGGTGCTGGGACGCTCCCGTGCGGTCGAGGTGTGGCGCTGGACAGGGGCAGATTGGTCCCTCGAGGCCACCCTCGACGATCCCCTGGCGACGTCCAACTTCGGTGACTCGGTCGCCACGGATGGGGAGACGGTGTTGGTAGCGGACCGCAACTGGCAGGTCGGCCTGGTGTCCAGCGGAGGCGTGCACGTCTTCGAGCAGGTGGGTGGCCTGTGGACGTCCGTGGACGTGCTCACCAACCCGGGCCCGGGCAGCTTGAACTTCGGCTCGTCGGTCTCGGTGAACGGAGACTACCTGGCGGTCGGTGCCGACGGCTACGACGTCCCCGGCGGCCCCTTCGACGGCGGGGTCCTGCACTACCAGCGCATCGGCGGCGCATGGACCAAGCTGCGCGCCCACGAGTCCCCCGTCGAGGGCGAGCTGGGCAACAGCGTGGCCATCGGCGCGGATGGTTCGATGATCGCCGGCTTGTGGTACGGCGCTGGGTCGTTCCAGGCCTGGGACCCAGCGGGTGCCGCCCATGACCTGTTCGTCGACTCGGCGCGCTTCGACATCTTCGGATTCACGGACCTGGCCATGGGCGACGGGCTGTTCGTGATCGGGGACGGCGAGACGAACGACATGGCCAGCAGGAACGGAGCCGTCTACGTCTTCGGCGACCCGGACGCGGAGCCGTTCCGCATCTTCGACCCCGAGCGTCGCCCCGACGTCCAGTTCGGGGAGCATGTGGCCATCCAGGGCCGCTCCATCTTCGCCAGCGACGTCGACGGCGTCTGGGTGCTCGAGCCCGACGCCGTCGACCCTGCCTGGTAGACTCAGGCCATGAGGGGGCCCGCCCCCTCCGGCACCCCTACAACCGGGCCACGAGGGCCGCTCCACATCCCAAGAATCCCCACGTTAGAGGCCGCCATGACCCACAGCCCCTCCCTCTCCGACGCCCTCCGCCGCATCGGTCTCGCTGCGGGCCTCGCCCCGGCCGTCCTGGCCCCGCTCCTCGCCGCCTGCGATGCGGACGATGGGCCGGTCACGGAGGTCCAGGGCGACACCATCGACGAGCCTGAGCAGCGGGCCTTCGACCTGGACCTGAAGGACGACGAGGGCGACGCGACCTCGTCCACCACGGTCGGCGTCGACGACGACAAGGAAGGCTCGGTGGCCATGTCGGGCCCCCCGATCCTCGACATCCTCGACCCGCTGAACCCCGGCCACGTCGCCCGCTACCGTGTCCGCAACGCGCCCCGCGGCGCCCAGGTCACGGTGTACGTGGGCCTCGCCCAGCCGGATCGGGACCCCGCGACCGTCTGGGTGGAGGACCCACAGCCCCTGGCCGGCTTCGTGGCCACCGGCGGCGTCCAGGACATCGGCGTGATCGTGCCGGTCGACGTGCTGGACCGCATGGAGGGGCGCGAGGAGCTCGCCTACGAGGCGGTCGTGTGGGTCGACGGGGAGGAGCGGGTCTCCGACGTCGTTGTGGCGGCGCCCATCACCGTCGTGCCGGAACACCCCGGCATCATGGAGCTGCACCCGGGCATCGACCCCTTCAGTCTGGAGCCTGGAGACCGGCGTCGGGCCTGCATTCCCGCCGAGGAGTACGGTGGGGTGTGTCCCCTCGTCGAGGACTTCGACGGGTGGCAGAGCCTCGAGGTGGTGGCCTACGCCCTCGACGCGGCGCTTCCCGGCGACCGCTCCGCGAGTGCCTGCTTCGAGGAGGGGGCCTTCGAGGGGTCCTGCTGCTACGTCATCGACGTCTTCGACCCCCTGGCAGAAGACAACAGCGCGGTCTGTGAGGACCGGGCGAACAACGGGCCCCCGGTCGACAACCAGGGCTGGTGGGGCATGGGACGCCCCTTCGCGACGGCCTCCGGCTCCCGAGAGGCCCCCGTCCGCGGGACCGGTGGGTGGGTCCACGGAGGCCCGATCCCCGCCGTGCACGACGCAGCTCGCCCCGTGGTCCTCGACGGCTGGACGACCATCGCGCGCGCCGAGCACGCCTCGGTGGCCAGCTTCGCCCGCCTCACGCTCCAGCTGATGGCCCTCGGTGCCCCCGCCGACCTGGTCTCCCGGGCCACCCGTGCCCAGCAGGACGAGGTGCGCCATGCCGAGCTCGCGTTCGGGGTCGTCTCCCAGCTCGCTGGTCGCTCCATGGGCCCCGGCCCCCTCGACCTCGATGGCGCCCTCCCCACCACGTCGGACCCCGCCGAGATCCTCCGCGCGGCCATCGTCGAGGGCTGCATCCAGGAGACGGTGTCGTACCTGCAGGTCCGCGACGCCGCGATGCACGCCGAGCCCGCCCTCGCCGAGGTCCTCCACGGCATCGCCGACGACGAGGAGCGCCACGCCCAGCTCTCCTGGGCCCTCGTCCGCTGGATGCTGGAGCAGGATCCGTCGCTGATGGCCGTGGCCGAGGAGGCCTTCGCCAGCTTCGAGCCGGGGCCGGTCCCGGATCCGTCGGCGGTCGACGGATCCCGCTGGGGAATCCGCCCCGCCGAGCGGCAGCACGCCCTCGGGCTGCAGGTGCTCGAGCGGGTCGTGCAGCCCGCCTGGCACGCCATGCTCGCGGACGTCGCGCAGGCCTGAGCCGGACGTTTCTCGCCGAAGGTGGGCCAGTCGGGAAGGTATCGAGCCCAGATTGGCCCAAGGTGGGCGGGGGCGGGCAGGGCCTGGACGGAGGGACGGTGATTCTCGGCGGGCCCGAGAGACGGCACGGTGCCGTTTGGTCCAGTTTGGGGCCGAAACCTCGGCGGGTGGGTCAGCTCCGGCAGGAAAACCGGTTTTCCCGGTGGGGTTGGCCATCGCGGGTGCGACGGCGGCGCCGCGCGAGGCGGCCCGAGGGCGCCGTCGAGACCCGTGGGCCAGCGGCGTGGGCCCAAGGGGGTTTCTCTCCGGCCTCCACAATATGCCGCCCCACCGGGCGTCGACGGGGGGCAGGAGGATGCGATGACCGACGCTTTCGTCGCCTGCACCCGCTTCGGCCTCGGGGCACGTCCCGGCGAGCTCGCCGAGGTGGCCCACGACCCGAAGGGCTGGCTGATCGCCCAGCTCGACGGCCCCGACCGGGTCGCCGATCGTCGCCTGGCCAAGGGCCAGGACAGCGACGCATCGGTCCGACAGATCGCACAGCTCCGCGACAAGGACGCCCGCAAGGAGGTCATACAGATGGCCCGGGGGCGCTTCATCGACGAGTCGGCCCTGCACCTCGACGTGGCCGCCTCGTCGGACCGACCCTTCCGCGAGCGCCTGGTGGCCTTCTGGAGCAACCACTTCACCATCTCGGTGGCCCGCAAAGAGGTGATGGGGGTCGCGGCCGGCTTCGAGCGGGACGTGGTGCGCGCCCACCTCGACGGCTCCTTCGCCGACATGCTCCTCGCCAGCACCCAGCACCCGGCGATGCTCGCCTACCTCGACAACCTCCAGTCCACCGGACCGGGCTCCTTGGCCGGGCGGCGACGGGACAAGGGGCTCAACGAGAACCTGGCCCGTGAGGTCCTCGAGCTCCACACCGTCGGGGTCGACGGCGGCTACGAACAAGGCGACGTGCAGGCCCTCGTCCGGCTGCTCACCGGCTGGTCCCTGGAGCTCGAGTCCGGCATCTCGTCCCGGATGCAGCTGGCGATGGGGGGGGACCCTCAGATCACCGGCGGCTACGGCTTCCACAGCCGTCGCCACGAGCCGGGCCCCAAGACGCTCCTCGGCAGGAGCTACCCGGAGGGCGAGCAGGGCGGCGTGAAGGCCCTCGGGGACCTCGCCGGGCACCCCAGCACGGCGCGGCACGTCGCGACCCGGCTGGCTCGTCACTTCGTGGCCGACGACCCACCGGAGAACGCCATCCAGGCCCTGGAGGACGCCTTCCGCGGCTCCGACGGCGACCTGCCCACCCTCCACCGCGCCCTCGTGGAGGTGGCGGAGGCCTGGGAGGCCCCCCTGAGCAAGGTGCGACGGCCCTGGGACCTCGTGGTGGCGACCGCCCGCGCCCTCGAGCTCGACGACGTCGGCGAGGGGATGCTCGCGGGGCTGAAGGACCTCGGCCAGATTCCCTGGGGAGCTCCGTCGCCGAAGGGCTGGCCCGACGTCGCCGCGGCCTGGACCGGCCCCGAGCAGGTCCTGGGCCGTATCGAGTGGCTGGAGAGCGTGGTCGACCGCGTGCCCCGACGCTCCGGCCTCCAGGTGGCTGAGGCCGTCTACGGTCCCGTCCTCTCGTCCACGACCCGTCGCGCCCTGGAGCACGACGACGACCTGCTCGTCGCCCTGGCGAGCCCCGAGTTCCAGCGGAGGTGACCATGTCCATCGATCGACGCCGATTCCTGATGGGCCTCGCGGCAGGCTCTGTAGGCCTCGCCTGGAGCCCGGCCCACGCCGCGGCGACGGGCGGTCCCCTCCTCGTCATCGTCCTGCGTGGCGGTCTGGACGGCCTCGCCGCTGTGCCGGCCCCCGGAGACCCCAGCTTCGCCACGGCCCGCGGCGCCGCCGGTGACGTGCCCATGGGACCGTTGCTCGACGACACCTTCGCCCTGCACCCCTCCCTCGCCTCCTGGCAGGCGCTCTGGGACGACCGGGACCTCCTGGTGGCCCACGGGGTCGGCCTGCCGTACGCCCGACGCTCCCACTTCGACGCCCAGGACATGCTGGGCTCCGGGCTGCCCCAGCCGATGGCGTCGGAGACCGGCTGGCTCGGCCGTGCCGTCCACGAGGCCGGCGGGCAGGGGGTCGCCGTGGGGCGCGCCGTACCGCTGCTGCTGCGGGGACCCGGCGGGGTCCGGTCCGTGGACCCCACCCGACGCTCCCGGCGGGACGAGGGGCGACTCGAGGCCGTGCGGGCCTCGCTGGCCGCCGACCCCGTGCTGGGCACCGCCCTGGAGGACGCCCTGGACATGCGGGCCACCCTCGACCGCCTCGGCGGCGGACGGGCCCGGGACCTGGCCGACACCCTGGCGACCACGGCGAAGCTGATGGCTCTGCCCGACGGCCCCCGGGTGGCGAGCCTGGAGCTGGACGGCTGGGACACCCACAGTCGCCAGGGCCCCGTCCTGGAGAAGCTCCTCGCCGAGCTGGCGGAGGGCGTCGTCGCCTTCCGGGACGCGGACCCGACCCTGTGGAAGCGGGCCATGGTGCTGGTGGTGACCGAGTTCGGCCGCACGGTCGCGGGCAACGGGACCGACGGCACCGATCACGGTGTGGGCGGCGTCGCCTTCGCGCTGGGAGGGGCCGTCGACGGCGGACGGGTCCTCGCCGACTGGCGGGGTCTGGGGCCCGACGCACTGGTCGACGGGCGGGATCTGCCGGCCACCACCGATCTCCGCGCTCTGTTCGCCGGCGCCCTGGTCTCCCAGCTCGGGCTGTCAGAAGGCAGGGCGCTCGACGCCTTTCCAGGTAGCGGGGACCTGCGTCCGGTCGGTCTGACCTGAGGCTGGTACCCTCGGGCCGGAGGTGTGCATGGTCGTCCTGGTCTCCCTGGCCCTCGCGGGTGCCATCGATGTGGATCGGATCGAGGGCTTTCCCGTCACCATGCAGGTCCTCGACGATGCCGGGAACCCCATCCCCCGCGCGTACATCCGTCACGCCGAGGAGGGCATCCTCCACCCGGTGAACCAGACCACCGGCGAGTGGCGCTCCGAGGGGCTGTACCTGCCCACCGGCGAGACCCAGCACTTCCACCAGGGCGACGTGGTGCGCTTCACGGTCGGTGCCCCCGGCTACCTGGGCCGGGAGGTCCGCTACCGGGTCAAGGGGATGAAGCACGTGGTGCCCGTCGTCCTCGACCCCCTGGGGGAGCGGAAGTTCTGGCGGAAGCGCCATCGGTCCAGAGAAGAGCCGTCGGCCACCTGGCTGGCGATGGTGGCATCGCTGGAGGCCTCCCAGCAGGACTGGAGCGCCCCCTCCTTCGAGAGCGACTTCCGCTTCACCCCCGAGACGCTCCAGAAGCTCGCGGACCCCGGCGAGGCCGACGTGCAGCTCGTCGCGGCGTTCTCGACCCACCTGGTCTCCCAGGGGCCGAGCCACGCCCTCGAGGCCGACAGCTGGGCCCGCGAGGCGGTGACCCGTGCCCAGGCGAGCCTGGAGGGGCCCGACTA
>Ga0213839_1001746_pt1 | contig 13330 bp, 7 predicted proteins | sample SWPATP21_FD_160075 | JGI IMG/M metagenome (GOLD analysis project Ga0213839, IMG submission 160075) | Coastal seawater microbial communities from Marineland, Florida, United States - SWPA TP2 #1 | ecosystem: Environmental > Aquatic > Marine > Coastal | place: USA: Florida | collected 2016-08-14 | reverse complement strand
TAGCCCAGGGCCGGGCCGAGCGCCGCGGCACCACCTGGGTGGTCGTGGACCCGTCCATGGAGGGCGCTGCCGCCCTCGCGGTGCTGCGGGCCGCCGGCGTGGAGGGGCAGCAGCGGGTCCACGGGGTGGTCGCCCCCCGCTGGCCGGAGCCGACGGCCGTCCGGCGCTGGATGGAGAGCCACCCCCGGCGGAGCGAGGGCCTCGAGCGTCCGGCTCTCCGGCTCCAGGTGCACGGTGCGCCGACCCCTGGAGCGTCGGTCCAGGTGCGGGGAGGCCAGAGTCCCATGGGGCGCGCGCTCGCGGGAGGCACCGGACCCCTCGCCGTGGTGCTCGATGCCCCCGACGCCCCGCTGGCCGCGCTCCGGGCCGCCGACCTCGACCTCGGAGCTGTGCGCCAGGCCCTTCACGGTGACCTCCCCGTAATCGTCGGCACCGACGACCTCACGCAGCGTCCCGGGTCGGTCCCGTCGGCGGTGCGCGCCGCAGCCGCCCGGGTGGCCCTCGCCCCGACCGCCCGCCCGTGGCTTCAGGTCGGGCCGGTGGGGGAGGGGCCCCGGGTGCTGGGCATCGCAGGACTCGATCCCGAGCGGGTGCGCCGGCAGGTGCAGGCGGGCCGCGGGGAGCTATGGCTCGACGTGGACTGGTCCGATGCCCTCGCCGGCTTCCCCCACCTGGCCGACGTGGCGGGGCACCTGGTGGAGCATCCCGTGCTGAGGCGTGGGCGCGCCATCCGCGAGGTGCGGGAGGTGGCGGCGGCCGTCCTGGGGCGAGCCGTCCCGGCCGAGCGTCCCCTGGCCGAGCTCGGGCTCGACTCGCTCCTCAGCGAGGAGCTCCGGCAGCGCCTCGTGGAGATCTACGGCGTGGCCCTGCCCCTCACGCTGGTCCTCGAGCACCCCACGGCCGCCTCCCTGGGGGAGCGGGTCGCTCAGGAGACGAAGGGCCCCATGTAGGGCACGACGTTGGGCAGCCACGCCTCCGCGGAGACCCCGCAGCCCTCGAGCACGCCGGCCACGAGGTTGTCGGGGCGCACCAGGGCACCGCCGTCGTCGAGGGCGCCGGTGGCGAGGTTCACCCGCTGGCCCACGAGGCCATCGGTGGTGGCGCCCAGCGTGATGCCGCCCTTCACGCCGCCGCCCATCATCAGGGTGGAGGTGAAGGGGAGGTGCTCCTTGCCGGCGCCGTCGTTGAGCCCGGGGGTGCGACCCATCTCGGAGACGACCCACACGACCGTCTCCTCCAGGAGCGTGTCCTCCTCCAGCCCGGGGGTGGACTGCAGCCCGGCCATCAGCCGATCCAGGGCGCCGAAGAGCTTCGCGTAGTAGCGCTGCTGGAGGGCGTTGTCGTAGTGGGTGTCCCAGTTGGCATCGCTGTCGAGCATCACCGTGCGGACGAGTCCGTTGGCCAGGGTGTGCAGCGCGATGTCGACCTGGTTGTCGATCTGCTCGAGGCCCGGGAGGCCACGGAACCCGTCGCGGTGGGTCTCCAGAGCGGCGATTCGCTCCTGACCGGCGGCGTAGTCCTCCCACATGGCGGTGCCGGAGGCCGACCCGGTGAAGCGGCCCGCGGCGCGCTCGTGACGGCCGGCCAGCCAGGCGGCAACGGGGTCGACGGCCTCCTCGGGGGGCAGGCCGAGCTCGGGAAGGGGGGCCAGGCCGATGTCGGGGTTCAGCATCGCGCCGAGCTGGTTCGTGCGGCCCAGCCACCCGGCGACGCCGGCCAGGGGGCCCGGCATCGCACGGCTCGACACCATCAGGTAGGGGAGCGGCCGGTCGGAGCCGTGGGTGTTGGCCACGACGGCGGCCAGATCGGGCTTCCGGGCCTCCGCCGTGCCGGTGAGGGCGTAGCGACGGCAGATCTCGTGGGAGATCGACACCATGTCGACGCCCCGGAGCATGCAGACCTCGGCGCCGTGGTTGCGGAAGAAGGTGCCCACCTCGGGCGCCTCGTCGAGGACGAAGACATCGTGGCCGTGATGGCTCTGCACCTCGCCTGGGGGCGTGATCACTGCCTCCACGTCGGGCTTCGGGTCGAAGGCGAGGGCCGGGTCCCAGCCTCCGTAGGCGAAGAAGACCACGAGGTTGCGGGGAGGGCGGCCGTTGGAGGTGGCGGCCAGGGAGCGACCACCGAGCCCGCCGAGGAAGGCGAGGCTGGCGGCGCCCCCGAGGAGGCTGCGTCGGCTTGGATGGGGCATCAGTACGTCACCATGCGCAGGTCCTGGAACATGGCCCACAGCACCATGGACCAGGCCTGCTGGGGGTCGTCGAGGTCGGTGAGGAGCTGGTCGAAGAGGGCCGCCGAGGCGTCGATCTCGCCGTGGCTCGCGGGGAGGACCTCGCCGTAGAGCCGCTTGTGGAGGTCGACCAGCTGGGCTCGTACGGCCTCGGGGTTCGTGGGGTCGTCGGGGGCGACGCGGGTGAGCAGGCGGGCCTCTCCGCGGCTCCACTGGTCGGTCTCGTGGTCGGCCGCCAGGCGGGCCATCGTGCGGAGCGTGACCAGGGCCGACGGGGTGAGGGAGTGGGTGGGGGCCGTGACCAACGGGGCGTCGACGCCGCCCATGAGCAGGCGCTGGCCGACGTAGGCGTCGCGGGTGAGGTCGGGGACGTGGCCGTAGGGCTCGCTGCCGAACTTGTTGCCGCAGCAGGGGACCTCGGAGTCGTGGGACCAGGTGAAGCCCACGAGGTCGTCGAAGAGCGGGCCCAGGTGCTCCGGACGGATGACCTGGGGCGCGGGCCCGTCGTCCGTCAGGGAGGCGAAGGTGTCGGAGAGCACGATGTCGCGCACCAGCTGCCGGGCGCTCAGGCCCGACGCCTCGAAGGTGGCGGCGAGGGAGCGCACCCGGCCGTCGTCGACCGTGTCGCCAGGGCGCTGCTCCAGGTAGCTGACGAAGTGCTGGACGGCGCACTCCCGGAAGCGGGGATCGTCGATGATGAACTGCGCCAGGTCCTCGATGCCCTCGCCGCCCGTCTCGCCGAAGTAGGCCGGAGGCAGGCCGTCGACCTCCTCCCAGACCCCTTCGTAGTTGGGGTGGTACATCGCGAGAGGCCACACCTCCTCGGTGAGCACCGGGTAGGGCTTCATGGCGAGGAAGCTCGCGAGGGGGTCGAGGGAGTCGTGGCAGCTTGCGCAGGCCGGGTCGTTGCGCACCGCGTCGGTCACGTCGTCCGGGTCGTCGAGGTTCAGCTCGGGGTCGGGGATCGGGATGCCCTCGAGGAAGTCGATGCACAGGAGGGCGCGGCTGATGGCGTTGGCACGCCGACGGTTGTGGTTCCCCGGGGCCGAGCGGTAGGCGACGTACACCCAGGACTCGCTGAGCATGCCCGCCTCGGGGCGTCCGTCGGTCCACTCGCTGGGCACGAAGGTGTCGGAGGGCTCGTCGAGCCCCTGCCAGGTGCTCGAGACCAGGCGGTTCGCCATCGTCCAGTCGGCGGTGACGATCTCCGAGTACGGCCGGTCCTCCATCACGACGCGCTCGGCGATGGAGAGCGGCTGCATGGGCAGCTCGCGGATCATCCGGGCCGGATCGGCGGCGGGAAGCAGGCCGACCAGGGGCAGCGAGCCGTAGGCGGACTCGAGGAGCCACCACTCGTCGTGCATGTCGCGGACGGTGACGCCGAAGGCATCGCTGGTGAGGTACTCGTCGACCAGCTCACCGAGAGCGTCCGGGTCGGCGTGGACCCGGTCGATGGCCTCCAGGCTGGGGCGCTTGCCCGTGAGGGTCATCGACGCCCGCACCAGGTGCTCCACCGGCGTGAGGCGCTCGGCGGACACAGGGTCGGGATCGACGCCGGGGGCGGGGCCGGAGGGTTCTGGCGTACCGCAGGCGAAGAGCCACAGGAGGGAGAGTGAGGTCATGCTTCGACTTTAGAGTCTGGAGGGAGCGTACGCCAGCAAGAAGATGGCGGATTCACGGTGGTCATTCCCGGCGGCGGCCGTCAGCGTCACGGGTACCCGGCCTCGGGGGCATCAGAACTGGGCGACGATCGGGGGCATCGGCGCAACCGTGGATCCGCGGAACAGGTCAGGGGACCGGGAACGCTCGCTCGCCAGCTCTGCCATGACCTGGTCCTGGGCGCGGCGCGTCCCCCGGAGGACACGGCGAACGGCCGTGCGTGGCCGAGGTGGCTTCTTACGGTCGAACCCTCAACTCGGGGTGCGTGGTCGCCGAAGGGACGGCAGGAGGACAGCTATGTCCATTTACGAGCGACTGGTCGACCGCGTCGAGCGATGGCTCCCCGAGGGCATCGATGCGGACCGGCACCGAAGGCTGTCCTTCGCCGTGTGGTTCTCGGTGTCGGGGGCCCTGTTCCTCGGCGGCTTCGGCGCCGTCAACATCGCCTCGAACCTGACCGCGGCCATCGCCCTGGGCAGCTTCGTGCCCCTGATGCTGCTCGTGCCGGTGCTGGTTCGCTACGCGCCCAAGCCCGAGCTCGGCGCGCACCTGTTCATCCTCAACACCCTGCTGGTGCTCACCGCGGCCTCGGCGGCCAAGGGGGGGCTGGCGTCGTCGCCGGCCGGCTGGCTGCCGCCGGCGTCCTTCGTGATGGTGCTGGTGCTGGGGACTCGGGGCGCCGTGCCCTGGATCGTCGGCGTGGCGGTCGCCCACGGCGTGCTCGGCTACCAGTCCGCCCAGTCCGGCTGGCCCGAGGGCGAGCTGGGTCCCATCCCCGTGTTCGCCGCCAGTCGCATCGGTGCCACGGCCTTCGGCATGTGGCTCGCCTCGGTGTTCGAGTCGGCTCGGCTGCATGCGCACCTCAAGCTGGAGGCGCGCCGCGCCGAGACCCGGCAGCTGCTCGACAACGCCGACCAGGGCTTCATGAGCATCGACATTCACGGCAACCCGGGCGGGGAGCACTCCGCCGTCGTGGAGCAGTGGCTCGGGGCCCGTCCTGCCGAGGGCGGGCTTGTCGAGTGGGCGGCACAAGCCGACCCCATCTTTGCCCAGTGGCTGGAGCTGGGCTTGGAAGCCCTGGCCGACGACCTTCTCCCGGTCGAGGTGAGCCTGGAGCAGCTGCCCAGCGAGCTCACCGCCGGTGACCGCACCCTGCAGTTCGAGGTGCGGCCCATGGTCACCGAAGGGCGCTTCCTCGTCATCCTCACCGATCTGACCGAGGCCCGGGCCCGTGAGGCGGCTGACGTGGCCGAGCGCGAGACCGCCCGGCTCGTGGAGCTGCTGGCCAACGATCGCGCTGGCGTGAAGCACTTCGTCGCCGAGATCCGCGACCGCCTCGACAAGCTGCAGACCGAGTCCGACCGTGCGGTGGCCATGCGCGAGCTGCACACCATCAAGGGCAACACCGCCCTGTTCGGCCTCGACAGCCTGTCGTCGTTCGTTCACGGCGTGGAAGACCGCTGCATGGACACCGGCGAGCCGCCCAGCCGCGAAGACCTCGAGGCCATCGAGTCGCGCTGGAACCGCATCATCGGCCGCGTGCGCACCTTCCTGGGCGACGGCGACACCATCGAGGTGGCGGAGTCCGACCTGGTCGACCTGCACGATGCGCTCACCCAGCGCGCTCCCTACGAGCAGGTCGCGGCCATGGTGGCCCGGCTGCGTGAAGAACCGGCCGATCAGACCCTGGCCCGTATCGCCGAGGCCACTCGCGAGCTGGCCATGCGCCTCGACAAGGAGCTGGAGGTGGTGTGCGACGGGGGTGGCGTCTACCTTCCGCCTCAGCGCTGGGCGCCGTTCTTCGCGGTCCTCCCGCATCTGGTGCGCAACGCCGTCGATCACGGCGTGGAGTCCCCCGAGGTGCGGATGGAGGCCGGTAAGGAGCCCGTGGCCACGCTGACGCTGCGCATCCGTCTCGAGTCCGACGACGTGCTGGCCGTGGAGGTCGAAGACGACGGCCGGGGTATCGACTGGGACCGCGTTCGTGCGAAGGCCGCCGAGGTAGGCGTCGCCCATGCCACCGAAGCCGACCTGCATGCAGCCGTGTTCCACGACGGCCTGTCCACCAAGCAGGAGGTGACCGAGGTATCGGGCCGAGGGGCTGGCTCCGCGGCGGTCAAGCAGGAGATCGACCGACTGGGCGGCGAGATCGTGGTGACCTCCGAGCAGGGCAAGGGCACCCGCGTGGTCTGCCGCGCGCCCCTCCACGCCAAGGCATCCAAGGCGGCCTGATCTACTCGTCGGGCGGCAGCCGTCGGCCAGCTCCTGCTTGGAGCGGCCCCCCTTTCCGGCGAGGAGCGGGGGCAGCGCCGCGGCGCGCGTCGAGGAGGCTCGCGCTGCGCGAGGTGAGGTACAGTTGGGCGCGCCCGGGACTCGACGGCCACGCCCGGCCGACGTCGAGCCTGGAGGTTGCGTGGCATCGAACCCCCGCCGACCGCCAAGCTCCGAGTCCCCGGACTGTCCGCGACCCCAGCGCTGGAGCGTACTCACTGTCGTGGCGAGCGCAATGTTGGCCTGCGGACCCCCAGCGCCGCTGCCGTCAGGCCCCAGCACATCCCGTCCGGGCACCGTGGCCACGCTCTTCCCGCTGCACGCGGGGCAGCAGTGGGCCTTCGACCTGACCCATGCGCGCACGTCCACTGCACTGCTGCTCTTCTTCCCGACCAGCCGGACCGAGGAGACCCCCCTGCCACCACTGACGATGGCCGTCGGGGTGCCGGACGCCGAGACCGGACGGTTCCCGGTGACCCTGACCCGAACGGTCGATGCCGCTCCTGTAGAGGAGCGCCTGGAGCTGTGGTCCGATGGCGGGCAGGTGTGGTTCGAGCAAGGCGGGGCGGCGGTGGAGGCCGTGACGGCGACCGGTCTGGGCGACCGGGTGGTCAGCACCGAGCGCGTGCCCTGCACCCTGGTGTTCCTGGGCGGCCTGGAGGGCCTCTGCAGTCCTGCGCCAGGAGGGCCGCTGGCACGGCCCGTGGGGCCGCCGTTGTCGGCGACGGCGTCCGAATCGGCACAACGGCAGGCCGCGGCCACGATGGTCATGGGGGCGGTGACCGCCGGGCTCGTGATGCCCCTGCCCGATCGTCACCAGCTGATCGCAGAGCTCCGCACCTACGTGCCTCCGTCGCCCCCCCCGGACTACCCCCTCTACGCGGCCTTCATCGACGGGCGGGCGCCGGGCGCCAACGTCTCGGTGCGCGAGCTGCGGGCCCTCCTGGCGGAGCACGCCGCCGAGGCGGAGTCGGTGGCTGCGGTGCTGCGGCACGGTAGCCGGCTGCCCGACCAGGAGGCGGTCCGCGTGGGACTGGAGGCCCTCCCCCGCGAGGACCGCCTAGCTGTGGTGCGCGCGCTCCTCCGCCCCCAGGAGGCACGCCACCACTGGAACCTGACGCTCGTGGCGGTGGCCACCCAGGTGGGCACCCCGGACTCGCCGCGCGCCGTCGAGAGCACCGTGGCCGCGCTGGGTCCATCACCGACGGCAGAGGTGGGGGCGTGCCTCGTCGAGGGTACCTGCCCCACCCTGGGCGCGTCCCTGGCGAAGCTCCCCGACACGCGGGAGTGGAACCAGCAGGTGCCGTCCCTCGCTGCCCCCGGGGTGTCCGTTGAGACGAGCCGTGGCGTGGCTCTGCTGGCGTCTGTTGGGGCTCAGGAAGGTTACGTCCACAGCCTCTTCTCCGCGATCCCACGCGATGCCTTCGCCACGCACGTGCGCGCGATGTGGCCCGACTTACAGCCCTTCGTCCAGGAGTGGTGCGCCGACCGAGTCCCGGAGGCCGTGCCCGCCTCGTCTACTCCCGATTGACCCGCCCTCACCCGTCGAGCTCCATCACCCGCTGCCGCTGCCCCTTCGCCCGCCGCTTGCCCCTCGCCAGTAGGTACTCGTCGACCGCCCCGGCGTAGTGGGTGGGGTCGTACCGAGCGAACAGCTCCGCGGGCAGGTTGGGCAGGTGCCGCCACGGCGACAGGCCCAGGTCGCCCATGAGGATGTCGAGGTGCTGCTGGAAGCGGGTGCTCACCGCGAGGTTGCAGGTGGACTCGAAGGAGGAGTTCGCCTGCTTCCACGCCGCCACCCGCTGAGCCGAGGCCGCCATCTCGTCGGGGGTGGGGAGCTCGAGGTCGCCCTGGAAGGCCGCGACCTGCCACAACGCCCCCACCTCGGCGAGGGCGATGTGGAGGAACCCATGGTTGTACCCAGAGAAGCCGAGCCCGTCGATCTGGGGGTGCACCAAGTGCCGGTAGAGCGCTGGGCCTCCCTCTCGGTCCTCCAGCAGCCCGCGGATGTCGTCGGAGAAGAAGGGGTAGGTCGGGGCGTCGTTGCCGCAGCACACGCACACCACGTCGGCCTCGATGCGCGACCCGTCGTCGAGCTCCACGCCCCCCTCGAAGAACGATGCCACCGTGGCCCGATGGGCGGTGATGCCACCGTGGGCGACGTGCTCGTAGTACCGGGGCGGCGCCAGGGCCGAGGCGCTGCGCAGGTCGGGCACGAACTGCGACGCGGGGGGCAGCACCACGTCGAGCACCGAGGCATCGACCCCCTGCAGCTTCGCGTCGCGCCGATGCTGCGAGCGGAACAGGGCCGCGATGAACGACCAGAAGCCCGACACCACGAAGCCCATGTGCCGGTGCAGGAGCCGCTGGTGCAGCACGCCGTGCCCCCACGACGGCATCATGTCGCTGCCGATGCGCGCAAAGAACGGCCGACTGTAGTGAATCCCCAGCAACGACAGCGGAATCGTCCACCGGGGGGTGCGGAACACGTGGTGGGTCGACGCGGCCCGCTCCGCGCTCCAGGTGGCGAAGTCGAGGGCCGTCTTCCCGAAGCCGATCACTGCGACCCGCTGGCCGTCGAAGACGTCGAGGGTGTCGATGTTCGTGAGGACGGCTCCGCCGAAGCGTTCGATGCCCTCGAAGGGCGGCACCCGCTTCTTGTCGTTGCCCGGGTACTGCCCGGTGGCAACGACGAGGTAGTCGAAGGCCTCGACCACGCCATCGGCGAACGACAGCTCCCAGCCCCCCTCGGTGCGACGCGCCGAAGCGACGGGGCAGCTCAGCCGCACGTCGAGGCCGAAGTGCTCCACCGCGGCCTGCACATAGCGGAGCACCTGCTCGCCGGTGGGGTGCCGGTCGGGCTCGAAGGGCCAGGGAAAGGCACCGAACTGGTACTGGGGCGCCGAGTTCTGCAGCGTCACCCCAGGGTAGGTCTGCGCCCACTGGCCCCCCACCTGGCTCGACGCCTCGAAGACCACCACCTCGTAGCCGCAGCGCTTCCAGACATTGGCCGCTGCCACGCCGGACACACCGGCGCCGATGACCGCGACCCGGCCGGCCGGGGGAGAGGGCTCGAGGGAACGGTCGGGCATCACGGGGACCTCGCGGAAGGGGGTGGGCGGCAGACGGGCTCGGGCCCAGGTCCTAGATGATGTCACCCTGGTCGTCGTGGGCCTTCAGGCTCAGCGACGGCGGGCGAGCCAGGGGAACGAGGCGAGGGGTGGGGTGGCGTCGCACGCACAGCCAGAGCTGGCGACACGGGGCTCCTCGGCCGGCGTGGGGGTCGTCGTGTCGTCGTCGTCGTCGTCGCCGGTGTTGGTGGCGGTCTCCTCGTCGCAGTCGAAGGCGCGGCCGGGATCCGTGTCGTTGCAGTCCCCGCCGAGGAGCGCGCCGGCCTCGGGGTCGCAGGTCAGGGTGGGCTCGCCGACGCCGACGCCGTCCCCGTCGTTGTCGACCCACACCTCCAGCTGGACGCCCTCGTCGACGTCGTTGTCGCAGTCCTGGTCGACCTCGTCGCACACCTCCTGGGCGCCGGGGAAGATGTCGCTGCGGGTGTCGTCGCAGTCGTCGTTGGTGGGGGAGACGCCGGGTACGTCCGGGCACTGCTCGCCCAGCTCGACGTCGGAGCCGTAGCCGTCGAAGTCCTCGTCGAGGAAGACCCGCACGGGGCCCCGGACGGTGGCGTCGCCGTCGTCGCAGTCGTCGTCCTGGAAGGACTGACCGGCGGGTGCGGGGCTGGTGCACAGGTCCTCGACGGGCGGGCCGGAGCCGATGCCGTCGCCGTCGAGGTCCCGGTAGACCGCCAGCGGCAAGGACGGGTTGGTGTCGTCGCAGTCCCCCGCGGTGGCCACGTAGCCGTCGGGCGCAGTGCATGCGTCGATGACGTCCGACTCGTCGCCGCGCCCGTCGAGGTCGGTGTCCCGGTAGAAGCGGGTGGTGGAGCCGAGGTCGACGTCGTCGTCCTCGTCGTCGATGCGGCCGTCGCAGTCGTTGTCGATGTCGTCGCAGAGCTCGGGCGCCAGGTAGCTCCGGCCACCGTCGCCGTCGTCGCAGTCGTGGAGCCAGGGCACGCTGTCGCCGTCGGCGTCGCGGAAGGGGTCGTCGTCGTCGGGCCAGGTGGTGGGCACCCCGTAGGCCACGGGGCCCCACACGCCCCCCTGCTCGGCGCGGTCCACGGTGCGGAGGGCTGCCCAGGTGCAGCTCCCGTCGTGGAGCATGCCGCTGGGGGTCTCGACGGTGAGGGGGTCGTCGGGGGTGTCGACGGGGCTGTTGGCCTCGTACCAGACGGAGGTGGCCACGATGCCGTCGATGGCCCCGGAGGTGGCGGCCGTGGCGTGGTTGTCGGACACCACGGCGTCGGAGAGGGTGACCGACGTGCCGGGGCCGACCGCCAGCGCAGCGCCGAGGGTGGCGATGTTCCCGACGAAGTGAAGGTGGGTGAGGGTGGCGTCGGAGGTGTCTTGGATGTCGATGGCGCCGCCACGAACGGCGCTGTTGCCGACGAAGCCCACCTGGTCCACGAAGAGCTCCGGGTCGGTGGCGGTGGCCGACACGCCGCCGGTGCCGCTGGTGCTGTCGCAGATCAGGCCTTGTCGCAGGGTGAGGTCGGCGTTGTTGCCCCGGAGGAAGACCGCGCCGCCGGCGGACGCCATGCCGTCCTCGAAGCGGAAGCGGTAGACCGTGACCGCAGCGTCCACGACGGCCAGGGCGCTCCCCTCGACGGCATCGCAGCGCTCCACCACCACGTCGGTGAGTGCCGTGGTGTCGTTGGTGGCACTGTGGACGGCGATGGCGCCCCCATCTCCGCCGGCGAAGGTGTCGACGACCTGGAGGTCGCTGAAGGACCGGTCGTCGTCGGTGACCAGGTACATGCCACCGCCGTCGTGGACGGCCAGGGCGTTGCTGATCGCGAGTCCCTCGACATCGAGGGCGCCGTCGGACCACAGGGCTCCGCCGTTCTCGGACGCGGTGCAGTCGGTCAGGGAGACGTCGGTGAGCCGGCTGGTGCCGTCGCTGGAGGCCTGGAGGTGGATGCAGCCACCGTCGACGGTGGCCGTGCCCCCCTGAACGACGCTGTCGGTCAGCGCGAAGGAGGCTGGGGACTGGACCCGGATGGCGCCGCCCCGCTCGGCCTCGCTCCCGTCGATGAGGACGTTGGTGAGGGTGGCGTCGTTGCTCTGCAGGTGGAGCGTGCCGCCGTCGACGGTGGCGCTGTGGTCGAGGAAGGTGGCGTCGGAGACCACCACGGGGGCCGACGCGCCGAAGGCCTCGATGGCGCCTCCCTCGCTGGCGCTGTGGCGGGCGAACTGGACCGGGCCTGGGCCCGAGCTCAGGGCGCAGGCGGTCCCGACGGTGATGGCCCCGCGGGCGTAGATGGCGCCCCCCAGGGTCCCGGCGCTGCCGTCGGACAGGTCGGCGTTGCACAGGGAGAGGGAGGCGTTGCTGTTCTCGATGTGGAAGGCGCCGCCCGTGCTGGTGGTGGCGTGGTGGTCGCTGCTGACGAGGCCGTCGACCACGACGGTGCCTCGGGCCCCCACGAAGCCGCCGTATGGGCCGGTGTGGTCGGTGGCGGTGACGTCGAACAGCTGCAGGGTGCCCCCCGCCTCGACGTAGGCGAAGCCGCCGGTGCCGGTGGCGAGGTTGGCGGTGGCGGTGGTGCTCGTGAACGTGGCGGTGGCGTCGCTGTGGACCCAGATCACGCCGCCGTAGAGGGCCTGGTTGTCGTGGATGTCGGCGTCCTCCACGGCCAGCACGCCGTCGTCGATGTAGATGACGGCACCCGCCACATTCTGGACGAACTCGCTGATCTCGACGTCCCGCAGCAGGACGGTGCCCCCGGAGCTGTTGAGGGCCCGGCCTCCGTAGGTGCCGAGGGTGTCGTTGCCGAGCAGGTCGACCCCCTCGACGGTGACGTCGGCACCGCCCACGACGCGGAACAGGTCGTCGTTGGTGACGCCGCTGGGGAAGCGGATGCGAGGGCGGGTCTCGGGGTAGACGGGCACCTGACCGCGGATGGCCACGGTCCAGCTGATGTCGGGGCTGACGAGGGGGTGGTCGCAGCCTGCTTCGACCTCGATCTCGAGGTTCGCGGGGTCGGCGACGAGGGTCTGTAGGCTGGGGTCTCCGTCGCACTCCGCCAGGACGGGGGCGCCCGTGGTCGCGAGGGCGATGGAGAGAAGGGGCCACGGCATGAGGAGCTCCGGGGGTCCGGCGATCCTACCAGGGCCTCGTCAGAGCCCGGTCTTCGGGAAGTACTCGATGCGGATGGCATCGCCGAGCACGGCGTCGAGGTCGGTGTGCATGGGCCACGTCTCGTTGCCGAGCCACAGCGCGGCCTGGTCGGCGAAGTGCTCGCTGTCGTTCAGGCCGGACTGGCCGCCGGGGAGCATGTTCACGCCCTCGGCGCCGTCGGGACCGAGGGCGATGGCCATCCGGAAGACGGGGCCGGAGCCGTAGGTGTGGTCGCCGGCGCCGAACCCTGGGTTGCCGGCGTCGACCGCGAGCTGGTCGCCGTGGCGGGGGAACCACGGGAGGTCTGCGCGGGGGTCGTCGCCGGGGATGTCGTCGGCCAACGGGAGCACGTCGGTGTTGATGTTGAAGGGCTCCACGAGGAAGGCGAAGGTGGGGTCGGAGCCGAAGGCCTCGGCGAGCAGGCTCTCGAACTTCACCATGTGGCGCAGGCCCCACAGGTACTGGCTCATGTCGTCGGTGCCATAGCCGCCGAAGCCCGGATCGGTCTCGGGGGCCTCGAGGTCGTTCAGGGCTTGCTCGAGGGCGATGAGGAGTACCTCGTCGGACGTCTCGAGCTCCGGCGTGTCCTTGATGTCGAAGAAGATGGACTCCTCGGTGGCGGGGTTCCAGCTGGCCAGGTCGAGGGGGTTCCCGGCGCCGCGGCCGTCGAACATGGCGACGAGGGTGCGGGTCCGACCGGTGTCGCCCGTCGGGTAGTAGACGCCAGGGAAGGCCTCCTCGTTGAGGATGCGGTCCATGGCGGCGCTGATCCACGCGTGCCAGAGGCTCGTGGCCACGGCGTGGTCGAGGTCGCCGGCCTCCACGGGGCTGTAGAAGGTCTCGACGCCGCTCCGAGCGGGGCGACCGGCGTCGTGCCAGGCTTCGAGGCGGGCGATGGCTTCCTCGAAGCGGGTCTCGTTGTCGGCGTAGCGGTCGTGG
>Ga0213839_1001745_pt1 | contig 13344 bp, 13 predicted proteins | sample SWPATP21_FD_160075 | JGI IMG/M metagenome (GOLD analysis project Ga0213839, IMG submission 160075) | Coastal seawater microbial communities from Marineland, Florida, United States - SWPA TP2 #1 | ecosystem: Environmental > Aquatic > Marine > Coastal | place: USA: Florida | collected 2016-08-14 | reverse complement strand
CCTCGATCACCCCGTTGAGCACGTCGGCCACGCGTCCGCCAGCGCCAGCGGACCGCATCGACCCCACCGCCCGCGGCGACCGCGCCAGGAACCTGGGTCCACCGATGACCACGGGGCAGGCCAGTCGCCCCACGAGGCGCTCTGCCAGGCCGCGCCACAGGGCCGTCGAGAGCCGGCTCCGGGGCGGCTCCTCCACGACGACACACTCCACGTCCTGCGCAGCAACGAAGGCCTCGATGACCTCCTCCGGGTCCCCCACCACCACGCGGTGGCGGTAGCGAACCGCCGTGTCGCTCGGCACGCGGGCCCTCGCCCAGGCCTCCTCCTCGGACGCGTCCACCGCGGCGAAGAGCATCGCCTCCCCATCCGACGGCCGAAGCGGCGTGACGTGCAGGAACATCAAGACGGCGTTCGCCTGGCCTGCCAGCCTGGTGGCAAGCTCCAAGGTCGGTGCTTGGAGGCACCGCGCCGTCGTCACCAGGACGACAAAGTGATCTCTCATGGAAGCTCCCGGTGGCAGGTGGACGGCTCGGACTCCACGCTCTGGGGCGGCCCACGCCCATGTTTTCTGGTTACCTTGCCTCCACTTATCTCAGAGTAGCCCCGGGGCTCCCGTCGATGCAACTCACGGATCACACGGATATCGGCCTGCGAGTTCTGATATTGCTGGCGGCCGTGGCACCCGAGCGGATGTCGAGTGTGGAGCTGGCCAGGCGATACCGTGTGTCCCACAGCCACGTGCAGAAGGTCGTACAGGGCCTGCAGAGCGCCGGCTTCGTCGAGACATTTCGCGGACGTGGCGGGGGCGTGCAGCTGGCGCGGGTGCCTTGCGACATCCGAGTGGGCGAGGTGGTTCGTGCCATGGAGCCGTCCTTCGACCTGGTCGAGTGCTTCCGAGTCGGACGGAGCCAGTGTCGCCTCGACGGAGGTTGTGCACTGACCGGCACGCTGGCCCGTGCGAAGTCCGCCATGCTGGCCGAGCTGGACAAGACCACCATCGCGGACGTGGTCGCGGCGAGTCCGGCCATCGAGCGGTTGGTAGCACCTCCGCCCCCAGAGGACGACGACGGCGGGACGGTCGAGACCGGGCGCTGAGCCCCACGTCCTGTCAGCCGTCGGGCGCCCACCCCGAGGGTCGGGCGCCAGCGACCAGGCCGAAGGCTTGCCCCAGGAGCACGAGCCCCACCACGGAAGCCATCAGTGCGACCAACGCGGCCGAGCCGGGCATCAGACCCAGCGCAACGATGAGCGTCGTGGCGCCCGCGGGCGGGTGCGATCGATCCGCGAGGACCATCACGAAGCCGGTTCCCCCCAGCGCCAGCGCCGCAGCCAAGACGCGCAGGAGGGTCATCTCTCCGTGAGCCAGGCTGCCAGGGGCTCCCCAGAGCCCGCACACCAGCAATGCCAGAACGCCGCAGAGCACCCCGATGCCGTGACCCACGACCGTGTTGCGCGGGGACGCCGACGGGGCGTCCGGCCGAAGCGCCAGGAGGTAGGCGGTGGGGCCCAGAGACGGAAACAGCATCGGGGCCCCGGTGACGAGCACCATGGACCCCAGGAGCCCCACCGAGAGCACGCAGAATGATCCCGTGGCACATGCCGCTCTGCACCATCGCGCCTTCATCGGTCGCCCCCGTCGCACCCCGCTCTCGCGGGCGGGCTGCCCTAACCCGCCGCCCCACCTTGAAGCGCCTGGCAGGCCGCACTAAATGTGGATTAGATGATTCCATATTTACACGAGGGAGTTCCGATGCGAGACAGCGAGCTGTTGATGGAGTCGGTGGCATGGGCCACCGAGAACGAGGACGTGATCACCCTTCGCTTCTACGAAATCTTGTTCGATCGATATCCTTCGGTTCGCCCTCTGTTCTCGCGGGAGAGCGCGACCCAGGCGAAGATGCTTCAGGACGCCATCGTGGCCGCCATCGAACACATGGAGGACGCCGAGTGGCTCTCCGATACGCTGGGCGCGATCGGTGCCACCCACGTGGACTATGGCGTGCGGGACGAGATGTATCCCTGGGTCGGCGAGTGCCTCGTAGCGGCGCTGGCCGAGCAGTGCGGCGACCGGTGGACGCCCCAGCACCAGGATGCCTGGGTCCGCACCTATGGTGCCCTGCAGGAGATGGCCTTGGCAGGCGCAGCCCGCCGGCGCGCCGAGGGGTAGAGCGCCTATCTGGACCCCATAGTACCCATTCGGCACGAGAGGGCCCCCATGTCCCAGGTCGTGAAGCGCGAGAAACGTCGCATGCGTGCAGCGCCGAGGAGGTCCCGGCGTCCTTCTGGCCTTCGCCTGCACGACGTGAGGGTCCGCGGCGTCGCGACCGGCTCGGCTGGATCGCCGCACCGACGGGCGAAGAGCGGGACGGCTCTGTCAGGCCTCCGGTCGCCGAGGGCGGTACAAGACCAGGCCGGCGAGGGTGATGCCGATGGCCACCAGAAAGGCCATCTCCAGGCGGGTGAGCATCTCGATCGACCCCATGGTCTTGGTGGCCATCAGCTGCTGCCGCCGCCCCTCTCCGGTCTGGATGCGGGACAGGGCCTGCAGGTCCTTGCTCACCGCCTCCGCGGCGCCACGGAACTGCTGCTGGCCCTCCGGAGAGGCCACCGCTCCCGGATCCTTGGCGAACCCGTCCTCGACCGCCTCCAGGGTGCCCAGGTTCACCTTCAGCCGACGGAATGCGCCCTCCTCCTCCACGGTGAGCCGCGTGTGGGCGAAGCGGTCGACCAGTGCCTCCATCGCGGCCCGGTCCTTGAGGTAGGGCCCCGAGAAGTAGGAGGCCTCCTCACCCGCCACGGCCACGCGCTTGGCGGTCAGGAGCACGCCCATGTCGTAGACGAGGCCCGCCGCCACCACGCGGTCCTCGTACATGGTCGCCACCGAGTCGCCGACCCGCTGGAAGTTGCGACGGTCGATGAGGTTGGTCGCCAGGATGAGGACGAAGCCCAGCGCGAGCCCGGCCGCCCAGCGGAGGTTGCGGGATGACACTGCGGTAAGGGCCGTCGACAAGGCGAACACGGTGGGACTCGGCTCCAGGTTGCTCTCATGATCCGTAACAACGCCGGGAAGGGGCGCGTGGGGGACCGCGACGAGGTCTACACACCGACCTCGCGGAACTCCTCGTCGGCGGGGACCTCCTCCAGGTCGAGGAGCGCCACGTGCTCCGGGTCGAGCATCCTCCCGAGCAGGAGCCGGACAGGCACCAACATCGCCACGAAGAACGGAAAGGCAAGACCGATGGAGCTGGACTTCACCACCCACAGGCCCGCCAGACACAGCAGCTGCACGATGGTGAACGTGTGGATCACTCGCTGGGGCACGGCACGAAGGTAGTGGGTCTCCGGGTACTTCTCCGGGTCCATCAGCCACAGCCGCATGCGGTCGGCGAACTGGTTGCCCCCCAGGGTGCCGACGCCCATGAACAGGAACACGCCGTACAGCACCGCCATGGGAACGTAGGCGAGCAGCGGCAGGAAGAGCAGGGACCCTGCGAGCAGCAGGTGGATCGACAGGTTGGACACCCGGTTCTCGAGGACGCCGAGGTTCGCGTCGCTGTCCTCGGCGCGGGACAGGCTCTTCACGTGGTTGAGGGAGCGCACCACCGCGCCCACCACCCACGGCAGTCCGAGCATGCTCATGATGCCGAGCAGGGTGCCCATGACGGCGATGTCGTAGTGGTAGGACGGCCCCTTGAGGAGGCGGTTGTCGGGGCTGTTGATGAGACGAGCCGTGATGTTCTGGTTGAACCACACCAGGATGGTGAGCAGCAGCGCAGGAAGGGCCGAGGCCCCCCACACCCACGTGGGGGCGTCGAAGGGGTTCACCACCCAGCTCCGCTCGATGGAGGGCTCGAAGCGGTCGGGCACGGGCAGCTCGGGGAGGGCCACCGATGGGAGGAGCATGGCCGCTGCACTCATCGCGAGGATGGCGATGGCCGGGCCGAAGTCGCTGAAGAACTCCCGGACCTTGGAGCGCAGGTAGGGGGTGCGGCGGAACCGCGACAGACCACGGGCCACTGCGAAGGTGCCCAGGGCCAGCACCAGGCTGAACAGCGCCGTGTCGTCGGCCACCGCGGGGTCTTCGAAGCCCCCGCGGACGTCCGACAGGGCCTGCACGATGAAGATCAACCCGATGAGGACCGCGAAGATCTCGTCGGTGAAGCGAGAGAACCACCGGATGAGCACGCTGGCGTCGAAGGCGGCGAGGATCCACATGAACACCATGGACCACAGCCCCGTCCACGCAGCGGTCGGCAAGAACGGCGCGTCGTAGGTCACGCAGAGGCCGTACAGGATCCCGGTGAAGATGACGTTGGGACCTGTGGCCCCGACGATGGCCATGGGCTGGCCCGCGAACAGCGCCCAGAGGGTGCCGGAGATGGCGGACGCCAGGATGGTCTCGACGGCCCCGATCTGCCCGCCGGTGAGCTCGTGGAGCAGTCCCCCGAAGGCGATGGCGGGCGCCAGGCAGGCGAAGAACATGAACAGCGTGGAGCCCACCACCTTCATGTCGATGCCGACCCGGAAGTCGTCGACCCACCAGGGCAGGCGGCGGCGAAGGTCCTCCCGCACGCCGCCGAAGAGCTTGCCGGTGTACCGGAGCCCCGGCGGGGTGTCGACCAGGCCTACCTTGCGGCTCAGCGCCTCCTCGTACAGACGCAGGAGCGCCCCCCCGGTCGGTGCGGCGGTGGCGCCCTCCCGAAAGGTCGCGTCGTGCATGAGCTTGGTGAACTCGGCGGCGAGGCTGAGGCGCGGATGGGTGCTCTGGTTGGACACCAGGACCCAGGCGAAGTCGATGGGGGTGCCGTCGGGAGAGCAGGCCGTGCACGGCGTCGCGAGCCGCACCACGGCCGCCACGGGGGGCCCTGGCACGTCGACGGTGGCGTGAAGGACGGCCACGCCGGACTCACTGGTGTCGGGCCCCTGGTCGAGCTCGGTGTGGAGCGCCCTCTCGATGGCGGCGAAGTAGGCATCGTCGACGCCCTGCTCCTCGCGGAACTGGGCGCTCATCGAGAGGATGGCGTCGTGGAGATCTGCGCCGGGCGCGTCGAGGACGACGACCGGATTGCAGACCCCTTGGGTGGTCTGGATCAAGGGAGGCTCCGCGGACTGCGCAGGCCGACGAGGGGTCGGCTGCGTCTCGGTGCCCAGGCCTCTCGGGGAGGCTCAGCTGGGCATGTGGATGGTTCGGTTCACGTCGTCGGCCACGCGCTCGTGGGGCTCATTGCCAGCGCGATGGGGCGGGTTCTCGTGGGCCCCATGCTTCGCGGATGGCTTGCTGACGCGGACAGCTCATGCCGCCCCGTAACGAAGGAGAGGTCCGATGGCAGCGATGCCGGTCATTTCGTCGAGATGGACAGACCGGCCTCCACAAACGGAGAGAGCCCCGACCGAGGTCGGAGCTCTCTGGGTCTCGCGGGGGAGCGAATCAGTTGTCGACGCTCCAGGAGGCCTGACGCTCCTCGATGGGCTCGAAGCCGTATTCGTCGAGGTCATCCAAGGTTCCTTCCACCAGGGCGTCGTTGTCCTGCTCCACGATGCGCAGCTCGACGCGGCGGTTGTAGGCCGTGGCCACGTCCGTCTCGATCAGCGGGCGCCCCTCACCGAAGGCAACGGTCTCGATCTGGCTGTCCCAGACACCCATCTGACGCAGGGCGGCGGCGACGCTCTCAGCCCGGTCCCAGGCGAGGTCCAGGTTGAAGGCCTTCGGGCCGGTGGCGTCCGTGTGGCCCTCCACCCGCACGGTGACGTCGCGGTTCTCGCGGAGGATGCGGGCGTTGTGAGCGAGGTCCTCCTGGAACGTGGGCATGATGTGGTGCTCGCCGATCTCGAAGTGCATGCGCTTGAGCTCGGTGGGCGCATCGTCACAGGCCTCCTGTCCGGCACCCGTCATGTCGACCTGCACCACCTCCATGGTGGGAACGCTGTAGTAGGACGCCAGGATCGCCTCGTCGTCGGCGGACCAGTGGTCCTGGCTGGCTTCCCGCACGTCGGCTCGGGCCATGGCCAGCTCACGCTCGTCGTCCAGAACCTCGTCCTGGATGCGGGACCGCTGGTTCAGGTAGCGGTTGGGCACGGTCCAGTCCGCGCCCTTGGTGTCGTGCACGCTCACCAGGAAGGCCTCGGCGTACTCGCGCTCGGCGATGGCGCGGGAGAGCTCGCTCTTGGCCAGCTGCTTCCGCTCCCGGGCAGCGTGGACGCGGGTCTTCTGCAGGTCGACGTAGTCCTTGGCCTCCGCCAGCTGACGCTCGGCCTCGGCGCGGTCGTCGATCTCCTTCCGCATGCCCTGGTTGTCGTTCCGGTCGGCGCGACGCAGGTCCTTCCTGGCCGTGCGCAGATCCTCTCGGGCGTCCCGGCGCATCTGGCGCGCCTCCTTCCGGTCCTCCTTTCGGTCGTCGATCGCGTTGTCGCGACGGGCCACCGCCAGCTCGGCCGCCGCGACGGCGTTCCGTTCCTCGTAGAGTTTGTCGTCGTGGTCCGGGACGTCTTCGACGGCACCGTCGCCCATGTGCCACCACACGATGGGGCGGGCCTGGGCGGCCGTCGGAATGGTCAGGGCGCAGGTCAGAAGGATGGTTGCGGTACGCATGGGGTGTCTCCTGGGTTGGGGGTCAGCGCCGGTTCGTGGTCCGGCTGCGACGTTTGCAGGAGGCCTGTGGGTCCTTCCTGGACCGGAGCAAGCGGGTTCCCCTACCGTTCCCCTACAGCCAGCCCGTCTGGGCAGCGACCGCCCAGCCGGGTGCCTCGGCCGTCGGCCCGACGAGGGAGAGGCGGACCCGGTCCCGACCCTCCTTCCACGCCACCTCGACCAGCCCCAGGTTCAGCCTTCCGAACGGGTTCGTTCCTTCGGCCTCGAGGAGCGACACCGTGCCGTACGAAGCGCCCGAAGGGTCCTCCAGCCGGTGGACGAAGGATGGAGCCTTCTCCGAGAGGAGACGCACCCACGGTGCCTGTGCATTCGAGATGGCCGAGCTCACCAGCTGCAGGGCCGAGGGGGTCCCGTCGGCCCACTCGAGCGTGCCGATGGCCCCCGCGTGGGTGTCGCCGCCGAGGAGCAGCAACCGCTGCCTGGGGTGGGCGGCCTGGTGGGCATGGATGCGGGCGAGGAGCTGGTCTCGGGCTCGACGCGTAGGGGCCGCGCTCCACCGATCCGCTGCATCGCCGTCGGGTCCTTCGACGGTCCGTGCGTGGTCGATCAGCCAGTCGGGGACGTGGGCGATGGGCACCGGGAGGGCGATGCAGAGCACCGAGGCGTCGGCGCCTTCCCGCAGGGCTCGATCGAGGAAGGCCTCGGCCTCGTCGAAGACCTGCACGTGGTGGCCGTCGTGCCGGCGCTCGGAGCGGATGTCGAGCTGGATGACCCGGACGCGCCCGAGGTCGAACACGGCGCTGGCGTGGGACCCGCGGGCCTCGAGGAAGCGGCTCCCCTGGTAGTCGTGGTAGGCGTCGAGGGCGCCCTCCCGAAGGGCCCGCCATCGCTCGGTCGAGTGCTCGGGCGCCGTGCCGAAGTTGTCGACGATGTCGTGGTCGTCGAGGAGCATGCTGGTGCTCGTGGCCGCCTGGAGCGCGTGCCACTCGCTGCCCTTCCACCCGTAGTGGTAGCGCTGCTGGTAGAGCCGCCGGACCTGCGCGCGACTGGCATCCAGCACCGTCTCGACCCCGGGCGGGGCGACGGTCCGGAAGTAGGGCTCGTGGAACAGCGACACCGACGCAGGGAGGTCCGAATACACCTGGTCGCCGAGGAGGAAGGTGTGCCGGACGTCGAACGACGCCAGGCAGTCCGGGATGGCGCGAAGGAAGTCCATGGACGCTGCGTCCTCGTGGCCATCCTCGCGGAAGGGGTCGTGGCAGCTGCCGACCGCGAAGCAGATGCGGTCGCGGCTCGTCGGCGGAGGCGTCGTCCGGAAGCGGCAGCGGTGGGCATGCCCGTCCGCGATGACGACCACGTCGTAGGCCGTGTCGGGGTCGAGCTTGTGGCCCAGTCCGGCAAGGTCCACGGTGTGGGTGTGGTCGCGCTCGCCCGCCTCGGGGAGCTCCAGAACGGTCGACTGCCGCGTCTCGGGCTGGTCCCGTCGCTGGACGCCGATGGTGGCCCGTCGGCACGAGGGAAGCCGCATCCAGACCCGCGCCGATCGCAGCGATGCCCGACCCACGCCCGCCAGGGCGCCGAGAGGTCGGGCATGGTAACGATCCGCCGGGGTCGGGTCCGTGAGGGTCGCACCCGGGTCGGTGCTCACACGATGGTCCCGTCGGTGCGGTGCTCCACGATGCGGAGATCGTGCTTCTCGGCGATGTCCCGCGCGCCCTGCATCGCCTCCTTCTTGGTCGGGTAGATGCCGACGAACGCGTCGGACCCCTCGAGCTTCAGGGTCCAGCCCGACTCGCCGGGCGTCACGTGCAGGGGGGTGTCGGCTCCTGCGAGGAGCTCGGGGTTGGCGAACTGGGTGCCGCGGCTCTGCAGTCGACCGGACGCATCCTTCGCCATGCGGGGCTCGGCGGCCTGCGAGGTCGTGGGTTCGAGGTTGCCCTTGTAGACGTTGACGCGGGGATCCATGAGGTTCTCCTGGTGGTGGGTGTACCGCTCCCTTGGGTCGCGGTTCGAGCGTGGCAAGGGTCCACTCACGGACCGTCGGCGATCGCGGCCGCGGCGTCACGGTCGGCCTGGGCCTCGTGCTCAGCGCGACGCGCCGCTGCCTTCTTCTTCGACGGGAAGAGAGGCTTGAGGAGGAAGCTCCGCTGCATGGCCTCGAGGTTCTCGGTGAGGACCAGGGAGCCGGTGTTGAGGTGATCCAGGGTGGCCTCCAGGTCCCCACCGGCCTGGCGGTCGTGGAGGAGCACGCCCAGCGGCGTGTCGGTGGCCTGCGCGGACGCCTTGAGCTCGCTCGACACCGCGTCGAGGTTGTCGGCTGCAACGCCGAGGTCGGCAACACCGTCGGAGAGGGTGTCGTGGAGCTCGGTGTCGTTGAGCAGCCTCTGCGGCAGCTTGTCGGGGTCCTGGAGCTGACGACCGAAGCGGGCGAAGGACGTTGCGCCGCTCCGGGCCGACGAGGCCGTGGCACGAGCGTCGCGCGCGGTCATCGCCAGGTCGTCGTACAGGGCCTCCTCGGTGAGGAGCCGTCCGACCGTCCCCTCCCCCTCCGCGAGGGGCCGGGTGGCCTGCGCGAGGTTCGCGGCGACCTCCTGCAGCTTCTGGTTCGTGGCGGACAGCTCGGTCATCATCTCGTCGGCGGAGAGGGTGGGCACCGTCTCGAGGGACGCGCCTGCCTGGATCGGACCTGCGTCCGCCGTGCCGCCCTCCAGCACGATGATGGCGTTGCCGATGATGCCGTCACTGGAAGTGCGGGCCACGACATTGGCGGGGATGAACCCAGCCTGCGCCTTGTGGATGGCCATCTCGACCTCCACGGAGCGATGGTCCGTGAGGGACACCTCCCGGACCTCCCCCACGGGGACGCCCGAGAACCACACCGCGTCGCCGGGCTGGAGCCCCTGGACGACGTCGAAGTCCGCCGTGACCCGAGGCCGATCCTCGAGGAACGAGCTGAAGCTGGTGACCGTGGTCAAGGCAGCCAGAGCGATGGCACCAGCCACGGTGACGAACAGCCCCAGCAACACGGTCTGTGCGCGGTCGGACTTCATGAGGAGACTCCTGGTTGGGCGAGCGAGGCCTGGGTTCCGTGGGCCTCACCGGTGAAGTTGTAGTCGTAGAAGGCGACGATTCGGGGGTCGTCACGGGCGAAGACCTCCTCGAACGTTCCCTCCGCGAACACCTGTCCTCCGTCCAGCATGGCGATGCGGTCGTGGACCTGGCGGGCGGACGCGAGGTCGTGGGTGATGACGATCGAGGACGTGCCGTAGGTCTCGCGGACCTCGATGATCAAGTCGTTGATCTCCTTGGCGGTGATCGGATCGAGTCCCGCCGTCGGCTCGTCGTAGAGCATGACCTCGGGCTGCATGATCAGCGTACGGGCGACGCCGATGCGCTTGCGTTGGCCCCCCGACAGCTCGGCGGGCATCTGGTGGAGCGCCTCCACCATCCCCACCGCCTCCAGCATCTCCTCGATCCGGTCCCGACGCTCGGCGATCGAGAGGTCGCGGCGATGCATGCGCAGCGGGAAGTCGAGGTTCTCCGACACGCTCATGCTGTCGTAGAGGGCAGAGTGCTGGAAGCAGAAGCCCACGTGGAGTCGCAGCTCGTCCAGCGCGTCGCCGTCGAGGTCCAGGAGCTGTCGGCCCAGGAGCTCGATCCGGCCCTCGTCGGGGGGAATGAGCCCCACCAGGATCTTGATCAGCACGGACTTCCCCGTGCCGGACCGCCCCAAGACGACCAGGTTCTCCCCGCGGTTCAGCTGGAGACTCACGCCGCGGAGGACCGTGTTGTCGCCGAAGGACTTGTGGATGTCGTCGAGGCGAGCGACCACGTCCGTGGGCTCGTCGTCGCGAACGAGGGTGGGTCGGGGAGCCATCAGGCCCCCTTGAGGAGGGCGATGATCTGCACGATGAAGACCTCGGAGAGGAAGACGGCCAGCATGGAGCGCACCACCGCGGCATTGGCCGCGCGGCCGACGCCGACGGTGCCGCGGCCAGCATGGAAGCCCGCGTAGCAGCTGATGAGCCCGATCATGAGGCCGAAGACGAGGGCCCGGAAGAACGCAGACCCGATGTCGAGGGCGTCGATCGTCTCGAATCCCGTGTACAGGAAGCCCGTGGGGGTCGTGCCTTCGTTGGCGTGCACGTTCACGAAGGAGCCGATGGCCCCCAGCAGGCCGAAGTAGCAGGTGAGCACCGGCATCATCAGGGTGATGGCGGCCGTGCGGGTCACGACCAGGAACTTGAAGGGGTCGATCGCCGACACCTCCATGGCCTCGATCTGCTCGGTGACCCGCATCGAGCCGAGCTCGGCGCCGATGCTGGAGCCGATCTTGCCTGCGGCCACCAGGGCCGTGACGAGGGGTGCCAGCGACCGGATGAGCGCCACCAGGATCAGCGACGGCAGCCAGCTGACGGCCCCGAAGGCCGCGAGGGAAGGCCGCGACTGCTGGGTGAAGACCATCCCGGTGATGAAGCCGGTGAGGGTGATCAGAGGCAGGGTGCGGACCCCGACGGCGAAGCACTGCCGGCCGAGCTCGCGCAGGTGCATCCCCAGCGCGGGCAGCTGGGCGACGAACCGACCGGCGAAGCGGGCGCCGAGGCCGACGCGCTCCAGGGGTCGGTCCACGGCGGGGTGGAGGATGGTGGTGGTGTCGGGCATGGAGGGCCCGTGGGTCCCGCGACGCCTCCCACAAGGCTCGGCTACGACTCGTCGAAGTGGTGGGTGCTCTGGATCCCCCCGTCCGCGCGGTGGACGACGACCGTGCCGGATGCCTCCCTCGCCATGGAGCGGGCCAGACCTTCCACGGCCGACCGGTCGGCCTCGGTGTGCTCGACGCTGGGGAACCCGTCGACGACCCGCACCAGGTGCCACGCGTCGCCGTCCCCCGGGAGGACCGACAGCACCGGCTCCGCGAGACGGACACACGGGCCGTCGCTCGACCCCAGGAGGTCGGACAGGACGTCGACCATGGTCGCGAGCTCGGCTGCCGGCAGCTCCACGCGCTCCAGCAGAGCCTCCGTCTCTCGAAGCAGCTGCTCGTGCTCTGGCTCGGACATGGGACTCGCTCAGCACGGCGAAGGGTTGGGGGGGAGCCCGATAACGCGAAACGACCGCCCCTGTGGACGGTCGTTCGTGGCGTAGGTTCACCCGTGGACGCGGATCATTCCTCGATGACGTCGTCCAGGGTGATCTCGCCGGAGCCCTCCACGAGGAAGGTGTAGGCCACGGTGTCACCGTCCTGCTGCACCCGTGTGCGGGTGAGGGTGTCGCTCAGCTCCTCGAAGTCCATGCGGGTGACGGTGCCGTCCGCCGACGTCCACACCACGCCCCCACCGCTGGGCGCCACGCGGTCCACCTTCATCTCGACCGCATCGAAGCGCAGGGTCGTGGACACGTCGCCTTCGGTCCGCACACGGTCGCCATCGAGAACGAAGCCATAGCCCCCGATCGACTGGTTGGGATCGAGGGGCTTCAGCCGGTGGTCGGTGTCGACCTCTACCAGCGTCGTCTCCTCCAGGTCCGCAACGACGTAGTTGGCGCGGAGGTACCGCTGGTCATCGTCCGACCAGCTGACGTCCACGTCGCCGTCCAGGACGCGCGTGCCGTCGGTGAAGGCCGTGAAGGTGTGCAGCATCGCCGTCTCCTCGGCGTCGACATCGATGTCGATCAGGTCGAGCCCAGCGAAGGTACGTCCCCGGAAGGTGCAGTTGTCGTCGAGGCTTCCGAAGTCCACGAGGATGCCGTCGACCTGGAGGGACACGTCGATGCAGTCGGACTGGCTGCTCCAGAACGCATCGATGCTGTCCAGGCTGTCTTCGATCCGCTCGCCGATCGTGGTCTCGTCGCTGAGGTCGACAGTGGGGGCGAAGGCGACGTCGACGAGGATGTCCTGGTGAACCTCGACGGCCATGGAGCGCGCGAGCTCCTCGTCGAGGACGGGGTCTGGTACCGCGGGGTCCCCTTCGCTACAGGCGGCGGTGGCAAGGGCGAGCGTCAACACAGTGCGATGGAAGGTCATAGGGGTCTCCTCTTGTAGTCTCGACGCCTGTGGGTCCACGTCACGGATCGACAAGAGAGACGGTGACACGCAGCACCTTGACCCCCTGGTTCCGCGACCCAGAGAGGGGGTCCAAGAGAAAGGAGTGCAGATGCTGCCCATGTCGATCGTCGCGAGCCTCGCCCTGTCGTCCCCCGCCCACGCGGTTCCCTGGTCCAGCGGACCCGACATCGACACCGACGGCATCGTCGACATGCGCGACCGTTGCCTGGGGCTTGCGGAGACCCCGAATGCCTTCGCGGACACCGATGGCTGCCCGGACTACCGCATGCCCGTGGAGCTCCGCGCGTCCTTCCGCGGCCAGGACGTGGCCGCAGAGGCCTACGTCGTGGAGTCTTCCGAGGAGCGCATCGCCACGAGCCACCCCCCTCGAGCCATGGTGCGACCGGGCGCTCGGATCACCGTAGCGGCCAAGCGGGAGTGCCTCGAAGGCCAGCGGCAGCTCGACATCTCGCGGGGTCTCACCCTGGTGCTGGAGCTCGACCCCGTCTGGGACCACACGATGATCGTCGACGTGCGCCGCGAGGACGGCCGCCCGGCCGCCGACGCACGGGTGCGCACGGTCGCGTCGTCCACGGTCGGGTGTGCGCCCCCGACGGCCGACCTCTCCGCGGGGGGCGGCACGTGGACCCTCGGCGAGGGCGTCCACCTCCTTCGCATCGAGGCGCCCGGGTCCGCGCCCGTCGACCGTGTC
>Ga0213839_1001744_pt1 | contig 13356 bp, 7 predicted proteins | sample SWPATP21_FD_160075 | JGI IMG/M metagenome (GOLD analysis project Ga0213839, IMG submission 160075) | Coastal seawater microbial communities from Marineland, Florida, United States - SWPA TP2 #1 | ecosystem: Environmental > Aquatic > Marine > Coastal | place: USA: Florida | collected 2016-08-14 | reverse complement strand
GTGCACGACTTCTTAGCATCTTGACGGCGAGCACCATATTTGCCACAAACACGGCGCACCCGCATTGGACAAGAGTCGTTTGGTTCATGGCCTGGTCCCAGCTGCCACAGTCTACGTGGTCAATTCTGAAGGGAAGAAGCAATGACTTGCACGGCTCCTGTCACTCGAGTGTGATCTGGTTTCGATCATGGAACTGACACTACAATACTGTTGCAGTTCTTCGTTTTGATTTTGGCTATGGTGTTCTTATGCTTGAAAACGCCAGAGACGCGAGTGTGGGGAAGTACTATTCTGTTTCCGTCTGTGCCAGCGTCAAACCTCTCCACACCCACAGCGTACACCACATCACGTCCCGTGACATTGCATCAATGCACGCGACGTTCCAGTATCGCAGGTAGCTTCGCTTTCTGGAAACCCCGCAATACACAACATACATCACGCACACGTCATCGTCATCGTCACTAGCTTCATACAACACGACATAATCACGCCACTATTTCACACACACACCCAACAGCAAAAGAGCGATGGCGGCGACGACGACGCCACACCCCACACCACCTGTCTCACACCACTACAATCAATCCAACAACACCGACAACCCCGACAACCCCGACCGACCACAAGGCCTCTGACCTCCCGGATCACTGGACTTTGGGTGGACTCTTCCACACCTTGTGTCCGTCCGCCTCACCAGTTCGTTAGTTAGTTGTACCCGGGTGGGTAGCATGGTTCGAGACAGGTAGGTGGTCACACACAAACGACGAACAACAGACGACACGACACCGCGCGCGCGAAATCTTTTCCGACAACGCAACACAACAATTTCACGCTAGAGCCTGTATGTTTTATTTAGCGCAAAATGCAACTAATGCCGTTAGTCTCGATTGTAGATGGTAAACTTCTCCGTGTGTTTTACTGCATCATGTATTATCTACAAATAGGATTCATGGTATTTTCCACCTTCTTTTCGGACTCCTAGATAATGAAGCAACCTCAACTACTAAAGTCCTGTTTGGCGATATAATTCTACATCGTGCGTAACAGTGAGGATGGAGGATATCCTGTTACAGGATTAAGAAGGTTCCGTGGTGTGGGACCCACCGCCGGAATTCCATTCTCCATGCCAAGCAGTGCTGAGTGACTGCAGGCTGATGTAAGTCAAAGAGAGGTCGTTCAGTCATCAGTCAGTTGTCTGTCAGTCACACTTCACTCAGTTCGCGCTGGCTGACTCAGTCAGTCAGTCACTCAGTGACAGCGGACACGACTGCGGGTCACTCACTGCCGAAAGAAGAAGTCAGAAGTCAGCAGTGCCAACTCAACAACCAACGAACCACAACACGACACAACTCGACGAACTTGAAGTGCCAACGCAACGCAACCGTTGGTTGAGGCGGTTGAGGCGGTCGAGGGTTGATGGAGGTATTGAGGTTCGCACCATCGTGGTGGCGGCGGTGTTTTTGTTGTTGGTGGTGGTGGTCAGTGTTTGTGATGGTGATGGTGGTGGTGTTGGTGGTGGTGGAGGTGGTGGTAGTGTTGTTGGCAGTGGTGATGTTGTTCGGTTGGTGGTGGTGTTGGCAGTGTTGGCGTTGTTGTGGTGGGTTGCAGACAACGACAAACACAGGACAAGTACGCAATCGTTCACCGAGCGCGTTTGTAGGTCGCGTGACTCGTGACAGGGAAGGTTTGAGGTTGATAATGGCAATGTGGGGTGGAAGTCGCGCTGACAACCAACCCCGGTCAACATCGCACAGCTCTGTTCTTCCCTCTAGCAATGCCAACGAAGGACAGGGTGCGGCCAACGAAGCAATTTTAGCTCAGCGCGGGGCACTGCGTTCCTGTGCAAACATGCACACAAACTGCCAACACGATGACCGACCTCAGGACGCAGAGTCATACCTTTCGCACTTGATACCCTGCCGGAGGTGCAGTGAAGGGAACAACTTTGCTGAGTGATCACGCAAAGGCCGGTACGCCACAGTGGTCAAATGTAGAACAGGGTGCAGATCAATACCGCTATTTCGACAACTTTTCGAACGCCAATTGCAACGTTGTTAAAAGCTTCTCCTTGTTTCGGCGTGGTTCAGCCTTACTCCTGCATTTATGAAGAACCCTCGCGCGCACACAAGGCGCAGGGCCTTGCTTGGCGCACTTGTGTTGGGGTGTGTGCTCGCTTCAGGATTCGGCATGGTCGCAGTTGTGCCCGGTGAAGACGCGTGCGAAACAACCTCAACTGACTCCAGCACAACAGATTCGTCGTCTCAATCACTTCGGCAGTTCGTTCCGTCGCAACACTGGCAGGAAGTGACCAATGACCACGCTGTGCCACCCGGACTCGACATCAGGTTTGACCTGGAAGCCGGAAAGAAATTCGCGAAACTTCCAGATGGTGTCGCGTCTCTTGACGAATTGCCTACCTCAACAGGGCCGACGATGAATGCGCCTAATGTTGATGAGGCGGAGAAGATCCCTGTCGTCGAGCCTTCCATTGTGTGGGGCACCGATTTAGACGTACAGGAAGACGATGATCCACCTGTTCCAGATGTCTCCAACTTGACCGATTCTTTGAAGCAGCTGCTACTGGATTTGCCTGAGCCTGAGCCGGAACTTGTTGACGGGATTCGGAATAAGTTAAGTGAAGAGCAGATGGAGGAAATTTATCGACGTGTTTGGCGCAAGCGTCAACAAGAAATTCGGGATGCTTTCAAGGCCACCCGAGATGACATCACTTTGATCAAAAGTTTGCTGGGCACATTGGTGCGGGGACGCCCTGATCAGCGAGAAACGACGATTGCTGCTGGGCTTGAAGTGAGCAGCATTGATGATCAGATCCAAGCGTTAATTGATCTTGAATACATAGTGAGTGACATCGATCAAGCGGGCGATTTCTTTCATTTGGGTGGCCTTCAGGTTATCGGGGATGCTCTCAGCTTTGGTGACGCGGACGCAGCAGGTGATGATCAGGTCGTCGACAAGGAGACTCTGAGCCAGTACTACGATGTGCGTGCAAAGAGTGCGTGGGTGCTCGGCACCGCGGTAAAGAACCAATTCAAACTGCAAGCAGCTATTGCCGATTCAATGGTCGTCAAAGATGTTTTGGACTTGGTAGTTTCGGCGCAGGAGCAAGGGTTTGTCCGTGCAGCCTCCAAAGGGTTGTACTGCCTTGGATCAATCTTGCGCCACAACCCGCCCGCGCAAGAGCAGTTTGTTGCTTTGAACGGCCCACAACAACTTCAAGCAGTATCACTACGAGCGATCATGACATCCGAGCCAGATGGTTGTGACGCAACGAAGGCAACAACTGAGGCCTTATTGTCGAAGATTACTGCGTTGGTCATTGACCTGGCAGAGAATGCGTCTGAAGACACGCGGTCGACACACTCAGCACTGGTACGTTTTATCACTGAACAGTAAAGTTCTTGGTTCTGCAGGTCAATCATCTCTATGTTGCATTTTTTGCCATCGTTTAGGTCGAAACGTTACAACACCAGGCACCGACATGGCTAACAGTGGCCGTTCACACGCTGCAGTGTGCACAAAATAACGACGCGACTGACAAAGGTCTTGCCGCTGTTGACGCTTTGGCAGGGTTCTTGGCGCAGAGTGCAGCCGCTGATGCCATCCGTGAAGGTGTTGACGCGGCCGCCGCCAATGAACTTGCGGCAGAGAAACTGGCTCCAACGTTTGCAGCAGCAGCCGCAGTTGTTGCACAGACGGTCGCATCCCTCAGTGAGCAGTGCGAAAGTGTCGACGATATTGATGATGTTGAATTCGCAACCGAGTTGCTCGAAATAGCACAACAAGTGCTGCGCAAACTTTCCCCATAGTGCAACCACATCATAGGGACCATGCGTAGCTGACTTAGTCATGCGAAAGGTTTTGATAGCTTTGTAGTTTTAGAGAAGTGCACAGCGCGGCTTGAGCTCGCGAATTTAATTGCCATAATACCACCATCAACTGTTATTAAAATTGTACGGCAAGACAAAGATTGCGGAATTCTTTTCTGGATTTTCTGTTGGGACTACCTTTGCAGAACGGAATGTCACCAAACACTTATATTATTAGAATAAGACGACATCTTCATCTTGGTCCACATGTGTTGCAAAGTGCCGTTGCATTGCGTTGGGTTCAGAAGGCGCTACAACTTCCAGATGCAGTCTCTGCCTCTGCTGTAATGATCTGTATTGTGGGAGTTGAATGCGCAAACGGCTCACTAGTGCAGCGGATTTTGATGTGAATTCGCGAGAAGCAAGGAAGGTTTTCGCTTTACGCAACTCTGATCGAAGCTCCATCGCTCTGGATTCTGGCATTCCGTCGAAGAAAGCATGCTCCCACTTCCGCCATGTGCCACGTTCTCCGTTGAACCTTAAGTGTGAGTGTGGACCTGGCTGCACCGCGGGTGAATTGGGAGTGCCGATTTCATCATCGTGATTCACTTTGCTCTCAAGGGACGATGCGGAGCCGGCGCCGTTGACTTCATGGTGGATGGGATCGTCAACGCCCAGAATCGAAAAAATATCTCCCCATGTGATGGTCTCGGCGCGCAGGCGCTCAGCTTCCGCCTTCGCAACAGCTTGTGCGGCTTCTTCTTCTCGATTTTTCGCACGAAACTGCGATGCAGATGACACCCTCGATGGACGGGTTGAAGAATTCTGCGACAACGATCGACGGAGTCTGTCCTTCCTCATGTCATCGGAGAGTTTAGCTGTATCGATTCGTTGCGAAGGAGGTGGGGGGTTGAGCAACATGTCCCAACAAGTTTCTACTGCCTCATGGTACTTGCGCTGAGCCATTTTTTCTTCCAAAGAACGTGGATGTAAAGACGATTCTCGAGCCAACAATTCCTCCGCCTCCAACACCACGAGTAAAGATTTCACGAGCAAAGGCGACGGTCGAAACAAAATAGACAGGCCCATCTCTCGATAGCCGCACCGTGCTTTTGCTAAAGCCGGTTGTCGGCTGGAGAATCCGTTGTGGATGGCGATTGTTTGAGGAACAGAGTTGGACAGCAATATTTCCAAGCGCGTCTTCTGTCGCTCATCGTCTTCATTAACGGGGGTCGAGCGGGCATAAGCGTCGTCAACATCATTTCGGGACGACGCTTGTTCTTGAACCTTACTTTCCGTCGGCATTGAGCGGTCGGAAGTGCAGTTCCTGTTCACAAAAGGATTTGTTTTGTCCATATTCCAACGCAGCATTCGTGAACTCAGCTTTGAAACAGAATCCACGTTCATTGCCATAGCTGTGCACTGAATGGTATCTGTGAAACTTGCAGGTTGCCGTTCCAAGCGTCGTACGCCAGCTCCCGGCCCGCCGCGTTCCAGGTCACGATCGTCGTCCTTGTCGTCACTTTGATCATCGTTTCGATCGCCATATACAATATCGAGTAGGCCAGCGTAAAGTGCGTCCCGAGATTCAATTGCCTGGGGCAGTCCTGGTGTCTCTGGAAAGTGGTCCAGTAGTAGTCGTGGGTAATACAATCGCTCAATGGCAGCTCGCCCGAGTGAGTAGTTTGGATTGGATTCGTCAGTATTGTCGGTTGTAGTTTGAGTTTCTTTGTGCCGCCGATTGAGTCGACGCAAGAGTTGCAGTGTACGTTTGTGATGTGCGGACTCAGGGCACGACTTCAAGAAATTCATAACCGAGTCTACTTCACACCCATGGTCACGGAGCAATTGTTGCGTGATGCTGGCAGATTCTACGCGCGCTGCGGAAGCGCTTGGCCGTGCGTCACTATATTTCTGTTTACGTTGTGAAAATTCGGCTTCCTCTTTCTCGTCAAGCTTCTGCTCGTAACGAAGGCGGTTGAATATCTCCGCATCCACCGGAGGGATAGCAGATCCATACATGTCTGTGAAAGGCGTTTTCTCGGTTTGTTCCATCGTCAATAACTGCGAGATATCGTTTCTATCGTACTTTTCTTCGTCAGTCCGCGAGTCAACGTTGCTCTCCAGTGTCCGTGCAGATTCATCAGCGTCAGCAATCAAAGTGGAACCAGAGCCAGCCATTTGTTTTGCTTCGGCAGTTTTTGCGAGCTGATCGCGCAAGGCCTTGGCGGTCATATCACGACGAATGTCAAGCTCAGCAATTTCTAAATCGTTCTCGGCTTCAACTTCAAGTTTTTCGCGCCTGCGAGCGCGCTCAGCAGCAATTGCGACATCTTCTTCGTGAGCTGCAGCGTCACGTTTCATGCAGTGATACATTTCATCGAACGCCTTCGTTCTACTTCGAAAAGCCACTTCCTCGAATTTGAAGCCAGCGTCGGCCTGGATCAGTAGCTTGCAAAAGAGCCGAAAGAATGGCGCCATTGCTTTAGCAAGTAGCATTTGTAGAAAAACGTAGCTCTGAGAGTGTTGAAAAAACTTCCGCCGTTGCCATTGCCTAGCGGATGGCCAGTTTAGATTGATAGTCGGCAACAACACAGGATCGCCATCTCCGTAACGGACCTCGTCGATACGAGCTGCGCCTTTGACAGAACTTGCACCTTCCGACAAGCCAATGTTGCCTAACCGACTGGACAGCTTACCTCCAAGGTACACTCTATCCTCGACTGCCTTACCCGTGTCACGGATCACTTGCTCAGATGCTCTTTGGATGGTCCGAAAAGTGTCTTCTCGAGGGTCGCGAAGGTCCTGGTATGTCGCCCACCTTGAGAGGATCTTTCTCACCCACGGTTCTAAACGATCCGTGGGCCACGGCCAAAATTGCTTCTGTGAGCTAACGCCATTTCGCAGAGACGGTCCATTCTTCGCCGCGCCTGAGTGCGAAGTCAAAACAGACCCGTCCTTGGTCACTGCTTGCTTAGAGGCAACATCAATTGCCCCACAGAGCCATCGTTGAAGCATTTTGTACGTGGTTTTGTATGGTTTGTGCCGTAATAAGTCTCGCTGAATGTCATGGAAGTGTTGAGCCGCGATAGCATCATCGTTCGTGCACCATGGGTGTGGAACATCAAATGCAAGAGGGTGAAGTTGGATCCACAATTGGCGGAGATGCTCGTAAACACGCCGCGGATCTTGCCGAAACCGAGCTGACAAACGCAAAAAAATGGTCCGATCTTCTTCGCGCAACGTTGTTGTGACGTGAACAGGGAAGTCAAGCTCATTGATGCACATGTCAAGGAGGTTCAATGGATCCAGGTCACGATTGATAAACTGTTCACCAGCGATACTCTCCAGCACATCCATGTGCCACACGGACCCTTTCACTATCTTCGCCTTTCCTTCATCAATAAACTGGGACAACACCGTCTCGTCGATAACAAGAGCAACTCCTTCCAGCTCTTTACGAAATAGCGATTTGAACTCCGCATTGGGAACTTTGTCAATCCAAATGGTGGCTCTGTGAGCCAATCTTGGGTACATTTTCCGAGTTAGTTTTCCACGCCTAATCGCAGCCAGTTTCGTTGCGGCCTTAACCTCCGCCGGAATATCGTCGTAGTGAGGAATACTGTAAATGGAGCGCTCCAGTCGGAGATTTTCGACAACTTGCCGGCATTTCTCATACTCTGCAAGAGCTTCCTTCCGTTGCTTCTCTCGTAGTTTCGCCGCTCGAGCTTGATTGCGCTCGTTGTCGAGTTCCTCCTGTGACTTCGGCACGAATTTCTCCGGAGCACCGCTGCGCTTTGTGTTTGTCAATTTTGCAGCCTTTTTGGAAGATATCGTTTGATTGTTGATTGCATCCTTGCGACGCTTCGCATCTTTGTCATGCTCAGCTAAAGCCTTGCCCCAAATTGCGATAATTTTTTTCAGCTGAGCTAAAAAGCGAATAGGATCTGTGTCGTATCGCTTTCGTAATAGAGAGAGCAGCACTTGTTCACTTTTTGAGAGTCTCAACCAAACCCGTTCAAACTCAAATCCTTCAGCCTGTTTCGTAACGTCTTTGCTTCGGTTGAGGAATCCTCGCGCAGCAGCCTGCAGTTTTGTTGCCATTCTGTTTTCGAGCTCAGCCTGACGAGCTTGCTCAGCTTTAATTCTTCGTCGGTTCGCTATTCGTTGCTTTTTTATGCATGGAAGAATTCTGCTCACGTAATGAGCAATGGAAATGCAACGATAGTCGTCCACCAAAGAATCGAACAGCTCGACCACGCGGGGTGACCAGTCCTCTGCACCAATGAATTGCTGGACTTGTTGGCACGATACTACTGTTTGGTCGGAATTCGGCATTTGAATGTCATTCAGAATAGCGCTCTCATCGTCCGAATCCTCGCTTTCCTCATCGGTGGAATACTCACCAAGAAACCCAGCCAGAAATTGGCTTTTGGAGATGAGTGTCTTGTCGTCAGGTTCTTGTCCAAGAGGTAAATTCTGTCTTGCCACTTGAAGAAACTTGTCTTCACTGTATTTTCCGCGGCCAGCAAGGACCCGTGCTTCCGCACGTGTCATGAACTCTGGCAACGGTATCGAAGCACCGCCGCCCATCGTAAAGCGGTTCTCCGGCAGCCAAGTGCCCGTGTGGTGTGCGCTCACATTGAGTTTTGTCCGTTGAAACTACGGAATTTCAACATGGTCGTTCTTTATTTGTAGTGTTGTATTTTTGGCATCAATTCAGCCCTGATGCCAGCCTATCAGTCTGAAGTTCCGTCGCTATACAACACTAAGTCATGCACCCATCATTGAACGTCAACTCTCCTTGTCCTTTTGTGTACTTAGGGTGGCGAGCACATCATGGAGAAAAAACTCTCTGACTGTGACCAACAAGTGTTCCATAACTCACCGTTGAGCTTCAGGCATCATCGACATCTCGACAGCGCCAATGCCAGTGTCCGTTGTCATGACCATGGCTGTTGGTGAGCAGTCAACTGACGCGGGTACGCTGGTAGTTGAGAGTGCAGCTATCAGCCGTCGTCAATCACAACAACATCGCCAACAACAAAATACATCCTTGACTTACACCAAGTGCATGGACGCCGACGTCGCTACAAGGTCCGCAAAGAGTCCACGAAGCAACGAAGCAACGCGGCAACAAGAAACAAGCAAGGTCGTAGGTCACAAGTCACAACGTCACAACAACTGTTGTGCGTCGGCGGTCTGTCGGTCCGTCGGTCGGTCGGTGGTCCGTTTTCATCGTTCAGACGCAGTGACGAAACGCAAACACGAAGAAACGGCAGGAACCAGGAACCCCAACTCGCATTTGAGTCACATTAGCCTGTATTGTCATCATCGTCGGGCATTGGGCATTGGATAGATGAGCAACACTCTACCCATGAGCCTAACTGCAAAGGGGTGACAGAACAAGGTAAAAGCTACTTCCCCTGGTTACACCTGGGTATACCACAAAAGCTGACGAGCTATGCAATAGACCATAGACTACACCAAGTAAAATGTGTTTCGCATTTTGCCAACATAGATTGTGTGATGGTTGGAGCACGCTTCGTGATTCATGTATCACGAAATTAGCTTTTAGAATAGTTAGAGCACTGTATGTTGTACCCGCGCAAACCCTCGACACGCTACACAGAGTAAAAAGTATTCTGTATCTCGCCACTCAGAGAGCACGTTTCGTGCATGACCATCCGTACAAAGGGGGAATTGCAGGTCGATCTGCAGTTTACCCGCAATCCTACCTGTCAAACCCCTATTAAGTCCAACATACCCCCTGTGCACTTCCAAGGTCGCACTTCCTTCCTTGTGTGAGAAGTGTTTGCGTGGTTCGTGACCAACTTGTCTGTGTTTGTGAGCGAATGTGTGTGTTCATTCATCACAGATCATGTGACAACGGTGCAACGGTTCGCCACGCCGAAGGCTTTCACTCATGTGTGATGAAATGCAAGGTTCGTAAATTGTTACCAGAAGCTAGAGCAATCCGACTCGCACTCTTCATAATTAATATTATGTTGGTTACTTGCCAGCAGATCTGCGCGCTGCTTTTGCGGCAATCTGCTCTTTTGACTTCATGGACGTCATTAACGAGAGCAACCGCTTGTCTTCGCGGTGCACCTGAAATGTGCCTTGGTGAGTTTCATTCGATTTTGGTAGCCTCGGGAAGACGTACTCCACCAAAAAGGTCTCAATCTTTTGGGGTATACTCAAAAAAGTCTCAGACTCGTATCGAGCACATGCAAGTCGAGTCAACGCTTCCAAAAAATCGACGAATGAAAGAGACTTGTGCTTCACGGTGTTCTCATGATCAATGACACACCTGCAATAGTGCGGGCATGGAATGGTGAAGATCGCGACAAACAACAAGGTCAAAACGTTCAACACTCACATAATGCTTTGCATGAAGGACAGTTTCAAATGCTGATCATTTAAATCGGCATCCAGCATGTCCAGACCCATATCAATCCATTCTTGGTATGACAATGTGCCATAACCAATCGCACCTGCGCGCCGAATCACAAGTCATGACTTTGCTGGGCATCGAAGCAAGGCAAACACAATGCAACTTACCGATATGCGCACATCTGAAGTAGTTAAAGACTTTCCGAAGACGACGTTTGTGAGCCTGAAACAATCGATCTACCACTTCTAGGTACAGACACCGCCTCCGAAATTCGTCGTTGTCAACGTTAAACTTGTCGCATCGGTCAACGACAACCTACATATACAATACCAAGACATTGAGGACGACGCAGCGTAAACAGTGCCCGCTTGCTCCCTCGTTACTAACCTCGCGGAGAAACACTGACAACGTTTTAGCTGGTGCTCGGCGATAATTGAGGGGATTCAAAGCCTGGCACAGTCGAACAAGTGCTCCGATGAATTCCGCCCGTGTCAAACTACGAAAACTATTATTTTTGGGCGCCGTTGCTCGGCTCACAGGTTTCGATGCACTCTTTTTGGGAGCTTTCTTGTTTTGGCGACTGGCAGTCTCGTGGTCGGCGTTTGCGATGATGAACAAAAGGTCTAACTCCTGCTTACTGATTGCTGTATTTTCCATGCCAGTTGGAGATGATGGTCTAGAGGTGCGTGCAGCGAGACCTCAGCGAAACGTGTGTCAAAATCAGAGTGTGTACAGCAGGTTTCGCACCTGTGAGTCTCCTTCGACGCTGACTGCCGCCGAGAGCTGGTTGGGAGTGTGATTGCAGGGCGCCCAGCACCGACACTGACGCCAATAATTTGCACAAACTCCGTGAACCTTGAAATTGTAACATAAGTTGACACACAAGTTGAGACAGTGCTCGCTGACCTGTGGACATGCACAGCCAACTTACCCGGAAGATCTCATACAAAAAACCTCATTTGATTTCATCGCGTGGCGATTTGCGGTGAAATTTTCAAATATTCGGGCAAGATCTGGGTAACACGTCCACATTACAGCCCGAATTGCTTTCGCCTCTTCCGGACTCTGGCAAAAATCGACCAAGCCTGCACCTGCCCAATCCTTATCGAATGCCTTCAGATGTACAATGTGTATGAGAGATACCGTGCACTGCAATAGGAACCCGAACATCAAACAGTTCGGACCTGTTGATAAACTTCCATGTTATCAAAGTAGTCCTTCGAGTCAGCTTCACGCTCTCGTGGCGCAAAAATAGAATGTCGTACATCCCACACAGTGCCTAGATGGAGTGAGTTGAGGCTGAGCTTTCTCGACGTGTGAGAGACTGTCCGCGCGACGACATACCTTGGACGACCATTTCCACAGCAGGTCGCGGCATCGATGTTGTTTCGGAGAAAGTGTTTGCTTTCAACCTCTCCAACACACCAAAATTGTTTGTGTAACTACGGCAATACCAGAAATCAGCATGGTGACGGATGGAGCGGACGTGCTATTTATTGACAGAAGGTTCACGTACGCTTCCAAAGAGATGTCTATGTAATTCATCTCTTTGCAGTCGTCGTCATCGGAAGAATCAGAATCAGAGCCGGAGTTCGCCTCGCTCGAGAAAATTGACTGATGATGGTGACCTACGAATTTGTTAAATCGCCTGTAAGTTCCAAAACCCACTCGATGTTGACACGTTGAGTACTTACTATGAACACGCGGAGTTCCATTCTTGAGGATTCCCCCTTCTACATCGAGCAAGATCGGTCAGCATCCATGTGTTCACATTCACATAGTGCAAACTGATCAGCCAGCAAATCAAACCTGCGGCGCCCTGGAGAATGTCCATGTACTCTCTGAAAGGGAACATTACGGAAGGATAGTCCATAGAAAGCATCTCGTGTACGTCGTCTTCGGACGTCTACAACAAGTCAGGCTGTGTTGTGAGCAACATAGCTTTGTGTGCTGATTCCACGACGGCAGGAACACTTACATCGTCGTCATCTGACTCCGAGCTTTCAACATGCTGCCCGCTAGCAGCAGCGTTTTTCTTGATAAAATCCTGCATCAATCGCAATTCGAAAACGTTACTCAAAAGAAGATAAAAACAATGTGCACCGATGAAAAGAGCTCGGTTTCTGCGAGAACCTACTTTGTCGCGCTCCTGGATTTTTAGCATAGTGGTGTCCGATCGCCACGTGAAAAAGAAATGTTGACGCCCTGGCGGAACTTGGCGCACGAGGGTGTACAAATTATGGTTGGCACCGTGCATATTCTTGTCCGTTGCATCGCCCTCGTCGACATGCATGGCCTGTGGCTCGAAGAAGTCTGCTTGAAGATGAAGGTACACGTGTGTGACGACCAGACCAAACTTGTTCTCCCACACAAATTTGACTTCACTGAAGCCACCACATATCCAGCACCTGTGCATGAGCCAGTAAGGTGACAACAACGCTTTGGTGGCAGAGGCCTCTGCTAGACGCTGAAACGTACATTCGGTGCTTGAAATTGAGCCCGCATTGAAGCGATGGAGCATTGACCCAGTGCGATGATTCCGTGTCCACGGGCTGCCTCTTCGGAACTGTCGACGCAGTCTGCGCGGATCCATCGCCTCGAGAATAAAGAGATGACAGCTTCTCCGGAAAGGATAGGCACACCGTACCACTGGAGTCCGGACATAAGATTGCTTCGGGAGGAAGATCCGCACACTTGATGAGTGGAGCCTCACCAGGCTCACCACTGATCAAGTCGTAGAGGGAATGGCGAGCGTGCGCTGGTAAACTCACAACAAAACCCTTGGAATCAGTAAATGAAACTACAGCATGTTCGTCTGCCCCTTCACCAGCTTCGCCCATGTCCTGCACAAGCAATGTGGTCCATCAACCAGTGGCGGCAGTTGACCAGCAATACTACCTCGTACCTGTTGGGAATTCGTTTGTTTGCCCTTAAAAAACTCACTCCACTCCATGGATGTTTGTCTTTTGACACTGTCAAGATTGCGATTGCTTCGGGCAGGCGAGATCGTCAAAGTTTGATCATTGCCCTGCGAATTAGCTTGGGTCAGCTGCCGTGGTGACTGCCGCTGAGATCGCGGTGTTTGCAACTGAGATCTAGGGGTGTGCAGCTCAGATCGCGGTGATGTCAATG
>Ga0213839_1001743_pt1 | contig 13356 bp, 7 predicted proteins | sample SWPATP21_FD_160075 | JGI IMG/M metagenome (GOLD analysis project Ga0213839, IMG submission 160075) | Coastal seawater microbial communities from Marineland, Florida, United States - SWPA TP2 #1 | ecosystem: Environmental > Aquatic > Marine > Coastal | place: USA: Florida | collected 2016-08-14 | reverse complement strand
CGTCTGTCGTCTGTCGTCTGTCGTCTGTCGTCTGTCGTCTGTCGTCTGTCGTCTGTCGTCTGTCGTCTGTCGTCTGTCGTCTGTCGTCTGTCGTCTGTCGTCTGTCGTCTGTCGTCTGTCGTCGAAGGTTGATTGGTGATTGCTGATTGGGGCTTGCTGCTTGTTGCTCGTGGAGACACAAGTAGCCACACAGCAGCTGCTGCAGTTAGCGTGGTGACAGTGTTTGTGTCAGCGAGCAACTGCGGCAAAAGATCGTGGCATGAGACGCAACATACAGCAGACAACAGACAGATACATTTGCTGTAGCTGCTGAAATGGTAACAGCAGCAACTGAATGTTGTCTCGGTTCCCTGGTATCTAGCTGGCTGTGCTACTCGCTGCTTTGCGTTTTCATGACGCAAGATTTTCTCTGAGTTGGCTTCGTCGCCACTTGCAAGTTGACACGCAATAAGCATTGACTTCGAAGCAAGCGAGTCACGTTGGCTCGAACTTGGGCACCCCAGCGGTGTCGTTACTGTGTCTGATCGTTCCCCTCCGTCTGGGTACTGAACTTTGGCGCCGTCACGAGAACGTAGCACGATGCACGCGACACGGGTGCGCATTGGTCCCGGCCGTTCGCCTTCGAGGTCACCCAAATCGAGGTATCGCACGTCACCGCTGTCGAGGTCGAATTCCAGTTCCCCTTCCCGGGCCACAGCAGTGCCTCCTTTATATCCCGCGAACAGCTCGAGGCGCAGCCCCACTCTGCCGTTCGCACCACACAGCTCGTTCCCGCCGCACCCGCTGGACGATATCCCGCCTCTGCAGCAACGAGTTTCGTATCCCGCACTATCTCCCAAAACTTCCCCTGTGAACGCGAAATTACATCAGTATAGGAAATTTGTGTCAACTCCATCGACAGGAGACTTGTCCGTCGTGTTGCAGGAAGCTCTGCAAGACCTATACGAGAAACGGCCTGCAGACGAGCTACTTCACCTCATTTATTTCCTCCGTAACCGTGTGGCAACGCGTGACGGGCTAGAAGATACGGCTGGGCTGGAGGCTGCAGAAGTGCTCAGACTGAAGGAGGAAAACCAGCGCCTGCGCAGACACTTGTCGCCCGACAACGCGGACTTGGCGGCAGCAAACGAAGTGTTGGCCACGGAGCTTCAGAAGAAGACTGTCCTGCTCGACGAGTCCAAAACCCGGGTGCGCAAACTGGAGAAACAAATCCGGGCACTGCGTCGCCAATTGAAGCGCCGCAATCGGAAGCTTGAAAAGCAAGCGGTGGAGATCGTGGAGCATCAGTGGCTGCACGAGAAGTCAGCCGAAGAAATTGAGGCCTCGCTGCAATTTCTGTTCAGCGAGGCAGACGACGACGGTAACGGAGTGATATCTGAAAGGGAATTTCGATCCATGTTGTCGTCATCAACCCTGAAAGTGTCTGACGAAGAAGTGCAGTACCTGCTGGACGCCACGAAGCGTACACCTTCCGGGGAGATAGAGTACGCCGAATTTGTACCGACCGCCTACCACCTGCTCGCTCGCTACCACGTACAACTCAAGAAAAAGCAGAAGAAGGAAGCCGCGAAGGCCAAGAAACTTAAAAGGGCCGCTGAGAAAGACCGGAGCGAAGACCAATTCGCGCAGCAGTACCTTCTGACGGAATTGACTCCAGATCAACTTGCTGAACAGCTTCGCTCAGTGTATGACGAGGCAGACACTGACAACGATGGCTCTGTCTCAGGTGACGAAATGTTCAATATTCTCAACAAGGTGCGAGGCTTGCCACCCTTCACCAGGGACGATGTCGACGAACTAATGAAAAGTATTTCTGGCGGAGACGCTGTGCCCGAGTCGGTGTCGTTTGAGGAGTTTGTGCCTGTGGCTTTCACGATCTTAAAGCGTGTGTTCCTGAATCAAATGCACGCCGCACAGGAGTCGAAGAGCGAGGAATCAAGCAGTGATTCTGAAGACAGTGAGTCTGACAGTCGTGCGGCGACACCGGCCCGGTCGACGTCGGAGGAGAGGGCCTCTGCGGAGGAGGACGGCGAGAACGAGGCGCTCCGAGAAGCAGAAGAATTTTTGAACACGATTGATGTGTCGCAACTCGAGGAAATGCTGCATGACGCCTTTGTGACGGCAGACACCGACAGCTCTGGTTTCCTCGATGCTGAGGAGCTGAAAGCAGCTTTTGCGTCGAATGCCGCTCTCCGTGTGTATGCTGACGACAATGTTGTTCGGCGGATGATGGAACATCTCGACGCGAATTCAGATGGCAAACTTAACTATATGGAGTTCATCCCGCTGGGACAGGAGGTGCTGAAAACTGTGCTCGCTGCCGAATTACAGGTACGCAACGTGCGCGGGCGGTGTCCATGGAGGTGTTCCCTTGACTCATCTACCTACCTGCTTGTTTTAACATAGGCAACACGAGGTGGGCAAGTTGCAGTGACTGGAGATGACACCAGCGAATCTGCTTCTTTGCAGTCAGTTCCTCGAAACTCTGACGAAATGGAGGAGCTCATGCTCGAACTCTTCCTTGCTGCTGACACCGACAAGAACGGCACAATCGAGCCCGACGAGCTTGCTGAGATCCTGCAATCTGTGCCTGGTGTGACAGTGACCACCGAGATGGTTAACGATATTGTGGCGCAATTAGACACGAATGGAGACGGCAGGCTTGATTACAATGAATTTTGCCCGCTGGCTTGGGAGCTGCTGAACCCAGCGCTTAGCGACGTGGAGAAGGACGATGAAACTGCCGCATCGCCAGAAACTCAGTCCGATGACGGCGATGCTAACGACGACGCGCCGGCGAATGCTGAACAAATGGAAGCCCTGATGTTTGAGCTTTTTTTGGCGGCTGACACTGATCAGAGTGGCACCATCGAGCCTTCGGAGCTGGAAACTGTTCTCAACGGAGTGCCAGGATTGGAAGTCACTCCCCAGCTCGTTGAGAACATCGTCAAACAGCTTGACGCAAACGGCGACGGCAGGTTAGACTACCATGAATTTTGCCCTTTGGCCTGGGAGTTGCTGAATCCAAACGCTGATAACACAAGCCCTTGATTAATTAACGGAGTCATCAAACGCGTTGTACCCACACATTACGGCACCACATGGTGCAATATAAAAAATCTGTAACTTTATTGACACTATCTATGAACATCCCAAGGTCACGACACGCTGTTGTCATCTCGAATTGTACCAGCTCCGGAGTTCGGGACTAGCTTGCATGTGAGCGATTAGGGCTTGGACTGCCAGGAACCCTCCGAACAAATGAATGCGGTGCTCGGCACCAACACAAAAAACTATCACAGCAAGAGCCGTCAGTTGGAGGGCAAGTGGTACGGAGATACCACCAGTACCCGGACTACTTCGGCCAAACCCACGTCCGTTGTTCCCGTTGAACGCCTCCCACGTTCGGACTCCACAAACCTTGCAGCGACAGAAACTGCACCAATCGGAAGGGTCCAGGCCTTCTCCAGCACAATTACACTCCACCACACGGAACACAGGGCCTTCAAACACAACTTCTCCATTCGCGAACTCATGCTTGACGACGGACGGAAACTCTTCGTCTTCTTCATACACTGACCATCGAGCTCCGAATTCGTGTGGACCGTGTTCGCACCCGCTGCGCCTGCGTCGAGCCGCCTGGCGTTTCGCGAGTCGGGCCGCGTAGTCGGGTTTACTGCGCGCGGAAGTCTTCGACTCTTCTTCCTCCGGAACAGACTTGTCTTCAAGCTCCTGAGCGAGAGCCTCATCTTCGGCCGTACTGTCCGGGCTGAATGAAACGGCCTCTATTGGGAACCAGCGAGATATGTTGAGGTGTAGTGCAACAGGGATGAGCGTCAAAATATGCAGCACGGCACGCCAACTATAGTTCCGCAGAAGAACAGCTGGCGCCCGGGTGAGCACCTCGAATGATGCAACGCCTTGGACAGCGGCGACTGGCACAAAACATATGTATCCCCAAACAATCATGCGCTGGTATTCTGCGGCACGGGTGCGTGGGGCACCGGCAAGCCCTACCAGCAATCGAAGGAATCCGATGCCAGTAAGTGCAAGTACGAACACATGGATCAATGCCAACTCCAATGCAAAGCATGGTCGACGAAACGTCCACTCAAAGTCGACGCCTTCGTTCGCTACTCTGCTCATGCTGTGAGCGGCTATGCTCAGACACACAAACACGAGAATGCTCAGCTTGCCACCATGCCTGCAGGACGTGTCCCAACAATATTTCCATACTTTTTGGAAGGGCCGCGGTGTGATAAATCTCAGAGTCCTTAGAACGTAAGAAAGGCTCCACACTATGTTGTCGAGGAAGTGCAGCACTAATGTCGATGCAGCAGCTGCTAGCAAGTACGCCAACACAGCCGGCGCCACACCAAGGTGCGATACAGGTTTTGCAAACGCGAACAGAGCGTCGTGGAACAAACCTGGTGGCAACAGAGGTGCCCCATACTCAGCGATGACGGAGATGCAGCACAAACCCACCAACAGCACGTTAACTACGCGTCGTACAGATCTACTTGTTGGAGTAAAAAAGGCAGGGTTGTGGTGATCCGGCCACACTGCCAGGGCAAGGGATGTTCTCGGCGCTGCTTTCGAACCAACAGCAGGCTTGCTCACGAATTGCGAGAGAATACATGCAAAGGTGGCCAGCCAGAAGCCAAGCGCACCCATGCCGTTCTTCACTAAAAATCCGTGCACAACAAAACCAACGCGGCTGGCGAACGAATGAGACGGTGGTGCATATTCTCGCAAAAGTACTGTTTCGGCTGCCTGGCGGAGGACCGGAGGCTCTGGTGCGGATGGCGCACGCAAGGTTGCATTCATAATTGACAAATGCTCTGCCGCGGGGACCCAGCCATGCTTGGCGTCTGTGATAGCAAGTATTGATGCAGTCACCGGCTCAGTGACTTGGTAGCACCACAAAATGGCCAAATGGTCGGCTGAGACGCCGCCCTCCAAGTCAGTACTCAGGAATTGTAGCCCATTCTTGTCGAGATTCACCAGCCCCTCGAGGCGAGTCAAGTCAGCGTGGATGAGCTGGTCTTGATGCCCACCTGACACAGATATCACGTTGGTGTTTGATATAGCTGACAACAGTTTTTTGGGATGGTGATACTTTGGCCGAGTGGGCTCCGGGATCGTCTTCGGAGTTGAAACTGGAGCAGCATCTGAAACACTTGAACCGCTTTCGTCGGCAGGTTCGTCACCAGCTGGATCAGCCGCTTTGGCCACCGAGGCAGCTGCTGCAGCAGCGGCTGCCTCTATTTCTGCTGTTTGAGCGGCCTGCTTCATCAGTCGCCGCCGCCTCGCTACAGCAGCGGCGAAAGCCGCCTCGGATTGGTTGAAGATTGCTGCTTCTTCCCACGCGGCGTTGACACTGTCGTACAGAGCACCAATTGAGCTGTCAAGACGGAATGGTGCTCTCTGATGGGGAGAGGACAATGTAATAATAGTTTGAATTGAGCCAGGTCGGTGATTGTCCAGGGTCAAGGCAGCGCGTGCCGCGACTCCAGCCATGGAATGGGCGACGATCACCACGTGTTGCGGTCGCTGCCAAGCTACCCCGGACAGACGTTTTTCGTTGTCAGTATTATCAACTGAGTATTGGGCGAGAATCGTTCTGACAGCAGAATTGACGAATTCCGCTTGGTCGGCGAGGTGGAACCCCGACAAGCCGGACCATTCTTCGTTGAAATCAACTGTGTAAACATCCAAGGGCCTTCTAGATGCATCGCCCAGTTGGTCGTAGAGCCTCACCGCATGAGATCCGAGCGATCGTGCCTGCATTGCACTGCCCAGATGGCCAGGCAGAAACAATACTGGACTCCCTGTTGGTTTTCGAATGTCACCCCTGATCCCGTATTGGGCATATCGAAGCAGGGTATACTTGAACGTTGATCTTTCACGATTCAGAATTTTAACTGGGAATAGACGCGGCCCCCTCATGAATGTCATTTCGCACTCGTTAGGTTGTTGTATTGCGACCTTGATCAGCCACCAGAAACATGTTGCAACTAACAGCGACACGACAAAGCGTGCTGTGGTGCCAAAGAATCGGCTCATGGTTGATGCCGCACCGGTGAGGACCGGGGAAAGTATCGGCCGCACACTACACTAGAACGACCCTGGCCGCGCGACAACGTGTGCAGGGGAACTCGGCGTAAAGAAGGCTACACGCTGCTTGAAATGGGCAGAACGACTTCGGGATCAAAGATGACCAGAAGTGTTCCACACAGGCAACAAGTGCCACGTGTATTTCTAAGCCCAATTCAATTTTTCAACTTCTCTAATAAAATCTTCAACCAGCGGAAAGGCACTGTGCTGAAACTGACCTCTGAACACGTCACAGCGAGACATGCATCCTAAGGGGGATTCGCTTACTCAAACAGGGCACATTCCGTAATGAGTAACTCTCTGCCAAAACGTGCTGTGCCCCAGACAAACAAACAAGGCAGTGAGACTGAACGACCAAGGTGTGAACGAAACGACCAACCAACCAAATTCCAAACAGGCAGTTCCCTGCACAGGCAGACGGGATGTCAGAACTTTCCGAACGCACAGTCCAAAAACAACAGCAAAGCCAACGAAACTGCAGCGAACGAACCAACCAACCAACAATGCAACCAACCAACCAACCAACCAACCAACCAACCAACAACAAACAAACGAACGAACGAACGAACGAACGAACGAACGAACACGACGAACGAACGACGAACGAACGAACGAACACGACGAACGAACGACGAACGAACGACGCAACGAACGACGAACGAACAATGTGAGTGACCGAGACCTCAGTCATTAGGCCACTGACTGAGCTGCGGCCAGGTGCACAACCACTCACTGCCTCGCACCCACTCACCCACTCACTCACTCACCCACTCACTCACTCGCTCACTGCCTCACTGCGAACTTTTGTTTCGTTGGCACTGCATGACGGTATTGCCGGTACCTTCCATAACTTAGAACGAATTGTAGTTAACGCATTGTTATCGTAAGTACTTGTCGTCGTTTGTGGTTTTGTTGCGTTTTCTGTCGTCGTCGCGGTCGGCGGTTGGCCGTTGGCCGCGACAACACAACACAACACACAACACGATTGCCAGACAGACGACGCACTGCGAGGAGCCGTGCTGTGATATCCAAACTCCGTACGCAAAACAGGTGGCTGAGGTGGTGGTGGTAACAGTGTGATAAGTGGAAGCTCTACGTCGTCATTAGGTCGTGCGATAGTGGTGGCATTTCAAGTGATAAAGGCCATTGTGAACATGTATGTGACGGATGCATTGCACAAAATAAAAGGAGTTGTGTAGCACCCACACAACCTGCGACAAACCGGCGTGCGTCAACCTTGTCCTCCGGCTGCCACCACAATCATCCAACAGCGCAATGGGGACGGCGAATAAGAAACAGCGGTTGTTCGAACAAACCCACCAAATCCTTTGATTTTATCCTCAACCACACCGATTTTGCGTCGCAGTGCATTCCTTCGATGAAATCATGATGCTTTGAGGTGCAAACATGAGCATCAGACTCCTCCGACTGCCTACGGGGCGGTTCAAAACTGTTTTTGACCAACTTGTGTTCGAGGAAAAATTGTTCCGGAGAACCAACGAAAACTGGTGCATTTTCAGCACGGGCAAGCCACGCCCTGAGATTGTGATGGGAATGTCGGGTAAACCAGAAAAGCTCTTGAACGTAGAGCACGTGCGCGAAAGAGACGTCGAAGTCCTCAAGCGGTTCAGTGGCGGCGGCACCGTCGTCGTCGACGACGACGTTCTGTTTGTGTCGTGGGTATGCAACAAGGACTTACTCCCTCGTCGAATCTCTGGCTCTCCTCCAGCGCTCATGCAGTGGTCAGCAGAATTTTATCAGGAAGTTGTGGACCAGCTTCCTCGAATGGACGGTTCTGTCGGGGAGTTTGGGTTGCAAGAGCATGACTACTGCTTAGGGAAGCACAAGTTCGCGGGGAATGCTCAGTGCCTCACCCGCGGTCGCTGGGTTCACCACACTTCCTTTTTATGGGACTTCAAGACTGAAAATATGGACCTGCTGCAACTGCCTGAGAAACGTCCGGAGTATCGGAACGATCGTACACACGACGATTTCCTTTGCAGACTGAAAGATCATATTGAGGGAGACGATCACGAGGTGCTGGAGTTGGCAATCGTCAACAACATTAAGCGGCACTTTGATGCCTACAGCGTTGACTTTGATGAAGTTGAAGCACATTTAGAGGCAAATCAAGATATTGAACGGTCTGCACGAAGAATTAGCACGAAACTCGTCGAAATTTAACTGCATAACTGTTGATACCGCATTCTAAAATTATTTATGTCAATACCGTAATGTGGGGCCGGCAAGAGAACGGAGGTGCTACAATGTCACAGCCTCCTTACTTAGGTTGATGACCTAACCACGATTCAGTTGACGCTGTCGATCCCGTCTTCGTCGACGTAATGCGTCGATTCTTGCAGCAAGAACGGGATCGATATCATTGATCTTTGAATCCTCTTCAACTTTGCGTGCACGCTCCACTTTTGCGCGGCGATGTTGAAGCAGAGCCCTTGCTTTTCGAGCATATCGTTGAATTACAACGGATGCTTTCTTCTCGCGCTGAATCCATCTCGAATGCGTTTCAGGATCCACACAACCAGGTTCGCCTAGCACTAGTAGTTGTGCCATGACCAAATCATCACCATTGAGATGTTCGCGCACATTGATCGGCTGTTCATTGACGGGTTCTTTGTCAAGAACGCTGTTCTCGAGCACTTGCCGCGAAACCGCAGCTGCATCGAAATCACCAACTTCCGCTCCGCGCGATATGTCCCCTTCCATTTGGAACCGAAGGAGTTGCACAACTTTTACAGCGGAGCTAGCTGCCGCAACATTGATTGCGAAATTATCAGCTCGATTCTTGTAACATGACAACGGCACCGTACTAGTTGCCACCAGGTATCTAACCACGTCGATGGCACGATCGCCATGCTTACAGGCGAGATGAAGTGCAGTGTTGCCTTCTGCATCTTGTATCGCGGGATCCACGCCATTGCGCACCAGGTACTGCACGATGGAAAGATTTCCAACTTGAACCGCCGCGTGCAGGCATGTGGTGCCTCGAACACGATCGCGCACATTTATGAGATTTGAGCATTCTCTCAGAGACGAAAGCCCCGGATACTGACAGTCCACTAATTGGGATAGCTTTGAGGTGTCTTCAGCAAATATGGCGGCTTCGGCGAGAATGAGCCACTTGCTGAGTCTTTGGCGAAAGGCTGGTCTCAAAAACTTCACTTGTATCGTCTTGATATGGTGGAGCAGCCGCACGTATTGCCGCCGTTTCGTGAACGCTCTCCACCGCGCTTGGATGCGCAATGTTGCTGATGAAACACCCCAAAATTTAGCTAAGACGATTGTTAGTCGGCCAAACGCCTGCAGTTTGTGACGGGCCGCCCCGCGCCTGAGCATTGTTCGGACAACGTTGCGATACCGAATGTATTGCTGTATACGAATGGCTGCCTTCCGCAACAGCACGAAGTATTTTCGTCTGGCCAGCGTTAACAAGCTTGATGCGATGAATATCCTTGCCTTGTCTTGCCGGTGGTGTTTTCTCGCTTTAAGGATGCGAATGAGCAACCGACCGTGCCACACGCGACCTGCCATGTGACGCCGCAGAGTTTGTAACCGTTTGAAATTCTCAACATCTTGCAGCCATTCACGATTTGCCAAAATGCAGTGAATCATTGATGCAATTTGTGTGGCAGCCCGGATTTTCTCCTCGTGCTCCTGCTGCCGCAACTGCAGTTCCCGTCGAGCTATTAGAGACCGAGCAAGCGATTCAATCATCATGGCTGAACTCCCGCGAGCTTTGTCTAACGTTGCACGAACGATAGACCTCCACTCGTGTACCAACACATACTGCTCGATGGCTCTTACTCCTAATCGTCGACTCCTCTGCTGGGCCATCGCACGAATTGTGAAATCCTTCACAATGCACGCTCGGATTAACTGCTGGGCTGCTCGAACGGCAGGCTCCATCATTTGGAACTTCTTCACTGCGTAGCGGCGCTGCCATGCAGACGTAATGATTTTGACTGCCTCGGCAAATCGCCGCATACTCGAAACAGCAATGCCACTGAAACGAACAAAAGAACAAATTGTGTTTGATACTTTGGTCTGAGTCCATTTCCTAATTCCGGCTGGCAAAGTGTGTTTCCCAAATAACATTGTTTTCCCGAGTATCCACTGCTTCCGCTTCCAGGGCCCGCCGTCTCCCGTCCGCTCAAGATCTTCGAGAATCCGAGTGCACACCTGGCTAGCGCCTTCCCGCGGCGACAGTGTAGGATCGAGCTTGAGAAGCCTGGTCAGACCATTGCGCAGTACACGCTCCTGCCAGAATTCACCGTACTCCATTCGGAAGGGGTAACCTTCTTTCTTGACACGTACTACCTCCATCACGCCTGCGTACAAAAGTTGTTCGTATACTTTGAAAGCGTCGAAGGCAACTAACCCGTCGATAGGCCGCAGTTTGAAGTCATTTGGTTTCACACATCGGACGTAGTGTGGTGTCGTGCGTCGTAGTCGTTTGGCAAGGTCAGCGATATTACTGACGAATTTGCTGCTGATGGATTTCGAACTTTTGCCACCACGCCTTCCACTTCGCTTGGGCGAATTTGGAACATTATTGTCGGAAGAACTGTTGCACAAGTGCTCACGGATGAAGGATTTGTCTTCAGTCTCCTGCTCCAGAACCTCCACAAACTGAACTGGTAACTTGTCTTGATTCTTGCTGATGAAGCCCTCAACGTGGTATTGCACCTCTCCTGCAAAATGACGGATTCCAAACCAGTCGTTCCCGCCTCCTTTGCGAGCGAAGAAGTAGTCTCCTGGAGTTTTGGCCCCGTCTTCAGCATTCTCATCGTCATCATCATCTTGACTTTTGCTCTTTTTCGCTTTCGAGCCTCGGCCGAAAATTTTGATCAGTTGCCGACAGAACCCCTCGTCAGTGGACTCAAGGCTCTGACCTTGATCTTCCAAAAGTGGTAAAATTCCGATGAAAAGTGGACGCCTGCGTCTCGCCTCGATCAAATTGCAGCATTCGGTATTGTTCTGATAGCTAAAGTCAAAGTTCGACTGTTGTAGCAACCCTTCACTGCTGTACAAGTCAAGCTCCTTTTCAAAAATATACTTGTTGAACTCATTTTGCAACTTTTCGTTAGCAAAATTGATGAAAAGTTGCTCCAAAGAATTCTTGTTGAAAACCTCAAATCCAAAAATGTCCAAAATACTCACGCTGGATTGCATGTCTTGGAAGGTTTGCGGAGCTAAATCTGCTCCCAAAACTTGATTTGCACAATCAATCACAAATTCAAACAATCGAGCGTAGATATGTTTGATCAACGCATCTCTGTTCTGAACAGCTTGGCTTGCATTGACGTCAGAATCTAGTTCCTTTCCTTGAATGATTAATCGATTGATGCAGAGCATGTCACCAAGGTACTCCCCACGTGAACTCCCCCCCTTCAACTGAAGAAGGCTTGCAATGTCGCCGAGTTGAGCGAGGTCAGCGGCGCTGGCCGGGTGCGACCCGCTACCAGAGTTCGAAACTCCTTCGCTGTTTTTAAATTTCACTTTGCCCAGCTTCAGGAGCGCGGCAAGAGTTCTCCAAATTCCATCGAGTTGCTTTGGGGAACATCTCGCATTTGCGAGACAAGCCCGGACACCGGACTGATCGGGATCTCCAGGCACATAGGGATTGTTGAACTGCCTTTCGTCTGCGGTTGGGTCATCCGAATCAACCATATGAGTGCCACCCTGCATAATGGTGGCGTAACTGTCACACGTAGCTTCTAATTTGTACTTTTTCCGCTCGGCGGGCGACAGACCCTTCAACATTTGGTAAAATATGTGAAAGCTCCTTTCACCCTTGCCCTGAGACACGGTTCTGGACTTTTCTAATAAATAATGTTTGATTCGTGCTCCTACTATACGACCGTCGTCGAAAAGAATTTCCATAAACTTTCCGAACCGTGAAGAATTGTCGTTTCGCTTCGTTTTCGCGTTCCCAAACGCTTCCAAAAACGGACTGACGTCTTCAACAAGGTCAGAAATACTTTGACGCTGGCTATTCCCAGCGTCCCCGGCACCACTTTGTGTCATGGTGCTTGCGCCGACCTGCGCGACTCGCTGCTTACTTAAAGCGTTCAGAAATTTCATGATGCGGCCGCAACAGTACGTTTTACCAGCGCCGCTCTCTCCGCTGACAATGCAGCTTTGCCGCAGCGGGCCGGTTCCGACTTCTGGTGTACCGTGACTCCCCGGGTCCAGCTGAGCCCAGTATGCGAAAAACGCAGTCGCGTACACGTTCGGGTTCTCGCCGAGACCATAATCTTGTGGAGGGCTTTGAATTCTGATTGCCTCTGGCAACGGCATGTACGGATTGACAGAAATGATAATATCGCCAACGTACGTATAAGTGTGCAGGTTTTCAAACCGACGCCGGATGGCGATCAACAACGAAGCTTCGTTGAACGCCGATATGCGCGTGACGTCATCAGGAAATTCTTGCTCGTGCACTGCATCCCACGCTCGAATACTTGATCCTGGAAGGACCGTGCGTTGCGAGTCTTGTTGCTGGATCTCAAAATATTGAATGTCGTTCCCCGAAGAATCGGTCGATGACGCACCTTTTGGCTTGTCGGCTGGGCCCAGATTTAGCCCTTTGTGATACAATTCAACGCAGGTTTCCGCGTCGGCTGAGTCCGCAGGAACATTCTTGACTCCGGGCTTCACGAAATCTTCGTACTTCGTGAGAAATTCGTCTATGTCACCAGTGTCAGAGAACCCTACTTTATTGACTCTGAAGTCACGGTCTTCGCGAAATCTCTGAACGAAACGACGCCGGTATGGGTCAGCATTGGCAACGTCTGGAATGCTTTTCACCTCGCCTGGCACTTCGCGGCCTGATTTGTTCTTCGTCGAACATCGGTAGTAAATTGTGGACATTGCCAAATCCACACTATTTTCAAGGTGAACGCAGATACAACATTATTTGTCCGTGAGACCCCACCGCACAAATCGTTGTGCTGTCGTGTTGGGGCAGCGACTGCGTGCCCTGCCAAGTGTAAATTAATTATTCAACAACTTTTTGAAGCAACTCTCATTGCGTGGAAATCACTTTTATCAAGGCCCCTCAAACGATTGACAGTCAATGGGTCGACAGAATTTAGCGCGCTTCATCAAACGTTGTGGATGTGTTACTATCAACAACGCTGAGTGGCATGGCGATGGAGACGCGACAGAGCCGGTGATACCTGCGCTTTGTTGACACCTCCTCAACTTCGACTTGTCACT
>Ga0213839_1001742_pt1 | contig 13359 bp, 9 predicted proteins | sample SWPATP21_FD_160075 | JGI IMG/M metagenome (GOLD analysis project Ga0213839, IMG submission 160075) | Coastal seawater microbial communities from Marineland, Florida, United States - SWPA TP2 #1 | ecosystem: Environmental > Aquatic > Marine > Coastal | place: USA: Florida | collected 2016-08-14 | reverse complement strand
CGTCGGTCACAACAGCCAGATCAAGGCCCTGCTCGACCCCGACACCAACTTCCGCGCGCCGCCCCAGGCCCCCTTCAACTACCCGCTCTATGCCCCCAAGCAGGGCGACCAGGCGGCCATCGAAGACTACCTGGCCAGCCGGGCCGAAGAGCTGAAGCAGCGCTTCGGTGGGTCGGCAGCGAACGACCTGGCGCTCCTCAACCTGGTCGAGTCGGTCGATCGCGGCAAGCGGTTCACCGAGCAGGCGGCCGGCATCCTCGACACGCTCACCATCGGGCAGGAGTCGCGGTTCTTCGACCAGCTCGACATGGCGGTCGACCTCATCGACCAGTCGGTGTGCCGCGCGGTCACCGTCGACACCACCTACGACTGGGACACCCACGACGTGAACGCCGGCCAGCACGGCTACTACAACGGTCTGTTCGGCGGTCTGTCTCACTTGATGGAGCAGCTCGAGTCCCGCGGCCTGCTCGACAACACGGTGGTGGCGGTGATCTCCGAGATGACCCGCACGCCGCTGCGCAACGCGGGCGGTGGCAAGGATCACTGGGGCCACACCTCGGCCATGCTCATGGGCGCGGTGCAGGGCGATCGGGTCTCGGGCGCCACCGACCACTACTTGGAGTCGATCCCCGTGAACCTCGCCACCGGCGAGGTCGACGATGCGGGTGGCGACTACAACAAGTACGACAACTTCTGCGCCGGCGTGCTCGAGCTCGTCGACGTCGACCCGGAGGAGTGGCTACCCAACGTGGTGCCGTTCCGGGGAGCCCATCCGTCATGATCTCCGTCGCGCTGCTCACCCTGCTCGTGGCCTGCAAAGACGACCCGCCACCGCCGGGTGGGGGCGACCCGACCGAGACGGGCTCCACCGACTCCACCGACACGGGCACCACCACCGAGCCGCTGCCCGAGGGCTGTGACACGGTCAGCTGGGAGCTCACGGGCAAGCCCTTCCTCAACACCTGGTGCACCAGCTGCCACAGCAGCCTGCTCGAAGGCGACGAGCGCTACGGCGCCACGGACAACGTCGACTTCGACACCTACGACGGCGCGGCATTCTGGGAGGTCCGCATCGAGGACCGCACCTTCGTCGCCCAAGACATGCCCCCCGCCGGTGGCATCTCCGAGGAAGAGCTCGAGCAGTTCGCGCTGTGGCTCGACTGCGGCCTGCCTGGCGAGCCCGACGCACCCCCGGCCGACTGCAGCGGCGACGTGGCCACGGTGAGCGAGGTGCCGGCCAGCTGCGGCGACCCCGTGGCGGTCAGCGGCGACGTGACGCTGTCGTCCGACACCGACTTGTCGTGTGTGTGCTCCATCGACGGCGACCTGCAGGTCACCGGCGGCGACATCCGGCTCGCGGCCCTGCACACGGTCACCGGCGACCTCACCATCTCCGGAGGCACCGCCGTCGACGTTCCGTCCCTCGCCGAGGTGGGGGGGGGCTTGTCGGTCACCTCCCCCGAGCTGCTGGTCTTGTCGGTGCGCCGGCTCGATCTCGTGGGCAGCGACGTGGTGGTGGAGGGCGCCGACGCCCTGTCGCTCGTGCCGTTCGTCGAGCTGTCCACGGCCACCTCGGTGCGCGTGGCCGACAACGCGGCGCTCACCGGCCTCGATCTGTCCCGGCTCGAGAGCGTCTCCGGCGATCTCGTGGTGTCCGGCAACCCCAAGCTCGAGACCCTCTTCGGCGAGGGCTACGCGCTCGACGCGGTCGGGGGCGATCTCGTGCTCGCCGACAACCCCGGCTGGGGCGGCTTCTATGGCTTCGCCCACCTCGACGACGTGGGCGGCGACCTGCGGATCGAGAACGTGGGCTGGGAGTCGGTGCAGGGCTTCACCGCCCTGGGCCGGGTGGGTGGCACCCTGCGCATCGCCGACAACGCCACCCTGAGCTTCCTCGACGGCTTCGATCAGCTGGTCGAGGTGGGCGGCGACCTCGAGGTGCGCGACAACGCCATGCTCGGCGCCGAAGACGCCTTCGACTTCCTCGACGTGATCGGCGGCACCCTGCGCATCGTGAACAACCCGCGCCTCACCGTGCTCTACGGCGTGGTGCTGCCGACGAGCATCGGTGGGCTCGAGGTGGGCAGCAACGACCAGCTCCCGGGCTTCGGGGGACTGAACAACGTCACCGCGGTCTACGGCGACGTGCTCATCTACGATCTGCCCAGCGCCCAGGGCCTCGACGGCATGCACTCCGTGAGCTCCGTGGGGGGCGACGTCACCATCTCCGGGCTCCCCCAGGCGGGCACGGCGGTGTTCCTCGACGACGCCGAGAACGTCGGCGGCACGGTGTTGCTCGAAGACCTCCCCCAGCTGCGGCAGCCACAGATTCTGGCCCGCATGCGGTTCGTGGGCGGCGACATGGTGCAGCGGCGGGTGGGATGGACCGAGCTTCGTACGGGCTCGAACTTCTCGCAGGTGTCGGGGGCGCTCGTGCTCGAGCAGAACTTCCTGATGACCAAGATCAACGACCTGGGTGGGGTGACGGCGCTGGGCGGGCTCCGGGTGGCCGACAACCCCGTGCTCGACGATCTGGGCGGCCTGGCGGGCATCACCTCCGTGGATGGCGACCTCGAGCTCGCCCGGAACGGAGCGCTCGGCAGTCTCGCGGGCCTGTCCGACGTGGCCACCATCTCCGGCGACCTACGCATCGACGACAACGACGACCTCACCTCGGTGGTCGCCCTGCACGGGGTGTCGATGGTGGGCGGCGACCTGTCCATCGTCGACAACGACAGCTTGTCGACCGCCGACGCGCAGGCACTGGCCACGGCCATCCCCACGGTGTCGGGCAGCACGACGGTGTCGGGGAACGCCCCCTGATCGGGCCTTTGCCCCCCCGGATCAGAGGCTGACGCAGTTCCGGCCCGCGGCCTTCGCCCGGTAGAGCGCCTGATCGGCCGCGGCCACCAGCGCGCCCACCGACGTGATGCCCTCGTCGAGGAAGGCGATGCCGATGCTGATGGTGGCAGTGACCCGCGTGCCGTCGAGCTCGTAGACCCCATCTTCGACGACCAGGCGGATCTCCTCGGCGGCGAGCTTGCAGCGCGCCTCGGAGAGCCTCGGCAGGTAGGCGCTGAACTCGTCGCCGCCGAAGCGACACGCCTCGCCGCGACCGCGCAGCACCTTGCCGATGGCCTTGCCCACGGTGGCGATGGTGTGCGCCCCCATGCGATGACCGTGGCGGTCGTTGATGCTCTTGAGGCCGTCCATGTCCATCATCATCATGCACAGGGGCTCGGGGCCCAGGCGCGCCTGCCGCAGGGCTTCTTCGAGCATGCTGTCGAAGCGGTGCTTGGCGTGCAGGCCCGTGAGCGGGTCGGTGCCGGCCAGCCGCTCCATGCGCTCGAGGTAGCGAGCCTCGGTCTCGTCGACGAGGGTGAACTTCAGGACGGTGCCGCCGAGGTAGATCTTGTCGCCGTCGGCGACCTTGCTCGGCACCTCGAGGGCGCGGCCGTTGAGCAGGGTGCCGTTGGTGCTCTTCATGTCTTCGACCCAGTAGCGGCCGTCGTCGTCTTCCCAGACGCGCACGTGACGGCGACTCACGCGGCCATCGCGGAGCTTGAGCTGCCCGAAGTCGCGACCGACGATCACCTCGCCCCGCACGAGCAGGTGCACCCCGAGGTCGGCCGGGGTGCCGGAGATCACCAGCAGCGTTCCCCGGAGGCGTAGCTCCTCCCGCTGGGGGACACGGATGTCGGTGAGGGTGGTGGACCCCAGGGTCTTCGAGGGGTCCAGCCACTCCGGGTCGTCATGGCCGCCCATCGTGCTCCGCGAGTTCACACACTTGCCCGATCGATACCATGGATGGGGCGTCGGGCGCACCCCGAACCACTCGGCTGCCACGTAGCGCGGCTCGGCCGGGGGTCATGGGGTGGAGACGTAGCGCCACAGCGGCTGGGCCTCGCCCTCCGACAGCGTGTACACCGAGCCGTCCGCCGCGACGGCGATGGCTTCCCCCTGGGCCTCGGGGGCGAGGGGGAGAGGGCAGGGCACGCCGCGCAGCGCCTCCACCAGCGTGGCACCTGCAGCGACGGCGTAGGTCCACGCGAAGGTGTAGCCGCGCAGCACGATCATCGAGCCGTCGGGCGCCACGTCGCCGGCGGTGCGGAAGGGCGTGGCCGGCAGGTAGGGGAGCACGCCGACCCGCCGCGCCCGCTCCCCCTCGACGACGTAGACGGCATGCTCGCCTTCGCGTCCCTTGCTCACGAGCACCGTCTCTCCGGTGACGGGGTGCACCAGCAGCACCTCGGTGTCGCGAGGGCCGTCGTCGTAGCGAACCGTCCGCATCGTGGCCTCCAGGGGGCTCGGCCGCGCGCGGGGGTCGGGCTCGAGCACGGTGATCAGGGTCACGTGGTCGCGCCGCGCCCGGTTGTCGCCGATGTCGCCGATCACCAGGCGCTCGCCGTGCCGGGCGATGTCTTCCCAGTCGACGCTCGGGGCTTCGACCGGCCAGGTTCCCAGGGCGCGCCCGTCGGTGGTCAGGGCATAGAGGGCCGGCGCGTTCCCGCTGTCGTTGTGGGTGTACAGCACGCCCGGATCACGCCCGCTGGCCACCAGCCCCGAGGCTTCCGCGAGCCCTTCGGCGGTCACCGTGCCGGCCACCTCGGCGCGGCGCTCCGGGCAGTCGGCCCAGGCGGAGCGGGCGCTGAGCGCCAGGGCCCACGCCACGACCGTCATGGCTCCCACACCTCGGGGATGGCCAGGGCGAGCAAGGTCATGAACTCGAGCCGTCCCAGGACCATCTCGAAGGAGAACATCACCTTGGCCGCGTCGCTGTAGACGACGAAGTTGTCGGTGCCTCCGTGGAACGGGGCGGGGCCCATGTTGGAGATGCTCGTGAGGGTGGCGCCGAAGCTCGTGCCCAGCGGAACGCCCTCCATCACCGACAGCAGCCAGGTGAAGCCGCCTACGCTCGCGACGTAGAGGCAGATGAACGCGCCCACCTCCAGCAGCAGGCTGTCGGCCACGCGCCGACCGCCCATGCGCACCACCTGCACGACGTTCGGACGCACCGAGCGGCGCACCTGTGCCACGAGGCTCTGCATGACGAGCACCACCCGCGCGATCTTGATGCCGCCAGCGGTCGACCCGGCGCAGCCGCCGACCCACATCAGCAGGAAGACCAGCCCGAGGCTCGGCGGCGGGTAGAGCATGTAGTCCTCGGTGCCGTAGCCGGTGGACGTGATGAACGTGCCCGTGGTGAACAGGGCGTAGCGCGCCGACGCGAGCAGCTGCCCGTCGTGCAGGGGCAGGTTGAAGAGCGTGAGGAACACCACCACCAGGGCGACGAGCAGCAGGTAGGCCCGCAGCTCCGAGGACTTGAGGAACAGGCCGATGCGGCGAGACCGAACCACGCCGTAGTACAGACCGAAGTTCACGCCCGCGGCGATCATGAACAACGCGATGGCCACCTCGATCGACGGGGACGCGAAGCCCCCCACCGAGGCGTCGCGGGTGGAGAAGCCGCCGGTGCTCACCGTTGTGAACGCATGGCAGATGGCCTCGAAGGGCTGCATCCCCAGCACCAGGAGCACGACGAACTCGGCGATGGTCAGCCCCACGTACATGCCGTAGAGCCACAGGGCGGTCTCTCCGATGCGTGGCGACAGCCCCGCGGCCTTGGGCCCGGGCACCTCGGCACGGAACATGTGCTTGCCGCCGGCGCCCACGCGCGGGAACACGGCCACGAAGAGCACCACGATGCCCATGCCCCCCAGCCACTGGGTGAGCGAGCGCCACAGCAGCACGGGGCGTGACAGCGTGCCCTCGATGTTCCCGACCACCGTGGCACCGGTGGTGGTGAAGCCCGAGATCGCCTCGAAGAGCCCGTCGGCGGGAGACATCCCTGCACCGACCACGTAGGGCAGGGCCCCGAAGACCCCGGACGCCAGCCAGATGCCTGCCGTGGTGAGGATGGCGTCGCGGCGACCGAAGTCGGCCATGTCGACGGCCTGGCCGAGGCGGGTGAGCAGCAGGCCCACCAGCGCGGTGACCCCGGCGGAGGCGCCGAGGGCCAACACCCCGCCGTCGTCGATGCCCGGGCGCACGGAGCCGACGGCCTGGAACGCGACACCGACCAGCGCGCACAGGGCCATGGTCACGGCGAGTCCGTAGAGCACGAAGCCTACGGGGCGCAGGGTGCGTCGCAGGACGCGGACAGGGGCCTTCTTCATGCCCCGGGGCTATCGCAGCGCCCCTCGGCGTTCATCCTGGGACCATGCGGACGGGGCGTCGGGCGGTCAGCTCAGAAGGCCGTGGTGGTGGCGGTGGCCACGTGCTCGCCGTAGCGCACCTGCTGCTCGTACATCCCCTCGAAGGCGATGGCCTCGGGGGTGCCCGACGCGAACAGCTCGGCGGCGAAGCGCGGCGAGAGGGGCTGGTAGCGCATCTCCACCTCGATGGTGATGGGACGCGGGATGTCGCCCACGGGAAGCGCGTAGTCGACCCGGTCGCCGGCGGTGGCCCAGTCGGGGTCGCCGTCGACACCGACCGGCGCCAGCAGCTCGGCGTTGGGGTGGGTGGCGCTCCAGCCCTGGGGAAGCAGCCGGTTGTCCTTGTAGAAGCCCGCGCCCTGCATCAGGCGGTAGGTGGGGTTGCCGTCGACGTCGGCGAGCACCGCCTCGTAGATCGGCACCTCGTCGGCCGAGGTGACGGTGGCGTAGTGAGGCGCGATGGGGCCACCGGCCATCTCGGAGGCCAGGGGGGCGTTGTCGGAGCCTCGGATGCGTCCTGTGTAGTCTTCGGCGCCGGACTCCAGGACGAGGTTGCCGTCGGCGTCCCACACTCGGGTCTGCAGCCAGGTGCGACGGAGGGGGATGCCGGTGGGGAACTTGTGCCCGGTCTGGGGCTCGAGGGTGGCGGTGAACTCGAGCACCCCGTCGATGAGGTAGGCCTGAGACAAGGTGACCGAGCAGGCCCCCAGGTTGAGGTTGTTCTTGGCCTCGGCGATCACCGCATCGAAGGCCTCGGGAGGGGCCGCGACGCCGAGCAGGTCGGCGTTGTCGCGCAGGATGGCCGGGATGAGCGTGTTCCCGCCCACCAGCACGTGGCGCCGGAAGGGCGAGCGCGAGGGAAGGGTGGGGTCGTCGGTGCCGTCGACGTTGCGGGCGATCTGCGTGTCGATGATCTGGTTGCCGTCGTCGCGCTCGGGCATGTGGCAGGACACACAGGTGCCGAGCGCGCCAGGCCAGCGGCTGTTCTCCCACTCGAGGTAGGGCGCCTGCTCGAGCACCTGGCCGCCGTTCTCCGAGCCGTCACCGTTCAAGGACCGCGTCTGCACGGTGTGGCAGGTGGCGCACACGAGCGAGTCGGCGATGTGCTGGCCGAAGGTGGGCGTGAAGCCCACGGCCTGCTCCATGATGGAGGCTTGGGGGTCGGCGTAGGGGCCGTAGATGGTGCCGGAGCCGCGCACGACGTAGCCGCCGTTGAAGCCTTCCTCGGTGCCGAGGCCGTCGGGCTCGATCTGGTGGCACATGGCACACGAGACGCCGTCGAGGGCCAGGTGCATGTCGTCGTTGCCCGCCTGCAGATCGGCGATGGCCGGGGATCCGATGCCGGTGAGCTGCGTGTCGGCGCGGCGCATGGGCGCGTGGCACTTCATGCAGGTGGCTTCGATCACCGGACCCGCATCGGGCGAGGCGGCCACCTCGGCCGACACCACGGCGCGCCACAGCGGGTCGCGGGCGGCGTTCGCCATCATCGTGGCCTGCCAGCCGTCGTAGGCGCCGATGGCGTCGCCGTCGCTGTCGCGCATGGCGGTGCCGCTGCCGGCGCTGTGGCAGTCGGCGCACACCAGCGAGGTGGCGAAGCGACCGTTGTTCACCGGAGACAGCGCGGGCAGCCCGAGGTCGACGACGATCGGGGTGGTGGCGGTGTCGGCCGTGGGGGTGGGGACCGTGGTGGCGGTGTCGGCGGTGGGCTCGGGCGTGGTGGTGGTGTCGGTGGACTCGCTGGCCGTGTCGGCCGTCGCCGGCAGATCGGGCGGCGGCGAGAACGGCTTGCAGGCGAGCATGAAGCACGACAGCCACGTCGTGAGCGTGGTGCCGGTTGCCACGGTGACGTCGATGCCTCTCAGCACGAGACCCTCCGCCTCCATGGTAGCAGGAGGGGAGGGTCGCTCAGGGAGGAACCGAGGGGGTCAGGCCGCAGCGGGATGGTGCACCCGCAGACCCTTCGCCGTCTCCACGCGGTGACGGAGGCTGTGGCGCCGCTCGGGGGCGGGCTCGTGGGTCTTGCGGTAGGTGGCGACCTGGGCCTGCAGCTCGCGGGTGGCGTCGAGCAGGGGCAGCAGCTGGGCGCGCACCCGGCGGAAGCCGTAGATGCCGCGCACGAAGCGGGGCGTGAGCGAGAAGAAGGCGAAGGCGCCCCAGCGGCCCTGGGCGGCGAGGTGGCGCACGGGGTCGTGGAACAGGGGCACCTCGTCGACGCCCTTCGCGTCGAAGTCGTGCAGCTTGATCGCGGCTTGCTTGATCGCCTCGTTGGCCTCGAGCAGCTCGCGGCAGGCCGAGGTGAGCTCGGCCTCCTGACGCTCGGGGTTGGCCAGGCCGACCAGGCCCCACCAGGTGCGCTTGCGGGCGTGGGTGAACGTGCCCTCGGCCGTGGACAGCAGCATGTCGGCCTCGCGCAGGTCGACGATGCCGGAGCGGGTCGACGCCACCACGCGGCCGAGCTCGGGCTCCACCTCGTCGGCGATGCGCATGCGCTTGAGCTCACGCCAGAAGTTGAGCAGCTTCTGCACAGTGACGAGCAGCAGGAACGATCCGCCCAGGAACATGGTCATCGACGACCCCATCAGCACAGCCCACATGACGACTCCCTCCGTTGTTGGAGGCGGTCTATGGGAGCGATGGCGGGCCGACCCGTTCGTGACACATGCCGAAACATGCAACAGCCTGCATCAACCCGATCTCAGGGTTCGAGGTGGCGGAGCGCCGCGAGGCGGGAGCGCTCGTCGTCGCCGAGCGCGTCCACGTCGAAGGCCCCCGACGCTCCATTGCGTGCCATCGACAGCCGCGTGAACCCGTCGGCGCCGAGCAGCTCGCGCGCAGCGAGGATGCGCTCGGCGTCGGCCCCCACCACCACCCGGGCGAACGGGGCGGGGTCGGCCAGGGAAGCGACGATGGCCGTCACCACCTGCTCGGGGTCTTGCGGTGGCTCGAGCACCTCGGTCTTGCGCGCCGACCACAGCGCCCGCAGCGAGGCATAGGGCGAGTCGGCGGGGGGCTCGGGGGAACGTGCCGCCGCCGTCGGAAGGAACTGCGTGTCGAAGCTGCCGGGCTCGATCACCCGCACCCGCACGCCGAGGGGCCCGGCCTCCTGGGCCAATGCATCCGACATGGCCTCGACCGCGTGCTTGGTGGCTGCGTAGAAGCCCGACTCCGGGAACACCGTGCGCCCCGCCACCGACGACAGGTTCACCACCGTTCCGCCCGAGGCCCGCAGGAGGGGCAACGCCGCGCGGGTCATGCGGGCCACGCCGAGCACGTTCACGTCGAAGAGATCGGCCACGGCGAGCAGATCGGCCTCCTCCTGGGACGCGAACACCGCGTAGCCACCGTTGTTCACGAGCAGATCGAGGCGCTCGAGCCCTCCCACCACCCGCTGCACGGCCGCGGCGTCGCGCACGTCGAGGGCCTCGGCCCGCCGGCGCTCGGGGTGGGGCAGGCGCTCGACCCAGTCGCCGAGCGTGGGGTCGGTGGCCACGACGAACCAGCCCTCGGTGAGGAGCCTCGCCGCCAGCAAGTGGCCGAAGCCGCTGGCACAGCCGGTGATGAGCGCGGTCTTCACTCGCAGGCCCCGACGACGATGCGGGGGACGCTGGGGTCGATCACCGGGGTGTCGCCGACGCAGCCGTCGGTGGCCTCGGCGTAGGTGTAGAGCTGCTCGCGCAGCAGCGGGCCCTCGGCGAGCTTGGTGGCGTCGGCGAACGCGGGGGCGAGGTGGTCGCCGCCGCCGAACAGGAAGTCGGAGGTGACCACGGTGTAGGTGCCCTCGTCGTCGAGGGGCTGGCCGCCGACGGTGACCGAGCACAGCCGGTCGGTCTCCCAGTCGGCCACCTCGCCATCTCCGTCGAGATCGGTGCCCTCCGTCTGCTCGGGGTCGTAGTGGTAGGTGCCCCCGGCGAGCTGCAGCAGGCCGTGGCCGCCCGACGAGCCGATGCGGAACAGCGTGCGCACGGCCGCGCCGCTCATCTCCACCAGGAAGGTGCGGTTGTCGAAGGGCATCACGTTCTGCAGGTTCTCGCGCCGCAGGGTGCCTGCAGGCAGATCCGAGCGGATGCCGCCGCTGTTCTGGATGGCCAGGTGGGCCTCCGGGAAGGCCGCCAGCATGGCGTCGCTCATCCAGTTGCCCAGCTCGGTCTCGCTGGTGCGGCCCTTGCTCATCAGGTGGTCGACGCAGCCCAGCTCGGTGCACAGCGAGCCCACCTCGTCTTCGAGGCGCTGGATGAGCGCCACCGCCTCGGCGCTGGGCGTGAGCGTGACGCCGCCCACGTCGAGGGGTTCGCTGGGGTAGTCGCCGCCGCCACAGCCCGGATCGGCGGGCTCGTGCACCAGCGCCCACGGATCGTGGATCTTGGAGGCGTCGAGGTCGACCCCGTCGGGGCCCACCACCAGGTCGACCCGGGACAGCACGTGGCCCTTGGCGCGGCTCTCGATCACCAACGTCTGGCCGATGCGCTGCTGCAGCATCGTGTGGGCGTGGCCGAGCACCATCAGATCGAAGGTGCCCTCGGGGAGCTCGGTGAGCAGCCGGCCGATCTCGCCATCGGGCATGCAGTCGGCGGCGGGCTTTTCGAGGTAGCCGGGTGGGTCGCATTTGCCGGTGAGGTGGGCGATGAGCACGGTGACGTCGGGCTCGGCGGCCTGCACCTCGGGCAGGATGTCGCGCACCGACTGCACCACGTCGTGGAACTGGAGGCCCTCGACGTTCTTCGGCACCGTCACCTGCGGGGTGTCTTCGGTGGCGAGCCCGATCACCGCGATCTTGCGACCCTTGCGCTCGAGCATCGTCCACGGTGCGATGCCCTCGGGGGTGTAGCGGCTTCCGTCGTCGTTGGTGACGTTCGCGGCGAGCAGCGGGTAAGGCGCTTCGCGGGCGGCCTTCTCCAGCGCGCCGCGGAGGGGGTGGCCCCCCTCGATGCCGCCGTAGTCGAACTCGTGGTTGCCCAGGGCGCTGGCGTCGACGCCGAGCAGGGTGAGGGCCTCGACCGAGCCACGACCCTTGGTGGCGTTGACCGGCCACGACCCCTGGAACTCGTCGCCGCCGTCGAGCAGCAGCAGCTCGGGGTCTTCGGCGCGGTGGTGTTCCACGGCTGCCACCAGCCAGGGCAGCCCGCCGATGGCCTTTCCCGACGTCTTGTCGCCCGGGATGGGGGTCTCGTAGAGCGCCCCGTGGAAGTCGTTGGTGGCCAGCACGGTGAGGGTGACGGGCGCGTCGTCGGCGGCGGCCTTGGGGCCGGTCTTGCAGCCGGCCAGACCGACGCAGACGACGGCGGAGATGGTGAGCAGGGTTCGCATCCCCGCCCCCTAACCTCCAGGTCAGAGGACGAGGCCGCCGTCGACCTCGATGACCCGGCCGGTGAAGTAGTCGCACTCCACGATGAACTGGATGGCGCGCCAGATCTCCTCGGGCTCGCCCAGCCGGCGCAGCGGCACCGGCTTGATCACCTTCTCGAGCACCTCGGGGCGCATGGACTCGACCATCGGGGTGCGGATGAACCCGGGCGCGATGGCGCCGACGCGGACGCCGTAGCGGGCGAGCTCCTTCGCCCACACCATGGTGTCGGCGACGAGCCCGGCCTTGGCGGCGGAGTAGTTCGACTGGCCCATGTTGCCGGAACGGCTGATGCTGCTCATGTTCACGGCCACCGCCGACGGCTCTCCGGCTTCGACGGCGCGACGGGCGAACTCGCGGAAGCAGAGGAACGGGCCCGTGAGGTTCACGGCGAGCACCGCATCCCACTTCTGCTTGGACAGCACCTTCACCTCACCGGTGTTGCGGTCCTTCTTCAGCAGCAGGCCGTCGCGGATGATGCCGGCGTTGTTGACCAGCACGTTCACCTCGCCGCCCAGCGCGTCGGCGGCGCCGGCGAACAGCTCCGCCACGGCCTCCTCGCTGCTCACGTCGGCGACGAGCCCCTTCACGTCGAGCTCGGCGCTGGTCTTGGCCACGCCTTCCTCGCTCACGTCGCAGAACACGACGCGGGCGCCGCTCTCGGCGAGTCGCTGGGTGAAGTGCTTGCCCATTCCCTGGGCGCCTCCCGTGACGAGGGCACGGACGTTGTCGAGCTGCATGGTGTCTCCTCCAGGGCGCACGTCACCGGGTCCTGCCGTGATGGCAGGCTCGGGCCACGCCGGTCGTTTCGATGGGTCAGCGGCGCCGGCGGACGAGTCCGAGGGCCACGAGGATGAGGCCCAGCACGGAGCCGGGCGCGGTGGTCGACGAGCAGCCGCCGCAGGGGCGGGCGAACTCGCCGGGGGTCTCGTCGGACCCGACGGAGGGCCGGGTGTCGGTGGTGCTCAGGCCGGTGTCGAGCCCCGTGTCGGTGCCGCTGTCGGGCACGTAGGGGTCGGCCAGCACGTCTTGCACCCAGCCCAAGGTGTCGGCCTCGGCGTAGCGCTTGCCCACGCCGCGGGCCCACAGACCTTCCTCCGGGCCGTCTTCGGCAGCTTCGATCAGCAGCTCGCCGGTGATCGGGGACGCGTAGAGCAAGTCGATGTGCGACAGGTTGGCGCGGCGCGCCTCCACCACCTGGGCGCCCCGGGCGTCGAGCGCCGACTGCTTGAGGGCCGAGCCGACGAAGACCAGGCCGTCGGAGGGGCCGGTGAGCTCGCCGAGAACGAGGTAGCCGTCGTCGAGGCCTGCCAGCTCGTCGGCGTCGGCCTCCATGGGGATGCCGCGGCTCGTGGCCTCCGCCATCAGCTCCTCGTAGTCCACCAGGCCGGAGAGGCTGTCGAACTGCTTGGCGAGGTCGTCGTCGCCGTTGGGCATGATCGGGTTGGTGCCCGCGAGCAGGTAGAGCTCGACCTCGGGGTCGACGCCCACGGTCTCGAGGCGGGCGATGACGTCGCCGCCCTCGTCGATGACCGCGTCGATGCCCTCGCTGTGCGACACCAGCCCGAAGCCCCCCTCGTAGGTGGTGAGCCAGTCTTGCTGCAGCGCGTAGAGCCCGAGCCAGGGCTGGCTGCCGGGCAGGTCGTACGTGTGATCCCAGCGTGCGACGAGCTGCCGCTGGCCCGGGAAGTAGTCGGCGCCGTCGGCGAGCATGTCTTGATCGGAGAGATCGTCGCTGATGGCCGGCACGGCGGTGGTGTTCGGGTAGTACGTGGACCAGCTGGTGGGCGCCACCGCGGC
>Ga0213839_1001741_pt1 | contig 13360 bp, 12 predicted proteins | sample SWPATP21_FD_160075 | JGI IMG/M metagenome (GOLD analysis project Ga0213839, IMG submission 160075) | Coastal seawater microbial communities from Marineland, Florida, United States - SWPA TP2 #1 | ecosystem: Environmental > Aquatic > Marine > Coastal | place: USA: Florida | collected 2016-08-14 | reverse complement strand
TCGCGCCCGCCGAGGCCACGCGCCTCCGGGTGCGGGTGCTCGACCACCCCATCGCCGTCGACAGCTGGTGCGGCCTGGCTGTGCGCGGCGCCCTGGGCGACGATGCGCCCCGAGCATTCCGCCGAGGCGCCGGTGCCTGAGCGCCGCCCCGTCGCTGCAGTCATCGGCGGAGCGTCCGTCGACGCGGCCGTGGAAGCAGCGGCCGAGCAGCTCGGCACCGCCCTGGTCGACCGGGGCTTCCGCATCGTGTCGGGCGGCCGAGGAGGCGTCATGGCCGCGGTCTCGCGGGGCGCGCACCGCTCGCCCGGGTACACCGAGGGCACCGTCGTCGGCATCCTTCCCACCGTCGACGCCTCCGAGGCGAACCCGTGGGTCGACGTGGTCATCCCGTCGGGGCTGGGCCACGCACGCAACGTGCTCGTGGTCGCCACCGGCGACGTCGTGGTGGCCGTGGGCGGGAGCGCCGGCACGCTGTCGGAGATGGCGCTGGCCTGGAGCCACGGCAAGCCCGTCGTCGCCCTCGACATCGGGCACGGCTGGAGCGCGCGGCTCGCAGGCCAGTCCCTCGACGACCGCCGGTCCGACGTGGTGCACCGGGCCACCTCGCCCCAGGAGGCCGCCGAGCGGGCCCGAGAGCTCGTGGCCCCATGACCACGCTCGACGCCCTCCCCACCACCGAAGATGGCCTGCGCCAGCTCGTCGCCACCCTCGAGCTGTCCGGCGCCCCCTTCTTCGACGACGACGGCGCCTGGCACTACGACCCAGCTCAGGGCTGGCCCCGCACGTGGTACACCACCCCCCGCCTCGCCGACTGGCGGGAGGGCGTCGACACCCGCTACGAAGGCCGCGAGCTCGCCGAGCACGCCACCGCCGCCCTCGCCGAGGGCCGCCTCCCCGGCCACCTCGCCGACGAGCCCGACGTACACGAGCTGTTCAAGGACAACAGCGGCAACGTGTACTTCCAGCTGCCCGCCCTCCGCACCCCCGGCGGCGACACGCCCGTGCTGTTCTTCGACCACGACCGGCCCTGGCAGATCGTCGTGCGCGCCCGCACCGTCCCCGAGCTGTTCGCCGCCCAGGCCCTCGAGCAGTGGATGGACGAGCACACCCGCGACGACGCCCTCCGCGCGCTGATCGACGCAGCCGTCCCCATCGCCCCTGCCTCGCTGCATGCCTATGCCGAGGCCTTCGACGACGGCTGGCGCGAGGCCCTGGGACTTCCCCCGCGGTCCGTCCCCCTGCAGCGGCCACGTCCCCAGCGACCCACCGTGACCGGCAGCACCCTCGGTCACCTCGACACCCTCGAGGCCTTCGAGGCCGCCGCCACCTCCCGCTTCATCCTCGCTCGGGCCGTCGACGGCGAGGCCCTCGTCGACCTGCTCCGCCCTCTGCAGTGGTGGCGCCTCGGCGTGTTCACCGACCTCGACGACGCCCTGCGGAACGTGATGGCACGCACCCTGTCGCTGGCGTCCCAGGGGGCCGGCTCCAGCGACCGCACCGAGGCTCGCCGTGCCAAGGAGCTCCTCGAGGCGGCGACCTTCCTCGATGGACTGCTGCAGAAGGGCGAGGTTCGCCTGCTGCCCCACCAGACCCCCGCCGGCCTGCTGCGCGGTGCCATCCGCGAGGCCCTGACGAGGCTCACCGGCAGCGGCTCCCACTATGGCGATCTGCCCGACGACGACGGCGTGCGGCTGCTCGACACCATCCCGCCCATGAAGGCCTTCCACGACGGATGGACCGGCATCGTCGCCGACGAGGTGCTCGCCCAGGGCGACACCGTGGCCTTCCTCCGCGCCGAGGGGCTGCTCGCGAAGATCGACCTGCTGACCAACACCGCCTACAACCTGATCCGTCGCTGCGGCGACGACCACCTCGAGGCGCTGTCGGCCACCCTGCCCGACCTCCTCCCCGCCGACCAGGTGATGGTGCTCCACGGCCTCGACAACTTCCCGCGCCACCCCGACGTGCTCGCGCTGTACGAGAAGGTGCTCGCCGACACGCCCCACGACTACGTGCGTCGCGCGGTCACCCGCTACCGTGACCGGGTGGCGAGCGGCATCAAGCCGTCAGGCTGGGAGAGCTGATCCCGTCCTTCCGTCAAAGGCGCTGCTCGAAGCGACGCAGCGTCAGCCCAGTGACCGAGCGGAAGTCGCGGGCGAGGTGGGCCTGGTCGGCGTAGCCCAGGCGATAGGCCAGGTCGGCCAGGCTCGGCGCCTCGCCCCGCTCCACCTGCAGCGCCACCTCCTGTAGCCGATGACGCCGGATGACCGCCTTGGGCGCCAGCCCCACGTGACGTCGGAAGCGTCGCTGGAGCCACCGCACCGACCGCCCCGCGTGATCGGCGAGCTCCTCCACCCGAAGCAGGCCGCTGGTGCGTACGTGCTGCACCAGGGCCACACACACCTCGGCCTCTTCGCTGGGCTGGAGGCGTCGGCCCGCCCAGTGCGCCAGATGGAGGAGCCCGTCGCGCCGGGGATGCTCCATCACCCGGGGCCACAGGGTGGGCGAGGTGGTGAACAGCTCGCTCAGCGGCACGCGACGGTCGGTGACCTCCCGCGCGTCGCAGGGCAGCAGGGTGCGCGCGGCCCCCGGGCGGAGCTTGAGTCCCCGCACCTCTCCCCGCCCCGACAGCCGACGCTCCCACAGCTTCGACCACACCCCCACCACGCGGGCCTCGCCAGCGGGCCCTGCCGCGTCGCCCACCTCGAACACCACGTGCACGGCTGGGTCGCCCAGCAGCTCCGTCACGTGATCGGGCTCGCCCGAGAGGTCCCACGAGCCCCACCAGAGGCTCTCCACCCAGGGCGACAGCTCGTCGGGCGGCGCGAAGGTGCCGGCGTCGATGCGGGCTCCGCTGGAGCGGCTCGACACCAAGCCCCGTGCCCGGCCGTGGCCGGTCGGTCGTGTTTGTTCAAGACCCCCGCGGCTGGCCTGCCTATCGTTCACCCACACCCCACCCCGGAGGACCGACATGTCCCTGACCGTGCACCACGCCGCCGACATTCCCTACTACCAGGGAGAGCATGCGATCGACGGCATCCAGTTCCACCATGCCCGGCAGACCCTGGGCGTCACCGCGTGGGGGATGAACGTGCTGTCGCTGGCGCCGCACACCACCGGCTACCCCGAGCACGACCACGCCAGCGACGGACAGGAAGAGGTCTACGTCGTGCTCGAGGGGGCGCTGCAGCTGCACGCCGACGGTGTGGTGCACGAGCTGGTCACCGGCAGCATGGTGCGCGTGCCTCCCACCACCACGCGCAAGCTCGTCACCACCGACCAGGCGGCGCGGGTGCTCGCCCTGGGCGCCACGCCGGGCAAGGCCTACGAACCCGGTCCGGGCATGTAGCGCCACCCCCCTCACGCGCTTAGACGGGCGCTGTCCGCGGTGGAGCATTCATGGACGTCGTGTGGGTGGCCTCCGAGATGGCCCCGTTCAGCAAGACCGGCGGGCTCGCCGACGTGGCCGGCGCGCTGCCGAAGGCGCTGGCCGCCAGGGGGCACCGCGTGCTCGCGGTCAGCCCGATGTACCAGGCCGTCGACGAGGCCGTCGACAGCGGTGTGAAGGTGATGGTTCACCTGTTCGGGGTCGATCACCTCGTGCGGTTCCACGTCGTCGACCGCGACGGCGTGCGCTGGGTGCTGGTCGCCAACCTCTGCTTCCGCCGCGACGGCATCTACGGCGACAGCCAGGGGGCCTACCGCGACAACCTGTTCCGCTACGCGCTGCTCTCGCGGGCGGCGCTCGAGGCCGCCCGGTGGATGCCGGCCCTCGACGGCGAGCGACTCGGCGACGACGTGGTGTTCCACGCCAACGACTGGCACACCGGCCTGCTGCCGGTCTACTTGAAGGCGCTCTACCAGCCCCTCGGAGCGCTGCGCGGGGCCCGTGTCGTGCTGGGCCTGCACAACCTCGGTCACCAGGGCACCACCCACGCCTCGTCGTTCCGGGGACTCGAGCTGCCCGACCGGTGGTGGCCCACCCTCGACATGCACGGCCACCTCAACCCGTTGAAGGCTGGCATCGTGGCCTCCCACGGCCTCGTGGCGGTCTCGCCGAGCTACAGCCGACAGATCATGCACGACCAGGGCTTCGGGCTCGAGGAGCTCCTGCGCGCCCGCCACACCGATCTCGTCGGCATCGTCAACGGGATCGGTCCCGAGTGGGACCCCGCCACCGACCCCCACCTGCCCGCCCCCTTCCACGCTGACGACCTGTCCGGCAAGGCCGTGTGCAAGCGGGCCCTGCAGGCCGAGCTCGGGCTGCCGCAGCGCGACGTGCCGATGTTCGCGATGATCAGCCGGCTCGACTACCAGAAGGGCGTCGACCTGGTGCAGGCCATCAGTCCATGGCTGCTGTCCCACGACGTTCAGCTCGTGATGCTGGGATCGGGCGCGGCCGAGTACGAGCGCTTCTTCCGGGTGGCCGAGCGACGATGGCCGCACCAGGCCCGCGGCTGGGTCGGGTTCAACGAGGCGCTCGCCCACCGCATCGAGGCCGCCGCCGACGTGTTCCTCATGCCCAGCCGGTTCGAGCCCTGCGGCCTCAACCAGCTCTACAGCATGCGCTACGGCACCGTCCCCGTGGTGCACGGCACAGGCGGGCTCGCCGACACCGTCGTCAGTGCAGGTCCCGGTCGCGACGGAGCCACGGGGTGGGTGTTCCGCCCGCACAGCGCCGAGGCCTTCGGTCAGGCAGTCGGCTGGGCGCTGCTCACCGCCACCCGCTACCCCGCCGCGTGGGCCCGGATCCGCGACGCAGGCATGCGGCGGGACAGCACCTGGAACCGGTCGGCGGCCCAGTACGAGGCGGTGTACCGGGCGGTTCGACGCGCGTAGGCCCGCCGCCGACCACCACCGGTGGCGAACGGCCGCGACGTCGGGCACCCTACCTGGGCATCGTCACGCCCAGAGCATATGCTCTAGCCCACCCCCCGGCGACGGAGTCCGCCCCCTTGTTCGCTCGCCCGACCGTGCTCACCCGCTGGTCACGACCCCTCCTCGGGGTCGGGCTCGGCGGCATCGTGGCCTGCGGCGGCGACGACTCCGCCGCCACGCCTCCGCCCCCCGAGCCCAGCGGTCCGGTCGAGCCGATCTACCCCCTCGAGGTCACCAACCTGGCCGACGGGGCGGGCCTCGACGTCGCCACCATCGGCGAGCGCACCCGTGCCACGGTCGCCGCCGACTTCGACGGCGACGGACACCTCGACCTGTTCATCGGCAACCCCGGCGACCGCTCGCACATCCTGCGGAACGTCACCGAGGGCGGCACTCCCCGCTTCGAGCTGCTGCAGGAGCTCTCCGACGGCCACCTGTCGTGGACCGCGGCCGCCGCCGACTTCGACAACGACGGCGACGTCGACCTGTTCGTAGGTGGAGGGGGCAACGAGTGCCAGGACGTCGACCAGCTGTGGGTCAACCAGCGCATCCCCAGCGGCGACACCACCTTCGTCGAGTCGCGGCTCGCCTACGGCATCACCACCGCCAACGACGAGGTCGCCACCTCGGGCGTCCGCTGGGCCGATGTCGACAACGATGGCCTCCTCGACCTCTACCTGGGCCGCAACCGCAATCCCCGCTGCGGCAGCACCGCCGCGCGCACCGACGTGAACGAGCTGTGGCTCAACAAAGGCGACCACTTCGAGGAGGTCGCCACCTCAGTGGGGCTCACCTTCCCCGGGAGCACTCGCCACCCCACGTTCTTCGACGTCGACAACGACGGCGACCTCGACCTGTTCGACAGCAACACCGCGAGTCCCAACCGCTTCTTCCTCAACGGCCTCGCCGAGACCGGCGGCCTGATCTTCGGCATGGTCGACCCACTCGACCACGGCGGCGACGCCGACCTGCTCCAGCCCCTCAACGCCTTCGCCAGCTGCGCGGCCGACCTCGACAACGACGGCTGGGAAGACCTCGTGGTGTTCAACCGTGAGACCGAGGAGTGCTCACTGGCCGGGATCGGCCCGGAGGAGCGCGGCTATGTGCACCGCATCTACCGCAACCTGCAGGGGCGCGGCTTCGACGACGTGTCGGAGGAAGCCGGCGTCTACCTCCTCGTCGACGACGTCACCGGCGGGGTGATGGGCTGCCAGCTCGGCGACCTCAACGGCGACGGCGGCATCGACATCTACGTCGGCAACGGCGGCCCGTTCCAGACCGCGGAAGACGACCTGTTCTTCGGCACCCCCTACGGCATGGCCTTCGAAGACGTGTCACACCTCGTGCGTGGCGTCGACGACGGCGGCCCCTACCGAACCCATGGCACCGTGATCAGCGACCTGACGGGCGACGGCCAGCCCGATCTGTTCGTCGGCAACGGTGGCCCGTCGGCCCTCGATGCGATGGAGGAGCCCAACCGCCTGCTCCACTTCACGTGGCCCGACGACACGCGCTTCCTCACGGTGGAGCTGCACGGCGATGGCGAGCGGGTGAACCGCGACGCGGTGGGCGCGAAGGCCGAGCTCGTCCTCACCCGCGCCGACGGCACCACCCGCAGCCTGCATCGCCGGGTGAGCGCGGGCAACTGCTTCAGCGCCGACCCCGGGCGGGCCCTGTCGTTCGGGCTCGGCGGCGACACCCCCACCGAGCTGCGGATCACCTGGCCCGACGGGCACACCGAGCAGCACGCCGTGGCCGCCGACGCGCGCCGCCTCGACATCGACCGATAGGAGGCCGCAGCGCGTAGCGCACGGCCGACCCCGTGCCCGGGTCCGTGCCCATGCCCGTGCCCGACGACCTGCTCGAGCTCTCCGGTCAGCAGTACCGCTACCGCTCGAACGGGGACCAGCTGACGACTTCACGTCGGTTTCAAGCCCCGTCCTCGTCGTCTTCGTCGCCACGGGCGAGACGTCATGACGGAGGCCACGAATGGACCGAAGAGCACGGACCCTCGGCTGCGCGCTGACCGTGGTGGTCGGCGTGGTCGGCTCGGCAGGGGCCGCGCTGCTGGGCGGTGCGGCCTGGCTCGCCAAGGCCGCCGCTGGCTCGGAGACCCTGAAGTGGGGGCTCGGGCTGCTCTTCGTCGTGGGGGGAAGCATCGTGGCCGCCGGGCACCTCTACCGCCCCGCCGACGGGACGGTGGTGAGCATCCAGCGGGTGTCGCGCGACGGGCAGCCCCTGCTGCTCGCACCTGTCGAGGTGACGTTCGCCGACGAAGACGGCGGCGAGGCCCGGGCCACGAGCTGGGTGTCGAACCAGTACGGCGACTTCCACACCCTAGGCCCCGGCGACGAGGTGAAGCTGCTCGTGTGCCGGTCGAACCCCGACGTGGTGAAGATCAACGGGATGCCCCTGCTGCGTGGGACGTGCGAGGCGCCGGGGACGAAGACCGACGACGAGCCATGACGACGGCCACCCCCGAAGCCGGCATCACGTCGTCGCCGACACCCCCTCCGACCGAGCTCTCCACGCACCTTCGTCCACCTCGCCGAGCCGCGCGCGCACGAAGCCCGCCAGGTCGGCCCACAGCGCCCGGCAGCGCGGGCGCACGTAGGCCATGTGCCCGATGTGACCGAGGCCCAGCTCGTCGGGCGTGACCGTACGGAGGGTCGCCTGGGGGTAGTGCGACAAGAAGGTCTCCGCGGACACCGGCGCCGACCACGGATCGTCGGTGGCGTTGACCCCAACCACCGGCACGTCGATCGCCGCGAATCCCGGCGCGAACTCGGCGGTGGGGTCGCCGAAGAAGTAGTCGGGGTAGCCGCACCAGCGCTTCCAGTCCTTGTAGACCGCGCGAGGCAGATCTTCCCCCATGCCCAGCGAGGCCATGGGCAGGTAGCCGTGCCAGGCCACCAGCGGCGGCCCGAGCAGGTGCCACAGCGCGCGCACGCGCCACGACTCCGCCGGCGTCATCCAGCCGTGCCAGCCCGACCCGGTCGCGAAGGTGTACAGCCCCCGCGTGTGGCGCCACCCGTCGGTCATCCCGAAGGCATGTCCGCCGAAGGAGTGCCCCACCACCACCACCGGGCCCCGCTCGGCCTCGGCCGCCACCACCGTCTGCAGGTCGGCCGCCCAGCCCCGGAGGTCGACGCCGCACGACGCCAGATCGTCGGGTCGTGAGGCGCCCACGCCGCGGTAGTCGAAGGTGACCGTGGTGCAGCCCGTCTCCTCGCTGAGCCAGGCCGCCAGCGCATCGTAGTAGCGCGCCGGCACGGCCGTGGCGCCGGCGAACACCACGGTTCCCCCGACGCCCGCCCGCCGACGCCCCCGCACCATCGAGCCATCGGCGTGCTGCCACACCACCTCCTCGGCCGACACGGTCGCTCGGCTGGACATGCCACCTCCCTCGGACAGGGTAGCCCTGCGCATTCACAGAATCGTGCATGGTCGGTCTGCAGAACCGCAGGCTCGCGTTTCCGTGAGAGCATCCGGAGCGGTCGTGATGCACAATGGCGACGAAGGAGACTCCTCTGCTTGGCTGGGCCTCGGCCTCGTGGCAGGCTGGCGCCGCCGCCGACCCGGAGTACGTCCATGAGCTTTCCGTCCGACCTCGCCATCGCCCAGTCCGTCACGCCCCGTCCCATCGCCGAGGTGGCCGCCATGCTCGGCGTCCAGGCCACCGACCTCGAGCCCTATGGGCACACCAAGGCGAAGCTGCCCTTGCACCTCATCGACCGGCAGGCCGGGGCGACGAAGAAGCTGGTGCTGGTCACCGCCATGAGCCCCACGCCGGCGGGCGAGGGCAAGACCACCACCTCGATCGGGCTGCACGAGGGCCTGCGGAAGCGAGGCAAGAACAGCGTCGTGGTGCTCCGCGAGCCCTCGCTGGGGCCGGTGTTCGGCATGAAGGGCGGCGCGGCCGGGGGCGGCTACGCGCAGGTGGTGCCCATGGAAGACATCAACCTGCACTTCACCGGCGACTTCGGCGCCATCGAGAAGGCCAACAATCTCCTCTCGGCGTTGATCGACAACAACCTGCAGAACCGCAAGCGCAGCCTCGGCATCGACCCGCGCTCCATCCGCTGGAAGCGCGTGATGGACATGTCCGACCGCGCCCTGCGGGAGATCGTCGTGGGCATGGGCGGCATGGGCAACGGCATGCCTCGCCAGGACGGCTTCGACATCACCCCCGCCAGCGAGGTGATGGCCATCCTCTGCCTCGCCGAGGGTCTCGACGACCTCAAGGAGCGTCTCGGCCGGATCTACGTAGGTCACACCGTCGACCGCAAGCCGGTCTACGCCCGCGACCTGAACGCGCCCGGCGCCATGGCCCTGCTCCTCAAGGACGCGATCAAGCCCAACCTGGTGCAGACGCTGGAGGGCAACCCCGCCATCCTGCACGGCGGTCCGTTCGCGAACATCGCCCAGGGCGTCAACAGCATCCTCGCCACCCGCATGGGCCTGTCGCTGGCCGACTGGGTGGTCACCGAGGCGGGCTTCGGGGCCGATCTGGGGGCCGAGAAGTTCTTCGACATCAAGTGCCGCGCGGCGGGCCTGCGTCCCGACGCCACCGTGGTGGTCGCCACCCTCCGCTCCCTCCGCTACCAGGGGGGCGCATCGACCGACGAGCTGAACACGCCCAGCGTGCAGCGCGTGAGCGACGGCCTGGTGAACCTCGGCCGCCACCTCGAGAACATCGCGACGTTCGGGGTGAAGACGGTGGTGGCCATCAACGCCTTCCCCCACGACACCCCCGAGGAGGTGGCGGTAGTGCAGGCCTTCTGCGCCGAGCGCGGGGTCGAGGCCGTGGTGGCCCGGGGCTTCGCCGATGGAGGTGCGGGGATGGTCGATCTGGCCGACGCCGTCGTGCGGGCCGCGGAGTCGGGCGAGAGCGACTTCCGCCCGCTGTACGAGCTCGACCAGCCCGTAGAAGCCAAGATCCGCGCCGTGGCTCAGAAGCTGTACCGCGCCGACGACGTGGTGTTCAGCCGCAAGGCGCAGGGAGAGCTGCGGCGCATCCGCCGCCTCGGCCTCGACGGTCTGCCCGTGTGCATCGCCAAGACCCAGTACAGCTTCAGCGACGACCCGAAGCGCCTCGGTGCGCCCACGGGCTTCGAGATCACCGTCGCCGACATCGAGATCGCCGCGGGTGCCGGCTTCGTGGTGCCCATCGTCGGCACCATGCTCCGCATGCCGGGACTGCCCACGGTGCCCGCGGCCGAGCATATGGACATCGATGCCGACGGCACGGTGCACGGGCTCTCCTGAGAGCCGCCGGATAGGTCTGTCGCCCAGGAGGTAGCCGTGCAGCACGCCCGAGACGTGATGGTGAAGCCGGTGGTGGTGCGCCCCACCACGAGCGTGGCCGACCTGGCGCGCAGGCTGCTGGAGCACGATGTCGACGGCGTGTGCGTGGTCGACGAGGGCGAGCTGGTGGGCGTGGTCACCGCGATGGACCTCGTGGAGCGCGAGGCGCCGGTCCATGCGCCGGTGATGTTCGCGCTGCTCGACATGGTGCTCACCTTCGGTCAACGACGCACCGAAGAGGAGCTGCGCAAGATCAGCGCCACCGACGTGGCCGGGCTGATGACCACCGAGGTGGTCACCGCGTCGTCGTCCACCGAGCTCACCACCGTGGCCGGGTGGATGGCCGAGCAGCACCTGTCGATGATCCCCGTGGTCGACGAGGGGAAGCTGGCCGGCGTGGTGACCCGCCGCAGCATGGTGCGCCACACGCTGCGCCGGCTCGCCGGGGGCTGACGGCCACCTGACGGGCGCGCGCTGCCTCCGGTATCCTCGGAGCAGAGGTCGTGTATGTCCCTGCTCCTGATCGCCGTCGCCCACGCCGCCACGCTCGAGGTTCCCGGCTCCTACGCCACCATCGAAGAGGCCCTCGACAACGCGGCCGACGGCGACGAGGTGCTGCTGGTCAACGACAGCTACTGCGAGACCGACCTGAAGATCGAGCACGCGATCACCCTGCGGGCCGCCGGCGATCGGGCCGTCATCGACGCGGGCTGCGCCGTGGGCAACGGCACCCGAGTGATCCGCGTCGAGAGCGACGTCACCGGGGTGGTCATCGATCGGGTGGTCATCGACGCTGCCCACGACGGCCGCGGCATCGAGATCCGGGACCGTGCCGAGGCCACACTCCGTGACGTGGTCGTGTACGACGGCGTCGCCGACCGCGGGGCTGCCATCGAGGTGCGCGACCGCGGCATCCTCACCTGCGACCGCTGTCGCTTCTGCACCAACGACGCCGACGACAGCGGCGGCGCGATCTACTCCGAGGGCTTCGTCACGGTCCGCCGCAGCGAGTTCATCCGCAACACCGTGCAGGCCACGGTGGGGAGCCCTGCGGGGGGAGCCATCCACGGCATCGGCGCCGGCCGCATCGTGAACAACACCTTCGTCGCCAACCAAGCCCCCACCGGTGGTGGCGCGCTGCGCACCGAGGGCGACGAGTGGGAGGTGACCAACAACCTCTTCGCCGCGAACACCGAGCTGTACGCCTACGACGACCTGTCCGCCTACCCCACAGGGAACGAGGGCTACAACAACCTCTTCTTCCTCAACTCCGACACGACCGATGCCTGGTGGCTGTCGGGCACGTTGTACGGCAACCCCGACATCCTCCTGACGCCGACCGCCGACTGCCTGAGCGTCGACCTCCACCCCGAGCCTGGCTCCATCGTCGAAGGAGCCGGGCACTACACGGGCGAGACGTGGATTGGTGCTCAGCCCCCCCGCTGTAGCGACGGCACCGAGGGCTGCGACACGGGCACCAAGCCGACCGGTCACACCGGTCACACCGGTCACACGGGCGACACCGGCATCGCAGACACCGACACAGACACAGACACAGACACCGACACAGACACAGACACAGACACCGACTCGGACACCGACACAGACACCGATACCGACTCGGATACCGACACAGACACAGACACCGACACCGATACGGACACGGACACCGATACGGACACGGACACGGACACCGACACAGACACAGACGCAGACACCGATACGGACACAGACACCGACACCGACACAGACACAGACACCGGGTCGCCGTCGCGAACCGGCGACACCAACGCAACGCCTACTGGCGACACCAGCGACACCAGCGACACCGGAACGCCGCCCCTCGCCGACACCGACACCGACTCGGACACCGATACAGATACAGACACCGACTCGGACTCGGACAGCGACACGGACACGGACACGGACACGGACTCGGACACGGACACGGACTCGGACAACGACCCCAACACCGACAACCCGCCGGGAACCGGCACATCGGCCGGCGCCCTGTCCGACGAGGACGGGCTCTCGGGCCCATGCGGCTGCCAGGCGACGGGGTCCGGTGCCGGTGCGTTCATGGCACTCCTGCCCCTGATGGTGCTGCGCCGACGCCCGTGAGCGCGCTGCAGCTCGACCCCGACCCCTACGGTCCCCCGTCGCCTCTGGTGGTCCGGTGGGCCCAGCAGGTTCATTCTCCGGGACGGGTGCTGGATCTCGGCTGCGGCCATGGGCGTCACAGCGTGCTCCTCGCCCGCCGCGGCTGGGCCGTCGATGCCGTCGACCACGACCCTCGCGCCCTGCGCTCCGTGGCACGCCACGCGGTCAGCGCGCCGATTCGGGTCGTCGATCAGGATCTGTGCGCCCTGCGCTGGACGAACCTGCCCGACCGCGACGATGGCTACCGGCTCGTGCTGCTGTTCCGGGTGCTCTACCAGCTGCCGGATCAGCGCGAGGGCGTGCTGCGCCGGGCCTGGGAGCGGGTGGGGCCGCACGGCGAGCTGCTCGTCGTCGACACCACCGCGGGCATCGACGCCGCGCTCGGCCAGCTGTCCGACGCCGCCGTGCGCGAGCGGTCCCTCCGCCACGCCCGGTTGGCCCGGTCGGGGTCAGATCACACGGATTACGCTTAAAACGCGATTGTCCCCTTCCCTCCGTTTGGGGTCAGATCACACGGATTACGCTTAAAGTGCGATTATCCGCTTCCCTCCGTTCGGAGGGCCCCAGCCTGCCCTACGGCTCCAGCGAGCAGATCACCCTCCGGTACACCTCGGTGTCGTACACCTTCGGGGCCGGCTCCAGGCGTCGGTTGAACACCACCCGCCCGTCGTCCATCACGAACGGAAACTCCTCGCGGTAGGGACCGGAGGTGAGCACGTCCCACGTTTCGGTGCCCGGCGACCAGCGCACCACCTCGCTGTCGCCCTCGGGCTCCCCTCCGCCCGCCGTCGCCTCCGCGATCGCCACCAGCGCGCCATCGGGGGCCGGGGACGTGTGCCAGGGGCAACCCGGCAGCTCGTCGCGGGCGCTGGGCGCCAGGGAGGCCGCGTCGACCACCCAGCGTACACACGCGCCGTCGTCGACCACCACCAGCTCGATGCCACCGTCGCGGGCCACCACCACCTCGCGCAGCCGGGCGCCTCCGAGGGGCCCGCGCGCCACCGCGCCGTCGGGC
>Ga0213839_1001740_pt1 | contig 13362 bp, 12 predicted proteins | sample SWPATP21_FD_160075 | JGI IMG/M metagenome (GOLD analysis project Ga0213839, IMG submission 160075) | Coastal seawater microbial communities from Marineland, Florida, United States - SWPA TP2 #1 | ecosystem: Environmental > Aquatic > Marine > Coastal | place: USA: Florida | collected 2016-08-14 | reverse complement strand
TCCGTGTCGGCGTCGGCGTCGCTGTCGGCATCGGCGTCGGTGTCGGTGTCGGTGTCCGAGGACGTCGTGGGGGACTTGTCGTCGGGGGCGTCGTCGGGGCCGCAGGCCAGCAGCGCCAGGAGGAGCGGGGTCATGACAGCACCCCCGCCAGTGGTCCGGAGCAGAAGGCAGGGTCTCCGAAGCTCTCGTCGTCGAAGCCGAGGCCCTGGAGGATGGCGGTGAACAGCTCGCCGTGGGGCGCGCCACCCATGTCGAGGAGGTGGCCGCCGACGAGGCCCGCGCCGCCGCCGGCGAGCAGGTAGGTCTTGTTGGTGTGGCCGTGGGTGGAGCCGGAGCCGAACACGTTGCCGTAGACGACGAGGGTGTGGTCGAGGAGCGTGCCGTCGCCCTCGGGGATGGCGTCGAGGGCGGCCAGGAGCAGCCCGAGCTGGTCGCCGTACCAGCCATAGGTCGCCTCGAGGGTGGCCTTGTCGTCGACGTCGCCGTCCCCTGCGTGGACGAGGTCGTGCCAGCCGCTGGGGAGGTCGACGTCGGGGAGCCAGGGGTAGTCCTGGAAGTCGCCGAAGGTCAGGGAGGCCACGCGGGTCAGGTCGCACGCCAGGGCCATGGCGAGCATGTCGATCTGGGCCTGGGCGACGCCGGGGGAGCTCGTGTCGACCAGATCGACGCTCGGGGGCGCGCAGTTGTCGCCGACGCCGCCGCCGGACAGCGCCTGGAGCAGGCCGTCGAGGGAGGCCTCGTGGGTCTCGAGCTTGGTGCGGTCGTCGACGCCGAGCCTGGGCTTGACCAGGTCGAACTGGGCCTTGACCGTGGCGAGGACCTGCTCGCGTCGATGCAGACGGGCGGCGAGCTCGGCGGGGTCGGCGCCGACGAGGTCCTGGTAGAGCCGCTCGAACATAGCGCTGGCGCTGTTCTCGGAGGGGAGGGGCTGCCCGACGCCCTTGTGGAAGTAGGGGAGGTTGCCGGGGGCGCCGACGCCCAACTCCAGAGAGTCGTACGCGGTGAGGCCGGCCCAGTGGTTGGCGATGACCTGGTCGAGGCTGATGCCGCCGGGGCCGGTGGGGCTGGCGACGCCGGTGCTGCCGACCTCCCAGCGCATCCCCTGGGCGGTCCACAGGTGGTAGAGGCAGCGGGTGTGGCCGTTGTAGTTGCCGTCGAGGACGTTGGTGCTGTCCTCGACGTTGGACAGGACCCGCAGCCGGCTCTGGTAGGGGGCGAGGGAGGCCCAGATCGGGCCCAGGGTGAAGTCGCTGGTGGTGGTGCCGGGGGTGACGAGGGAGTCGACCAGGGTGCCCTGGCCGCGGGTCACGAAGACGACCCGGGTGGGGAAGCTGGCGTCCTGGGCGTGGGCCCGCTGGGTGACGGACTCCAGGAGGGGCACAGCGAGGGCGCCGGCGCCGAGGCGGCGGAGGAGGGAGCGGCGGGTGAGCATGCGGGTCTCTCGTCGGTTCGATGGAGGATACCGCGAGTGGTGGGGGGTGGCGCGCCCTGTGCGCTTCGGGCGCACAAGACGGGCTCGGGGCCCAACGGGCCCTTCGACAGCTGGAAGGTGTCGGTGGAGCTGGATCCGTTGGACCGCCCTGCCGACGTGGCCCTGGGGCCCCTCGAAGTGGAGCCTCCGGACCCCCGCAGCGAGATGGAGAAGTGGGAGGAGCGGCTGGAGATGTGGCGGGGTGAGTACGACATCTTCGGCGAGCAGGCCGATCCGTACCTGGTCGCGCTGGAGGAGCCTGGCCTCTCCGACGAGGCCCGCGAGCTCCTGGACAGCTGGCAGAAGCGGGAGGCCGCGGCGGCGGCCGAGCGGCGGGAGCAGGCTCGGGAGCTGGAGGAGATGCTGCGGGCGAGCGACCGACGTACCCGCGAGATGGCGGAGGAGGGCTGGGCGCCGTAGGGTTGATCAGTCCTCGGCAGGCGCCCAGGACTCCGAGCCGACCGTGCTCGTCCCTCAGGCAGCCCGAACGGTGAACAGCCCGCGGTGCACCTGAGGCCGCTCGACCTCGTCCACCAGCGCCACCGCCAGGTCCTCCATCGAGATGGCGGACCGACCCTCGTCGTCGACGAGGAGCGTGCCCTCGCCCCGCTCATAGCGGCCCGTGCGTTCCCCGGGCTCGAGCATCAGCGGCGGGCACAGGTAGGCCCAGTCGATCGACGCCTCCGTGGCGACCACACGGTACTGGAGCGCGCTCGCCTTGCCGATCGCCTGGTAGGGCGGGGGGAGCAGCTCGGGGTCGTCCAGCACGCGCCGCCCGCCACCAGGAACGTCGAGCACCGCGGCGCCGCCCGACACCACGAGCCGGGCGCCACTGCCCCGCACTCCGTCCAGCACGCCACGGGTCGTCGCCGTGGTCTCGTCAGCGTCCTCGGGGTTCGGTCGGGTGGCGTTCACCACGACGTCCTGGCCGGCCGCCAGCTCCGCCACCTTCGCGGCATCGGCGACATCCCCGATGGTGACCACCGCCCCGCCTGGGACCTTGGCCCGCTGCGCCTCGTCCCGGACCACGGCGGTCACCACGTGGCCGCGACTCAGGGCCTCCCGCACCACCCGCGCGCCCACCCGACCGGCAGCACCGAGGACGCTGATCCGCAGCGGCTCCCGCGCCTCCTCGTGAACAGCGGTCAGGTGGCGATCGAAGGAGACGTCGACCTGCCGGCGCCCGTCGCCCACGATGTCGCGGCCCCAGGTGTAGCCGAACACATCGTCGAATGCGTAGGGAGCGAGACGGTCCCGCATCGCCACGACGTCCACCGTCCGCATCGGAACGCCGTTCGGGTAGCTGTACATGAAGGCGACGTGGCGCCGATCCAGCCCGACCTGCAAGGCGTCGCCCGCGAAGAGAGCCCGTCGACTCGCCCAGTGGAGGGCGGTGCTTCCTGGGAAGTGCCCGCCGCAGCGGATCAAGGTCACGTCATCGGAAAGCTGCAGGGTGTCGCCGGACCACAGCTGGATGTTGCGGTGGGGGTGCTGGATCCATCCGCGGTCCGCCTCGTGGAGCACGATCGGGACGCCGCCGAGGGCCTCGCTCCACGCCACCATCGACGCGTAGAAGTGGGGGTGGGAGATGACGATGCGGTCGACGCCCCCCCGCTCGCGCAGGGCCGCGACAGCGGCATCGGTCACCAGCGGAAGCGCCTCCCAGAGAAGGTTGCCGGCGTCGGTGGGGAGCAGGAAGGCCCGCTGATCGATGGCGAACGCGGGGGTCATGCCCAGGGCCAGCAGGCCGTGGTCCTCCTCGATCCGCATGTGGTGCTCGGCGGCGAGCTCGGCGAGGCTCGTCCAGCGCTGGCCCTCCGGGCCGACGTACTGGCGATCGTCGTCGCAGATGAGGCAGCGAGCAGGCGGCGCGGGGCTGGGGGCATGCTGGGTTCCGCAGGTCGAACAGATGAAAGCAGTCATGAGGGTCTCCAAGAGCGTGGGACCTCCCGACCCACCGTCGGAAGGGACGCTGGTGGCGTCGTCTCTTCGGTAGCTAGGCCTCTCAGGAAGCACTATGGGTAGGTTCGTTCACTTACTGTGCACCCATGGTGGATAAACATGGATCACCTCACCGCCTTGCGGGTCTTCCGGAGCGCTGCAGAGAGAGGGAGCTTTGTCGCGGCGTCTCGGAGGCTTGGCCTGTCCACGTCGGCCGTGAGCAAGAACATCCGCGAGCTCGAGGACCACCTGGGTACCCGTCTGTTCCACCGAACCACTCGACGCATCGCGCTCACCGAGGAGGGGTCGGTCTACTATGAGCGCATCTGTCCGGTGCTCGATGGGCTGGCGGAGGCCGAGGGCCTCGTGGGTCAGATGCGGGAGGCGCCGCGGGGCCGGTTGCGCGTGAGCGCGCCCCTGACCTTCTCCCTGCTGACCATCTCCCGCAAGCTCCCGGCCTTCCTCGACAGGTATCCCGACCTTCGACTGGACCTGCACCTCGACGACCGCCGGGTCGATCTCGTGCGGGACGGGTTCGACGTGGCGGTGCGAGGCAGCGATCAGCTGGAGGACTCCAGCCTCATCGCCCGCAAGCTCACGACCATGACCCATGTTTTCTGCGGCGCACCTGCCTACGTCGCGGCCCACGGCGCCCCCGAGCATCCCCACGAGCTTGCCGACCACCGCTGCGTGCAGTTCAGCCTGTCCGATCACGCCGACCGCTGGACCTTCCATCGCGGCACCGACGTCGTGCCCGTCCCCGTCGACGGCGTCTACCGCGTGAGCTCCAGCCTGGCGGTGCGGGATGCCCTCCTGGAGGGCTTCGGCCTCAGCCTGGTGCCACGGCGATATGTGGCCTCAGACCTGGCTGCGGGGCGGCTGGTGGAGCTGCTCGTCGGGTGGACCTGCGACCGCACCCCCATCTATGCCGTCTACCCCTCGAGGCGGTACGTGGTGCCGAAGGTACGGGTGTTCCTCGACTTTCTCGTCGACGAGCTCGGGGACCGAACCGGACGGGTCGTGGCGTAGCGGCCGTCGGAGTCGACGAGCTGCGCAGCACGGTGCCTTGGCACAGCGCGCCTAGATGTTGGACTCGTTCGCTACGCCGGTGGCCTCTGGCCGGCCGGAAGGCTTCCTCGCTGGGCGATCAGCCCGGCGCGACCGGGTCCGTGGGGGCGCCCGAGTCCTTCCTCGGGTGACGACGAACCCGCTTGGGCGTGGGGGCGGTGCGGAGGATGTGCTCCCGCTTGGTGGCAGGCAGGCAGGCGAGACGACACGTCTGCCGGTCGAGGTCGTCTTCCGGGCCCAGTCCGTGGAGGAGGGTGACCATCGACACGCCCAGTACCCTCGCCAGGTCGGCGAGCCGGGAGATGGACACGTTGGCGCCGCCCGCTTCCAGCTGGGACACGAAGCGGGTCGACATGCCTGCCCGATCGGCGAGCTCACGCTGGGTGATGCCGTGCTCCGCGCGAAGGGTGCGGAGTCGCTTGCCGATGGATGAGAGGTCGTCGCGTCGCATGAATGCAGTATAGTTCAGGGGGGGCGCGGTACCAAGCACCGTAGGCACCGTCAGCAGGCTGGTATCGTTTGCGTCCCCAAACGCAAAGAGGCCAGAGCGCGAACGCTCTGGCCTCTGCGGATTCCCCGCGGAGAGCGGGGAGCCGTCTTTTGCGATCAGTTGGCCGGCGTGATGGACGTCGCGGCGGTGTTGAACGCGCCAGACAGGGCGGCGCCGAGGGCCGTGGCGGCGGCGATGATGGCAATGCCGACGAGGGTGGCGATGAGGCCGTACTCGATAGCGGTGGCGCCCTGCTCGTCCTGGATGAACTTGATCATGGTGATCTCCTGCTGGTTGGTGAGGTCTGTGTAGCCCTGTCGGGCGGTAGGTCCGGCGGGCTCATCGACCCCGCAAATGAAGAATGCCCCCTGTGAGCGCTTCGTGCAAGCGTTTCTCGAGAAAAATTTTCTCCGTCGTCGAAAAACGGCGGATTAGCGTCGCTATGGGGTGAGAAAAAAATTCTGGCGGCGATCATGATCGGTCGGCGCGAGGGGTCGACGGGGAGAGCGGGGGTCGGAATCCCGTGCGCGCGGCGAGGAAGAGAGGTCGAGACGAGCCGACCCGCGCGGTCCGCCGTTCCCCGTCGTACCTGGGGATCAGCGAGGCGAAGGGGCTCTGCTGCGTTGCTTCAGCGAGCGACGCGCCCCTCGAGGGTGATCAGGAGCGGGGCGTCCGTGCGGCGACGAGCTCGGCGAGGGCGAGCGCGGCGGTCAGCCCCGGCGACTCGATGCCGAGGAGGGCCGTCAGCCCCGGCGTGCCGTGCTCGGCAGGCCCGAGGATGCGGAAGTCCGCGGCGGGCTCCCCCGGACCCACGAGCTTGGGTCGGATGCCAGCGTAGGCCGGACTCAGGCACCCGTCGGGCAGGTCGGGCCAGTAGCGACGGACCGCGGCTTCGAAGCGGTCGACGTCGGCGCTCGGCGTGTAGTCCTCTCCGTCGACCCACTCCACGTCCGGGCCGAAGCGGACCCGTCCCGCCAGGTCGACGGTGGCGTGGATGCCCAGCCCGCCGGCCTCCGGGAGCGGGTACACGAGGTGTCGGAACGGCGCAGGGCAGCCGCTGAGCGCCATGTAGGAGCCCTTGGCCAGCTTCGTGGGTGCTGGGGGCACCGGCAGGCAGGTGGCGGCGAGGCGCCGTCCGTCGAGCCCGTTGGCGAGGACCACCTGATCGCAGGCGAGCACGTGGTCGTCGGTGTGGACGCGGAGGATGCCGGCGACGGGGTCCACGCGGCGGGCGTGGGTGCGCAGGACGACGGCACCCCCTGCGTCCTGGAGGTCGGTGGCGAGGGCCTCGCACAGGGCGTGGCTGTCGACGATCCCGCTGCGCTCCGACCACAGGCCGGCCACGCAGCGGACCTGAGGCTCCCGGTCGCGGACCGCCTCGGGGGTCAGCCAGAGCAGCTCGCCGGCGCCTGAGCGGCGAGCGTTGTCCCGGAGCGCGCTCAGGGCGTCGACCTGGGATGGGTCCGTGGCCACGATGAGCTTGCCGGTCTGTCGGTGGGGAACGCCCCGCTCGGCGGCGTAGGCGTAGAGGAGCTCGCGGCCTCGGACGCAGGTGCGTCCCTTGAGGGAGCCGGGCGGGTAGTACAGGCCTGCGTGGATCACCTCGCTGCTGCGGGAGGTCACCCCGGTTCCGATGCGGTCGGCGGACTCCAGCACGACCACGTCCTGGCCCCGCAGCGCCAGCGCCCGGGCGACCGCGAGGCCCACCACTCCTGCACCGACGACGGCCGTGGGTCTCTTCACCTCTTCATCCTATGCTCGGCGTAGGATGCGCCCATGAAGCTCGCCCGCGCCGCCACCATCACGTCGATTCTCCTCGAGGAAGGCCTCGGCTACCTCACCCACAAGGAGCCGGAGGGGGAGGAGGCTGCACCTCCCGAGGCCGAGGCCGCCGTCCGCCTCCGCAAGACGCTGGAGCGCCTCGGGCCCACCTTCGTGAAGTTCGGGCAGATGCTCGCCACCCGGGTCGACCTGTTCTCCGAGCCCTTCACCGACGAGCTCGGCAAGCTGCACGCCTCCGTCGCACCCTTCCCGACCGAGCAGGCGCGGGTCATCGTCGAAGAAGAGCTGGGGCGGCCCATCGAGGAGGTGTTCGCCGACTTCCCCGACAAACCGGTCGCCGCCGCGTCGATCGCCCAGGTCTACAAGGCCACCCTCCACGACGGGGCGGTGGTGGCGGTCAAGGTCCAGCGTCCAGACATCGACACCCAGCTGGTCAGCGACCTCGACACCCTGCTGGTGCTCTCCGGCTTCATCGACCGCCTCGTGCCCCCCTACCGAGCGGCGATGGTGGACCGGGTCGCGCGGGAGTACGCGGCGCGGGCCCGCTCCGAGCTGGACTTCCTCGCCGAGGCCCGGGCCGTCGAGCGCTTCGGCGACATCTTCCGGACCCTCCCGGAGTTCCGGGCCCCGGCCCTGCACCGCACCCTGTGCACCCCCCGCATGCTGGTGATGGAGTGGATCGACGGCACCCCGCTGGTGAAGGTCTCGGGACCCGACGAGCTGCGGCGCCTCGGCTTCGAGCCCGCGGCCTTCGGTCGCTCGATGCTGCGGCTGCAGATCGGCATGGCCTACGAGCACGGCTTCCTCCACGGCGACACCCACCCGGGCAACTTGATCCTCGAGCCTTCGGGGCAGATCGCGCTGATCGACTACGGGCTCCACGCCGAGTTTCCCCGGGCCCTCCGCGAGAAGATGCTGGAGATGGTCTTCGCCCAGGTCTCGGGCGAGACCGACACGGCCGTCGAGGTCTTCGTCCAGGTCTTCCAGCCCGACCCCCGCAAGGACGTCGAGGCGTTCAAGGACGAGCTGCGTCAGGTGCTGGCCATCGCCGACGACGACGGTGGGATCGCCGACAACCGGATCACCGAGGGCCTGGTCGATGGGATGCGGCTCGGCGCCAAGTACAACACCCAGGCCCAGTCCGAGCTGTTCATGGTGATCCGAAACCTCACCATCGTGGAGGGCATCGTGATCCGGTACGCGCCGGAGCTCGACCCCAACGAGGAGGTGAAGAACGTCATGGGGGCCATCCTGCGGCGACGGCTCTTCGGCCCCCAGATGCAGGAGGAGATGCGGCAGCTGCTGCCTCAGCTGGCCCTCACCCTCTCCCAGCGTCCGCGGCTGGCGAAGCGGCTGATGAAGCTGGAGCGCTCCTTCAACGGGTCGATGACCCTGGGTGAGTTCCTGCGGGCCGAGAACGTCCTCCAGCCTCCTGCGCCCGGCCCCCATCCCGCTGGCTACGTCGTCGTGGCGCTGCTGGGCATCATCGTCGGTCTGCTCGTCGGGATGGCGCTGTAGCGGCACCACCTCGGTGGAATGCCCGGTCGCGGTGGCGTCCTATACTCCCGAGAGGAGGTGCCCGTGCTGATGTGGATGGTGACGCTGGCCCTCGCAGGAGGCTGCGAGGAGCAGGGAGACAAGACGGCGGCGGCGGTCACGAGGGGACTCGCCCAGATGGGGAACAACCTTCGGGCGAACATGCCTCCGGAGGACATGGTGGCGAGGGTCCGCAAGCTGGTCGACGATGGCATGGTGTGCACCCACGAGCATCGCCAGCGTGCGGCCTACGTGCTGATGCGGGGTGGTCCCGAGGACCTCGACGTCGCCGCGAAGCTGGCCCGGGCGGTCTACGACGACACCCAGCAGGCGGAGATGGGCCAGATGACGGCCCAGGCCCTCGACCTGGCTCGGATCAAGCGGGGGAAGCCCCAGAACTATGGCGTCGTGACGGCCACGGTCGCCGGGAAGCTGTGCATCTACTCCTGGGACCCGGCGTTCACCGACGAGCAGCGGGCCGAGCTGGGCATTCCCCCCCTGAAGGAGACGCTGAAGGCCTTCGAGGAAGCCTCCGGCTACGTCGGCTACCTGGAGCTGGAGGACCTGCGTGCTGCCAAGCGCCTCTGCGACCTGCAGGAGGCGAAGGTGGACGAGCCCGAGCCGGAGGAGGCCCCCGAGTTCCGGCCGGAGGAGGACTCGGAGGACGGGGAGCCCACGTACCGGGCGAAGTGACCCACGTGAGCTCGGCGGGCTGTGGGGGCGTCGCAACGGCCTCGCGGGTGGCTCTGGAACGAACGGACGGTGCGCGGCAGTACGCTTCTTCGGCGGCGACGCTCAGGCCAGCCACCACACCAGCGTGACGACCGCAGCCCCGATGGCGGCGATCACCGCGACGGCGGTGCCCCCGGCCATGGCGCCCCCCAGCGTCCACCACGCCAGCTCGATGGCGTCGGACCCAGCGTCGTCGGCGGGGTTGGACGGGACGGTCGGACGCTGGCTCGGGGATCGGATGACAGGGGCTTCGACCGGCGGAACGGGCGTGCGACGACGTCGTGCCAGCGCGGCCTCGGCCAGCGTGCTCGCCCGCCGCCGAATGGTGCCCAGCTGCTCTGCGCTCCAGCAGCCGGCACGCACCCGATCCTCGCTTCCCCACCACAACGCCGCCAGCGCCTCGACGTTCTCGGGGCGCTCGTCGGCGTCGGCCTTCATCGCTGCGTCGACGGCATCGACCATCCGCTGAGGCGTCTCGGGGCGGAGGGCCCGGATGGGCGTGTAGGCACCGATGTTGGCTGCCTCGTAGATGTCGACGACGTACTCGCCGGGGAAGGCGACCGAACCGGTGAGCAGCTCGTAGAGCACGGTCCCCAGCGCGAAGACATCGGACCGGTGATCCGCGCTCTTGGCGCTTCGGTGCTGCTCGGGGGGCATGTGACGGGGGGTGCCCAGGGCCGCACCCGAGCGGGTCATGCGGGGGCTGACGACGTCGGACTCGGCACGGGCGAGGCCGAGATCGCTGATCTTCAGCACGATGCGGTCGTCGTCGAAGTGGAGGAGGACGTTGGTCGGCTTCAGATCCCGATGGACGATGCCCGCCGCGTGGAGGGCGGCGAGGCCGTCGAACAGCTGCCCGGCGAGGTCGTCGACCTGGGGCATCGTCGGCAGGTAGGCCTCGATCAGCCGGTGCAGGTCGACCCCCTCGACGAGCTCCAGCACCAGGCCCAGCCGCTCCCCCTTCCGCACGACCTCGCGGAGGCGCACCACGTGGGGATGGGCGAGCCGCTGGAGCGCCGCGGCCTCCCGCTCCATCCGCAAGGTCCTCCGCGGCTCGGTGGTGCGAAGCAGCTTGAGGGCGAAGGTCTGGCCGTCCCCGTCGACCCGGTAGACCTCTGCGGCAGCACCCTCGCCGAGGAGGCCGCGCACGACGTACTGCTGGACGCGGTCGCCGGGAGCGAGGGTCGCGTCGCTCACCGGTCGCGCGCCACGGTGCGGAACTTGCTGAACACGTAGGGGTAGTCCTGGCGGTACCAGTTCCGGAAGCTGGGACGGAGGAAGCGTGCGGCCGTGGCCCAGGAACCTCCTGCGACGACGCGGTGCTGGCCATCGAAGAAGTCGGCGGAGTAGCCGGCGTAGGTGTCGATCCACGGGTGGAAGCCTTCGTGGCGCGCCCAGACGGTGTCGGTGTGCTCCCAGCCGTTGCCGACGGTCTCGTTGATGCCGCTGGGGCTGTCGGGTGCGTGGCCGACGGGCTTGGGGAGGTGGTGTCGGAGGTCGACGTTGGCCCCCTCGGGCTCGTGGCGGACCCGGGCGAGCTCGGCCTCGGTGGGGAGACGGCGCCCACGCCAGTCCGCATAGGCTCGTGCCTGCGCCTGGCTGACCTGGACGGGCCAGCCGCGGGCGGTCTCGAAGGGGACGGGACCGCAGCAGGACCGCACGTGGTCGTCGACCCAGGTGACGGGGACCGGTCCGCCGGCGGCAACGAAGGCCTGCCAGTCGCTGTTGCGCACGGCGTGGGTGTCGATGCGGAAGGCGGGGACGTGCACGGTGCGGGGGGGGAACTCGTTGTCCCAGCCGAAGTCGACGGCATCGAAGTCGGCGCCCAGGGTGACGTGGCCCTCGGGTACGTCGATCTGGCGGGTGGGCACCCCGTCGCCCCCCTCGGGCAGGTCGTCGTACAGGGCGAGTCCCGACATCTGGACCATGTACAGCAGCGTCTCGTGGTGCATGAGCTCGTGCTCGAGAACGAGACGGGCGGCCCGGCCCCTGGTGCACAGCACGTGGTCGCGGTCGGCGAGCTCCCCCAGCATGCCGAGGAGGTCCGCGCGGATGCGGTCCCGGTAGGCCCACACCTCGTGCACGGGGGGGAAGGAGGCCTCGGCATCGACGTCGTCGACGGACTCGGGGTCGATGCCGAAGGCGAACAGGTCGTCGAGGGGGCCGGTGGGCGGTCGGCCGAGGGCGGCGACGGCGAGCTGGTTCCAGGCGAACGCGGGCAGGTGGCCTACGTAGAAGAGGAACGGATGGCGTAGGGCGATGGGGCGCTGGTCGAGGTCCCGGAGCCGGCCGAAGAGGTCGTCGGTGCGGTGCCAGGCGGCCTGGAGCTCGCTGGTCAGCGTGGCGGTGTTCATGGACGTCTCTACCTCGGCCGGATGATAGTCGGGGCCATGCGCTTGCGAATCGACGACTACGAAGCCGAAGCCCTGGACCAGCTGCCCCAGATGGTGGCGGACTACTACGCGGGCGGCTCGCGGGACGAGGGCACGCTGCGGGCGAACCGCTCGGGCTGGGACCGATGGCGGCTCCGGCACCGGGTGCTCGTCGACGTCTCCGAGCTGGATGCGTCCATCGAGGTGCCCGGAGGTCGCGCAGCCTTCCCCGTGGTGGCGGCGCCCACAGCCTTCCACGGGCTCGCCCATCCCGATGCGGAGAAGGCGACGGCGGCAGGTGTGTCGGTGGCGGGGACGGCGATGTGCCTGTCGACGCTGTCCAACACGCCCGTCGAGGAGGTCGTGGCGTCGGCGGATGGCGCGCCGGTGATCTTCCAGCTCTACGTCTACAAGGACCGCGGAGCGACCGACGCCATCGTGGCGCGCGTGCGGGAGGCCGGCTGCAAGGCGCTGATGGTCACCGTCGACGCGGCCATCCTGGGGACCCGGGAGCGGGACATCCGCAACGGCTTCCACCTCCCGCCGCCCTGGAGCCTGCCCAACGCCGCGCCGACCGGGGTGGCGGTACCGGCCTCGGCGGGAGCGAGCGGGCTGGCGGCCTACGTGGCCGAGCAGCTCGACCAGTCGCTGTCGTGGAAGGACCTCGAGGCCTTCGTGGCCCGGGCGGGGATGCCCGTGTGGGTGAAGGGCATCGTCCGCGACGACGACGCAGCCCGTGCCGCTGATCTCGGTGTGGCAGGCATCGTGGTGAGCAACCACGGAGGAAGGCAGCTCGACGGTGGCGTGTCGACGGCAGAGGCGCTGCCTGAGGTGGTCGAGGCCGTCGGTGGGCAGTGCCCCGTGTGGGTCGACGGCGGCATCCGTCGCGGGACCGACGTGGTGAAGGCCCTGGCCCTCGGGGCGCGCGCGGTGATGGTCGGACGCCCTGTGCTGTGGGGACTGACGGTGGGCGGTGCCGATGGGGTGCGCGACGTGCTGGGTCAGCTGCGGGCCGAGGTCGAGGAGGCGATGGCGCTGGCAGGGGCCCCAAACGTCGCCGACGTGACCCGGGACCTCGTGCGGTAGGTCGGCCGGGCCACGTCGGCGGTGTCTCGATGGGGGTTGGGATCAGTAGAGGACGCGGTGTGCGGCGGACGCATGGACCAGCATCTCGGTGGCGACGCCAGTGTCGCCGGGCCCGAAGGTGCCTTCCTCCTCGACGATGAGGGTCACCTCGGAGCGAACGTCGGCCCAGAAGTCGGCGGCGAGGGTGCCGTCACTCTGGATGTCGCCGGAGGTCTCGAAGGCCTCGACCATGGCGTCGACCGCCTCGTCCAGGGTACCGCCGAGCACGTCGATCTCGCCGTTCACGACGTCGTCGACGTAGTCATCGACCACGGGGGGCAGGCTGCCGCTGCCGGGGAGCGACACGGCCAGCTCGCTGGCGAGGTCGTTCCAGGCCTGGACCATCGCGTCGCTGCCATTGGCGGAGCGGGCGTCGAGCCAGAAGGACTGCGCGATGCCCTCGGCCGAGTCACCCAGAGGGGCCAGGGCCATGCGGACGTTCCACGCCTCCCAGATGGACGCGCTGCGGTCCGCCTGGGACAGGAAGTCCGCGCTCACGTCGGTGCGGCTGTCGAGGGAGGCCCGGAAGGCCAGGCTCGTGGCGGAGGCAGCATCGACGCGCTCGGTGTCGGTGAGGCCCGCCTGCTCGGTGCGCAGGTCGATGGCGGTGTAGAAGTCCTCCCAAGCCGCGGTGTGGTCCGCGCTGTCGCTGAACAGGGCGGCGGACAGCTCCTGGGAGGCGTCGACGGTGGCGAGGTAGCGGGCCTCGGCACTGTCGGTGGCCCCGGCCGCTTCGAAGCTCGCGTCCTGGGCCGCCTGGGCTGCCAGGGTGGCCTCGCCGAGGGCCATCAGCTCCTCGTCGATGGACAGGTCGCTGGCGTACTCTTCGTAGACCACTCCGGCGA
>Ga0213839_1001739_pt1 | contig 13365 bp, 13 predicted proteins | sample SWPATP21_FD_160075 | JGI IMG/M metagenome (GOLD analysis project Ga0213839, IMG submission 160075) | Coastal seawater microbial communities from Marineland, Florida, United States - SWPA TP2 #1 | ecosystem: Environmental > Aquatic > Marine > Coastal | place: USA: Florida | collected 2016-08-14 | reverse complement strand
GGGCGGCTTCGAAGGTCTTCATCAGCTGACGGAACCCCTGGCCCTCGACGCCGCCGAGAAGGTTGTCGCCCTTCACGTGGAAATTGTCGAAGCCCAGTTCGTATTCCTTCATGCCGCGATAACCCAGCACCTCGATCTCGCCGCCGGTCATGCCTTCGGTCGGGAAGGGGTCTTCGTCGGTGCCCGGCGTCTTTTCCGCAAGGAACATCGAGAGGCCGTTGTGGTCGGTCGAATTGGGATCGGTCCGGGCCAGCACGGTCATCACATGGGTCCGGGCGGCGTGGGTGATCCAGGTCTTGTTGCCGGTCAGCTTGTAATCGCCGTTCTCGTCCTTGGTCGCGCGGGTGCGCAGGGAGGCGAGGTCGGAGCCGGTGTTGGGTTCGGTGAAGACGGCCGTGGGAAGGATCTCTCCGCTCGCGATCTTGGGCACCCAGTAGGATTTCTGCTCGTCGGTGCCGCCGCCGAGGATCAGTTCGGCCGCAATCTCGGACCGGGTGGCGAGGGAGCCGACGCCGATATAGCCGCGCGACAGTTCCTCGGAGACGACGACCATGGCGGCCTTGGGCAGGCCGAAGCCGCCAAGGTTTTCGGGGATGGTCAGGCCGAAGACGCCCATTTCGGACAGTTCCTCGATCACCTCCATCGGGATCAGTTCATCCTTGAGGTGCCATTCATGGGCAAAGGGTTCGACCTTTTCGACCGCGTAGCGGCGGAACTGGTCGCGGATCATCTCAAGCTCTTCATCCAGGCCCGAGGCGCCAAACATGGTTGCGCCCTGCTGTTCGACCATCAGTTCGGCCAGCCGGGTCCGCGCGGCCTGCGTGTTGCCGGACTGGGTCAGGGTCATCACCGCGTCGACCATCAGCCCGCGCTGGTCATCCTGGCTTAGCCCCAGGTCCTGAAGACGGACGATTTCGTTCTGCGACATCTGGATGCCGCCGTAGATCTGCCAGAGGTATTCGCCAAAGGCGATCTGGTGGAGAAGCTGCTCCGTCTCTGCAAACTTGCCGTCGGAGGAGAGCTTTTCGGCCCATTTCTGCATCTGGCGCAGGGATTCGACATAGGTGGCCAGCCAGGCGAGCCCGTGGGTCGCGGTCTGGTGGGCCTCAACCGCCGGGGTGGTGATCTTCTCGCCGCCTGCAAGGACCATGGCGCGGACGCTGGCCTGTGCCTTTTCCAGAAGCTCTTCGAGCGGAGCAATCGCCGCGCCGGTCGTCTTCAGAAGATCGGGGAGCACCACATTGCCCGCGCCGGTCACGTCCTGTCCATCATGTGCCATGAATCATCCCTCTGTCTCGCTTCCTTGGGCCATACCTATTTTGCAGGTGCAGCGCAACTTATATGCGCCCGCGGCGTGCGTAGCGACCTAATATTGCGCAGATGATTTTCCAGTGGCAGAGCGTCGCAGGGGGGCGTATCGCAATGGGATGGAAATGCTGACCGATCTTGTCCCGCTCTCTGCCCTGCTGGCCTGTCTCTGCGTCGGGGTGGTCGCGGGGGTGATCAAGGGGATGGTGGGGTTTGCCATGCCGATGATCATGATCTCCGGCATGGGCTCCTTCGTGTCGCCGGAACTGGCGCTGGCGGGGCTGATCCTGCCGACGCTTGCCACCAACGGCTGGCAGGCGCTGCGGCAGGGTCGGCGTGCGGCATGGGCGACGGTGGTGCGGTTCCGCAGCTTCCTGATCGTGGGTTTCGTTGCGCTGATGATCTCGGCCCAGCTTGTCCGCGTGCTGCCTTCGGACCTTATGCTGCTGATGATCGGGGTTCCGATCGTGCTTTTCGCGGTGACGCAGCTGATGGGAAAAGCGCTGACGCTCGGGGACAATCCGCCGCGCTGGATCGAGGTTGCGATTGCCGGGTTCGCCGGGCTGATCGGCGGGATCTCGGGCGTGTGGGGGCCGCCGACGGTGGCCTATCTGACCGCGCTGAACGTGGAGAAGAAGGACCACGTGCGGGCGCAGGGGGTGATCTACGGCCTGGGCGCGCTGGCGCTCTTCGGGGCGCATGTGGCGAGCGGGGTGATCAATGACCGCACGCTGCCCTTCTCGGCGCTGCTGGTGATCCCGGCGCTGGCGGGCATGTGGATCGGGTTCAAGGTGCATGACCGGATCGACCAGGCGGCGTTCCGCAAGGCGACGCTGGTGGTGCTGCTGGTGGCAGGCGGCAACCTGGTGCGGCGTGGGCTGATGGGCTAGGCCCGTCGTTTCCGGCCGCAGACGGGCATCAGGAGGTCAGCCCCTCGGTCGGGCAGAGATCGAGGATGCGGCGTGCGGCGGGGCCGTCATGGACCGTGAAGTCCTGCCGCACGATCATCCGGTCATCCAGCCAGACCTCCATCGACCAGGGGCCGGGGGCCAGTTCGTAGTCGAATTCGAAATAGAAATACCGGGCGGAGTAGACGCCGCCGGTCATATCCGAGGGCCAGGTTTCGGTGTCGATGTAGCCGGGGCCGAAGGACGGGTGACGGGTGACCATGGTGACGGTGCGCCGACCCATCTCCTCTTCGCCCAGGATACGGATGCCGAACGCGGTGCCGAGGACCGCGGGCACCTGATCGGTGACGATGTCAAAGACGATGGGATCGCCGCCGCGCCGGATCCGGCCGGCGTTGGTATCGGGGGCGGCGACGTCCTCTCCGCGCGGCTGGTAGTTGCAGATCACGCCGAATTCGATGTCCACGATCGGCGGGGCGATCATGTTCTGGGCCGTCAGTGCCGAGGGGACACAGAAAAGTGCCCCGCCCGACAGGACGAGGCGCGTCAGGATTGTCCGCAACCCGCGCATCAGCCGATGGCCGCGGCTTTCACGTCATCGTCGATATAGGGCAGGTACTGGGCGAAGTTTTCGGAGAACATGTTCACCAATTTCTTCGCCTGCGCATCGTAGCCCGCCTTGTCGGCCCAGGTTGCGCGCGGGTCCAGCAGGGTCGCGTCCACACCGGGCACGGTGACCGGCACTTCGAAGCCGAAGTTCGGATCCTTGCGGAAGGTCGCATCGTTGAGCGACCCGTCCAGCGCGGCGGTCAGCAGGGCGCGGGTGGCCTTGATCGGCATCCGGGAGCCGGTGCCATAGGCGCCGCCGGTCCAGCCGGTGTTCACCAGCCAGCAGGTCGCGCCATGCTTGGCGATCTTTTCGCGCAGCAGGTTGCCGTAGGCCTCCGGACGGCGCGGCATGAAGGGGGCGCCGAAGCAGGTGGAGAAGGTGGGCTCGGGCTCGACCACGCCACGTTCGGTGCCGGGGGTCTTGGAGGTGAAGCCCGACAGGAAGTGGTACATCGCCTGCGCCGGGGTGAGACGGGAGATCGGGGGCAGGACCCCGTAGGCGTCGCAGGTCAGCAGGATGATGTTCTTCGGGTGACCGCCGAGCGCCGTCTCGGACGCGTTGGAGATGTAGTCCAGCGGATAGGCGCAGCGCATGTTCTGGGTGAGCGAGGCATCTTCGAAGTCGAGCTCGAACGTGTCCTCGTCATAGACCATGTTCTCGATCACGGTGCCGAACATCGAACAGGTCGCGTAGATCTCGGGCTCCGCCTCGGCGGAGAGGTTGATCGTCTTGGCGTAGCAGCCGCCTTCGAAGTTGAAGGTGCCGCGGTCGGACCAGCCGTGTTCGTCGTCGCCGATCAGGGTGCGGTTCGGATCGGCGGACAGAGTCGTCTTGCCGGTGCCCGAGAGGCCGAAGAAGATCGCGGTATCGACGGGGTTGTCCTTGGCGTGGTTGGCAGAGCAATGCATCGGCATCACGCCCTTGTCGGGCAGGATGTAGTTGAGCAGGGTGAAGACGGACTTCTTGTTTTCACCTGCGTATTCGGTGCCGCCGATGAGGATGAGCTTCTTGTCGAAGTTCATCGCGATCACGGTTTCGGAGCGGCAGTTGTGACGTTCGGGATCGGCCTTGAAGCTGGGGCAGTTGATCACGGTATATTCCGCCAGGAAGCTGTCCAGCGCCTCGCGCTCGGGGCGGCGCAGCATGTGGCGGATGAAGAGGTTGTGCCAGGCCAGTTCGGTGACCATGCGGACATTGATCGAATAGGCCGGATCGGCGCCGCCGACGAGGTCCTGCACGTACATGTCCCGGCCCTTCATGTGGGCGAGCATGTCGGCATAGAGGTTGTCGAACCCCTCGGGCGACATTTCCTTGTTGTTTTCCCACCAGATCGTGTCGGCGACATTGTCGGTGCGCACGACATGCTTGTCCTTGGGGGAGCGGCCGGTGAACTTGCCGGTGGAGACGAGGAACGTGCCCCCCTGGCCGAGATTGCCTTCGCCGTTGGTGAGCGCAGCCTTGATCAGCGCGGGTTCCATAAGGTTGTAATAGACATTTCCCAGCCCTTCGATCCCTTGATCTTCGAGGCGGAATTGGGGGTTCACCCGTCCAAATGTCATGTGCCAAGCTCCTGTCGCTGCGCTGATGCGGTGCCTCCTCTGCCGGTCGCTCGCAGGGGCGAGGCGGTCACGGCACACCGATGGCGGCGCTCTTAACATGCCGTTCACAGGGATGAACAGGACGCTTTATCGCAGTTAGCGCCATCACCGGATTTTTAGCGCAATCAGCCGCCGATCCCGCTGACGCAGGGTTCGGTTCGGGAGACAATTCAGGCAATTCTAAGACATTTTCGCCACATTCCAGTCGCAAGGACGCGGGCGATTCGCGTTTTGGGATTGATTGTAAAGGCCGAAAACGCGATGAAAGAGGAAAAACAGGCAAGAACGCTGAGCAGCATAAGGAAAAAATGCGATGTCGAAGATCGCCCTTGTCGATGACGACAGGAATATCCTGACGTCCGTCGCCATCACCCTTGAGGCAGAGGGTTTCGAGGTGGAGACCTACAACGACGGCCAGGCCGCGTTGGACGCTTTCAACAAAAAACTTCCCGATATGGCCGTGCTGGACATCAAGATGCCCCGCATGGATGGCATGGACCTGTTGCAGCGCCTGCGGCAGAAAACCTCCATGCCCGTCATCTTCCTGACGTCCAAGGACGACGAGATCGACGAGGTTCTGGGTCTGCGCATGGGCGCGGACGATTACGTCAAGAAACCCTTCAGCCAGCGGCTGCTGGTCGAACGCATCCGCGCGCTGCTGCGCCGTCAGGACGCGATCGGCGGCGAAGTCGTGCCCGAGACCGAAGAGACCAAGGTCATGGAACGCGGCAACCTGCGGATGGACCCGCTGCGTCACGCGGTGGCCTGGAAGGGGATGGACGTGTCGCTGACCGTGACCGAATTCCTGCTGCTTCAGGCCCTGGCACAGCGTCCGGGCTTCGTGAAGTCGCGCGACCAGCTGATGGACGTGGCCTATGACGATCAGGTCTATGTCGATGACCGCACGATCGACAGCCACATCAAGCGTCTGCGCAAGAAGATGCGGTCGGTAGACCCGGAATTCTCCGCGATTGAGACGCTTTACGGTATCGGGTACAGATACAACGAAGAGTGATGGCACTCGCCGAGGGGATCAGCTTGCGCGACAACACGCCTGACACCAGCGGGGACGTGGTGCTGGGTGACGACTTCGTCGCGCCGAATGCCACCGTCGCCGAAGAGCTTCGGCAGCGGCGGGAGCGGCGGGGCCTGTTTTCGCTCAAGGCCTCCCCGCTGACGCGCAAGATCATCATCTTCAACCTGATCGCGCTGAACGTTCTGGTGGCGGGGATCCTCTATCTCTCCGCCTCGCGCGACAGTCTTGTCACGCAGCGCGCCGCCAGCCTGGTGAGCGAGGCGGACCTGCTGGCCGACGTGTTCGAGGCCGGGCTGCCCGAGGGGGTGCGCACGCTCAGACCCGGGGCGACGACGGCCGTGGCCGACACGCTGAACGGGATCGACCTGCGCAAGGGTGTGGACGCCTATGTGTTCGACGCCGGCGGGGTGCTGATCGGGCGCATGTCCGGCACGGTCGAGAACGCGGTCGTGCGGTCCGGCGATCCGGCGGATGACAACACCATCATCATCGATTTCCTGACCATGCTGTGGAAGGGGATGACCTCCGTCTTCTCCTCCGGCAAGCGTGACGTCCCGCCGGTTCCTGTCGAGGTGCAGGCGCAGGAGCTTGTGCAGCCCACGCTTGGCGGCACGAACCAGATCAGCATCGGACGCGGCGACAGCGGCAGTTTCCTCGCCGTGGCCTCGCCCATCATGGTGGACGGGCGCGCGATCGGCGTGGTGGCGCTGGCCTCCTCCGCCGGAGAGATCGACGCCGTGGTCCGGGCCGAGCGGGAGCGGGTGCTGGAGATGTTCGTCATCGCCACGCTGGTATCCATCGGCCTCAGCCTTGTGCTGGCCTCGACCATCGCCAACCCGCTGGCGGACCTTGCCGCCGCGGCCGAGGTGGGGCGCGACAAGGAAAACAAGAAGGTCACCCCGGCGCGGGTGCGCATCCCCGACCTGACCGCCCGGCCCGACGAGATCGGGCGGCTTTCAGGGGCGCTCAGGGGCATGGTGTCGGCGCTCTACGAACGGATCGACGCGAACGAACAATTCGCCGCGGACGTGGCGCACGAGATCAAGAACCCGCTCGCATCGCTGCGCTCCGCCGTGGTGACGCTGCGGCTGGCCAAGCGGGAGGATCAGCGGACGCAGCTTCTGGACGTGATCGACCATGACGTGCGGCGGCTCGACCGGCTGGTCAGCGACATTTCCAACGCCTCGCGGCTCGACAGCGAGCTGGTGAAGGAGGAACAGGAAGCCTTCGACCTGGTGATGATGCTGAGGAACCTCAGCGAATACCTCGGTCAGCAGGCGTCGGACAAGGGGATCGACTTCATCTCCGATCTGCCGGGCGAATCCATCGTGCTGCGGGGGCTTGAGGCGCGGCTGGCGCAGGTCTTCGTGAACCTGATCACCAATGCGATCAGCTTCTGCGAGGATGGCGATGCGATCCGGGTCTGGGTCCGGCGGCGCGAGAACCGCGTGCTCGTGGTGGTGGAGGATACCGGGCCGGGCATCCCCGACAACGCGCTTCAGAAGATCTTCAAGCGCTTCTACTCGCACCGGCCGGCGAATGACTTCGGCAACAACTCCGGCCTTGGACTGGCGATTTCCAAGCAGATCGTGGAGGCGCATGGCGGCGTGATCTGGGCGGAGAACATTCGCCCGACCGACGCCGACATCACCTCCGACCCGCTTGGCGCGCGCTTTGTCGTCGGTCTGCCGATCTGAGGGCGGGTCGGGTGGCCGCGTCTCCCGATCAGCACATCGTTCACGCCAGCGCCGTTGCGGTGGAGGGGCGCGCCGTCCTGATCACCGGGGCGTCGGGGTCGGGCAAGTCCGGGCTGGCGCTGATGCTGATGGCCTATGGGGCGCGGCTGGTGGCGGATGACCGGGTGATCCTGACGCGCGAGGGGGCGGCGCTGCGCGCCTATGCCCCCGATGCGATCCGGGGCGGGATCGAGGCGCGGGGCGTCGGGCTTCTGAATGCCGTGGTGGAGGAGGACAGTCGCGTCGCACTGGTGGTGATTATGGATGAAATGGAAACAGACCGTCTCCCGCCGCGCCGCAGCACGAATTTGCTGGGGATTTCGCTCCCCTTGCTTCACAATACTGGCACCGCGCTTTTCGCACCTGCCGTCCTGCAATACCTCAGAGGCGGTGAGATGACGGACATTAGTGAACCATGGGGAAGCTGAGCCGCATAGACACCGCCCAGTCGGCGGATCGCCGGGTCCTGGTGACCGGGCCGTCGGGGGCCGGGCGGACCACGGCCATTCACGCGCTTGAGGACCTCGGATACGAGGCGATCGACAACCTGCCGCTGTCGCTCGTGCCGCGGCTTCTGGAAGGGGCGCCGGGCGCGCGCCCCATGGCGCTTGGCATCGACGTGCGCAACCGGGAGTTTTCGACGGCCGCCCTGGTGGAGGTCATCGACACCTGGGGCGCCGACCGGACCCGCCCGCTCGAGGTGCTCTACCTTGATTGCGATGCGGATGTGCTGGTCAACCGTTTCTCCGAAACCCGGCGGCGTCACCCGATGGCCCCGGCGGAAACGCCGCGTGACGGGATCGACCGGGAAATGGACCTGCTGGCCCCGATCCGCCCCCGCGCGGATATCCTGATCGACACGACCGGGCTGTCTCCGCATGACCTGCGGGCCGAGATGGACCAGTGGTTCAGCGTGGAGAAGGGCCGGGTCCTGTCGGTGTCGGTCCAGAGTTTCAGCTACAAGCGCGGCTTGCCGCGCGGGCTCGACATGGTGTTCGACACACGCTTCCTCAACAACCCGTACTGGGATGAGTCGTTGCGCGGGAAGACGGGTCACGACCCCGCCGTTCAGGACTACGTCGCGTCAGATCCGCGCTTTGCGGAGTTCTTTTTCAAGGTCCGGGAACTGACGGAAATGTTGCTTCCGGCCTATGTCGATGAAGGCAAAAGCTATTTCGCCATCGGATTCGGGTGTACCGGCGGGCAACACCGGTCCGTGACAATGGCGGAGAGGCTGGCGAAGGGCCTTGCAGAGGACGGCTGGCAGGTGTCAATAAGGCATCGAGAGCTCGAACGCCGCGGTGCGGCGCGAGCCTGAGGGTTGGGGATGGGAAAGAGCAGCGCGCTACTTGCCAAGGAAGAACAGCGGGACGGCGTCCTGCCCACGATCGGCATCGTGATCGTGGCGCATGGCGGGCTGGCCCGCGAATACCTGTCCGCGGTCGAACACGTGGTCGGCCCGCAGGACGGGATCCGCACGATCTCCATAGACGCCAATCATGACAGACCTGCGAAACAGGCCGAAATTTGTGATGCGGCGGATTCCGTCGATCAGGGTGGCGGTGTCGTGGTGGTGGTCGACATGTTCGGCGGGTCGCCGTCGAACCTGTCGCTGATGGCCTGTCGCCCGGACGACCGGCGGATCCTCTACGGGGCGAACCTGCCGCTCCTGATCAAGCTGGCGAAGTGTCGCCACAAGCCTCTGGCCGATGCGGTACGTGCTGCGACGGAGGCGGGGCGCAAGTATATTGATAGCCAGAACGTCAGTACCCAGTAAGCTTATGACCAATACCGTCCACCGCCGCCTCGATATCATCAACGAGAAAGGGCTTCATGCCCGCGCCTCGGCCAAGCTGGTCGAAGTGGTCGAAGCCTTTGATGCGCGGGCCGAGATCTGCCGTGACGGCATGTCCACGGGCGGGGACAGCATCATGGGCCTTTTGATGTTGGCAGCGTCAAAGGGAACCTCTATTGAGGTTGAAACCTCCGGCCCGGATGCAGAAGCGCTTGCCGACGCGCTGGAGGCTCTCGTGGCCGACAAGTTCGGCGAAGACATGTAGGCTTCGGGCCGCTGGTCCGTGGCAGATAGGCGAGGGGGCCACCCTTGGTAGACAGCTCTCAGAACCGGACGGACTTCGCGCATCGTGAGGGTCCTCGCGATGATGCGTCGGCAGCGCCCCTGACCTTTACCAAGTATGACCGCCGGTCGCTGACCTATTCGACCTCGTTCGAGGATCCGTGGCGACGCAACGTGATCCGGGCGATCGAATGGATGACCGGCAAGGTCTCCATCATCCGCATGATCCGCAAGTTCGAGAAGCGCGGCGCGCCGCAGGGTCAGGCGTTCTGGCGGGCGACGCTCGACGTGATGGGGATCGACCTGCTAACCCCGCAGGAGCAGTTGGCGCGGATCCCGACCGACGGTCCCGTGGTGGTGGTGGCGAACCATCCGCATGGCATGGTCGACGGCATGATCTTTGCCGATCTGATCGGGCGGGTGCGCAACGATTACAAGATCCTGACCCGGCAGATCCTGACCGGCATCGACGAGGTCGCGTCGAGCTACATGATCCCGGTGCCCTTCCCGCACGAGGAAGACGCGCAGCGCAAATCGGTGGAGATGCGGGCCAAGGCGATGGCGCATCTGAAGGAGGGCGGGCTTGTCGCGCTCTTCCCCTCCGGCGTGGTGGCCGCGTCGAAATCCATGTTCGGCCCGGCGATCGAGGCAGAGTGGAACGTGTTCACCGCCCAGCTGATCCGCCGGTCCGGCGCGCGGGTGGTGCCGATCTTCTTCCCCGGATCGAACAGCCGCTGGTACCAGATGGCCAACCAGATCAGCCCGATCCTGCGGCAGGCTTTCCTGCTGCATGAGATCGTGCACAGCTGCAACAAGCCGCAGGCCCCGATCGTGGGGCATCCGATCAGCGACGAGCGGATGGAGATGCTGCACAAGGATCCGCGCGGGTTCATGGCCTGGCTGCGCGAACACACGCTGTCGCTCGGCGATGGCGCGACCGCGTAAGGCTCAGCCCGAGCGGATCGCGCGGAAGGCGGCAGAGGCCAGCCACCCGGCAAAGATGGCGATGGCCAGCGACATCAGCCCGTAGATCAGCGGCTGCTGCCGGGACAGGGTATACAGCCAGCGTTCCAGCCCCACCTTGCGAACTTCGAGCGCCGTGTCGAAACGGGACACGACATGGCCTTCGCGCAGCAGGAAGACACGGGCGTCATAGCTGCCTTCGGTCAGGTCCGAGGGCAGGGTGATCCGGGTGCGGAACAGGGTCTGCTGATCCAGCCGCACGGTGTTTTCCAGGGTCTGGTAATGCCCCTTCTCGCTGCGGATGCGGATCAACGCCTCGACATAGCCCTCTGGATGTTCGGTCATGGAGGCCGCGCCGACGGACCGGATGGCGCGGGGAATGGTGATCGAATGGCGCAGGTCCTCCGTCTGGCGCAGCATGGTCTCCAACTCGCCGGTACTGGCGACGGCGTAGAAGCTGGGGGCGGCCGGCAGGCGGACGGTTTCGGCATTCACCCAGATGCCCAGGCGCCGGTCCTTCTGGTGCAGCGTGACCGGGGTGGAGGGTCCCGCGACGGTGACGATCACGTCGAGCGGCGGGTCGATGATCGGGCTTTCGCGTTTGACCGCGCCAAAGATCAGCAGGTCGGAACCGTCGAAATTCGTGGTGATGCGGACGCGGTCCTGGCTGAGGCCGAGGACGATGTCCTCCTGCGCCGCCAGGGGCGCGGCGACAAGGCAGAGGAGGAGGGCCAGCAGGCGTCTCATGTGCCGGTCCCGATCTCGTAGAGTTCGGCCGGAGGCAGGAGCAGGTCGAGCGCCAGCTTGCCGCAGACCGCAAGGACGAGCAGGGCGAGAAGGATGCGGAGCTGTTCGGCCTTCATCCGCGCGCCGATGCTGGTGCCGAACTGCGCCCCGATGACACCGCCGAGCAGCAGGACGACGGCCAGGGCGACATCGACGGTCTGGTTGGTGACCGCATGGGCGAGGGTGGTGAAGCCGGTGACGAAGATGATCTGGAAGAGGGAGGTGCCGATCACGACCTTGGTCGGCATGTGCAGCAGGTAGATCATGGCCGGCACCATGATGAAGCCGCCGCCGACCCCCATGATGGCCGACAGCACGCCGACGAACATCCCGACCAGCAGCGGCGGGATGACAGAGATATAGAGGCCGGAAGTGCGGAAGCGCACCTTGAGCGGCAGGATGTAGATCCAGCCTCTCTGACCGCGCGGTTTGCGTGGCGCGACGGTGCCGGGCGCGCGCCGGGCGCGGCGCAGGGCCCGCAGGCTTTCGACGAACATCAGCCCGCCGACGGTGCCCAGGAAGATGACGTAGCAGAGGTTGACCAGCAGATCGACCTGGCCGAGTTGCCGGAGATAGTTGAACACGACCACCCCGATGGCCGACCCGACGAGACCGCCGCTGAGCAGCACGGTTCCCATCTTGAGGTCCACCGACTTGCGCCTGAGATGGGCGAGAACGGCAGAGATGGAGGAGGCGACGATCTGGTTGGCAGAGGTCGCCACCGCTACCGCCGGGGGGATGCCGACGAAGAAGAGGAGCGGCGTGATCAGGAACCCGCCTCCGACGCCGAACATGCCCGAGAGAATGCCCACGATCCCGCCGATCCCGAAGAGGAGAAAGACGTTCACCGAGACCTCGGCTATCGGCAGGTAGAGTTGCATATCTCTACCTAAGCCCTCCCGCTGCGTTGCCGCAAGCGGACAGTGCGTGTCCGATCAGCGTTCTTTCACATAGGGTTCGCCGCCCGCGCGCGGCGGGATCGCCTTGCCGACGAAACCGGCGAGGATGATGACCGTCAGGATATAGGGAAGCGCATCGAGAAGCTGCACCTGCACCTTCACGCCCACGGTGTTCTCGATCAGGTCGGGGCGCAGGGCGACCGCCTGAAGAAAGCCGAAGAGAAGGGTGGACATCAGCGCGTACCAGGGCCGCCACTTGGCAAAGATCAGCGCGGCGAGGGCGATGTAGCCCCGGCCCGCCGACATGTCCTTGACGAAGCCTGCCTGCAGCGCGGTGGCGAGGTAGGCCCCCGCGATGCCGCAGAGCACGCCGCAGATCGCGACGGCCGCATAACGCAGCCCGACAACCGAAACGCCCGCGGTATCGACCGCGGCGGGGTTTTCGCCCACGGCGCGCAGGCGCAGGCCGAACCGGGTGCGGTAGAGCGTCCACCAGGTGGCCGGGACCGCGAGGATGGCGAGGTAGACGAGGATGGAGTGACCCGAGATCAGCTCGGAGTAGACCTGCATCAGGGGGCCGGCTTCCTGAATGTCGCGGATGCGGGTCAGGGCGCCCGGCCATGTGATGCCCTCGAACCGGGCGGCGCCCGACAGGGACGGAGTGCGTCCGCCCTGGCTGAACCAGTCCTGCGCGACCAGCACGGTCATCCCCGCGGCGAGGAAGTTGATGGCCACCCCGGAGATCAGCTGGTTGCCCCGGAAGGTGATGGAGGCGACGCCATGCAGCCCGGACAGGACCATCGACGAGGCGATCCCGGCCAGCAGGCCAAGCCAGACCGACCCGGACATATAGGCGATAGCGGCGGAGAAGAAGGCGGCGAAGAGCATCTTGCCCTCAAGCCCGATGTCGAAGATGCCCGCGCGTTCGGAGAAGAGCCCGGCAAGGCAGGCCAGCAGAAGCGGCGTGGCGAGGCGGATGGTCGAGTCGAGGACCTGGATGATGGTGAGAAAGTCCATGGGTCAGCTCCGGCTCGTTGCCAGCTTGAAGGCTAAGAAGGTGAAGAGGAGGCCGAGGGTCGCCTCGATCCCGCGCCGCGCGTTCTGGTAGGCCCGGCGGACGGGGGTGGAGGACAGCGCCAGCGCATAGGCGCCGTGCCCGGCCAGCGAAATCAGGAACGCCCCGGCGAGGAAGGTCGCCTTGACGGCGAGGGGCGCGCCGGTGGTTGCCCCGACCGAGGCGATGGCGATCCAGAAGACGATGGCCTTCGGGTTGGTGATCTGAAGCAGGTAGCCGGTCAGGAACGCCCGGCCGGGGGACAGCGGCGGCATGTCCATGGCCGTGACCCTGGGCGGGGCGATGGCCTTGCGGAAAGCGCCCCATGCGAGCCAGAGCAGATAGGCCGATCCGACCAGTCGCAGAAGGGTGATGGCCCAGGCCGCCTTT
>Ga0213839_1001738_pt1 | contig 13366 bp, 12 predicted proteins | sample SWPATP21_FD_160075 | JGI IMG/M metagenome (GOLD analysis project Ga0213839, IMG submission 160075) | Coastal seawater microbial communities from Marineland, Florida, United States - SWPA TP2 #1 | ecosystem: Environmental > Aquatic > Marine > Coastal | place: USA: Florida | collected 2016-08-14 | reverse complement strand
GAAGTGGAGTGTCCGTGTTGTTGCTGTGGTGTTGCGTCGTTGCTGTTTGATTGCGTCGTTGCGTCGTTGCGTCGTTGCGGCGTTGCGGTTGTTGCGTCATCATTGTTGTTTGTTTTTTATGCAGAGAGATCGAAGTCGGAAGAAACGTGGGAGTAGTGTGTTGTTCGGCATGCGCGGGGGGTGGGGTTTATGCATGTGTTTATCGCCAAATGATGATGTGCCACCTTCACGCAGCGGCATCGCCCGGGTCCAGTATACGTGGAATCTGAATTCGTCCAAATAGCTGGCACACCTGAGATCAACAGCTCAGAGCTCAGGCGGTAGGTTGCAGAGCGATCTCCGTATCCTGTAGACCGAGCGGTGACTGCTAACAGTGACCCGAGGAAGTAAAAAATGGCTCAGAAATTAAGAGCAATTCGCTACATTTAATGACATGTTGAGCATGCGATTCCTTCGCAGCATCCATAGCAACTTGTTGAACCTCGCTCGGCCTCGGTCGAGGTTGCAATATGGTTCTTTTCGATCGATGTCAGTGTTCGGCGGCGACTTTGCGACTGGCTCAACATCGTACCCTGAGATTCGCGAGGCAGTGAAAGCGCTTTGCTCGGAATTCCCGCACAGCTACTGGGATGAGGCCGACGAAACCAATTCGTATCCTGCCGAGTTCGTCAAGGCACTCCAGGAAGCCGGATACCTTTCCATTTTGGTGCCTGAGGAATACGGGGGCAGCGGCCTCCCGCTTTCTGCTGCTTGCGCCGTCTTAGAGGAGATTCATGCAAGTGGTGGCAATGGGGGCGCTGCACACGCCCAAATGTATACCATGGGCACTCTTTTGTACCACGGAACAGAAGAGCAAAAACAGCGATGGCTCCCTGGGATCGCTGCCGGGGAAATTCGATTGCAAGCTTTTGGCGTGTCCGAGCCGAACAGTGGCACCGATACGTTATCGTTACAAACCATGGTGTGCAGTCCCAACCCTAATCGCTTCGCGCCCGTGGCTTTGATTTGCATCGTTGTGGTCTCCTTGTGCGTCTAGGCAACGCCGGTTGGAGGTGCCGAGAAACCTTCTCATTTTCGCATCAGCGGTTCTAAGATGTGGACGTCGAGGGCAGAGCACTCCGATTTGATGTTGTTGCTGTGCCGGACGGCGCCCGAAGACAATGAATTGGGGTAAGTATCAACGATATGGACGCGTTTCCGCGTAATCATCTCACTATTGGCATTCTTTAGGCGATCGAAGGCTCTGTCGCTTTTTGTGGTGGACATGCAGGCATCGCGGAATCAACAACCAGTCACTACTGCTGTACGTGTTCCTTTGTTGATGTCAGCGCGTTGTGGGTCGCTCAACGCAAACGTTTGCAATACCAGGACGGTCAAGTTCTTGATGGAGGGCACTTAGAGATACAACCAGTGAGGACGATGATGAACCACTCCACTACGCAGGTCCATTTCACCATCGACGTCCAATGTGGTTCCTCAGCTGTGAACTCGTACTAAGTTTGCGAATTCTACTAGGTGTTTTTCGACAACGTTATTGTTCCATCAGCGAACATGATTGGGAATGTTGGCGACGGTACACGTGCTTGTGGTTTAGACAGCACAGTTTTGAGTTATCAATTTTGTAACCTATATGTCTGATAGGCTTGAAATGCATTTTGACCTCCATGAACGCTGAACGCACGTTGATCGCGTCGGAAAGTATTGGTGACGCTAGATTTTTCATTGAAAAGGTTGGGATTTGACTGGTCCTTGGCAAGTATCATTGTACCATATATGAGACCTCTTGAACACGTTGTTGTAGGCCACAGAATATGCAAAAGACAGAAAGGTGTTTGGGTAGGTAGTTTGCACGCAAAGCTGAATCAATTGGTTGTGACGTCAATGCACTGGGGTTATGCAGACGTCCCATTGGACAAAACCAAGGAATTCAATTCCCGATCGCAGAAGTTTATGCGCAAGCACAAGCAGCTGCATTGATGGTGGATGCAGCGGCAAAAAAGTATGAACGAGGCGAGCCCGCCGGCGCAGAAGCAAATATGGTAGGTTCTTCGGTTGAAAGCGATGGAGTACGCCTGGCAATACTTCATTGTGATTTGGATATGTAGGCAAAGTATCTTGCAGCAGAAGCGTCGTGGAAGGCGGGTGACACGTAAGTCGTCAACGCTCAATGAAGTCACCGGGTTAATGAATTGCTCACCTCGTTGCATGGCTTTTAGATGCATGCAAACTTTCGGTGGCTACGCGTTTGCAAAAGATTTCGGAATTGAAAGGAAGTTCAGAGAGAGCAAGCTGTAAGTGCGAGCCGTGTGTGACTGCATTTGTGGACTGTGTCGTCACTGCGACTGTAACTGTTGCAGATATCGAATTGCGCCAATCTCCACGAATCTTATATTGAGCTTTGTATCTGAGAAGGTTCTTGGTTTGCCAAGGTCCTTCTAAGATGAGTAAACAAGTTTTCAAATAGTTACTTAGATCTAGCTGCTGTGCAGTGTAATTTATGACACGTGCCACACAACGAACACTGCGTCACTGCGTGTCTAAGCGTTTTCCTCAAGTTCACTGCTCACGTCTTTGTACACCCGCACCCAAGCAACTCGAGTCACGACGTCAGTGTATGGCTCCTCTGGGGATGGTGGGAAGAGGTCGGGGTTGACGGCTTGGTCAAAAATAATGTACATTGGGGATGTCGGCAAAAATACGTCGCCGAAGTGATCTCCCCCTCGACGAATTAAGTAGGGCGCGCCATCGTCAACGGTGAAAGCCAATTGTGTTTCTGTCCACTCCACTCCATAAACCTGTTTACAAAAAGGCGGCCATCAGTTTCGGAGCACAGCAGCGACACCAGGGCATGGACGTACATGGAAATCTGTTTGCCAGTCTTTCTCAATGGATTTGGTCAATGGTGGCCACGGTGCACCTGGAATTGGCTCCAGATCAATTCCACATGCAGACTGGTTTCGCTGCCAATGATATGATCCCCACACGCGATCGGCAGTGTCCCCTAACGGGTTGGCGACAAACTCCATGATATCCACCTCTCCACCCGTTGGCCAACACTGAGTGCTATCAGGCATGAGCCAAAAAGCAGGCCAGATACCACTGTAGGACCGGGCCGGAAGGCTCATGTTAGCTTGAAACTTCCCCCACTTCTGGGAGAACTTCCCTTTCGAGTCAAACCAACCTGACGTGTAATTGAAAAGCCTACCGCCGGCATCTGGAACTGGCGCGGCAGCTCGATCCGTCCTGATCGTGAGGAACCCGTCTGACACTGAAATGGCTTCCTTGACGTAAACTTCCAGCTCTTGAGGACAACAATGACTTTCTTTGTCGAGGACCGTCCACTTTGAACTATCTAGGGAGTCACCGTCAAAATTGTCCTCAAATGTGAGTTGCCACTGCGGAGCCGCATTTACAAGGCACACCGTCGCGGCGACAATGGCTAGCTTCATGACTTTTGTCGGTGAACAACAATTTCACCCAAAGGCACTGCTATCAATTATCAATTCCAAAGTCGAAGCCAAATACTAAATGACAGAAAATACCAGTTGCATTGATTCTCCACCATCCAGATTTCAACTTTCTCTCATCCCGCGGTCTTCAAGAAGGAACACGCCGTTTTCGTGTGCTGCACGTCCAGCACCGTTGTCCTCGGCCACGTCAGCTACAACAAACGTTGCCGAAGCTCTGCCCTCTGCAACATCCAACTTGGTGGCTGCCTCGTGGCCGACGCGTCGTTGGTCGCTCGGAGGTGTCGGATGTAGCCGCGGCGGCACAGAACATGTTGAACGAACGATGTTGTTGCTCTTGGTGAATGTTGGTTGACGCGTTACGTTGATGGTCGTTGGTCGTTGTCACTCGCAGATATGTTTTGTACAGGTCAAACGATCTTTTTAGATACGCACTTGGGTATCGGACACAGATCCATAGTGCAGACAGCGCACCCCAACTCCCCAACGGTCTTGTTGATGTCACTGGTCACTTCGTGCTTGTGACAGCATTCAACATTGTTTTACATTGTTGGACCAAGGCAAGGGGTAATACCCGGTAGGTAATAGATCTGGAATCGGCGGCTATGTCACCCCCAGTCAAGGGTTATTACCCCTTGGTTGGACTATTATATGCCATCCGGACGACCGTGCATTTGCTCACAGCTAGAAGTATTGTCACAGCGCGAAGGATGTAGAAGCAGAATTGTCACAGGTGGAAAACATGCCGCAGCTCGTTGTTGATTGATTGATCCACTCCTACGTGCATTATATTCGTGGGTTTGAGTGCCTCGTTGTGATTTCTTTCGTGAATGTTTTTGGCTGCATGTTCGACGACTGGTGGTGGTTCTTTTTTCTGGTGTTGGTTTTTGACAAACGTTTTGCTTATGGCCATACAGAATTTTGTGTGGGTAGGTTGTAGTAGTTAGCGATAAAATAGCGTTCCCAAGACTGTGTAGGACACTTTGGGATGTCGTGTAAAACTGTAATGGTGTTCACAAAATCAAGGTGCGGGTTTGTGATCCTGGCGCCCGCGTTCTTTTCCGGAGGTTGTACCTTGTGTTTGCGGGAATCGCTTTGCGTTTGCGCATGATTTTCGCTGCGGCTGCTATTCGATTTTTGTCGAGTTTGCGCAACTTTGGAGCGCTGATGTTTCGTTTTAGCCCACGACGGCGGCAATTTGGCGAAGTAGAGTCAAGCGCTTGGTGTAGGTGAATAGGCTGGAGGGGTGTTCTCGTCTTTTGCATGTGTGGTTGCGTCGGCCTGTCGCCAGTGCGCTTGGGTTCTTCTGACTGCTGCGATTGCTGTCTGGCCGGAGTTTGTGGGTGAGGTGGCAGTAAAGCAGGAGAGCCGTGGTTCCGAGAATTCGGCTTGTTTTGTGGGGTTTGCCAAGCTCGGCTTGCAACCTTCTTGACTGGTGTGACAATTGGAGTCCAAACTTGTGGTTCTGCGCTAGCGTTTCTTCTCTGCAGCGACGCATTGACCAACGCAAGTCGAGCCTTCATTGATTTGCGGTTTATTGCTCGGTGCGAACAACGACGGAGACTCAATCGTTGAAAAGTCTTTTTGGGAAAGAGAGCGGTTCCTACTGATTGAACCCCTTTGCCGATGGAGGTGGCAATGTCTTCGAATGCCGATGCATAACTCCCAGTTCGGTGCATGTTGATGTAACTCGACAGATTGAATCTGGAGAGCAAACACTCAATTCAGCCTCGTGCGCAGAGAAACAAAGCTATGGCAAGAGCGATACTTACAGGAACATCGCACTTGACATAATCAGAAAGAACATCTCCAACATATTCTGCTTGGCAAGAAAATCACGTGCAGGCAAGATTGAAAAGAAATCGCCCTTTTCAATGCACGGAGCCGACACATTTGCAGGTTGAGAGATTCCTGCTGCACTGGAAGTTGGGAAGGCGCAACTGCGTTGGGCTTCTTGATACCCAGCCAGATTACTTCGAGCGGTGTCAATGCACCACCATGCAAACTATTCAATGTGCATACTCTTGGTTATTTTCGAGAATAGTGCACACGCTGAGCAGTCACAACACACCTGAAACAGGAACACTGGTGTATTTCGGACCAGGAACTCCAGCGTGTACGCCTTGTTGAGAGCTGCAACCTGAATCGAAATCGAACACAGCCAGTTAAATTGGCAATCTATTGTGCACAACCGAGCGCCAATGACGTACGTCGAAAAGGAGATCAACCCGCGGCGAGACATTGAAGAACGTGTCAAAGGCTGTCTGTGCTTTCTTGATTCGCATTCTCCCTGGGGCGGTGGCGGTTCCTTTCAATTCCTTGAATAGGTCGCGCTTTGGGTTGTCAGAGAGTGACAAGACACTCTCTGTGGCATCAGCAATGACAATTCGGTTGGAAGCTTCCGCTGCCAGACACTTTGTGTCCCAATGAAGTCCGGTAAGTGGGCCACCGCACTTCAACCAGAACTCCAAGGCGGGTCCAATCATCCAAAGTTTTGACACAAAAAGCAAAAAGCCACTCGCTATCCATACCGCTGCTGGTAGTGCACGGCAAAGCAACAGAAATGCCGAAGTCACACCAGACCACACCACCCTGGTCAAATATGTTCCTCTGGATTGCCCTGACTTCGGGGCCATCACTAGTCTAGCGTTGAACAGCTTCAAGAGACTTGCGGAGAAAGATACGACCCAAATGCACAACACAAGAAATATTGAAAGTGCAGCAGCAGGTTCAACCTTTCCGTGGCATGTGCGTTCTTTCCAAGAGCAGCTAGAAATAATATTGGTCAAAGACCCAGTATCGTCACGGAGACCAACCAGCCCGAGAACAAGGTAGAGCCCGACGGTAACCCAGTCCCAAAAAGAATGGATCTTGTATCGATGCTCCATTGTGTCGGTTAAGTTGACTTTCGCAACAGAGCAAAAGTTTTCTTCTGCCAGTTTAATACGGAGTGGCGACTTGAAAAACTTGGCTGGGGTTCTTTTCCTCTTCTTTATCGTCGACGGCGGATTCAATCTTTGCTTTTGGACTGGGACATTGTTGAAAAGAGCAATCCTCGACTGGATGCTCGTGAACACCGCACCGCTTGCGCGGCTCGCCATGATGAATCACCCAGGTCTCGCGGCGTCACCAAGCAGTCAGACACAAAAAAATGTGAACGATGGCAACAATGCTCACAATTTTTGAATCTTCTTTATTTTTTAAGATGTGTCGATTGTTTTGATCAGAGGTGGCTGTCCTCGCCACGATTCTGCACTTCAATTTGAACATGTTGCAGGAGACCATCCGCGGTTTACACAATGGCGAGCCAAACCTCCATTGATCGTCTCGCACTGTCTCAAACACGCATGGTTTGAAACATGGTCGCACGACCCGGGAAATATGTGGCGACGCCCGCTTACAAGCAACATCAACAAGCAACGATCCAAAGACAATGCTATCAAGAGCGATCAACACCAAACAACAACAACCAACAGCGATGAATCAACCAACCGACCAACGATCAAGCAATACAACGTACAACACCGCAACAAACAAGCGGCGAACGCGACGGGCAAGCAGGACGGTATCGTACAAACAACGCAACGAACAAGCAGTATCACACAACACACACCAACCTGCTGTATCATACAACGCAACTCGATCAACGCATCTTTTTACAATTGTAAATTGTAACACTGTCGACAAACAACAATCCAACAACGAACGAACGCAAACAAACGAACCACCAAACGAACCCAAACCCAACCGTCAGTCAGTCAGTCCGATTGATTGATTGATTGATTGGTCCGATTGCGCGGGTTGTTTGTTGAGACACACAGACAGACACAGCGATGGAGGAGTGAGTCGTTCGTTGGTGCACCAACAACAGTCACTCACTCTGACTGAAAATGAGTGAAAATGAGTGAGTGAGTGAAAGTGAGTGAAAATGAGTGAAAATGAGTGAGTGAGTGAAAGTGAGTGAAAATGAGTGAAAGTGAGTGAGTGAGTGGGAGTGAGTGGGAGTGAGTCAATCATCATTGCTCCTCCTTCCTGGCCAGATCCGGTCGCTGACTGACGACACCTTTCCTTGCTGAGTGAGAGAGTGACCGCCTGAACGCCGAGTCGGAGTTGGTTTGGTTTGGTTCATCGTCGTCTCATCGCCGTCGTCGTCGTTGTCGTTGTTGTTGTTGTCGTGCATTGTGTTGACCTAGTGGACCTTGGGCCTTGGGCTAACACACGGCGTCGACGCACCACGTGGCCACGCGTTCGTACGTACGTGACCACGTGGCTGGGCACACCAAACGACGTGAACTGTGTCAGTAGCCACGAGCACCGGCTGCTGGCGACCGATGGAGCATGCCTGATTCGACGCGGGAAGCGTTGTTGGAGTCACATTATGTTGTGGCTGGCGTGGCAAGGTTGCCACGAATTAGTCGAGAGGGACGGCCACTGGGCGGAATCCAGGTGTAGGCGAGCGACAGAACGTGGCCGCGATAACCGTTCTATCAAAAGACACGCTCGTTGAATGTTGACTCGAGGTTGTGGTCACGGTGTGCTATGGCCAACATTTCAGTCCGGCGCATGCAGATGAAACTTGGACAAAACCAGCGAACACATCGGGGCCTCAAAGGAACATTGCACCAAAGAAAATGACATGAAAGTCAGCCCACATAGTGTGGACAAGGACATAGCTTTGTGCATGCTAGTCCAACGGTGAGTCAAGGCCGACCGATTTATTGCAACGCATGCACGAAACACTTCAGACTTCGTGAGAATTATGGGTTCCGGGCCTGCGTCAGTCGACGCAGGAGGTGCCTCCGATGCCGCCACCGTTCCGAAAAAAGCGACACCGCTACCATGGATGGCTGTTCTAACATGTGGTTTTATTTTGGCGTCGAACTATGTCAGTATGGTGATGGTTTTTCCTCTTATCCCCTTCATGGTTGCTGACTTTTTCCCTGAAATGGCCAAAGAAGAGTTGGGGTACAAAGTTGGATTTCTTGGTTCCGTGTACTTCATCGGCACCTTTTGCGCAAGCATCATTTTTGGGTGGCTGGCGGACGTTTACGGCCGCAAAATCACCATGATGTTGGGAATTATCGGGACCATCTGTGCAATTTTACTTTTTGGAATGTCTGAAACGTTTTACGTTGCACTCATTGCGCGGTTTCTGTGGGGGTTGCTGAATGGAAACCTCGGAGTCGTGAAGACCACATTGACAGAACTTTGCGACGACTCCAACCAGGCTGCAGCATTTGCGATTCTTGGCGTCAACGGAGGTGTATCTCGGTCGATTGGACCCAGCATTGGATCATTTCTCTCTCAGCCAGCCCTCAAATATGAGTCATTTAAAGGAGGAATATTTGACTCCTATCCCTACTTGCTTCCATGTTTGGTATGCGTGGGAATAGGACTGGTGTCCTTGATCATGATCGTGTACTTTTTGCCAGAAACATTGAATGCGAAAAACAGTGCAAAGGGACCCACGGGGTCATCGTATTCGAAAGTCGAACCGATCACTCCAAAACACGATAGCGCTGAGCCCGATTCGGACGATGACGACGATGACGACGATGATGCGGACGTCGAATCGGCTGCTGTACTGACAGGTCCCAAAGGTGTTTCCAAAGCCAAAATATCCGGCTTTGCCCGATTGAGAGAAGTCGTTTGCACCCGAAATATTATGATTTGTACGACTCTATACGCCGTAGTGGGCATGATCGGTATTGTTGTGGACGAAATTTTTCCACTTTGGACTCTGACACCCCCGGAGAGTGGAGGCTTCAATTTTACTAGCTCAGACATTGGTTTGTGAACGCCGCACTGAGCTGTTGTTGTTGTTGTTGTTGTTGTTGTTGTTGTTGTTGCTGCTGCTGCTGTTGCTGTTGTTGCTGGTGTTGTTGTTGTTGTTGTTGTTGTTGTTCAGTGGCACTTAAATCACATTCAACACTACTACTTCATTGTAGGGATCCCTGTAACGATTGCTGGACCAATTCAACTCGTGGCAACACTTGTTGTGTATCCCAGGGTAGTGAAATGTTTGGGCTACCTCAAAACATTTCAGGTTTGTCTGCTTGCTTCTTCACGACAATGCTGGTGTGGTGCTTTGCCTCAACTTGTCACTGTTGCGTGAATACAGATTTGCTGCTTTTTCTACGCTGGGATAGTCATGGTTGCACCCCACCTGTCATACTTCAACAGTTCCAGTAGGGAAGTGATTTTCGTGGTGCTCTCGGCGTTTTACACTCTGCAGGTGCGCTCACGTTGCAAGCTTTGGACCATCGTGTTGAATATCGTGTTGACAAAGCGCGTGTGCGGCAGGTGTCTAGTCGAGTGATAGCGTTGACATGTACGTTTCCCATGATCGGGAACTGCAGCCGCTCTGAGATAAGATCAAGTGCGTACGGAATTGCTCAAGCCCTAGTAGCGTTAGCCCGTGCGTGTGGCCCGACATACGGCGGGTCGCTGTTCGCTTGGAGTGCCACCAATGGGAAAAAGTGGCCGATGGACTTCCACTTCACATTCTACATGTGCTCGTTCACAGTCTTGGCTGCAATGTTGTCAAGTACCATTTTGCCCGACAGCGTAAATCTCAAACTGGTGGAGAGCGACGAGTCAGGTCACTCTGCAAAAAAGTCCAGCTCTTAGATTCACAACTGACGTTGCTCACTATTTATTTCCGATCCTTTGACTCCTTTCTTTCTTACCTTCTTGCTTTGCCAAGCGCGCGCGTGTTATTCAACCCTCCGCATACAATTCCTTCGCTGGCATTGCTTGTCGGAATGCTTTGCGATACTGGCTTTGCTTGCCTTTGTGATGAGTGATGAGGTTGTTGCAACTATCTACCTGGGATGTCGCAGCATCCACCAAAATTCCATCCAATAGTTGGTCACAATATACAGGCTGTACCACAAGTCACCAACCGTCAGTCAGCTGACCACTCACTCACCCACTCACACTCGCAGTCGGTCAGTCAGCCATTCTCCCACTCTCACCCACAGTCCGTCGTTGTCTTCAAATTTGAATGTCGTTGTTGTTGGTCGTTGCTGCCCACTCGACTGTTGGTTGGTTGCTGACTTCACTTGTGTTTGTGCCGTTTGAACGTTTGAACGACGCTGTGAACGCTGCGTGCTGCGTGCGCTGGGATGCTCTTGGAACAATGCACGTGTGTGGGCCATGCGGACGGACGAGCTGCGGCTGTGGCGAAACAGCAGCTCCGCAAGGGCGATGGGCTCACAACAATAGCCGGCCTTAAAGAGTTTGTCTGCGACGAGCAGCGGGGAAGATGTGCATTGAGGGATTGTCGTGGCACGTTTCACTTTGCACTCCTTCAAGCAAGCGGAGGGATTCCGCACCACTTTCCACAAGGAATGAATAAAGACAAAGACAAAACTCAGTCAAAGTGACGACTGTTGCCACGTTGTGAACAATGTCAACGATGCTCGAGGGTGGAGGCGGTGCTGACGGCACACGGTTCGCGTCAAAGCCACTGCCAGTGGACCAACCCGACAGATTGAATCAAATGCTCCTATCCAAAATTGTGGAAGTAAGCACAAGCAGGTTGGTTCAATGGTCGCCAGATGGCACTATGTTGGCGATGGCGAAAGGAAAACGCTTAGTCATTCGTTCTCCCAGCATGGACATCATTCAGTTTTTCAACTGTGTCGGGGCGATTGAATACATTGAATGGAGTCCGAACTCGCAATGCGTACTGACTGGAATTTTCCAGAACCAAGTTGTGCAAGTTTGGCAACCGTCTGATTCCGCTTGGCGATGCAAAATCACTGATGATATTGGTGGAATAGCAGAAGCTTGCTGGTCACCATGCTCCACGCGTGTCGTGACCTTGGCCGATTTCAATCTACATCTCTGTATTTGGTCATTGGTCGATGAATCGAAGATATACGTTCCGAATCCCAAGTCCATTTATTCTCAAGGAATCAGTTTCACAAAGGATGGTAGATTTGCAGCAGTATTGCAGCGGAAATCCTGCAAAGATTCTGTTGGCATCTTCTCGATTGTGGACGACTGGAAGCCTGTGCGCCACTTCGACGTGGCGTCGCAGGACAGTGCTGCCATTTCGTGGTCACCCACCAGCGAAGCCCTCTGCGTGATTGACACGGCATTATCGTATTTAGTTCTTGTGTACTCTCCAGACGGGTCATTGCTGAAAAAGTACTCTGCATACGAAGACGCGCTGGGCATCCGAAGCCACAGTTGGAGTCCTGATGGCAACTTCTTGAGCATTGGTAGCTTCGACGGAGCGGTTCGTTTGCTCGACAGCGCGTCTTGGTCGGTTGTGTCGACCGTGCGTGCCGAAAGTTTGCGTAACTCGGGAGTCGATGACGAAGAAGATGATGCCGGGACTGGCGGAAACGTTGAAGATACTCCATCCACCTCGCAGTTATTTGAAGAAGTGTATGATCACGAGCTCAGCGATGTGCGAGGGGTGAAGGGGAGTTTCGTGTCCATTGTCAGTGAAGGTGCTGCTGCCAATGGAGCGCACATCAAGGATCCCGATGACGACACTGTCTCGAAAGCAAGGACAATTGTGAGCTCTTGTCTTGTGTGCGTGACTCGGTTGTCCAGCGTATCGTGGAGAGACCTTGCTTCTGAAGTGCAAAGTGCACAGGTACGCGTTCCCGTTGCCGCTGCGTTCTCTTATTGGCGCGGCTCTGTTACCGTTTCTGCATCATGCAACAGAACAAAGCACAAACCTTGAGCGTTGGTGCTGGGTCCAAATCAAAACGTCGGAAAGCGCCCCGGACACTTCCTGCACTCGGCATCAGCCACATTTCCTGGAGTTCTCGCGGCGAGTATTTTGCAGTCCAAAATGAACACTATCCAAGTGTTCTTTGGATTTGGAAGGTCGGACAAAGGAACAGAATTGTAAGTACTTCTGGATGATGTGTGGGCATTGGCCGAACCAGATACGTGAGATTCAACTATTGATGTCGTGCGTTGTGTCAGGCGGCTGTTGTTCTAAAGGCTCGGATTCGAGACCTTAAATGGCATCACAAACTCCCATTCCTAGCAATGTACGCAGCGTTTGATGCTGTTTGCTGATGTTTTCGGGATGTTTTCGATGATGTTGTTGATAATCAGACTCACCGCATTATATTGTCGCAGATGCGCCGGGGAGAGTGCCCGCTCTTTCATTTGGACTCCCAGCGGTATTCTGGACGTGTGCGTTCCCGGCGGCGGTTTAGTACCCCAGCGATTGTTGTGGGTAAGTCGGCTTAGAGTGCTTGGTGGGGTTTGAACTGTGCCATGTGTAGCGTGTCGCGTTAATTGTTGTTGCTGTTACCAAACTTAGGCCGTCAATACGGATGATGATGGCATTGGATTTTGTCTGGCGGGATCGTCATCAGCTTGCAGTGGTGTGTTGACAACGGGACCCAACGAAGAAGAAGAAAACTAACTTTGAACAGCGGCCACGACGACCGTCTCGCATTTTGCTTTATTATTATTATTTTCGTCCATTTATGAGTGATTCTGCGTCGCGGTTCATCAATCGGCCCGCTGTTTCGATTTGGCGAGAGCTGCCATAAACATTTGTTTCACAACATCCCTTGTCCTCCCCGAGCCTCCCCAAGAAAGTTCGCTTCAGGAATCCATGTCAATGATCAATGGCTACCGTGCATGAATGTGATGCCGTTGTTGACGTCGCAGTATGCGTAAAGTAGATGATGACTTTGCCTCTGTAGCGCACAGACTGCCTTCTCCTCTCACAACTCCTGGACTCGCGTTCGTTGGTTGACATACATGTGGCATGCGGCGGTGTGGAACTGCCAGTGTGGATTTGATCTGTGCAACAGCATTGGTTTTCGGAACAATTTTCGGCGCAATTTTCGTCGTTGCTGTGCCGCATTTTCGTGAGGCCCGACTAAAAGTCGCTGTTACCGCCCGTCTTCCCT
>Ga0213839_1001736_pt1 | contig 13377 bp, 14 predicted proteins | sample SWPATP21_FD_160075 | JGI IMG/M metagenome (GOLD analysis project Ga0213839, IMG submission 160075) | Coastal seawater microbial communities from Marineland, Florida, United States - SWPA TP2 #1 | ecosystem: Environmental > Aquatic > Marine > Coastal | place: USA: Florida | collected 2016-08-14 | reverse complement strand
GCCCCGGCGCCCTCCGGTGGCTCGGTGGCGTCGCAGATCGCCCGAGGTTGGTCGCTGGCCGACTCGGATCCAGCGGCGGCGTCCGAGGCCTTCGCCGACGCCGTGCGCCGCGCGCCCAGCAACGTCGAGGCCAACTACGGCTACGGCTACACGCTGCTGAAGCTCGGGCGCACCCAGGAAGCGATCGGGCCACTCTGCAAGGCACGGAATACGACCCAAGCTGACATCCTGCAAGACGTGAACGGCCTCCTGGCGTCGCGTCAGCTGGCCTGTCCCTGACCCCCGGAGGGGTGTTTGGCTCGTCACAACCCTCGCTGTGCCCTGTGTGGCGCGCCCACCCGGCCACAGGTCGTGGGGGGCGTGAACAGCCTGGTGTGTGTGGCCTGCGGGGCGGCGACGGTCGATCAGCGGGCCCTCGAGAAGCTGGTGGGCACCACGGCCGCCACGCCCACCCCTCCTCCCCCGCTCACCCGCACCACGCCGACGCCTGCCCCCACCTCCTCGCTGCCGCCGTTCGACGACGAGCCGGTGTTCGACCCCGACGGCATCGCGGCGCTGTCCGACATCGAGTTCGAGCAGCAGCTCCACACGCTTCGCGCCCAGCGGCGGCGTCAGGTGCTGCTGATGGTCGGTCTCGGGGCGATGGGTCTGCTGTTCCTGCTAGCCGTGCCGGTGGCGCTCCTCGGGCTGGGTGCCTTGGGCTGGACGGTGCAGGGCACCGAGCTGCCCGAGCCGATCGCGCTGCCCGAGGGGCCGTCCGACGCCCCGGTGCCGGCCCCGCCCACGCCCGACCCTGCCGAGCCTCCTGCAGCAACAGACGCCGAGCCCGAGGGCAACGAGCCTCCGGCGCCGCCCGAGCCGGAGCCGGAGCCCCCCGAGCCAGAGTCGGCGCCCGCGCCTGTAGAGCCGGCCCCGGCACCCCAGGCGAGTCCGGTGCGCAGCTACATCAAGCAGGGTTGGTCGGTGGCGTCGCGGGATCCCGCGCGGGGGGCCGAGGCGTTTCGCAAGGCCCTCGAGCTTCGGCCCGGGCACGACGAGGCCACCTACGGACTCGGGTACTGCCTGCTGAAGCTCGACCAGAAGCCGGCGGCCGCCGTGCACCTCTGCGACGCCCGCAACACGCCCGACGCCGAGATTCGTCGCGACGTGGCTGCGCTGCTGGCCAACAACGGCCTGACGTGTTCTCCCTGACCGCTGGAGGCTCCCGTGTCGGACGAAGACGACTACTTCAAGAAGCTCGATCAGGAAGCAAAGGCCAAGCTCAAGGCCAAGCTCGATGCCCAGCGCGAGGAAGCCGAGAAGGCCGCCCGCAAGGAGCTTCACTTCAACAAGTGCGGCAAGTGCGGCAGCGACATGTCGACCGAGCTGTTCCGCGGCATCGAGATCGAGCGCTGCCACAACTGCGGTGCTGTCCTGCTCGACCCGGGTGAGCTCGAGACCCTCGCAGGCGAAGACGAGGGCGCCATGTTCAGCAGCTTCTTCTCGATGTTCGGGTCGAAGCGAGAGGGGTGAGCCATGGCTCGGTTCACCACCGTCGATGGCGAAGACCTCTACCAGATCCCCGCGTGGGGCAAGGGCTGGTTCCGAGGGAACGAGGCGGGTCACCTCGTCGCCCATCCGCCAGGTGCGGTGCGGGGGATCGACCTGTACAACCTCGTGGAGGACCTTCGTCAGCGTGGGATTCCCCTCCCCGTCCTGCTGAGGTTCCCCGAGCTGGTTCGCGCCCGCGTCGACCAGCTCGTCGATGCGTTCCGGGGGGCCTTCGAGGAATACGGGTATGAAGGGGCCTATCGCGGCGTCTACCCGATCAAGGTGAACCAAGACAAGCACCTCGTCGATGCCGTGGTCAAGGCGAGCCGGCCCCACCATCTGGGCCTGGAAGCGGGCAGCAAGCCCGAGCTGCAGATCGTGCTGGCGACCCTGGAAGACCCCGAAGCACTCATCGTGTGCAACGGCTACAAGGACCGCGGCTACATCCAGATGGCGCTGCTGGCCCGGAAGCTCGGCCGCAACTGCATCATCGTGGTGGAGAAGCTCGACGAGCTCGGGCGGGTGCTCACCATCGCCGACGAGCTCGGTGTGGAGCCGGCCATCGGGATTCGCGCGAAGCTGTCGGCGAAGGGCAGCGGCCGCTGGCAGAGCTCGGGGGGCGATCGCGCCAAGTTCGGGCTGACGGTGGGCGAGATGATGCTCGCCGTCGAACAGCTCCGCGCGGCCGACCAGCTCGCTCGCCTCCAGCTGCTCCACTTCCACATCGGCAGCCAGGTCACCTCGATCCGCTCGTTCCACAAGGCGCTACGAGAGGCCGTCCGGCTCTACACCGAGCTGGCGCGCCTGGGGGCCCCGATGGGCTACCTCGACGTAGGCGGAGGCCTCGGGGTCGACTACGACGGCAGCCGCACGAACTTCGAGTCGTCGATGAACTACGACGTGCACGAGTATGCGTCGGCCGTGGTGGCGGCGGCGGCGAGTGGCTGCACCGAGGCGGGCATCCCGCACCCGGCCATCGTCACCGAGGCGGGGCGTGCGCTGGTGGCCTACAGCTCGGCGCTGGTGTTCGACGTGCTCGGGGTGAACCGTCGGATCACGAGCGAGCGACCGGTCGAGCCCCCACCCGATGCCGACCGGGCCATCGTCGAGCTCTACGGCGTGTACGAGTCGGTGAGCGCGAAGAACCTCCAGGAGCCGCTGCACGACGCCAACGACACCCGCGACGAAGCCCTCACGCGCTTCGGCCTCGGGCTGCTCACTATCGAAGAGCGAGCCACCATCGAGTCGCTCTACTGGCACATCCTGGCCAAGCTGCAGCGCGTCTCGGCCCGGGCCGAATACCTGCCCGAGGAGCTCGAGCCGCTCGATCGGGTGCTGGCCGACACCTACTACTGCAACTTCTCGGTGTTTCAGTCCGCCCCCGATGCATGGGCGATCAAGCAGCTGTTCCCCATCTGCCCGATTCACCGGCTCGACGAGCTGCCGAGCCGCAAGGCGGTCCTGGCGGATCTCACCTGCGACTCCGACGGCTGCATCAAGCAGTTCATCGACCGCCGCGACGTGAAGCCGGTGCTGGAGGTGCACGATCCGGGCGACGAGCCCTACTACCTCGGCATGTTCCTCGTCGGCGCCTACCAAGAGATCCTGGGCGACCTGCACAACCTGTTCGGCGACACCAACGTGGTGCTGGTCACCGCCGCCGACACCGGCCGTGGCTACAAGCTCGGCAAGGTGGTCGAGGGCAACACGATCCGTGACGTGCTCGAGTACGTCAACTACGATCGCAAGCGCATGCTCGGCCGGATCCGCACCCGCGTCGAGCAGGCCATCGAGGACGACCGGCTCACCCCCGAGGAGGGCGGACTGCTCGTGAGCAGCTACCTGCAGGCACTCGACAGCTACACCTACCTGTCGTAGCCCGCAGGGATCAGAACTCCTCGATCGAGCCGGCGTTCAGCTTGATCTCGGAGATGGCCGCACCGGCCCCCGGCTCGCTCCCCGGGTAGACATCGACGATCTCCACGTCGACTTCCCCCCACGAGCCGCCGGTGTAGCCGACCATCGTGGGCAGCAGCACCCACTGCATCTCGCCGGGCTTGTCTTCGAGGGTGTGGTTCACTTCCTGCGCCTGGTTGACCAGCTTCACCGTCTTCGGACGGCCGTGGGTGGCCGGGCCCTGCATGATCCCCACCGAGGCGAGCCCGTAGCCCGGGCCGACCAGCGAGAAGGCTGCCTGAGCGCCGGTGGCGGCCCAGAATGTCTTCTTGTCGTCGTCCATCATGTCGAAGCCCAGGTGGCCCTCGGCCTCGCTGGTGGGCACCTTGGCGCCGAAGCCGAGGCTGTCGGCGGGGAACTCCTTGAGGTGGACACGGAACTCGCTCACCGCGAGGTTGGGGTAGTCCTTGCCTTCATAGACCTCGAGCACGGTGATCTTCACCGAGGCGGAGAGGTATTCGCCCTGGGTGTTGATGTCGGGAAAGTCGATGACCTGCCAGCCGCGCTTGTCTTCGAACGAGGCCTCGGCGCTGCCCTTCTGCTCCACCTCCCCGCTGATGCCCTTGGCGGTCACTTCGATCTTCACCTTCTTGACGCGGCTGTGGTCGAAGAAGGTGTTCTCGTCTTTGTCCCAACCGATCACGGCGCCGATCTTGTCGACGTGACCGAGAGGCACGTCGAGCTGCACCCACTGGCCCACGTTGTCGAGCTCGGGGTCGACCTGCCAGCAGGTCTCCATCTTCGCGTCGAGGGCCGCGCCGGCATTCCAGTGGTTCTTCCCGAGCTTCGACTCGCGCTTGAAGGAGCTCGCCTCGAATCCGGCCGAGGCCGGCAGGGCGAGGGCGAGCAGGGAGAAGGCGGCGAGGGTGCGGATCATGGGTGCTCCAGGGCGGGTCGGCTGCCCCTGTAACCGGGCGGCAAAGAACCCCGATTGTCGTGGGTCGGAACGGGCCGCGCAGCACGGAGCCTCGGCGGCGCACTCCTGCTAACCGCGAACGGCGCCATGTCTTCCGTCGGAGTCGACGGGCATGGGGCGAATCACGATTTCTGCACACAACCCGCTGACGGAGTCGCCCAGCACCGTTGTCGGCGTAGCGAGCACTCCAGGGATCGCGAACACTCGTGCTGACGGGCGCCCTCAGCGCGCGCTGCCCCTGGCGACCTCGAGCTCGCCGGGGTCGACCTGTCCGTTGCCGTTGGCATCCACGTGCAGCGACACCCCATCGGCCAGGCGCTCCCGGAACGGCACGGCATTCACCTCGACCACGCCCTCGTCGTCGAGGACGGTGAGGTCGGCAGGGTCGAGCCATGCGGCAACGTCGAAGGTGAGCAGCCAGCTCCCCTCGGCCGGCGGCGTCTGCCCGTCGAGCGCCACGCCCAGGTCGACGGCGTCATCGATCCGAAGGACGAAGGCCTCGCCACTGTCGAGGTGACCCTCGACCACGATGGAGGCCCCCTGGATGTGCGCTGGCTCGCCGTCGGTGGCGCCCGGTGCGGCGAGGGTGGAGACGCCACAGAAGGTGGCGAAGGAGCTGTCGAGGGTCTGGGCGGCGGCTTCGACGTGCGCGTGGTCGGCCATGCCCAGGCCGGGGTAGGTCTCCAGCTGCGCGCCGCATCCGTCGAGGGTGACCTCGTCGAGGCGCAGCCAGACGGTGTCGACCACCACCGCAGCGCCGTCATCGAAGCCCACCACCTCGGGGCGGCTGGAGCGGGCGTTGTAAGCAAGCTCCACGCTCATGCCTTCGGGGTTGCCCGTCTCCGTGCCACAGCCTCCGAGCAGCAGGCCGATCATCATCAGGGGCTTCGTCATGTCTCGTCTCCTGACGGGTCGGCTCGGGTGAGCGGGAAGAGCTGCAGGTTCACCTGCACGACCCGCTCGGGGCACGGGGACTCTGTGGAGAGGTCTAGCAATTCCCGGCGCACGTTGCTCAGTCGCTCCTTGAGGAGGGCGATGCCTTCGCGGGGCACGGCGATGGTGACCGAGGTGATGTCACGGTCGGCGGGGGGGAGGTCGTCGAGGGCGGCGAGCGCTCGGCCGATCATGGTGCGGTGGTATTGGACGTAGTGCAGTCCCTTCACCTCGGGGCCCGTGGTGAGTAGGGTATCGGCGGGACGCCAGCGCCCGGCGTCGTCCTCCTGCAGCATCTGCAGCTCGATCAGCAGGTCGAGCGCCTGCTGCGCCTGTCGCGGCCGGATCGGCGGCTGCATGCGCGATGCGATCCACTCGGCGTTGGCCTCGAAGTCGTCGCAGAAGGCCAGCTCGCGGATGGCTGGGATGTACCACTCTCGGTGATACTGCCCGTAGGCGATGTCGATCCGGTGCACCGCTCGGTGCTCACGGAAGCGCAGGAGCCGCTCGTAGGCGCTCGCCTTGTCGTCGGTGGTGCGGGCCTGGGTGAACGCGACGAGGTCGACGAAGTAGGTGTGGGCGCTGCCCTCCAGCCCGGCCGCCGTGCCGAAGCGCCCCGCCATCTCGGCGGACAGGTTGCGCTGTCCGTCGACGAACAGCTTGAGGTAGTTGGGGGAGCCCAGCCCAGCCTTGCGCGAGAAGGCCCGGTACGAGAAGGCCCGGCTCGTGGCCTTCTTGTACCGGTAGTAGTCGCCGAGGAACTGCCGTGCGTCGAGGTAGCGGAACACCACCGGCGCCTGCACAGAAGCTTGCTCGTCGATCGTCATGGGGGACTCCTCGGGGACGCGCCCCGCTGGTAGCTTAGGGGGCGGGCGGCAGCATGACCGTGTCGATGACGTGCACGACACCGTTGGTGCCGTGGATGTCGGGGGCGGTGACCATCGCCTCTTCGATCATCACGCCCGACGTGAGGTCGACGGTGAGGGTCTGCCCAGCCAGCTGGGTGGGCACCTCGGACCCGTCGACGAGGTCGGCGCTGGTCACGGGCATGCCGGAGATGTGCACGTGGAACAGGAGGATGTCCTCGAGCTGCTCGGGCGTCAGGGTCTTGGCCACCTTCGCGATGTCGGCGAAGGCCGCGTTGTCGGGCGCAAACACCGTGAAGGGACCCGCCAGGCCGAGCACCTGGTCGAGGTTGCCGCTGGCCGCGCCGATGGTGTCGGTGAGCCCGGTCAGGCCCGCGTAGGTGGCCAGATCGGCGACGTTCGGCGGAAGGAGGACGCCGTCGACGACGTGGACGATGCCGTTGGTGGCCTTCACGTCGGCGATGGCGACGGTGCTCGACCCGTTGACCACGACGCCGGCGGAGGTGTCGAAGAGCAGCGAGACGTTGTAGCCGTACGGGTTGACCAGCGCCGACCCGGCGAGCGGCGGCACGCTGGCGGAGTCGACCCGTGCGCCCGCGACGACGTGGTAGTAGAGCACGTCGGTCAGCTGCGCGGGGGACAGTCCGGCCACGACGGCGCTCGCGTCGGCGAACGCATCATTGGTGGGAGCGAACACGGTGAGGTCGCCCGGGCTGGTGAGCACCGTGGCAACGGCCGGGTCGGCGGTGCCGACGGCCGTGAGCAGATCGTCGAGACCCGCGTAGGCGGCGGCTTCGGCGATGTTCGGGGGGAGCAGGACCTTGTCGACGACGTGGATGATGCCGTTGGACGCCATGATGTCGGGCGTCTGAACGGTCGCGTCGTTCACCATCACGCCGGCGGAGGTGTCGAAGAACAGCGTCCACTCGGCCGCCGAGTCGGCGAGGGCAGGGATGTTGCCGGAGTCCACCTCGCCTGCGACCACATGGTAGAGGAGGATGTCGGTGAGCTCTTCGTCGGTGAGGGTCGACAGGTCGATGCCGAGGTCCTTGAACGCCGTGTCGGTGGGCGCGAACACCGTGTAGGGGCCCGGGCCCGACAGGGTCTTGTCCAGGCCTGTGCGCACGACGGCGTCGACCAGCGTGGAGAAGGCCGGGTCGCCGACGGCGATGTCGACGATCGTTCCGAGGCCGGTGTCGCCGGTCATGTCGGTGTCGGTGTCGGAGTCGGTGTCGGTGTCGGTGTCGGTGTCGGTGTCGGTGTCGGTGTCGGTGTCGGTGTCGGTGTCAGCGTCGGTGTCGGTGTCGGTGTCGGCCGTCGTGGTCGCACCGGTGTCGCCGGACTTCTCGCCGTCGTCGCAGGCGATCAGGGAAAGGGTGGTGAGGGAAGAGAGGAGGAGGAACCGGCTCATGTGCGCATCCTTGGGTGAAGCATGTGCAAACCGTTTGCACGCTTCGATCTTCACGCTCGATGGGGGCGGTCGCCACCCGACGACGCGACAAAGCGTATGCAGCTTGTATACAGGGCGACCAGCCGCCGGTGGCCACGGGACACCATGTGCCACGTAAAAGCTGGTATATGCATAGCCATGGGTGCGCTCGGTATGCACGCGGTTTGGCACGTGGCCGTAGTTGCGTATACGAGCGGCCGCGCGTGATCCCGGCTGTCGCGGTCAGACGAGCAGGAGCACCAGCAGCAAGGAGAAGCCCGTGCCGAGGGCGAACAGCGCAGCGGTCAGCGCTCGGTGGCCGCCGGTGAGCCAGGTGATGTAGCCGTCGACCACGTGGCCCGTGCAGAAGCAGAAGTTGGCGAAGATGCCTCCGAGGATGGCCGCCTCCCACCAGGCCGGTGCCAAGAGCATGGACGGCGCCACCACGAGGGTGACGACCAGCGACCAGCCGACCATCACCGCGTTGTATACGAAGCGGAGCACCTCCCAGTCGCGCATGCGCCGCCCCACGGCGGCGTAGCGGGCCGTGGAACGGTCGATCTCGACCGGCAGGGGAGCGAGGTCGCCGGGGGTCTCGGCGGGTGCCAGCTCGCCGTCGGAAGCCTCGCTCACGCGGTGGCGGAGGACGAGGCTCCCGCCTGGATCACTCCTGCTCCAGGATGGTGAACTCGACCCGCCGGTTGCGGGCCTTGCCCTCGGTGGTCTCGTTGGTGTCGATGGGCGTGGACTCGCCGAAGCCCTTGGCCGTGAGTCGTGGCGACTCCACGCCGGCGTTGGCGAGGTAGTCGACCACGGCCTGCGCACGACGCTGCGACAGCTTGAGGTTGTAGGTCTCGGAGCCGTCGGAGTCGGTGTGGCCTTCCACCTGGATGAGCAGGATGTGCGGATGGTCGTTGATCACCGCTGCGACCTCGTCGAGAAGCTCGAACGACATGGGCTTGATCACGGCCTTGTTGTAGTCGAAGAAGATCTTCTCGGTGATCACGATCTTGGACTTCTGCACCACCACTCGGCTCGGCGCCGTGTCGGGGCAGCCATCTTCGTCGAGGTAGCCGTTCACCGTCTCGGGATCGAAGGGGCACTGGTCGACCGCGTCGAGGATGCCGTCGCCGTCGTTGTCGTTGTCGGGGCAGCCGTCTTCGTCTTGCCAGCCGTCGAAGTCTTCGGGATCGAACGGGCACTGGTCGACGTCGTCTTGGTAGCCGTCGCCATCGGTGTCGACGAACGGCTTGTCGTCGGGGCAGCCGTCTTCGTCTTGGAACCCGTTGAACGTCTCTGCCACCATCGGGCAGGCGTCGGCCGGGTCGAGGATGCCGTCGCCGTCGTTGTCGGGCTCGGGGCAGCCGTCCATGTCTTGGAAGCCGTCGAGATCCTCGGGGTCCATCGGGCAGGCGTCTTGCACGTCCCAGATGCCGTCTTGGTCGTTGTCGACGTCGGGGCAGCCGTCGCTGTCCTGGAAGCCGTCGTAGTCTTCCGGGTCGTTGGGGCAGGCGTCGTTGATGTCGAGGATGCCGTCTTGATCGTTGTCGTCTTCGGGGCAGCCGTCCTGGTCCTCGAAGTTGTCGTGGTCTTCGGGGATGTTGACGCAGACGTCGTACTTGTTGGGGATGCCGTCCTTGTCGCGGTCGAGCGACAGCGGATCGAAGCTCGGGGCGAGGGTGGCCCCGCCGAACACGCGGAGGTCGGGCGCCCCCACCCCGGGGTTGAGGCCGACGCCCATGCCGGCGTTGATGGTGGCGTAGGAGCCCCGGAACTTGAGCCAGGGCAACACCTCGACGGGCGCGAGCGCCACGCGGTTGCCGGCCACGGCCCCCGCGAGATCGGCACCGACCTCGATGATGTCGTGGGGCTTGGCACCCAGGCCGGCCCGGTAGAGGAACTCGGTGCCCAGGGGCAGGTCGCGGAACTGGTCGGTCTGCTTGATCCGCGCGCCGGCGTTGATGGCGGCCCTCACCATGTAGTCGCCCTCGTAGATGGAGCCGTCGGCCCCCTCGAACACGAACATGGGCGCGGTGGTGAAGCCTCCTTCACCGATGAACGAGCGCGTCGAGCCCGAGGGCACCGAGACCGTGTTCAGCAGGGCCACGCCCACCGGGGACACGCCGCGCTCGGGCTCGATGATCACGAACTTCGGGGTGATGCGCACATCCCCCATGCCGCTGGCGAGCAGGTCGGCCACGGGAACCGGACTTCCGAAGGCCGCGGGCTCGAAGCCGGACTGCCACACGATGAGCGGGGCGTCGACGTTGAGCGAGAAGATGTCACCGATGCCGAAGCCGAGCTGGAAGTCGACCACCGAGCGCTGGTCGAGCAGGCCGTCGGGGTTGCGAGGCGCCGGGCCGAGCACACGTTCGCCTTCCTGGCTCAACAGCACCAGGCTGTCTTGGCTGTAGTTGCCCCAGAACCCGACACCGACCTGCAGGTTGTGCAGCGTGGTGGCGGACTCGACCATGGCGTAGCCGTAGGTGTCGACCATCGGTCGGAACCGCTCGACGTCGATGGGGAACTCGTCGACGATGGGTTCTTCCTGGGCGTGCGCGGGAGACAGGAGCGCCGCGAGCAGAGCGATCATGACCGCCGCCTCCCCACCATCAGCAGCGACAGAGGAAGCAGCAGGAAGGCCGTGTTGCCCACGCCGGAGCCGCCGGTGCAGCCGCCGCCGCCGCGCAGCGTGGCCTGGAAGATGCGCGAGTCGCAGCCCTCGTCGAGCAGGCCGTCACAGTTGTTGTCGATGCGGTCCTCGCACGTCTCCACCACCCCGGGATTGACCGTGAGCTCGTTGTCGTCGCAGTCGCCACCGGCAGGCGACCAGCCGTCGCCGTCGAGGTCGTCGGTGGACAGCGGCACGCCGGTGTCGGAGGTGTCGGCCGTCTGGGCCTGTGCGACCCCGACGGGGACCGTGGCCCCTGCGACCAGGAGCACAACCATGAGCGAGCCCCAGGTGGGACCCGAGAGCCAGGACGTCATCACTTCCCCGCGGGTTTGTACTCGATGCCGGTGTGGTGTTCGAGACCCTTCTCGATCTTGTACTTGTTGTCGGCAAAGGTGTTGTCGTTGATCATGACCTCGATCTTGCCGTGTTCCTGCGCCGTGTAGGTGGTCTCGAGGCCGACAGGAAGCACCACCTGGGTGCCGCTGGTGCTCGTGAAGCGCATGATCAGCTGACCGGGGAAGCAGCCCTCGGTGGTGCAGGGCATCCCGGCTGCGGCCGCGGCCGAGGTGTCGCCTGCGACGTTGATCCATGGACCGTCTTCGACGATCTGGAACATGTCGCCGTCGGTGCCGTGGATGACCACCGAGTCACCTTCGCAGACGTTGACCGGGATGTGCCACTCGTCGTTGATCGACAGGTAGTCGTACAGCACGTAGTCCATGGGTGGCGAGGGGCACTCGCCGGCGGTGAGGTTGCCCGCGAGCCCCTTCACCCAGCTGCCCCAAGCCGCGTTGTTCTTGGCCATGCACATCTCGAAGTTCTGCTTCGACACCGACTCGATGCGGGCAGGCTCCGCGAGCAGCGCGGTCTCGGCGTTCTCGACGGCACGGTCGTCGAAGCTGATGCCGTCGCCCTGCTGCCCCCGCCACTGACCGACGATGGCGTTGCGTGCCTCCTGCCAGGCCATCCGCTTGGGACCCGACGCCAGGCCGGAGAAGTCGGGCGGGTTGTAGCAACCTTGGAACCACCCCGCCTCCGTGGGGGCGTCGTCACCCTTCTTCTTCTTCTTCTTGCCCGCCTCGGCGGACATCGGAAGGGCGAGAGTGAGGGCGAGAATCGTGGCGAGTGCCGCGCGCATACGTGCTCCTGTGCCGTGCATTCATAGCACGAACCCGTCAGGGCCCCGCAGCGTCCCTGCCGGGGCCTGACATCATCCTTGCCGCGCGGGCTCCGCGCCTCGGCGGCGCCACGCACAGCGGCCGCTCACCCCCGAGAGGGTGGAGCGGCCGATGGGGTGACGTGACCGACGGTCGCGGACCGAAGCCCGCAAAGCCGGCCGACGCCATCAGATGGAGAACGCCACCACGAGGGCGAACAGGCACAGGGACTCGATGAACGCGAGACCGACGTAGAACGGAGCGTTCAAGGCAGCGGCGGCCTGCGGGTTGCGCGACACGGACTCGAACATGCCCTTGGCGGCGATGCCCTGTGCGAGCGCGCCACCGAGGACGGCGAGGCCCATGGTCATGCCGGCGCCGATGTTGCTGCCGCCACCATCCTGGGCGAAAGCGTCACCGCTCATCAGGAGCATGGCCGTCATGACGGTCAGGACGGGGATCCACTTCTTCATTTCTCCTCCTCTCCCGATGGGAGCGATTTCTCGAAAGCGATCAGTGCGCGTGCGCATCATCGTGGTCGTGATGAGGCAGCGACAGATTGATGTAGATGACAGTGAGCAGGCTGAACACGAAGGCCTGGATGACGCTCACCATGGTGGCCAACGCCAGCAGCCCCGTGGGGATGCCGTAGGGAATCTGCTCGGAGAGCAGCACGAACACCTGGTGGTCGCCGAACAGGTTCGCCGTGAGGCGGATGGTCAGCGAGATGGGCCGGATCATCAGCGAGATGACCTCGAGCGGGAACATGAACGGAGCCAGCAGGATGACGGGACCAGCGAGGTGCTTGATGTAGCCCACGGGGTCGCGGCTGAGGCCCACGTAGTTGAAGATCAGGAACGAGCCGAGGGCCATGCCGACGTTGGTGTTGATGTTGTCGGTGGGCGGCAGGAAGCCCGGCAGGATGCCCTGGATGTTGCAGAGGAAGATGTAGGCGAACAGCCCCGCGATGTAGGGGAAGAACGCCAACATGTCTTTGCGCTCGAGCAGGCCGTGCATCATTCCCTGGATCGCGCCGGCGAAGACCTCGGCGGCGGTGCGGGCGTCGAGCTTGTCGCTGGCGAAGTATTTCTCGAGACCCTGGCGACCCGTGGCCTTCGACAGGCTCATCCGGGCCACCATCGCGAGGAACAACAGCGCGAAGCAGGCCAGCCAGGCATGGATGTAGGTGTGGGTGTGGGCCACCTGATGGCCTTCGACCCAATGCTGCATGAGGCCCATCTGCTCGAGCACCGCGTCGGTGTCGACGGCGGGGATGAGGCGGAACCAGGAGAATCCAGCAGCGAACATGCTCACACCTCAGCGGGGCGGGCGGTCAGAGCGGTCATCAGGGCGCCGAACATCAGCGACGACAGGCCGAGGCCGATGCCCAGGGGAGGGAGGACCTCCAGCAGGCGCAGCATGACGACGAGCATCGCGATGGTCTTGAACACCAGCAGCGGCCCCCACAGCCCGCCGCCTTCGGAGCGGGCCAGAGACTCGACGAACTTCGGCCCCACCAGCGCCAGGGCGGCGAGGTTGGCCAGGCACAGCAGCCCCGACGCACCCGCGGCGGCTGCCGTGGGCAGGCCGAACGCAGCCCCGAGGCCGACCGTGAGGGGCCAGGCCAGGGCGCTATTGCGGAGGATCGGGGGGGCGGTGATCGTCATGGGGTGGGGCTAGCTTCGTGACACCTTGGAGAAGTCTGTAGAGACCGGCGGAGAATCCGACGATCCCGCCGAGGAGGAGGCCGATGGGGGCCGTGGAGAAACGACCGTCGACGTACCAGCCAAGGCCACCCAGGAGGAGTGTGGAGAGGGTCATCGATGTGACCAACGCCGCCGCCTGAGCGCCCCGCTTTGCGAAGTCCGGGGCGATCACCCAGGCCTCCTCTCCGCGAGGACCGGGCGAGTATCGGG
>Ga0213839_1001735_pt1 | contig 13377 bp, 6 predicted proteins | sample SWPATP21_FD_160075 | JGI IMG/M metagenome (GOLD analysis project Ga0213839, IMG submission 160075) | Coastal seawater microbial communities from Marineland, Florida, United States - SWPA TP2 #1 | ecosystem: Environmental > Aquatic > Marine > Coastal | place: USA: Florida | collected 2016-08-14 | reverse complement strand
GTTTGGGTGATCGAGATAAAGTGTACAGAAAGTGCACGTTATCAGCGTACATGTGAGTGTCACGGCTTTCGCCACGTGACTGACGCGTCGAATGTATCCTTATCCGGGACTTCCTCGTTTTCTACGTTGTGAGCTGTTGGTTAAAACGTAAAAGTATCGTTTGAGGATAATACATGATGTGTGGGTTGGGAGTTGCTCGCTGTTCAGAGTGAGTGAGTGAGTGAGCTGGGAGTGGGAGTGGGAGTGGGAGTGGAAGGCAGAGTGCCTCACCCGCTCTCCCACCCACTCACCCACTCACTCGGCCAGCGCACTCACAGTCACTGAGTGAGTGAGTGAGTGAGTGAGTGAGGAGGCGTACATCGTATTCGAGTGAGCGAGTGAGTGAGTGAGTGGCTGTGAGTGAGTGGCTGTGAGTGAGTGAGTGCTTCTTTGTCGCCTTCATTCATTCATTCATTCGTTCGCTCGTTCCTTCGTTCTTCACTTCCTCGCTTTGCGTCACTTTGCGTCACTTTGCGTCACTTTGCTTCGCTTTGCTTCGCTTTGACACGCTCCTCCAAACTCTGTTTGTTGTTGTTTGTTGTTGTTCCTGGCGCCGCAGTTCGCATCCTCGCATCCTCGCATCCTCGCATCCCCGCATCCCCGCACCACGCTGCCGCTGCCGCTGCCGTGATCAAACATGTTGATAGTCGATCGTTGGTCGTCGTTGTTGGTGGTGGTGGTGGTGGTGGTGGTGGTGACTGTGTGTTGATGGTGGTGGTGAATGATTGATGGTGGCAACGTGGGTGGGTGGTGCACCAATGGTCGCATTTGGAGAACACTCAAATCGCAATGACGCGTCGCGGTGGAATCGACCCGGGCTTCGTTGGAAGGCGGAGTGGGCTTGGGCCGGTATTTCGTGGAAGAGGTTTGGAAGTTTGTGTGTGGCGTGCTTCGTCGACGGCGGACACCAGGCACGAAACAGTTCCTTGAATCGGAGCAGTGTCAGCAAACAACGCGGCACAACACGGTTTGGTGGCGTTCAAACTTGTGCAGTTACACAGTTTCTGATGTCTGACTTTTTCAAGATATTCGGTTGAACGCCAACCAAAGTCACGCCTGCGGAGGGGGGAGACAGGGTCGCTCCTTCCTCTTCGCTCGATTTTGCACCCTGTTCTTTTGTCTGAACACACATACTGCGTGCACTTGAGTCTGACTGGCGGCCATGCCTCGTTTTGTGCGGGCAGTGTACGCCTTCAATGGAGAGGAGCCTACAGATCTGCCCTTTGCTGTTGGGACCATTATTGAGGTCATCGAAGCGCCTGATGACGTGGAGTGGTGGACTGGGCGCGCTAACGGGCGTGTTGGAGAGTTTCCTGCGAACTACACAGTCCCACATGATAATGCCCCCGCACTAGCACCCGCGCCAGCACCCGCGCCGGCACCCGCGCCAGCACCAGCTCCGGCACCGGCTCCAATGTTCGTCGCTGCGCCTGCTCCGGCACCTGCTCCGGCACCTGTGCCTGCACCCACGCCGGCACCAGTTGTGACAACACAGGCAACTGTTGGCAATGCTGTTGCACTTTACGACTTCGTGCCCGAGGCTGAAGTGGAACTTGGTTTCCGGACGGGCCAGGTGTTGCTTGTGCACAACTTTGTTGACGAGGAGTGGGCATTTGGGTCTTATGATGGAAAATCTGGTGAATTCCCGCGATCCTACATTCGGCTTGAGCAAGCTAGCTCCATTCAATCAACACCGGCTCTGGCACCCGCACCCGCGCCCGCACCTGCGCCCGCACCTGCGCCCGCACCTGCGCCCGCACCTGCGCCCGCACCTGCACCTGCACCTGCACCGGACCTTGTTGGAAGTGCATTCAATGACCTCGATTTCTCAGCCACAGCAACTACCCCATCACCGGCAGCAGCCCCAACCGAAGGCGAATTACTTGTTGATATTGCCGCGAGCCCGTCAACGGATACTTCGACAATAAACGCCCAAGAAGCAGATTTGTTTTCAGCGAGTACAGTCATTGCTCCTCGAGCACCAAACCTCGCCCCAGAACCAGTTGCGCCAGTCGTGCAAAAGGTCGCCATCGCGCAGTACAAATTTGATGGTGAACCCCCGGACGAACTCTCGTTTCGTGAAGGCGATATTATTGATGTTGTCCCGCCACCTGTGGGAACTCCTGAGGATCCAGACTGGTTACTTGGATCGTTGGGTGGCAAAACGGGATACGTGCCACGAGCCTATGTCGTTATTCAGGATACACAGAGTAACCCAACGGAACCGCAGGAGGCTGAGCCTCCTTTGGCTGCCTACAAACGTTTTGAAGAAGAAAAAGTTGCAGACACAGCAGGGCACTCATTTTCGGTTCAACAAGCCGCGTCTCAGGTGATGAATGCACTCCACCTGGAGGGCACGAACGCTCCAGATCAAAGCATCCCCACCAGATTCCTTGACCGATTTGAGCCAATATGGAGGCTGCCGGCAGCCTCACAGCTGCTAGCTGTCGACTGTGTGAATCCGAATTTGACCAACGGGAACATCAACATTGAAATTGAGTCGCTCGTCCCTTCCATTACTTTTATGGCGGAACTGCTGGGTGGCATAGAGTGCTCAATGCCCCAGTGCAACGAAGCCGCATGGGACCTAAGAACTCACCTCCAAGATGCCGCGTGCGTGTTCTCGCAATTTCGTCCCTTGCGTATCTTGTGCAAACCAACGAGTACACATCTCACTTGTCAATCAATGTGACACTGTGCTGCAGGTACATGATCGAAAAGTTGCCGTGGAATGCCGGAGATGACTCGAAGCTCATGCAGTTTTTGTCGAGTGTAACGCAAGTTGTGACGCAGCTTCGAATTGATGATATCACCATCATCCCAGCTGGTTGGCTCTCCGCAAAATCTCGACACCTAATCCTGTGCGTATTGGCCAAGAAGCAGAATGGTTTCACCTTGACAGTGTGTAACACTGGCGATGGTCTTGAATATCATGCTGCTGGAGTTGATCCTAATACGTCGCATGACACAAAAGGAATGATGATGGTCATTGACAACATTCCGGATCACAAACTGAGTGACAGTGCGTTCTGGTTTTTCACAAGTCGAATGCTGACGTACATGCACCCAAAAAACAAGGCCAAGACGTTTTACCAAAAGTTATTGCCGTACCTCAATGACAAACCGCTGAAAGCCAACATCCAAAGCTACGACTTTCACATGCCGATGCCCCATGGGCGGGACCGTCGCCTACTGCACTGTGTGCTATTGGCTGTTAGCCGTGGATTCATCGAAAAGGGACTCTCCGTCGTACGTACAGTAGTGGTTCACTTGTCATGAATACACGGTGGTAATTGCGCTTTCATGTTCTCCGTAGGCCCAAGTCAAATTTATGCAGTACATGATACGCCTTCGAGCGTGTCAGCACATGCAAGGCGAATTGGCCATCATCAAATCAATGACAACGCATGATATCGAGTGTGTGAAGGCATCGTTGCAATCGTTGGCGTACGAGGCGTCCCAACTGGCGCGTGAATACGAGGCAAATGAGTAAGTGCCTGCTGCTACTGAGTTGAACACTGAGCGACCCCATTTTATTGTGTGTTATCGTCTTTGATCTATCTGCAGCGACTCCAGTAAAGGCTTTGGCAATAGGTAGGTGTCCGCAAAAAAAACAATCTCGTATCGCCGCTGATGTTTGTGTCCACGTGACTCGCGTGCTGACAATGGCGAGTACGCTGATAGGGCATTATTGTTGTACTTTTCTTACTTTGTAGCAACGACAATATTGAAGAAGACCTGGCTTTGGCCGGAGACTGCATTCGACAAACGGAGAAGCAGCTGGAGTTCCACATCGGCAACGTCCTGCTGCCCTCTCAGCCAGTCGTGCGCATCGAAGACAGCGCGCAAAGGAAGTTTCCAACTACCGGGGCCGCACTGCAACCCAACTTTGATCGGCTACGCTGGGATGAATCCATTGAGCACTTAGCCGGCAATGCGCCCGTTCCGCCAATTATGCGCCCACTCGACTTCACACTGGTACAAGACACCGTTGACTCTTTCAACGATGTGTCGAATGTACTGCGGCACACCGTCCACTTGTGCACGCTGCTGTCGAATCAACGCAAATATGTGAAGAATACGTTCCTGCTGCGCGTGTCGTTGGTGCAGCATGTTTTCACGCATGTGCTGCCCCTTCCGCTGCCGCATAACCATCCAGACAAGGCCACGAAATGCTTTTGGTCGAGTCGCCAAAAAGGCATGCGATATGAAACGCAGGTCGACATTTTGCGGCTGCTCGAAATGGTTGCACGGCACTTTTCCGCGGCGTCGTTATCGCTGAGAATCACTCGATCGTTCGATGCCGCCCGAGTGATTACCATGGCCTGCATGGTAAGCGAAGCGCTGAATGGTTCGCTTCCGGCACACCCCTATCTCATTTGCCGCCGTTGGTTGTTGCATCGTAGACTACTATTGCAGACGCAACACTTCGATTGGAGGCTTGTGACATTCCGTCCATGTTCTGCGCACATTACTCCGGGACGGCCCCTGGACCAATTCGTCCTTTCGGAATTGAGATGAGGAAGTTTGGGCATGAAAGTGCAAATCTCAAGTTCACTGCTGCCGCACTAACAACAGCAAGGACACAGGTTGAGTGACACACTGCTTGGAGGTATTGGGAACCCACTGTGATCGGTTGGCGTTGCTGTGTCACTTAGGTATTGGATTACTTCACACAACAGCGCAAAGATATTGCGAATGATCACATTATTTACAAATTTGAGAGTTCGAAAGACTTCGGCGTCGCCGAGCAACATCTGTATGAGCAACTCTGTGATCAAATTGGATTCGACAAGAGCCCTGAAGTTCTTCCACTGTACATGACTGGCGAAGACTCTGTTTTGATTGACAACTATCCAGAGATCGCTTTTTTCAGAGATATTGTGTACCTTTTCAAGATGATGATGGCACCAACATCAGACATGCTACCTGAAATCCGATACTGGACGTACAAAGATGCCGCGCTAAAGTGGTCGTGGAAGGACAAGTCGACAAAGGAATCGCGGGCTTCGGGCGAGGTCGCTGGCAAGCTAAAGGTCGATGGCTTTGGGGGGCGCATGAAAATATTGGGATATGACAAAGAGGCGCACGATGCTGCAATTGATCAGAAAATTCAGGCAAGCGAAGCTCGTAAGGCGGCCGCTGCCAAGCAATGGAAGAAGAGAAAGCCCATGTTCAAACGGTTTGCATCTCGCTTTGCTGGCATCGGTGGAAAGAAGTCTCGACCTCGCGCGGGTCTTTCGGGTGCAAACCCCAGCGAACTCCTTGACTGCGATGTCGAAACTGAGGAGGACATTCTCCACGTGCGTCACCTGCCCGATTACGACGGTGCAATCAATGCTCAATCTCTCGAACTTCTCAGCACTTATTTGTTGGCACCTTACCTTCGAATCCCTCTCGTACTTTCGTTTTTCTGTGGAGCTGAGCACATTCGGGCCTTGAAGAATCCTCAAATGCAGGAAGTTTTGGACTCGTGCCTGTTCGAGCCTGGTGACTGGCAACCAGATTACAAGCCTCGTCAGCCCGAAACCATTCCCGTCTTTGATCGAGACTCACTCGCAACGCCACTGGGACTACTCTTCAATGAGCTGCATCATTCACCCGATATCATCATTGACTCCGTGGAGAAGATGTTGGATTACGTGTTGGACCTCGACACGGGCCGTTACAACGAAAACTCAGCCTCGTTGACCTTTTATGTCCTCAGATTAGCTGTCAGAATCGAAGAACATATTTTCTTCATGACTCGCCACCACAGATGGGCTCAAGAACGACAACGCAAGCTCGCAGTTGCAGCGCGTTCCGGTGAACAATGTAACCTGGAGTTCATGAAATCAAAATGGAATACGCACGTCAGGGGGCTACGTCTAGACACCCAATTTGTCGGTCAGGATGAAGGTATGGTCGAAATGGATCCCGATAACGACGATCTGGATGACTTGAGTGTTGCTGCCGTCAACACGGCACAAGGTCGCCACAACTACCAAAGGCTAGAGGAGTCCGCTAAACGCATTCGGAACCTGCTAGATGGCACTGCCTGCAAAATGTTGGAGGCCTGGCTTGTCCATGCGAACAAAGACAATGACATGCTTCTCCAGTCATGCATTATCCATGCGCACTTAGCATACCTGTACAAAAACGTTGAGAAAGAGCAACTCACCAAACACGTGGTGTCGATATTGCTTTCTTCGCACGTTTTCTTGACTGCTTGTTACCGTTACAACGCGGATATTCTCCCAGAAAAGTTGAAAGGGGCAGCCTCTCCAAAGGCAAGTGAACCAGGCGAACCTGATAAGGCCTTCGAAAATGAGTCTGAGAAGGGTAAGTCGGGCGGCGGGGGTTCAAAGTCACCACGCAAGAGTACAAAAGGCCTAACGCGAGATTCCACCCTCGACTCTACAGCCAATTCCGAACTTCAAATTCCACAGACCGAAATGTTCGATATGTTCCAATCGCACCGGTACAAAATACTTAATTGGATGCGAGAAAATGTGGAAGAAGCCAACGAAGTGATGGAGAGCGTTGTCCGCGTCGTCACACGCACAGGGACTCGCGAGCCACCACGTGGAAACAAGGTCTACACTCCACGAATGTGGGTTGAATTGGAGCGACTTCGCGGGATTGGCCGCTTTGTGCCTGACACCGAGGCTAACACTGGGGTCCGTGATCGGAATTCGACTGGGTCCACTGGCGAGGGTGACGTCACCTTCGAAGAGGTCGAAATTGACCCTGTATCTGGAAAAGATTTGGGCAAGTACAACATGGACCAGTCTTTTGAAGAATGGTATCGCGAATTGACGACGCAGAGCGTTGATACGGAAATCAACATTCAAATTGGTGAATTCACATTGAAGAAACATCGAATGCAGATTCTTGAATCAGGCTGGATGCGCTTCCTTGACTTTACTCTAATTTTCGGCGACAAAGAGCACAGCGGTGTGAGTGGGCTTCAATCTGCCGAAGTACAGCACAAGCAGCACCGCAAATGGGTGCGCCTCGTCGGGCGGCGCCACGATCTCATATATTGGGACGCTGACACTCGCAATGTTGAGGACTTCATGGGCAAGGGTGGAAGAATATTCCCTCGCGCCATTAATAGGGAGGAGCGGTGGGCTCTGGAGGTTGCGCAAAACTTCATCGAATTCCACTTCCCGGACACAAATTTTGTCATGCAAGACACCCAACGAAATGATGTTACTCGCGCAGGAGAAGTTTTCTGTTTGATGTCCGGGGTTGTGTCAAAATTCAAGTACAAAACTGCGGAGTCTGTGGAGCGAGCCAAGAAGCTGCGGGAAAAACGGTTGAAAGAAATGCGCAAAAAAGAGCTAAAGCGCCAAAAAGCAAACAATCGCCGTGCCCGCAACGGCGGAAGCCCAACGCCGTTCGTGGAGGAGGACACTCTTGACGATATCTCTGAATATATTGAGGAAATTACGTCAGAACCTGTTATCAAGGAAATTTTGGTGTTCAGAGACCCGCCTGTCATTCATGTTTATGACGTGATTCACAACGCTCGAAGAAGTTATCGCTCGCTGGTTTACACGTCTGAAACGACCTTTTCATTGCGATGTCTAGGTCATGGCAATGTTCGTGATGCGACAAAGGAAAACCGCAGCAACAAGGCTAGCCAGGAAAGGGACACGAATGCTCGAGACCGATTCCGTGATCCTAACTCGAGCGCTGGATTTTCAAACCGAAAAGGCGCAAACGCTGGGCGCCTGTGTGGCGGTGGAATGGAAGCTGGAGAGCCGAACCGGCCACCGATTGAACCTTCCAACATTCCATCTTTGGCGATCGAAAGGAGCTTGACGGCTGCTCTGGGCCGTGAGCGTTATCTCCCAGCTCGGTTTCTGCATGGACTCGTTCCCGATGCGCTGTTGGAATCCTATAGTTTCTGGAGGAATAAGGAGGGACCCTTTATCACAGGATATCCCATCCTCAACAAACTGGACACTGCCCAAACAGTTTACTTATTGCGAATAGTGTTGATTAATCAGGGACGAAGCGATGTACGTGGTTACTCCGCGCCACTCTGCAATGGACTGTTGCTGCGATATGCGCTCCGCGAAGATATTGAATTCCCTGCAATGCAAAAGCTCGGTGGAGAAAGCAACGGGCAAATCGTGTTCCAATCCCACATCGACAGATCGAAGCCTGTGGAGGTATATTTGAATCCGCTCTTTGCTCAAGCTGGGTCTGAACTGAAAACAGTGTCGAGCGTTGTGAGACGTATCGAGAACCTCTCTCATGTGCTCATTTGGGCTCGCGCCGAAGTTGAATTGGTGGAGTTAGTTGACAATTTGTGCACGATAGTCTCAAAATGGAGTGAGCATGAATCGACTTCACTCGATTTGGAGACAACAACCATTTCGATGGGGGGCTCTGCCGCCACAGACGCTGAATCTGGGGAGCACTCCCAACAATTGTTGGACCTGTGTAGCAAACTCAAAGTTTGGAAAGTGGATCTGCCGCGTTTGTTTTTGTCTTTCACTATGAAGCAAGTGGGAACCTATCGCGCGCTTTACTCGGACAATCACGATGGTCTACGGGTGCTCACAGATCCACAACAGGTCGCCGATGCTGAGGCTTTGATGTCAGACCTACGGCAGTCCATAATTATGGAAAACCATTCCAACGATCTGTTTTTGATGACATCAGCAACAGCCAAAATCCTGCGGCCCGCGGTTCAGAATAAAGAGCAGATAGTCGCTGGAGTAACACTGGATCGCACAAACAAAGAATGGATTGCCAACTTAGGTGATGAGCCACGGCACTACAACTACCCAATTCACTTTTCGCGGGCCTTTTTCTTCACACAATCTTTGGCTTCGTCACTCTTCATGCTTGTTGCAGCCTTTTACAACCGAAACTACGGGCTTGTTTGTCGACTTGCAGATACATGTGTAAGTGATGTTGAACTGTCGCCCGAGGAGAAGCAAATCTACGAGTTGTTGAAAGCTGTGGATGACGATCACCACCCGGACTCTCACGCGTGCCGTCTGAAGATCACAATTGCGACGGAAGGCAGCCGCAGTGTCATGCCCATTTTTTGGAACATTACAGAGCAGTGCTATCGATATGTGCAAAAAGTGAACCGAATATCGGCAGCGTGTCGTCTAACTGTTGATGAAGAACTTTACATGTTGTCACAGTCGTCGACAGGTAAATTCGACTTGCTCGCTAACCGCTTGCAGTTCTTAAAAGCGTTGAAAAAAATTGAGGAAGGTGGCGATCCTGGTGCTACAATCACTCTCAAGAATCGACCGGTGATGAAATGCCCAAAAATTGTCAACTTTGATGATATCCGGGATGACTCGATCCTGAAAATTGACGACTTGTTGGAGAAAGCTAAAGAGTTCGTCACTGCCATCACAGGCATGTCAACTGTGAAGCCTTTCAAAGTACGGAAGGACGGATCCATCGAAGGAGGCGAAGGCACCGACGCAATCCGTGCCATCAATGAGTGGATGAACAAAGGAATTAGTTTGGCGCCAAAAGGGCTTGGACTCGCGAAGGACGCGCTGGGCTTTCTGTTTTACTATGAAGTTATGACGCTGGCGTACCCACGCCCACGGATATTGAGCAATGACGGTGGCTTCAACTTGGTGTGCCTTCTCATGCGCTTCATGTCGCCGTTGGTGACGCGCGGAAAATCAGTTTTGATGTCGATATTACGAATTCTGTCAGCGAATCCGGACCTTGCAGCTGATCGTCGACTCCCGCAGCTGGTTGACGACCGCAAGGTAAAAATTGGTTTGGTGCTGAAAGGCCAAAAAATGGTCCGCATCCTCATCGAAGGAATCAGCAATTACTTCAAAGAAAAAGAAGAACTTGGTGAGATACGGTGGCCAACAGACGAATTGCAAAAGAAAGACGGTGGTGCGGGTGTGCAGACAGACGCAGCCGATGACAACGATGGCCCAGACTCCGATGCAGACGAAAACGAAGGTGCAGAGGTACAGGCCGGCGAAGTGGTTCGCTTCGTGGAGCCAGGCGCTTACGAACTCGATTATGAAGTTTGTTCCTTGGCGAAGCTGGTCCAACGCCGACCGCACTTGTGGCTTTTGCCGGCCAAAGCGGACATGATGCAGAGTGAACGCTGGATATTCAGGAATCCACAACTTCAATTAAGTTTGAATCAACTCAAAGATTTTTCCTGTCAGCCTCTGAATGCACTCGGATTATCGAAGTTCGTGCAGTTAGCTCTCGCGCCGAAAGATGACCCGGACCGCACAGCGCCGCTGGTTGGAACGGAGTTGCCATTTGACGTGAGCCAGCACCGGCAATCCCTCTCCCAAGTTGCGGAAAATATGATCAAACGCTTTGCTGACGAAATTGCATACTATGGCAACAGTGTCAACACCAAAAGAACCAATTTTGTGCTTGACCTTCGCCCCCGTGATGTGGCTGTGGTGATAAAAAATCCTGACTGTCAAGAATTTGAATCAGCGCTGTCCACTCTCGAAAATCTGAAGGCTGCGCTTGCAACGCAGCTGGAGGAGGACATGCACACGACACAGAAAATTCTCGTCAGTTGCCTCCAGCATTGCAACGGAGTTGAGCTCAAATTCAATGGGCAGCTCAAGATGGTTCACGGGCGCCCGTTAACCAACACTCTTCGATTTGGCTTCATGTTGGGCCGATATGCCGGCATCAACGCAAAACTGGATCTCGAAATGCTCATCAAGATGCATCTCACTTCTGGAGAGTTCACGAAACATGTTCGCCACGTGAATCCTTTCTTATCGGACCAGGCCGCCGCTGCTGTGGAGCAAATGCTGGTTGCGACGATGCTACATATCAATCGCGTTGGTCAAACGTATCGTGCTATCGCTGCCACAAATCAGTTATTGAAACTACTTGGCAAAGTGAAAGCGGCAAAAAATCCGCCGCTTGCAGACGAAATTGATCGATCTGCTGCAAACCTTGTGAGCCAGTTGACGTGCAAAAGGCATTACGCCTCACAAATTGCGACTACGGATGCTAATGGGCGACCCGACACTTGCCTTCGAGTTGATCCTCGATTTCTGGCGTTCGAATTCATTCACAATATTATTTTGCGTTCGTCTCAGATCGAACTCATCACAAAATTTATTGCCGCAGCTGACAAAGGTGGTTCCATGTGCCATCAAATGATCATGGGTGCTGGGAAGACGACTGTGGTCGGTCCGATGCTGGCCCTACTGACTGGCGATGGGTCCACGCTGGTCGTTCAGGTGGTACCGCATTCCCTCCTGGAAATGTCACGTTCTGTCATGCGCGAAAAATTTTCTGCGGTGATCAAGAAAGCTGTATATACGTTCAAATTCGATCGTTTCATGAAGGTCGACAGTGCTGTCATAGATAAGTTGCGGAAGGCCCGTGACACAGCCTCCGTCGTGTGCGCAAATCCTACTGCCATCAAAAGTTTTTACCTCAAGTTCATTGAGATTATGCACTACATCGATCAAACTGTGGTCGCGGCTAAAATGGACAAGCAACTGCAGGCATCGAAGTCATTATTTTCGCGTTTCAAGGTGAGTAAATGTTGTCCGTTTTGCTGACAGCCTTTCATTGTGTGACAGTTTGCTGTGGTGGTGCATTTTTAGGCATTGTTTTCTTTGAAGCAACGCGACACGAAGAAGCTTACCAAAGAACGAATCTCAGACTTGCAGTCTCAAGCTGAGGTCTGTATTAAAATTTTCAAGATTCTGCAAGCTGGAGTGCTTCTTCTTGACGAGGTGGATGTAATTCTGCATCCGCTTAAGTCAGAGTTAAATTGGCCTCTGGGCCAAAAATTTCCTCTAGATTTCACGGTGTCAGCTAATGGTCTGGATGATGGCCTGCGTTGGCAAGTGCCGTGGCACATTTTGGATGCATTGTTCTTCGCAGACGAAAGACGCATGACTGTGGACTTAAGCGACTCGAAGGAAGCACTGGAATTGCTTCACAAAATTTCGGCAAAGATTGAAGAAGGGGCATCAATTAACTATGTCCAAAAGACACCCCACTTTGTCCTTCTATCGACGAAGTTCTACAAAAAGCACCTTCTGCCTTTGTTGGCGCAGTGGACCCTTCTTTGGGCGTCGCAGCACATTGCTGCGAAGGATATCAAGGAGGACGTTCTGCTGACGTACTTAGTTTACGGACCGAGGGGCAACCGAGCTGGAACGGAGCAAATTAACCGTGAGCTGGGCGATGACCAAATGAAAATGCTCAATCTAAGTCGTGACTGGTTGACTTCAGTCGCACCATTCGTACTGGCCAAAATCAACCGCGTCAAGTTTGGAATGCTCTCCCCTGCTGACATTGAGCGCAATCTGCGGGCTGACCCGTTAATGTCCAAAAATCGCAAACTTACAGCCGTGCCGTTTGTGGCGAAAGATGTGCCATCACAGTCTTCTGAGTTTGCCCAGCCCGACGTCGTTATTGGACTCACCATCCTCGCTTATCGGTATGAAGGTTTACGACGAATGGACTTCGATCATGTCATTGAAACTCTATTCGATCAACTCAACGCCGAACAAGGCCCTTACAGCAAACGCCCTGCTTGCAAAAAGTTTGCCCGCCTGGTGCATAACGCCGGTGGACAGGTGCGTGGATATTTCCGTCGAGCGTACCGCGATAGTGAAGAGAAAGGTGAGGCTGACAGTGACCATGACATTGCTCGCGCAATGTTGGAGCAGCGCATTGAGCTGGAAGGCATTCCTCCAGAGTACGCAGAAATCTTCCAAGACATTTGGCCATTACAACTCATCGACTCCCGTGACAATGAACAGATGGAGCCGCTGTACCACTTGCTGAGGAAGGTTCCGGAACTCATCCGGATGTATTTATTCGAATACATTTTCCCAGAGACAATGCAGCATCAAACATTGAAGCTCGCTGCTTCCGGCCAGGAATTGGGAGGTGACGTTCTCTTCCCTAAACGTATGGGATTTTCCGGAACACCTTCTGAACTCGTCCCCATCGAACTTGGCGGTTGCCAGTATGAACGCGGAACAGATGGTAAAGTTCTTCACTTTGTAACCACACCAGACATTATGTCATATGAACACATTGGACCGGGGTGGACTGTGACTAGTATTCTTGACAACATCGCGAATAGTCCTTTCAACTACCTTGCCCTGATCGACACTGGTGCGCTAATCACAGGTTTCACCAACAAACAAGTTAGTGAATATCTTCTCCGGCATGGTCTCAAGCATGTTAAAGGTGTCGTTTACTTGGATGAAGAAGACTGCAAATGCGTTCTCCTTCGCCGCGGTTTCAAGGTAGTTGCGCTGGATAAGTGCGGACTTGCCAAAGACGAGCGATTCTCATTTTATGATCAAGCGCATACGACTGGAATGGATATCA